>Ga0181523_10001186_pt1 | contig 28141 bp, 23 predicted proteins | sample PEATcosm2014_Bin_43_FD_119752 | JGI IMG/M metagenome (GOLD analysis project Ga0181523, IMG submission 119752) | Peatland microbial communities from MTU Mesocosm Facility, Houghton, MI, USA - PEATcosm2014_Bin05_30_metaG | ecosystem: Environmental > Terrestrial > Soil > Wetlands > Peat | place... | reverse complement strand
CCTTTGGATTCAAGATCGCCAACTGGTATTCGGAGACCCTGCGCAACATCGCGCGCTTCCAGGCCGCCGCCGAGGATCTGCGTGTGGGCAAGTTCTCGGGTGCGGTCGGAACCTTTGCCCACCTCACGCCGGAACTCGAAGAGAAAGTGTGCGCGCGCTTGGGATTGAAGGCCGCCGCAGTGTCGTCCCAGGTGATTCAGCGCGACCGACATGCTCACTACCTGGCAACGCTGGCCACGATCGCCTCGACGCTCGACAAGATCGCAACTGAAATCCGCCATCTGCAGCGCACTGAAGTCCGGGAGGCCGAAGAATACTTCAGTGAAAAGCAGAAGGGCTCGTCGGCCATGCCGCATAAGCGGAATCCGGTCAGCAGCGAGCAAATCTCTGGATTGGCGCGCGTGGTGCGGTCGAACGCTCAGACCGGATTCGAGAACGTGGCGCTCTGGCACGAGCGCGATATTTCGCATTCATCGGCCGAGCGCATCATCATCCCCGATTCGACCACGCTTGCCGACTATCTGCTGAACAAGACCGCTAACCTGATCGAGACGATGTTTGTCTATCCCGAACGAATGCTGGCCAACCTCGAGAGCACGCGCGGTCTCGTTTTCAGCGGACAGTTATTGCTCGACCTGGTCGAAAGCGGAGTTTCTCGCGAAGACGCATATCGCCTGGTGCAGAGTCACGCCATGCGCGCGTGGAAAGAGAATCTCGACTTCCACGAATTGATTTTGGCCGATCCCGAGATTCGCGGACGCGTACCAAAAGCAAAGATCGAGCGTGCCTTCGACCTGCAGCGGCAGTTGAAGAACATCGATAAGATCTTCGCGCGGGTGTTTCCGAAAAAGGTTGCCGTTAAGAAGAAGGATGGATCGTCTAGGAAGAAAGTTGCCAAGCGCAAGGGATAGCGTTGAAGGCTATTTACTCGTCGCTCTCCGCGTCTCTGCGGTGAAAGCTTTCCCGCCACGCACCAGTTCCAGCAACTCAATCATCTGTCTCAATTTCTCCTGCCCGACGTGTCGTAGCATCTCACGGCCGTACTTTTCGATCGGATTATCCATTTCGCGCAGCAGCTTTAGCCCGGCGGTGGTGATCTTTCCGTAGATGACGCGGCGATCGTGCCGGGCGCGTGTGCGCTCGACGAAGCCGCGGTCTTCGAGACGATTCAGCAAACGCGTAATATCTGGGTCATGCGTGATCATGCGCTCGCCGATCTCACGGCACGGCAAACCCTCCGATCCAGCGCCGCGCAGGATGCGCAGCGCGTTGTACTGCGTGCCGGTGAGTCCGAATTCTTTGAGCCGGGTTTCGACCTGCGCCTGGAGCGCGTCGGCCGTCCGCAACAAAGAAAGATAGGCTTCCTGTTCGCGGCTGGCGAATGGGGGTTTTTGTTTGAGTTCCGCCTGCAAACCACGCGGCATGGGCCGAGATTAGTCGTCATGACAAACATTTGTCAAACACACTTGTCAGGTCATCGCTCAACTCGTTCTTGTAATTGTTTGTAAAAGTAATAGTTTGTAAAGGCGCCCTGCGACCGCATCTCTCCCGACCCGCCACGCATCTATTTAACTAACCGGTTAATACCGTGGGGGAAAACCGGAATTCCAGTGAGGACGGCAACCATGAAGAAGCAAATACTTGCGGTGACTCTGGCGTTGCTCGTCCTGCTGAGTATGACTGCAATGGCCGCCACCGGCCGGTATGACGAGCAGATTCAGCAGGCGGTCAGCGAGAAGATACTCCACGCGAAGCAACTGCAGAGCGTGAGCTCGAGCGTCGAAGACGGCATCGTGACCCTGACCGGCACGGTCGGTCTTTATCAGGACAAACTCGACGCCGCCAAAAAAGCTAAGAAGCTCGCGAACGTCAGCGGGGTTCGCAATGACATTGAGGTCGCGGGACCAACCGTGCCCGATGGCCAACTCGAGAAGAAGCTGGCAAAGCAGGTTGCTTATGATCGGGTGGGGTATTCCGACAACGCGTTCAACTTTATTGCGATCGACGTTAAAGACGGTGTCGTAACCCTTAGCGGCGACGCCGTGTGGGACGTACCCAAAGACTCGGCGCTCGCCATCGTGGCGCGCACGCCCGGCGTCAAGGATGTGGTGAACGAGGTGAATGTGCTGCCGACTTCTCGGTTTGACGATTCGATCCGGCTGCGCACGGCGCGCGCGATTTATCGCGATTCGGTGCTGGGCCGCTATGCGACCGATCCGATCCACCCGATTCGCATCGTGGTCGACAACGGTCACGTCACCCTCTACGGCACGGTCGAGAGCGCGATGGACAAGAACATCGCCGGAATAAGAGCGAGTTCCGTGCCAGGCGCGTTCAGCGTCGAGAACAAGCTGGTGGTGGACTAACTTTTGAACGAGTAAGGCAATCGATTTTTTCTCCCGAGGGCGGCGCAAGCCGCGCCCTTTTTTCAACACTACATCAGGGACCGCGCGAGCTCTGCCCCGGCAACTTCGCTTGTGACCGCAAGACAGGTTTGGCTATACTCGTCTTGCACACTCCACGGAGAAGGGGTGGAACATGAAACTGTTTCTCGCCTCGTTCAGTTGCGCCCTCCTCTGCTGCACGTTCGCCCTGTGCCAATCCTCAGCTTGGTTTGCCAGCGGCCTGGATGGCATGCATGGAACGATGCGTTTTGGCCCGCCCTTTTCCCTCGTAGCGACGGTCGCGGGCGCTCCCTTCTCCGCCGAGGAAGTCGACGAGGACGAGCAAACGTTCGTCGATGGGACTTCCATCCACCACACCAGGCGCGGTATGAGAATCTACCGCGACTCCATGGGCCGAACCCGCACCGAGCACCTGTTGCTTCGAGGCCCAGCCGAGAGACATGCCACGCCGGAAGGCCCGACTATCGTTGCAATCACGGACCCGGTTGCTCACGTCAGCTACATATTCGATCTCGACGAACCCATAGCGCATCGTCAGGAGTTGCTGCTCATAATACCCGGGGCACATCCACACGAGCACAGCCCGGCCACGTAGTAATCGGCGACCCGCCAGGCATGACCGCTGTCGCTGGCGACACGGGCGATGGTGGAACTATGTCGGCTACCACTACCGTGCGCACGATCCCGCAGTCGGCGGCAAAGCGCCGCGAAACCAACGACGAGACCCATCCGAGATAACCACCGAGAAACTCGGAACCCAGATCATAGAGGGAATCCCGACGGAGGGCGAAGACCACCACGATCTGGCCGGCTGGTTCAGTCGGCAACGATCGTCCGATCGTCAGTATCTCCGAGAGTTGGACCTCGCCAGACCTCAAAGCGATAATCCTCCGCAAATCGGACGATCCGCGCAGCGGAGAACGCACGCACAAACTCGTGAATATCAGCCGAAGTGAACCGGATGCGAGCCAGTTCGAACCTCCACCGGGCTACACAGTGAAAGACGAAGAGCGGGAATTCACGATCGATTGGAATCCCGCGCATTCATAATATTGACACGACGCTGACCTAGTTCGTCTTGCGGGAGTGCACCAGCTTAAGGCTGTCACCCTGCAAAATTCTCCGGATCTGATGTTTGGCGTGAACGGTCCAGGGGCCGGTGGTGTCAAGTTTAATGTAGGCGCGCCAGTGTTGCAGCGCCTTGCGCGGCTCGCGCATCTTTTCGTAGGCGAGCGCGATATTGTAGTGGGCGTCCGCGTAGGTGGGCGCGAGTTGAATTGCGGTCTTATAGGTGTTGATGGCTTCCTCGACGCGTCCGGTTTCGTCGAGCACGTTGCCCAAGTCGAAGTGGGCGAGCGCGTAGCGGGGATCGATCTGGATCGCCGAACGGTAGTGCCTTTCGGCGAGCGCGTAGTCCTGACGGTTGTAATAGAGCGTGCCCAGGTTGATGTGCGCGGCGGCGTGCATGGGATCCATATCGAGAACCTTCAAATAGGCAGTGATCGCCTCGCTCTGCGTGGAGGGATTCTCTTCCAGCACGATCCCGCGCGCGAACAAGTCGGCAACGTCGGTAACCACCAGTTCCGGTCCACTTCGTGGCGGGCTGGTAACGACTCTACTTTCTTCGGACGAGAAATCGAACATGAATTGTCCGGCGATGGGTTCCAGCAGCCGCCCCTGGTGCCGGAAGGCAACGCGGTGTCCGCTTTGATAGGTCCCGGCTTCAAGCAGCGGGTTCTCCATGCCAGCAACTTGTTTCAGCATGGCTTCGAGGGATTGCCGAATCACGGCCGGACGAACCCGCTTGGCGCAAAGGTCGCGCACTTTCTTAATTTGCACGAGATCGAAGAAGGAGTAATCTTCGGCCACCGTTACCAATCCCGCCTTCTCCCAGGTTTGAAGCTGGCGAGGAACGAGCCGGAGAATCCGCAGCAGGTCTGCTCGGCTGTAGCGATACACGGCTGTCAACAACTCTCGTCCATGATTATCCGGAACTTGTATGCGGGAATGCAAGTAGCAACGTGGTGGAAGGCTGTGGACAACTGGGTCGAAATGGCACAGAAGTGGTGGACTATCTTGCCCGCGGCGGCCCGTCAATCGTGATACCGCCTTCTACCGCCTTCTACCGGATTGTATGGATGCAACCCCATGAATAGCAGTAGAATCTGATTAGGTAAGAGCGGTTAGGTAGGAGGGCGCCGTCCTTAAGAAGTATGTAGGCTCCTCGCTCGCAGCTGCACTCCCACGTTGGAAGCCGCGTTCGAAGGGAGGTACGGATTATGAGCCGATTTGGTTTTCGTGGATCCCTCGTCGCATTTACTGCTTTCATTGGTCTCACCCTCACGCTAAATCCAGCATTCGCACAGCACGGTGGCGGCGGTCACGGTGGTGGTGGCGGCTCGCACGGTGGCGGAGGCGGCTACCATGGCGGCGAAGGCGGCGGGAGCTTCCATGGCGATGGCGGATATCATGGCGACGCTCGGTCTTTTGGCGGAGAACGTAACTACGAAGGCGGCCGCAGTCGTGGTGGGTCAGCCGCGGGTCATTACGGAATGGGCAGCCGCTCGTACGGCGGGTCTGGAGCTGGACGCAATTCAGACTCATTAGGAAGTCGTTCGTCGAATTATCGTCCCGCAATCAACGATGGTCAGTGGCATTCGTTCGGGAACTCCAGTGGTTCCGCGCGGTCCGGTTCCAGCGAAGGACGCACTTCCGGAGGCGTGGCGAACTCAAGCCTCTCCGCTCGTAACGCTGGAATCTCCGATGGAGCCTGGCACTCCTTTGGCTCGTCAAGAAGCGCGACCGGGGTCGGCGGCGGAACCTCCCGAATTACTCCCAGCTACGGTCGACCTGGCTACGGTTGGGGAGGGCGCTACGGTTGGGGCGGTGGCTATGGTTGGGGCCGCGGTTGCTGCTGGGGTGGTGGTTGGGGCTGGGGTGGTGGCTGGGGCTGGGGAGTTTGGGGCTTCGGCTTCGGTTGGCCCTACTGGGGGATCGGCTGGCCTGGGTGGTACAACCCTTATTGGTACAGCCCGTGGCCGGCATCTTACTACTACCCGGATTATAGCTACGACTGGTCCGACAATCCGCCGCCATACCGGCCGGATTCGTCACCGAACTCGTCGTATAGCCCTGACTCGCCGACAGGCGACCTAAGCACGTCAAGCTCGAACTATAACTCGAACGACAACTCGACCTATGACGGCAGCTTCGATCTCGGCGCGGGCACGAGCCTGAACAACAGCGACTCAGTCCAGAGCGGCCAGACGCCGCAGCCCGAAGCGGCGCCGAACCGTCCGGCTCCGACGCCCCCGCCGCAGCCGAGCTTGGTCTCCCAGTCGCAAACCTGAATTTGTGCGGCTGGTCAGGAGGTCCGTGACCGGTCGATAGGCGAGATTGCTACGACGAGATTGCTAGAGACTGTCACGGACGCGCGCTCGACGATTGTTCCAGCAATTCCCTCAAATACTCCTGCCACACCGCCGCCCAGGTGTGCGTAACGTGACCGTGTGTCTTCTCGGATTCGGGTAGCAGTACGAATTTGCCGTTCTTCACTTTCTTGATCTCGCGCTCGGCGATCCCCAACTCCGGGGGGTTGATGAAATCATCGCCGAAGTTAACAAACATCACCGGAGCTCTAATGAAATCAAGTTTCGACGACGGGTCATAGTCCCGCGAGGCGCTGACCGCATAGAGAAAGTCGGTGGCGTCGATCTCCGCTGTCATCTTCTTCATCGTTTCCTCGAGATACTTGTCGGCGGCATCGCGGTTCGGCAGGTCTAGCTGCATTTGCAGCGGTGCACTCCCGGCAATCAAAAGGAAATTCGCGGAGATCTGAAGCGCAGCGCGAGGTTCGCTCGTGTACTCGCCGTTGTTCCACTCGGGGTCCTGACGAATTCCGTCGATGACCATCTTTCGCCAAATTCGGTTTCGCCCGGCGATTTGCACCGGTAAACATGCCAACGGCATCAGCGCATCCATCTCATCGGGGTAGTCCTCGCCCCACATAAAGGTGTGCATGCAGCCCATCGACGTCCCCATCACTATACGGAGATGGTTCACGCCAAGCCCCTCATTGACCAGCTGGTGCTGCAGCGCGACCATGTCAGCATAGTCATATTGCGGAAAGCGCGCATGCATGCCGTCGCTCGGCTTGCTCGATTTGCCGTGGCCGATATTGTCCGGCACGATAAGGTAATACTTGCTTGCGTCCAGCAACTGCCCTGGACCAAACAGCACGCCGGCAAATATCGGACGGAGGAATTGCTTTCCCGAACCGCTCGTGCCATGCAGGATCAGAACCGCGTTCGTCGTCCGCCCTTTGGGGTCTTTCACTGGGGTGCCGAACGTGGTGTAGTGCATCTTCACGTCGGCCATGGTTTCGCCGGATTGAAAACGAAAATTGTGAACGACAAAGTCACCCTCGTGAGGCGCTGGTCCGCCCGCCGCATTTTCTGCCACCGGCTGTGCTCCGGCCCGCCCTAAAACCATCGCCATGAATAAGACAACGAACAGTCCGTAGCGCTTCACGATTCTCGTCCTCATCAATTGGGATCTGGCCCGATTCCGCTATCTTGCCGAGGTAGATTCCTCAAGGCCCCTGTACTTCAGCATCGCCTTCGTGTTGGGCGGCGCACCGCGCCAGGCATCATACATTTTGCCGAGGTCCTGGGTGTTACCTCGAGAGAGGACCATCTGGCGGAAGCGGTCGCCGTTAGCGCGGGTGAGGCCTCCGTGCTCGACGAACCACTGGAAGGCATCGTCGGCGAGCATCTCGGTCCAGAGATAGGCGTAGTAGCCAGCGCAGTAGTCGCCTCCCCAGATGTGGGCGAAGTAGGTAGAGCGATAGCGCGGTGGTACATAGCTGACGTTCAGGTGAGTCTTATCGAGCGCCTGCTTCTCGAACTCATCGGGGTTCTGGAGCGGGGCGGTGGCTGGAAACGAGTGCCACTGCATGTCGAGTTCGGCCGCGGCCAGGAGTTCAGTCATGTCGTAGCCCTTGTTGAAAGTGTCGGACTTTCTTAGCCGCGCCACGAGCTCTTCCGGCATGGGCGCACCGGTTTTGTAGTGCTTGGCGTAGTGGGCAAAAATCAGGGGATCGCGGGCCCAATGTTCGTTGAACTGCGAGGGAAATTCGACGAAGTCACGAGCGGTTGCCGTCCCAGAGAGGGCGGGATACTCGGTGTCGGCGAACATGCCGTGCAGGGCGTGTCCAAATTCGTGGAACATGGTAATCACGTCGGTGAAGCTGATCAGCGCGGGTTCGCCTTCGGCGGGCTTGGAGAAATTCGCGACGTTATAGACGACCGGGAGCTTCCCCAGCAAGTGCGACTGGTCGACGAAGGTCGACATCCAAGCTCCACCGTTCTTATTGTCTCGCTTGAAGTAGTCGCAGTAGAAAAGAGCGAGGTGCTTGCCGTTGGCGTCGAAGACCTCGAACACCCGAACATCCGGTTGGTAGACGGGGAGGTCGTGCCGCTCTTTGAAGGTGAGTCCGTAGAGCTGGTTGGCGGCGTAGAAGACACCGTTCTGCAGCACATTGTTGAGCTCAAAGTACGGCTTCACCTGCGCATCGTCGAGGTCGTAGCGAGCTTTGCGAACCTGCTCGGCATAGAAGTTCCAGTCCCAGGGCTGGAGTTGGAAGCCACCCTTCTGGGCGTCGATGACGGCCTGGTTATCTTTGGCCTCGCTTGCAGCCTTTGCGGTTGCGGCCGGAACAATTGCGTCCATAAACTGCAAAGCGGCTTGGGGAGTCTTGGCCATCTGGTCTTCAAGCTGCCACGCGGCGAAGCTCGAAAATCCTATGAGTTTAGCCTTCTGAGCGCGGACCTGAGCGAGACGGGCGATGGTGTCACGGGTGTCATTGGCGTTGCCGCGCTCAGTGCGGTTCCAGGAGCGCTCGAAAATGGTCTGACGGGTACCGCGGTTGCTCAGTGAGACCAGGTCGGGCTGCTGGGTGGTGTTCTGGAGCGGAATCACGAAGGCATCGAACTGGCGGCTCTGGGCAGCTTGCGCAGCGGCCGCCATGCGAGCCTCGGAGAGCCCGGCGAGCGCGGTTTTGTCGGCGGTGACGAAGGCGCCCTCCTTGGTAGCGTCGCGGAGCTTGTTGATAAAGGCGTCCTGAAGTGAAGACTCCTCTTCGTTGAGCTTCCGGAGTTCAGTCTTGTCGGCTTCCGAGAGGTTCGCGCCCGCGTGCACGAACTTGTCGTAGTCATACTCGAGCAAACGAAGAGACTCGGGATCGAGCTTGAGAGTGTCGCGTTGCTTGTAAATCGCGGCTACACGCGCGAAGAGTTTCGTGTTGAGGTAGACAAAGTCCTGATGGGCAGCGAGTTTGGGGGCCTCGATGGTCTTAACCTTCTGGAGGGCGTCGTTGGTATTTGCGCCGGTGACTCCGTCGAAGACTGCCATCACGCGCGTCAGCAACTGGCCGCTCTTCTCCATCGCGACGATGGTGTTGTCGAAGGTGGGGGCGTCGGGATTGTTGGCAATGGCCTGGATTTCGGCCTGCTGCTGCGCCATGCCGGCTTCAATCGCTGGCTGAAAGTCTTCGTCCTTGATCTTGTCGAAGGGTGGGGCCTGGAAGGGCAGCACACTGGGCGCGAAGAACGGATTGGAGGGCCCAAAGTCGGCGGCGGCGGCGAGTGTGGGGTTGATGGAACCGAGCGCAAATATTCCGGCTGATATGAGGGTGCTCATAAATAACAGCATAACCTTTGTGGTGCGGATTCGAGTGGAGTTCATCATGGCCAAAAGGGGTCTCCTCGTATGCTTGATTGTAAACTGGCGAGCGGGTTCAACGAGCATGGCGAGGATGGAGAGAAGGATTCCCGTGGCCACAAAATTGCCGTGCCGAGAATAAGGCGCTAGCATCCACCTTAACGTATCAAAATGGCATTTATCTGCTTCCAGGCGGGTTTCGTTCACCTTATCGATTCTGGCAGGGCGTTCGGAATCGCCTCACGCAGAGGGATTCGCGACGAACTGAATACGTTGCACGACAACCAGCGGCGCAAGGATGCGCCGGCATGTCCTTACCCTATGCCTACGCTACTTTGTGCTTATCGTGAGCTTTGTTGTGAAGCGCCAATTCTTCTGCTTCATCCATCTTATGCTTCTCGAACTCAGCGAGCAGCCCTTCGTCCGTCAAATCCAGAGGGTTCGAGTGCTCCCAGTCGTGGTGAGCAATTTTCGTCAGACGTTCGACCACATCGTCATCTCGCACCTCGATAGCCAGCTCTCTGCGACTGTCAAAGCTGCCCGGCGCCAGATTGATGGATCCGACGATGGCGCGGGCATGATCAGCGAGAAGCATCTTGGCGTGAAGCTTAAGATGTTTTAACCTGTGAATCTTGATGCCGACGTCTTCCATGGTGCGCATCCCCCCAACTGCTTCAACGAGTTTTTCTTTCTTGAGCTTATGCGGGGGACGAGCCATGACATGAATCTTCACTCCACGCCGCGCGGCGCGGACCAGTCGCTCGACAATAACGGCATCCTGGTATCGCTCATTTTGAAGAAAAATATTATCTTTAGCGTCGTCTATAAACTGCGCGATGCGCTCTCGGCCGTTACCGCAGCACCAGATCAGATGAGAATGCTCGCCTCCCTTGAAGGGCTTACGCGCCCAGTCCGCTTCGAAGCATTCGATGATTTCGGCTACTTCGTGAGCATGTGAAGTGACAACGGCATAATCACGGGTTTCGGTCAGGTTTCTTGTTTCCCAGTTCAAGGATTTTACGAACGCCGTCGTATCATCCACCACCATTGACTTCTCGTGGGTCACGTCATACTCCGGGTTGCTGTCGATGACCTCTACACCGCCGGCTTTAAGCTTTTTGCTGGACACCTCGTTTTCCGATTCGCCGTCGCGGCGAGCTGGATTCAGCATAACCCGTGCTTTCACGCCGCGCTGCCTGGCAGCAATTACAGCCTGCAAAAGTGAGGGGTCGGAAAAAATAAACATCTTGACCCGTAGCGATTTCGTCGCGCCGTCTATTGCATCGAGAATCGGCTTCGCGGAATCGTCGGGCAGCACAATTAAAGAACGTGACATAAATCCTCCTCGAGATCATCGCGCACGTGACCACACGCCTTTCGGAAAGCGCCGCTGGCCATCACGCGCGACATGTGACATCTATGCCGCACTGGGAGCCGCCGCGTTTGCGCCGAACTGTATGCGGTAGAGTTCAGCGTATACGCCATCGCGAGCCACTAACTCGTCATGCGTACCCTCTTCCGCGACGACTCCTCCCTTTAGAACAATAATCTTATCCGCGTCGCGAATGGTGCTGAGCCGGTGCGCGATCGTAATTACGGTTCGTCCCTTCATGAGTCGCTCCAGAGCCTCCATCACTAACAGTTCCGACTCGGTGTCGAGAGCGGCGGTGGGTTCGTCCAGGATGAGGATCGGGTTGTCACGAATGATGGCGCGGGCAATTCCGATACGCTGGCGCTGGCCGCCGGATAACGTTTCTCCGCGCTCGCCGATCATGGTGTCGTAGCCGTGAGGCATCTTCGCGATGAACTCATCCGCGTTGGCCAATTTCGCGGCTTCCAGGATTTGCGCTTCAGTCACTCCCTTCTTGCCGAAAGCGATATTGTCGCGCACAGATCCCTCGAAGAGCCCGGGATCTTGCAGCACGTAGCCGATCTGGTCCCGCAGCGCAAGATGTTTGTAGTCGCGGATATCCGCACCGTCGATTCTGACCGCACCAGCCTTGGGGTCGTAAAACCGCGGGATCAGACTCACGACAGTGGATTTACCACAGCCCGTCGGGCCAACCACCCCAACCATCTGCCCGGCCTTAATGCGAAAACTGACATCCGTCAGCACCGGAGTGTCGGCGTCGTAGGCGAACGCTACATGATCGAATTCGATTTCGCCCGTGAGTGCTTGCGGTTCGCGCGCGTCAGGTCGTTCCGGAATGATCGTGTCCGCATCAAGAATTCCCCGAATGCGCTCTACGCCGACCGCCGCTTGCGCGATGGCATTGGTCATGGTGGCCAGATCCTGCACGGGCTTGAAGAACTTGTTCAAATAGGAAAGAAAGACGGTCAATGCGCCTGCGGTCATGACACCGGCGATGATGAGCGCCGAGCCTCGCCAGAGCACGACGGCCGTGCAGAGTGAAACGGTGATCGCCACAATCGGAGAGAGCAGCGCCTTCACCCGCCGCGCTTTCAGCGACGCATCTACGGTCGCCTGGCTGACTTCGGCCAGCTCCTTCTCCGCCAAGTCCTGCCTTCCGAAAGCCTTCACGACCCTCATCGCCTGGAGTCCCTGATCCACCACCGCGACCATCTTGCTTTGCTCCTTGCGGACCTCATGAGTCGCCTTCTTGACCGCTTTTTTGAACCTCGAAACCAGGAGAAGCATGAATGGTGTCACGGCCACCGCGATCAGCGTGAAATCCCAATTGAGCCGGAACATAATAAACAACATGGCTACGATCGTAAACAGATCGACAACGATGCCCAGCGTGGAGGAAGAGGCGAAACCCTGGATCGTCTGGACGTCGGAAGTGATCGTGCTCAAAAGCGTCCCGGTTTGGTGGCTGTCGTAATAGGTGAGCGAGAGTTGCTGGAGGTGATGGTAAGTCCGCAGGCGCAAATCATTTGCCACCCACTGGCCCACGCTGGTTGTGTAGTAGTTCGCGACATACGATGCGATCGCCCCCAACACCGCAATGAGCACCGCCGCTATCGCAGCCGCAGCCGCGATCTGCATTTTGCTGCCGCCGCTCAAAATAGGCCGCAGGAAGTCGTCGAGCCACGGAGCAAGCTTATGGGAACCAACCACATTGTCGAGGATGATCTTCAGTGGCCACGGCCCTGCCACGCTCATGGCGGTTTGGACAAGCATGGCCGCCAGGATGATCACAAGCGTGCCCCGGTACGGGCGAACGAGACTACGGATCAGCTGGAACAAGTCGAATGCCTCCCGACTAGGGCATGCGTGGGTGTAGCTTCACCTGCAACCGCCTTCAACTCGATGGATGTGGCGACTACACACGCCGTGCTTGCCCCGGGCATACTGATCAGGCGCGCTGACATAGATTCAACTCGGCAGCATTACCGACGGTTGAGAGCTGCACAACTGTCAGTTGTGACAGCGCAGCAAGGAGACTCGGAATCAGCCATAACATGTCAGCTGCCAGTCGGGCGCGTTCGAGATCGCCGGCATTCCCGGGAGGGAACGATGGTTTGTGAATTGGCTGCAACGAAATTGGACGGTATCGAGCAAGCCTGCAGCCTAGGTCGAATCTACGGCTTTTTCACGGCTGTCACGGCCGGAGATGTTGTGGCCGGCGAACTGTCGAAACTGCCACCCAAGGCGAGATGCAGATTGATGCGATTGGCGAGTTGAGTATTGCGAAGCTTGATGAGATCGGCCTGACTCTGGATCTGACCTGCCTGCAACTGCAACACTGACAGAAAGTCCATAGTTCCGGCTTTGTACCTCAGGTCGGCCACGCGGACGGCTTCACTGTGATCGCGAACCGCGCTTTCCGTGTAGGGCAGTCGTTCGGCCAACAACCGTTCGTTCGTCAATGCCACTTCCACTTCGTCGAACGCTTTCAGGGCCACGCCGCCAAAATGTGCAACCGATTGCTCCTCTTCCGCCGTCGCGATCTTGACCTCCGCTCGCAACGCTCCTCCCTGGTAGATCGGTACGAACATTCCAACCGCGCTGTGAATCAGCCAGGGGTTGAGGCCCAGCACGGATAGCAGTGGATCGCTTAAACGCCCTCCTTCCAGAATGAACGAGAAGCTAGGCAGCAGTGCCAGTTTCGCGGCTTCCTCGGTTCGGAACGCTGACAGCACCTGGTGTTCTGCGGCCACAATATCGGGGCGCCTCTCCAGCAGCGAGGAGGGCAGTCCGGGTGCCACCGGCCGCGGCAGAGGAGCGAACGTTTCCGCCACTTCCAGTTCCGCGGCCGGATAGCGCCCGATGAGCACCTCCAGGGTGCGCCGTGCCTCGCTGTACAGACCTTGCGCGATGGTCAGTTGGCTTTGGGCCTCATCGAGTTGATAGCCGGCTTCCGCCACGTCGAGGTCTGCGACTTTTCCCGCGGCTCGTCTCACTTTCACCAATTCGAGCAGCTTCTCGTAGATGTTGACGCTCTGCTCCGTGAGTGCGAGCAGTTGGCGAGTCTCGATGGCCTGATACCAGCTCTTGGCCGCCGTCGCAGCCAATGATTGGCGCGCAAAAGCATAGTCGACCGCGATCGCTTCGTAGCTCTCCTCGGCAGCGGCATGCTGGGAGCGCAGCCGTCCCCAAACATCGACTTCCCAGGAGACCGTCGCCAGTTCCATGTTGCTCTGCGATTGGTTGACCACATTCATATCCTTCGAACGCGTCGTAGCGCCGGAGAAGTTGGCACCGACCTGAGGCTTCAGTTTGGAGCCGACCACTATGACGCTCTGGCGCGCCGCCTCCACCCGTGCCGCGGACTGGCGCAGATCGAGGTTGTTTGCAATGGCTTCGGAGACGACTACTTCAAGGCCATGATCTTGGAAGGACTTTACCCAGTCTCCGGTTACATTCTCCGCGTTTGGGGCGGCGCTCCACGCCGGCGGCAGTGGCGTTGCTTTCGGCAACGCCTGATCGACAATCGTCGGCAGGGGCGGCGGCCGATGGAGTGCGCAGCCGCAGAGGCAGACTCCCACCGTCACCACGACGACCAGCCGCGCGAACCAGATCATCATTCGCACCGCACACGGATAATTGTTCTCAGTCGAGTTGATCGCAAGGCGCTTCATCAGAAAGGCATCGGATACAGCCAGTTGAACCAGGTATGCATGCGGATCGTGATTTTTCGAAGTGCGGCGAAACCCCCACCACTCGTATAAATAGCCGCCGCGCCCTGCGCTCCGATCGGGAGCACAACCTTGGGCTTGTTGAGATAAATCTTCACGGCAAACTCTCCTTGCGGCTGCATCGGGTTTGCCGGATCGAACTGCGGAATGATGTCACTGGGAAGGTATTGCCCTTGCCCATTTGCCCACCAGATGCTGTCCACTTTCGCCTCAAAGATCTGGCCGGGGTAAAGGTCCACTGCGACTTCAACGGGTTGCCCGATCTTCACATACTTGAGGTTCTCCTGGGTGAAGCTGGCCAGCAGGTACCGGTCGCTATCGACAATGAATGAGGCAATACCGCCCACACGGAGGATGCCCGCGACCATACCCGGTCGAACTTGCAGATTCACGATGTGGCCGTCCTCGGGCGCCACCATAAGGGTGTTATCCAGGTAATAGCGTGCCAGGTCCAGTTGCGCTTTTACGATCGTGATGGTGGCAACTGCCTGCTTTTCGGCAGCCTCGCTCTCCTTCAATTGGGCGGCCGCAGTCGCCACGTTGGTGTTGACTCCTTCCCACTGCGACTCGTACTTGAGGCGGGAGCGCTCGGCCCCGGCCGTTGATTCCAATACAGCGGCCTCGGTCGCATTCGTCTGCGCTTGCCACTTCTGAGCATCTTCTTCCGGACCCGCGCCTTTTTGCGCCAGGCCTTCGGAGAGCTGTTGCTGGTACCTTGCATATTCCAGTTCGCTCTTTGATCGGACGACCTTCTGTTCGGCGCCCTCCAGATCGGCTTTGTACATACGCACATCTTGTTTGGCGGCAGCGAGGGCCGCCTTCAACTGCTCGACCTTGTACTTCGCCGACACCGCGGTTGCCGAAGCGACCTCCAGTTGCGCCTCCAGTTGGCTGACTTGGTATTCATAGGGACGCCGGTCGAACTGGAACAACGGTTGCCCCTTCTTCACCGGAACATCCGGTTGAACCAGCACGGCGGTCACAAGAGTGGGTTCCGGCAGGCGCGGAATCAGTTGAATCGTGTACTGCACAACTTTCGCATTCGTCGAATAGGGGGTAACGAAGCGCAGGCCGATGACAAAAATGAGGAATATATGAACCGCGAAGAAGGCGCTGACGATTCCCCATGTCTTGGTGAACTTAAGCCACTTGAATTTAAAGAAAACCAGCCAGATAAACAGGAGGAATGTGAACGTGATGAGAAAGGCTATCATCATGACGCTCGCCCCAAGGGTTGCTGCCCTTTCTCCTCTTCAGGCTTCGGCCGGTCCGCCTCCGGTTTCTTTTCTATCGCCGTCGTCCCCTTCATTCGCGCAATCTCTTCGTTAATGTTTTGCTGCTCTTGCTTGGGGAAGTAGCGAATATCAACGACGTCGGTCGGCTTGAAGGCCCACATGAACGCCTGCATCCATGGCACAACGGCCAGGAATCCCAACCAACCCATCACGTTGATTGCGTCCGCATCGGGGTGCTTGCGAGCAATGGCGATACGCCCCGGCAAACCAAGGATGAACACGGCTATGGCGAGAAAGTCAGCGACCAGGGCGAGAATGACCGCGAAGGTCAGGTAGTCCCAGATAGTCAGTTCAAAGCCAAGCATAAAGATAGGACCTCAAGTCTGCTTTTGCGAATCCCGGCGACCAGCATTTACGGAGATCTGGTAGCCTTGCCCTCCATCACGGTGGCCCACGCACCAGTTTGTGTGAGCGTTTCGTATGTGAACGTGTAGACGACGGGAGAGACCATCGTGATGGTGTAGCGTCCTTTCGCAATCAGACCATTCATCTTCGCCTCGGAGGCCCACGTCCAGGTGTTGTCCAGGATGTGCCCGGTCGCCATCTGATGTTCCCCCAAGCTGTTGTAGGAATTGTAGGTATAAATCTTGTCGTCGGCGTTGTACTCCATCACCCTCGTGCTGCGAGTGTCGCCTAAGACCGATGTCATTGAAGAATGAGTCTCAAGAAAGAAGCCACCCGTAACCCACTCGCCGTGTTCCTTGGCAGTGAAAGGTCCGCCCGGAGTATTCGGACTGATCCGCATTGTGCCTTGCAGTTTCCAGTCGCCGGCAAAGTAGCCCATCTTCTGGTGTTCCGGAGTAGGGAGGAGTGTTTGTCCTGAACCGAACGATGTCCAAGCCACGACGACAAGCGCAACAGCCTTGAATCCAGACTTGAATTGCAGAGCCATGACTAGGTACCGTATCAAGACTGCGGCGTGCCCATAACTGGCAAAATTGCCAGCCGGGGCGAAAACCGTGCTCTTCCCGCTATTTCGTTCGCGTGCCTGTCTCTTCGCTTTTAATTTTTTGCTGTTTGATCGTTTCCGTTCCGGATACGCTGTTCCAGCCGTCGCTGGGGTTATACTCCGCGATGGCTACGGCGAGATCGGTGGTCTTTTCGCCCAGGTCTTTTTGGTAGACGATACCGTCCTTGCCGACGATGAACGTCATGATTCCCGAATTCCTGTAGTCCGCGGGATAGGCGAGAATGCCGAACCCGCCGGTCATCTTTCCGTTCACGATGTAGCCCTTCGCACCGCCCGGCGCTTTGTCTCCTTGTTTGGTCAATATCTGGAAGTAGTAGCCATCGAACGGCTGGGGCTTGTTCCCTGAATTGGTGTAACCCACGGCTTTCGCGAAGTCACCGAGTTCGCCCAGTGGACTCGGAGTCTGACCCTCTGGAGCCTGCCAGTACAACCCGTTCTGCTTGCCTTCGTCGCTGACGAACTTCTGAGCATACTGCTTCACCGTGTCGCCATCGTGAGTCTGGCTGAAGTATTGCGTCTGTGCATCGGCAAGAGCACCGCAGGCAGCAATTGCCGTCAACTCGCCCTTGCCGATACGGCGGGCAAGGATTTCGTCCTTACCCGCGGCAGTGTCGAAGTACCATTGTCCGGTGGGATTCTTGCCCAGAGGAATTGGAAAAGGATAGTTGTCTGCCCCAACGTACAAAACCTCGCCGCCTGGCTTGATCTCGCGCCAACGATTCATTTGGCCGTAGGCAGCAACGAAGTCCTGCAGTGCGTTCTTATCCTTCACCGCATCTCCGGAGAACAGCACGTTCTTGGCATCTGGACCGAAGATCGCAACTAACGCACCCTGATCGCCGGATTTGGCAGCCTCCAGGAAAGCGGCGCCTGCGTCTGCCGGCGAAGCGAAAGTCTTTTGAGCGGATGGGGTAGGCTGAGAATTTTCTGCTTTGTTACACGCGGGCAGCGAGATGATCAGCGCAAACAGCGCCACAAATATTGCGAGACGCGCAGCCCGTCTCCTACGGTGTCTAATAAAGTGCCTCATGTTAATCCTCCAAACCTGCCATTTCATCTCCCTTGGACAACCGGAGCTCGCGGGACATCAGCGACGAAAACCGCCGCCCCCGGAACCGCCTCCGCCGCCGAATCGGCCCCCGCCGAAACCGCTGGAGCCCATGCTCCCCCAGCCCCGACCGCTCTCCGCTCTCGATGACCAGCCGCCGGAATCGCCGAATCCGCCGGAATGACCGTCCATGCCGCTGAAAGCGGTTGATCTTCCGGCGCCGGAATTGTCGTGCTGCGCCCAGGAGTTCGAGGCACTTTGTTTATTGACGTTCACGTTGTTATAGGTATTGCCGCCGCCTTTGAAACTGTTGGTGTTGTTCGAGCGGTTATAGTTGTTGTAGTTGTTCGAATGGTTATAAGAATTGTTGTAGTTGTTGGAGTGGTTATAGGCATTGTTGTAGCCGTAGCCGTTGTGGTAGCCGCCGTTATAGTACCCACCGTGCCAGGCAGAATTACCGTAGTAGGCTCCGCCGTGATACACGACCGCAGTCCCATGCCAGCCACAGTTCCAACTGCTATACCCCCAACTGCAACACCCACCGCTCATCATCGCGCCGACAGCGATTCCTGCTCCGAACGAAAGCACGCTGGCTGCCACCAGATCTCCCGTGGAGTACACCGGCGCAACATACGCGGGAACCACGTAGGGATAGCCGTAAATTATCGCGGGGTTGTACTGTGGAACATAGACGACCTGGGGGTTGGCCGATTGAATCACGATCGTCTGCGGCGACTGTTGTACCACCGTGATCTGCGGAGTGCTCTGGAGATTACCAGCTGTTTTGGCTTGCGCGCGTAGCGTCTGGATGGCCGTCATCACATCCGCCGACTGGCTGTGATACGCCTCCCCCAGTGACGAAGTCCAGGTGAGATTCTTCGCCAGATTATCGAGCACCGAAGGAAATTGTGTAAGCGCTTTTACGCTCGGATCCCACGATTGCTGCTCGACCGCCTGCATCAGGGCGCTTCCGGCCAAGTTCTTATTCTGCTGCAGCCAGTAGTCGGCAACCGCGACCTGGTCCGGAAACGTCGACGCCGCAAGAATCTGGGCCACCAACGCATCTGGATACAGTGCGATGGGCGCAACCAATGCTTGAAGTTGGCTCGCGCTCATCGGAGCAGTTTCTGTGGGATTCCCAGAGTCATTCGCCGGAGCCGAGGAAGCCTGGTATCCGTACAGAATCTGTGGCGAAACTGTGACGAGAAGGAAGCTGAGTACCACCGATAAGATTTTCTTAGCGTCTGTTGCGATCATATGGCTACTCCAAGACGATGTCATTCACCGATCATTGTCGTTCCGACCCAGGCGATCCGCTGAGCCTAGGATCGGGATCAACGTCGAACCCTTCGTTGAGCGAAGAAGCACCAATGGATCCCGAGGCTTCAGCAACCCGAACCGGGTCGGTTCGCGTCGACTGAAGCCCCTGAGTTCCAAATTCGCTAAGCCGCCGCAGCGGGCTGCTCGGGCCCGTGAACGTTGACCTCTTCCGCGGCTGTGTTGGCCAGGATGCGACGTGCAGACGCCGCTTCTTCCGCGGTCCCACGGGCAATCAGCACGTACTTGCCTGCTTTGACGGAGCTCTCGTACTTGAGAGCACTGTCCTTCGGAATTCCGATGCTGAATAACCCCGCTCCGAGCGCACTTAAACCTCCGACGACTACTGCACCTTCCAGAGCACCCACAATCCAGGCGACGGCAGATCCGGCTACCAAGACCGGCCCGACGCCAGGTATCAGGAAGAAGGCAGATCCCACCAGCAGGCCCCAAAGTCCACCCCAGAATGCACCTGCCTTCCCCCAGTGCTTCATCCGGTCGCCTGTCGTGTAGTAACCGATAACCTGATCTTCTGTGTGGTAACCCTGACCGACAATCGCGAGCTTGTTGATGTTGAAATTACCCTTCTTGAGCAGATTGATCGCATTCTCAGCATCGGAATGCTGTGGGTAAACCGCGACCACCGAACTTTCGTTGCTATCAATTTGTGCCATTTTTTCCTCCAGGTTTCAGACTGACTGGTCTTGTGTGTTGCCCTCCGCGAGGACCCGCTTGTTGCGGATCAACGAAGTGCAGACGATTGCTTGACGCTCTCTGAGAACAGTTCACAACGAACGCGACTGTTTGGAAACTGTCACTTGTGACAGCTGCCAGCAAGCGTGCCTGGAAGTAATATTCAGCACACGAATCAATACGGGAGTTTCATGAAGAACGCCTGGAAGCGCGTATTCGCCCCTACATGTGCCGTTCTGCTCCTGAGTTCTGCCTTGACTGCGGAGCAAAAGTGTTCGGTTGAGGTCAAGCTCTTGCTTTCGCCGACAACGATCCAAACTGTGATCGCATCCCTCAGTTTTGAAAAGGAGATGGCGGGTCGAGTTTACTTCTACGAAACCGATGATCTCGACCTCCTGAAACAGGGTGTAATTGTGCGAGTCAGGCAGGGCGCGAATAACGACCTCACGGTGAAAGTGCGGGTGCGGGAGGGCAGCCAGCAGTTTGACACCACCCAACTTCGTGAGCACTTTCCGTGCGAGATGGATCGGAGTGGAGCAGGCGACGACACCGACTACGCAGTTCGGCGCAAGTACAAGGCGCGGCAGGTGCCTGAAATGGGTACCGACATTCCCAGCTTGCTCAGTCCCCCTCAAAGAAGACTGCTACAAGAGGCGGGGGTTTCGATTGATTGGGCCCGAGTGAAGAGGATCGTCGACATCCACGCAACGAAGTGGGAGGCCATGGCCCAATCGCCTTTCCGCAAACTGGCACTGGAGCTGTGGGAATCGCCCGCAGGCAATATTCTCGAGCTCTCGGCCAAGACGGGGCCTGATGTGGGGCAGTCGAGCTATGCGGCGTTGCAACGACTAGTGACTATGAAAAGCCTGTCGTTGAACGCAAGCCAAGGTACCAAGACGAGCATGGTTCTGGAGACACTTACACATCACACATCCCCACCTCCATCCCCGCCCCAATGATCCCGGCTTGGCCTTCTCCCTCTACCCACAGTCCTTCTAGAATAGAGGGCTACTTGGGAGCCTTCGGCGGGCACTGCGCGTCGTAGGTCGCCTGCATTTTTCTCAGTTTGAGCACGCCGTAGAACACGGTAAATGCCATGGCAACAACCAGAATCCCGGCGAACCTCTTTTCCCAGTCGTACTCGCTCTCGCGGTTGGCGACATAGGTGGCGATGATCAAGCCGAGAATGCCGATGTTGATGGCCCAGTTCACCGGCTTGGGCACGATGTATTGCAGGCTGCCGAAACCGGCGAGCTGGTAAAGCATGAATGGCAGGATCGCCACCATCGGCAGCAGCTCGGAGGCACCCAGCGAGACGTCGATGGTGCCGGGCGACACCGCGTGCAGCAGCCTACTGTGCGCCAGTTGGTGGAACAGCGCCGGAATCGCACACAATAAAGGCACCACGGCGAGCAACTCGAGTACCAGCGACCCGCTCCAGGCGCCAATCTGGGCCGCAGGATCGGCGCCCGGCTTCGATGATTGCGCGCCGATGTAAAGTCCACCCACAATGGCCGCAGTACTGGACAGCATCAGCAGCTCCACCGTGAGGCCAAAGCCTTCTGGTTCGCCCGCCTTGAGGAGCAGCATGGCCAGGAAGCCGGGGGTGTAGAACATCACGCGCACGAGTTTCGCCCAAACGCGCTCGTCGCGTTCCGGCGGCATGATTGGGAGCGCAAGTCCGTTGATTCCTATAGTTGGTCTTTCCTTATCTTTCGACATTCCGGTGTCCTCAATGTGCAATTTGTACTGGCGTCTGCATGCGTTTTGTGACAACGGAGCAAGCCGTTGCCCGGCAAAAGCCAATAAATCTCGTATTCGTGGGTTAGTGCACCACAAGTGTTGGGCAGCGCCAACTGTCATTTGTTACGGGCGGGGTCGGAAGTCTTGCATGGGGACCGCGATCCCTGCCGCCCTCGTAGCTGGCAAAACTGGCAGGTGACAAAGCAGCTGGAATGACTCTTAAATTCGTTCAATACTCTTTTTCACGTTTGCGCATCGAGCGCGTCGATGATTGACATCCGAGATTTCACCACGCAATATTCGGCTTACTTGGTAGCTTGAGGCCAGCCTTGCCGACAAGGTCTAAGGTTTCATCGCATTCGGAGAGACTGGGGGAAGCGCAATGAGTTTCATTTATAAAGCCGGAGGACAAAACGGCTGTAAATTACCTCGTGTCTGTGGGTTCAAGAGGGAACTCTCGGGCAACATTGCGAGATGTCTGGCCCTGACGTTAGCGCTCTTCACCGCTTTGACCGCCGCTGGCCAGGAGGATGTCCAGGCTATTATCGAACGCTCGGTTCAGGCCAACAATAAAGACTGGCAAGCCGCCCCCTCATATTCCTATTCTGAGCGCGATGTGCTGAGTGGGGGAACGCGGACGTTCGAAGTAACCATGATTCTGGGTTCCCCTTACGAGCGCCTCGTGGCGGTAAATGGCCAGCCGCTAAGTCCGGATGAACAGGCAAATGAACAACAGAAGCTGGAAAAGGTTACGGCTCAGCGCTGCGACGAATCGAAACAAGAGAGGGGGGAGCGGATCGCCAAGTACGAAAGGGAACGCAGCCGTGATCACCTGTTGATGAACGAAATGACGAAAGCTTTCAACTTCAAGCTGGTGGGCGAGCAAAGATCAGGTCCGTTTGACGTTTATGTACTGAAGGCAACACCGCGGCCGGGCTATCAACCGGCCAACAAAGAAACCAAGGTGCTGACTGGGATGGAGGGAGAGCTCTGGATCGATAAACAGACTTTCCATTGGGTGAAAGTCGAAGCAGAGGTGATACATCCCGTTTCGATCGCGGGCTTTCTAGCACGCGTGGAGACTGGCACCCGCTTCGAGTTGGAGAACATGCCCGTCGATATCGGGATTTGGCTCCCAGAACATTTTGCTATGAAGTCACGAGCAAGGATTCTCTTTTTCTACACTAGCAAGAATCAAGAAGACGAAACTTATTTCGATTACCGCAAAGCGGTTCGCAATGAAGCGGCTGCTGAATGCGCTGGGCACGTGCATGCAAAGCCGAGGATATCCCGGCTGCGTGAAAAAACGGTGACCGTGGGATATAGTGGGGGCTTGTTGGGAGCCAAGAAAGAAACTCCGGAGTAACACACGGGCCAATTGCAATTACCGCCGTTTTGGAGGTGGGCAGCCCTTGACTACGGACACTTGGATGACCTATCCGGCGCATCCGCATGCGCTCCCTTTTCGCACCATCTTTGGCGAATACCGTGTGCGGCGTCCCGAGGACCTTGCCGACGCGGTACTGAAGGTCATTCGGAGGCCGGAGCGCATTCCCGAAGACCCCGCGTACGCAGCGCTAGCGGACATTCTGAAATCCGCGCGTAGTTCGGAAGAACTTGCGGAAACAGCGGCGAAGCGCATTCTGAAATCCGAGCATGAGACCGGGCCACTTACCACCGCCGTGGCGAAACACATTCTGAAGTTCGAGCTGGCCCCGCAAGACCTTGCCAGCGTATGGACGAGGCTTGACGCTGACGTCACGAAATCTGAGAACGCGTACCGGGACCTGGAATTGGCGAAGGAACACTTGCAAGCCGAGCGGCAGACGCGAGGAGAACCAAGCGAGGAGTTCAAGAAGAGACTGGTCGAAGCTTACGAGCGAGTGCTGCTCGCGGAGATCATTTGCCAGATTCGTGATTGGCCGCTGAAATCCATTTTCCACGCGATGGAGGGTTCGGCCGTCTGCCTCTCCGGTGGCGGCATTCGCAGCGCAAGCTTTTCGCTGGGCATTCTCGAAGGACTGGCACGATTCAGCCGGCGCGCGCCGTGCACGGAGAAGCAGAAACCTCTCCTGGATACGCTGGACTACCTATCCACGGTTTCCGGCGGGGGCTACATTGGCAGTTGGCTGATGGCCTGGGCGCAGAGAAGTGACTACCATCAGGTCATCGAAATTTTAGCGGCGGCGGCTCCGACCTCGGGCGACCCCGAGCCTGAGCCCATCCGGCACCTGCGCGAGTACACCAGTTACCTCTCACCACGCTACGGCTTCACACTGGACACGCTGACACTGCTGTCGATCGTGATGCGCAACATGATCCTGAACTGGCTGATTCTTGTGCCGCTCGTTATGGCGTTGTTCTGTCTGCCGGAATTCCTCTACAACTTCTCCTACGGCTGGGCCTTCGCCCATGCGAAGTCTGGGGAAGTCTGGTTTCAGGAAGTGATGGGATTGGCTATCGGGTGCGTCATGTTCGCTTCCGCGACCGCCGTGTGGCGAATGGCGCGACCCCTGTACAAGCCGGGATTCACCGATCCACAGAAAGAGGGAAACACTTTTCTGGAGGTTTGGTTCTTTGCGCTGCCGATTCTCGTGAGTGCGTGGCTGTTAGGTGAAGCTTCCGCCTGGGCCTACGTCAGCGGCACGCTGAGTGGAAGTCACTGGACGGTTCTACGTCTGGTCCGATACCTGATGATCTACACTGCCGTTCCGCCCTTGACCATGTCTCTGGTTCGCCTGCGCGTGCTCTGGCAAACCGATGACAAGAATCCAACGGCTTTGCACAAACACGATGGAAGCGGGCGACTGGCCTGGGCCAGGCTGATCTGGTCGTTTGTGGCGCCCTTGTTAGTAGCGGCGTTGGCAGCCTTATTGCTGGCCGGATGCGCATTGCACCTGGCCCCACGATTGATGGAGGTCAATCGCTGGCATGTTGTTATTAGCCACAAGTTTGTTGTTCTGGTAATCCCCATCGTGCTCGGTGTGATGATGCTCTCATCGACCCTGCTGACGGGGCTGTTGACCCACATCGAACAGGAAGAGGAACGGGAATGGTGGGCGCGGGCGGGAGGCCTGCTGTTTTTGTGCCTGTTGGGTTGGCTGGCATTGAACTGCACCGCTTTCTTCGCCCGTGGCTGGTTACACTTCATGCACGCCTCGATCCTGGGAGCGGTGGGGCTCGGCGCAGGTTATATCGGCAGTGCGGCGGGGCTGAGCGCGGCCACCAGCGTCGGCCTCAAGCGCGTCAAGGCCGAGCAACTCACGAGGTTCGAACAGTTCCTGGCCAACCATGGAATGGTCGCTCCAGTAGCGTCCGGCATCGCGCTGGTCTGTCTCGCGTTGGCGTTGGCAACGTTCACCAGTTGGCTGCGGGTGAACCTGTACAACCGGCTGATCGAGGTGGCGAATGCGCTGGACCCCAGCGTCCTGCAATATTACTTGTTCCATTATCTCGGGGTAAAGGTCCACGTCGCGGAGTCGGTTCGCTGGGTCGGCACCCTCGACCGGCTCAAACTGGACTCACTCGCCGCCTTTGTCCTGCTTGCAGCAGTTTGCGTCTTGGCGCTCTTCGCCAACATGTTCATCAACATCAACACTTTTTCGCTGCATGGCATGTACCGCATGCGGCTCACGCGCGCGTACCTGGGCGCTTCGAACTTCGCTCGCCATCCCGACACCTTCACCAACTTCGACAGCACTGACAACATTTACGAAGCCGACATGCCTCGCCAAGGCGCGCCGCTGCACATCATCAACACCGCGCTGAACCTGGTAGCGACCAGGAACATGGCATGGCAGCAGCGCAAGGCTGAACCCTTCACCTTCAGTCCGATCAGCGCCGGAAGCTGGCGTCTGGGGTACGTGCCCACGATGGATTACGGTGGCAGCAAGGGTGTATCACTCGGCACAGCGATGGCGATCAGCGGGGCAGCGTTCAATCCCAACATGGGCTACCACTCTTCGCCGCTGGTCACGTTGTTGATGACCTTCTTCAACGCACGACTGGGCTGGTGGCTCCCCAATCCGATTTGGCCGCTTCTGCGGAAATTGCCCGCCGGCCGCAAGACGCGTCGCTTCCTCGGAAGGAACGGCCCGGAGTGGGCTTTAATGCCCCTGCTGAACGAGGCGCTGGGGAACACCGACGACTCCTACAAGTGGATCGAGCTATCCGACGGCGGCCACTTCGAGAATCTGGGGCTTTACGAGATGATCTTGCGCCGTTGCCGGCACATCATCGTAGTGGACGCGGATGCGGACAGCGAATTTCAGTTTGAGGACCTGGGCAATGCGATTCGCAAAATCGAGATTGACCTCGGCATCCCGATCATGTTTCCCGATTTCCCACACGGGCTACCGATGAAGAGGGGAGTTGAACCTCTGAACATCTACTGCATTCGCGGAAAGATCCAATACGATTGCGTCGACGACCGTGAGCCCCAGGGCGAACTGTTGTTCATCAAACCGGTGCTGAACGGCAGCGAACCGCCGGACATTCGCGCTTATGCTGCTTCCCATCAGACCTTCCCTCATGAGGCCACCTCGAACCAATTCTTCAACGAAGCGCAGTTTGAAAGCTATCGCCACCTGGGGTCGTGGATGATCTCAACTTACTTCGAGAACGCTCCTAAGAGCGTGCCGCCAGCGCCGATTGGATGCGACATCGGTACGTTCTTCACCCGTATAGAATCTCTGTGCACTGCCGGCGAGAGCGTCGCAAGGAACTCAGCCGCGGCGATCGACTCGGCGAATCCACCTACGCTTCCGGCCGGCGAGGTATAGGACGCGGGCCAGCTTACCTATTCCGATCGCCAGTCGCAGTTCGCGATCGATGCAAAACAACCGCAATGCCACAGGATGATATGGTGCCAGTTCTATGGTCATCCTAGTCATGGGGGTGTCCGGTTCGGGTAAGACCGTGGTCGGAGAGGCGCTTGCCAGGCGCTTGAACTGGGTTTTCGAGGACGCCGACAATTGGCATCCGCCTTCGAATATCGGGAAGATGCGCAGCGGCGAGGCCCTGACGGATGAAGATCGTGAGCCTTGGCTTCGAGCGTTGAACAGCGCTATCCGGAACTGGATCGCAGACAAACGCGATGTCGTCTTGGCTTGTTCCGCGCTTCGTGAATGGCACCGGAACAAGCTTCGCGAAGGGGTTCCCGACCGGGAGTCTGTTCGTTTCGTGTACCTCAAGGGGACGTATGAGCAGATCGACCGGCGACTAAGCCGTCGTGTGGGGCACTTCATGCCGGAATCGCTCCTGAAGAGTCAGTTTGCGGCGTTGGAAGAGCCTGATTCTTCCGAAGCACTTGTGGTCGATGTCAGCCACCCAGTCGCTCCCGTCGTGGACTCGATCGTTACCGGCCTCCGACTAGGCCCGACAACGTAACCGGACAAACGCCGCTGCTGGGCGGTGGCATCTCGGTCGGCGCGACAAAGCTGGCCTCCATGAATGATAAGGTCCTGGCGATCACCGCCGCCATGCCAAACGGTACTGCCCTCGACCGTTTCCGTCCGCATCACCCAAGCCGATACTTCGATGTGGGAATCGCCGAAGAGCACGCGGTACTGTTTGCTGCTGGCTTGGCGGTAAAAGGCTTCAAGCCGTTCTGCCCCATTTACTCTACGTTTCTGCAGCGCGCCTCCGATCCGATCGTGCACGACGTCTGCTTGCAGAATCTTCCAGTTGTGTTCTGCATGGATCGGGGCGGCCTTTCCGGAGACGACGGTCCCACCCATCATGGCCTGTTCGATATCAGTTACCTGCGTTCGATTCCGAATTTGGTGCACATGGTTCCCAAGGATGAGGACGAGCTTGCCGACATGCTTTTCACCGCCATGCTGTACAGCGGGCCGATCGCTGTGCGCTATCCGCGGGCGTCGGACCGGGTACTCCCGTCAAAGATGTCCCCAAAGCGATTCCGATCGGCAAGGCCGAACTGCTGCAGCACGGCGATCATGACCGGGTGGCAATTTTTGCCCTGGGTGCTCTGATTCCCATGGCGAAGGAAATTGCCCGTAAGCTCGAAGGGGAAGGTAACTCGGCGGCGGTCATCAATGCGCGCTTTACCAAGCCGATCGGCGTGGAGATGCTGGAATTTTATGCGGGCAGCGTGGATGTGATCCTCACACTTGAGGACCACGTGCTGAAGGGGGGATTCGGAAGCGCGGTGCTGAGGAGCTGAACAATCTAGGGCTCGATACGCCGGTCGTGCGCATCGGCTGGCCCGATCGGTTCATCGAGCACGGCAAACCTGAGAGCCTGCGGGCCAAATACGGTATCAGCGTGGAAGCCGCGCTCGAACAACTTCTCGGGCGTCTGAAGGTCCCTACCCAGTCTGCAGGTATAAACGAAGGTCAACCCAGCTCTGCTACTGGTACTCCAACCAAGCCCGCAGCGGGAGTTTCTCGAAGACGCTGACTCCGATGGTTTTGCTCGATGTCGAGGAGGCCGAGACGCGGAAGGAGTGTTCGGTGATTCGCGGAAGAGAATCCCGCCACGAGTTGCAATTTCAAGTTATCATTTCAGAGAATTCACACTACGGCTGCTCAGAATCCTGGGCAGTGACTGATGATTTGGGGTAGTTATGGGGATCAATTTTGTGCGGACACGTGACGGAAGCGACGATTCGCTACGCTTTCAACCAGTAGAACGCTTAAAGGTTTACTTCTTCGGAGTAACTGTATTGTTTGCATCGCTTGGGATGGGGGAGGCGGTCTACCGCCTCTTGTTTTCCGAGTTTGACGGCGCGACCGATCGCCTTCCGATCGAGGCTTTGTTCGGTTTGGTTTTTGCCTGGATCGCCGTTAGGTTCGTCGGTGAAGCTTACCGGAATCGCAAGCAGAGG
>Ga0181523_10001183_pt1 | contig 28206 bp, 19 predicted proteins | sample PEATcosm2014_Bin_43_FD_119752 | JGI IMG/M metagenome (GOLD analysis project Ga0181523, IMG submission 119752) | Peatland microbial communities from MTU Mesocosm Facility, Houghton, MI, USA - PEATcosm2014_Bin05_30_metaG | ecosystem: Environmental > Terrestrial > Soil > Wetlands > Peat | place... | reverse complement strand
GAAACTTCATGAAAGACGTGCAGCGCAACACTGGCCCAGTCGCAGCGCCAAGCCCTTTGTTTTCAGGTCGGCTGTTATTGCGACCATTGTTCTTTCGACCCTGATTAACGTCAGAAAACGCGGAACCGTCCAAGCATGTATCAACCGTCCAAGCATGTATCAGTACTTCGGTTTTCGCCAGTTCGCCCTGGGCCGCTCGGGACGCCCTGCAAGCTCCTAGCGCTTGCGCTTACTTTTATTTGTACTCTTAGCTTCAACCGCAGCCTTCCCCCGCATCCGCTCATACTTCAGCGCAATCAGGCCGCCCGAGTAAGTTTTACTCTCCGTCAACGTGAATTCCCGCTGCGGAAACCCCGGCGCGAACAGCGGAATCCCTTCGCCAACCAACACCGGGACGATTCCTAAATAGAGCTCATCCACCAAATCTTCCTTCAAGAACTCCCGCGCCAATTCCCCACCGCCGGCCAACCAAATACCCTTCCCCTCCTTCTTGCGCAACGTTTCCACAAATCTTTTGGGCCCTTCGCGCACAAAAATAGCTCCGTCGCGTTCCCCCTCCGGCAACGATCGGGAGAAAATGTAGCAGCGCAAGCCATGACTCTCAAACTTCCCTCCACTCATTCGCACCCCGGCCTCGTAAGTCTTCCGCCCCAGCAGTCCCACATCAATGGTCTTGAAGAAAGGCCCCATCGAGTAGTTCGAAGGTCTCAGGTGCAAAAAATCCAGCGACCCGTCCAACCGTGCGATATAGCTATCCAGACTAGTCCCCACGCCATAAATAATCTTTCGCATGAGCTGCTCCTCGCGCCTAAGCCACAAAACTACAAACCAACCTTCTTAATCAGAGGCTGGCGGATTGGCCGTGCGCGGAGGTAGTGTATCAAGTCCAAAAAAGCTGAGTTGTGGGCTAGGTCCCGGAAAACTTTAAAACGAGGTAACCGTCCAGATAAAGTTCTAGAATTTGACTTCTCCGACTAATCGGGAGTTGAGGCCAATTAAAAGGATGAATGAATGGAACTATATCATTCGACCAAGAAAAAGCACACATCGCCATTGGGAAAACGGATTCGAATGCCTTCTTGCGATACTGGCGGAAAGCCTTGTCGCACAGCGAGGGGTAAATCGGCAGGCTCGACCAACGCATATTCGGCCGACTCCCGCAAATGCATCAAAACTTTACCTGGCCCGGATTCCAAGAATATATCTTCCGCGCGTATTTCTAGCTTACCGAGACGCACAGAAAAAACCGTATCTTCATCTGAGACTTTGTATAAGCAGCCTAGTCGGGAGTCTTCATTCCATTCTTCCAGTTTTCGCAAGGCTTCCCCTGAGGAAATTTGTCTCATGATGATTGCCCTCCATTCGCAGGAGCGAAACTATCACCCAACCAAGCACCGCGCAGCTAGCTATGTATGAAGAGTGTGCCTCAATTCCTTATTGTCAAGACGGGGCAGCGTGCACCGCACACCACTTTGTAAGCAGCGGCCCACGGCATATGGGACTCCGTCTCGATATATGCATGGTGCTTCGAACCGAAAATGATGAGATCGGCTTTGAGATCGTGGGAGACCTGCAAGATTTGTTCACTAGCTATCCCGAACTTGACCATAAATTCAGACTTAATTCCCATTGTGGGATTTTGCAAAGTCAGTTCCTCAAACCGTCTTTGACTAGCCATTCGGGCTTTGTCTCGCATTTGCATGAGGTCGCCTGTGCTTGACCAATGAAAACCCTCCGGTACGGGGGGCCGCTGGCAGAACGTGGAGCACAACGAGTCTTGCTCCGAAATGATTGGCGACTCGGCGCGGGACTGCGAAAGAAACCATTTGGTTATCGATGGCTGAAAAGATAGAGGTCCGCCTGGCCGCCGGGCCGTGCATAGACAATTGTGGACATGTCATTACTGAAATCGTACGCATTGCCGGCGTAACCGATGCGGAAGGTAAAGGGAAGTTTCACCGCTGGCTGAGCAGGCCCGGCGAGCTTGCCATCATGCCACGGCTGCCGGTAAATGACCGTCTCACCGTGGGATGCCGTAAGGTACAGGAATGACTTCCCGTCTGCAGCAACGTGGATTTCGAGTGTTGCGAGTTCCGGCAACAAGGGAGAGCATTTGCTATCGGCAAGCGAGAACTGGTAAATGCCTACTCCACCGCCTGGACCATTCCCAGTGAGTAGATAACGGCCGTCGTGAAAGACGTCTTGAACATATCCGCAGGACTCTGAAATCTTTTCCACGGCTATGCCATCCGTACTCATTTTCCAGATTGCTACCTTGGCGGGATCCTTCTCGTAGCCGCTGAAGTAAAATATTTTTCCATCGGGGCTCCACATCGCCCACCCCAGATTTGCGCCCGACCATGGGATTTGCCGGGCGCCGCTGCCGTCGCTCTTAATAATGTAGAGTTTCGCTGTGCCTCCAGCCACATCCGCGAATGCAAGGTGAGATCCATCCGGCGACCAGGCAAGGGTTATCAGACTAGCCGAGGACCCCACTTTGACCTTATTGTTTCCGTCGACATCGGAAACCCACAGTTCCTGGTGTCCACTTCCGTTCATGGTGATGTAATTCACACGCCGCCCGTCCCAGGAAAGTAGCGGCTGTGTCGCATTATCGCTTACTAGATCGAAGGTTTGCTTCGATCGCGGATGATAAATCGTGAGCGCGCCCGACTCTATCCCGGTGACGAAGTAAATTTCTTTTCCGTTCGGATCAATCATCGGTGAAAGGTCAGGACCCGCGCCGTACGTTATCTGCTTCCATGCACCATCACCAAGTGTGTATTCCCATAGATTGGTGACGTCATTCACCGTGCGGCTCAGCAAAATCGACTTGCCAAGCTGGCCCCAGACAATTCCTGTGGGGCTTCCCTGGACTTCTCCCAGTTTCAGCGCGTTATGACTTCCCACATTCACCTTGTAGAGGGTCTTTGCCGGTGGTGTCGATAACACGTCACTGCTGGCGGCGGCACAGACCAGTAAGTCCTTGCCGTCGGGAAAGGGCAGCAAGTCCCAGGGAATCATTCCCTGGCTTGCCAAATTGATGACCAGATCTTCTCCGACGCCCGACTTGGGTTTGTGGAAGATCGTACTATTCTCCGAATTTAAGTAGAAAAAAGAGCCGTCCGCAGGGGACGTAATCAGAGTCTTCCCGGTGACCACATGTGTGGGTGTTCCTCCGAGTGTGGGCACATTCCAAACCTCGGCGGCGCCGCTCAGGGTTTCGTAATAAATTTGCGTGCCGTCAGGCGAAAAACTGTCCACAGCTTTGCTCACCGAATCGCTGGTGAGCTGAAGAGGCTCCCCCCCCGAAGCAAGCATCACGAATACCTGGTCGATGCCTCCAACGGGAGACGTGAATGCCACCGTTCGGCCGTCTGATGAGAGAATCGCGCCGGTCATCGGTTTGTTCCAGTGGCTAACCCTTACAATCTTTGCTGGCTCGCTTGCGGGCTTAGACGCAACCCCGAAATGGTAGGCTGCGGACGCTGCTGCAAGTACCGCCGCGCCGGCTACCGCAAACAGGAAGTAGTTCCTGGCTGGCGATGAAGATTGGAGTGGGCTCACGGCTGAACGTGAACCGCTTCCGGAGTCTGTGGAGACCGGGTGAACTGCACCGCTGCCCGACGCCTGCATTCTCCCCGAGTCCGTATCCCTGCGCAGGCGCTTCAAGTCCGTGTGGATGTCTGCGGCGGAGCGGTAACGCAGGTCACGGTCCTTTTCCAGCGCCTTGATGATAATGTCTTCAAGCTTTGCAGGCAGTTCCGGGTTGATCCGCAGTGGAGCAACAAACGGCCGGTTCAAGATCGCATCGGCAACGACACCCGACGTTTCTCCGCGAAAGGGCAGTGCGCCCGTGGCCATTTCATACAACACGACGCCAAAGGAAAAAATATCCGTCCGTGCGTCCAGTTCCTTGCCGCGAACCTGCTCGGGTGACATGTAGGCGACCGTTCCCAGCGTGCTGCCGGGACTGGTCAGTTGTGCCGTGTCCACTCCGAGCGTGGCAAAACTATCGGCACTCGTTTCCGTGCTTTTTGCCGAACTGACCTTCGCCAGCCCAAAGTCGAGTATCTTGGCATGGCCTCGTTCCGTCTCGAATATGTTTGCCGGCTTGATATCGCGATGGACGATCCCCTTGGTGTGGGCTGCATCGAGGCCTTCGCTGACGTCGATCGCCAGGGTGAGAAGCGTTTCGATGTCCATGGGCCGGCCCGAGATGCTGTGCTTCAGAGTCTTGCCTTCCAGAAACTCCATGGCGATGAAGGCTTTGCCATTGTCCTCGCCAATGTCGTAAATGGTGCAAATATTGGGATGGTTCAGGGCGGACGCGGCCTCGGCCTCGCGCTGGAACCTTGTTAACGCTTGTGCGTCCTTGGCTACCGCATCAGGAAGGAATTTCAGGGCGACGAAACGGTGCAGGCGGGTGTCTTCTGCCTTGTAAACCACTCCCATCCCACCGCCGCCCAGTCTTTCGACGATCCGGTAGTGGGAGACGGTCTGTCCAATGAGCGTGCCGGATCCCGACATGTTGCCCGCCATTCTATGTTGCGCCTGGAGGCAAGTCAACGAACCGCCAAATAAGGGTCTAAAGCGGCCCTAACGTCGCGGCGGCAATTAGCGACTAACCTAAAGTCCGGTTGGCGGACTTGGGCCGATGTCGGGCCTCGCCCTGGGCACTTCACCAGTTCGACGTCAGGCAACGCAAATGTCTTGTTCCAGAATGCCTCAGCCGGAGCCTACAGCCGCAACCATAGGTAGGGCTTCTTGCCCATTGTTGGCAGCCAAATCGCTGGAAAACGATTTTCTGCCAGCAGCTTCTGGATCAACTCCACGTATATTTGGTCATGTTTATGCTTCCGCCGCTTTGCTGCCACCTAGTAGGTAGTGAAATATTTGTGCCCGTGAGACGGTAACCATCGGTGTGGATAATTGATTGCACAACAGTGTCGGCTCCTCGACCCAAGTAATCTGTGAGGGGACTCACTAATCCGATAGACGGTTAGCTGATTTGTTACCGGCAGCCCGGGTGCTGCCTCCAAACACTTCTGCACTGCTTAGGTGCACGTACCTCACTCAAATCTTTCGCGGCAGCGGTCGAACTTGCTTCGGCCCGCCCGCCGCCCATGGGCACCCCACTGTGATGTAGGTCACAGACTTCCGAAGCCTTGCAGTTGACAATAACTTGCATGTGGCTTGCAAACGACTTGCAGTTAGGAAGCGACCGTGCTCCTCGAGGTTAGATTTCGGTTGCCGCGATTCCTTGCGGTGTTCTTTTTTTTAGCTCTTTGGGCTGGAGTTGTTGTTGCGATGGATACTCCCACGCTGTCTGGGACAGTGACCGACCCGAGCGGCTCGGCGATTAACGGGGCTACGGTCGTGCTTCGTACCCTCGGTTCAGACACACAACAAACAACTGCGACGAATAACGAGGGGCATTATGGATTCGTTGCTCCTCCCGGCGTGTACGGCCTGAAGATTTCCGCGCCCTCCTTCCATTCCTTTGCGCAAACAGGTTTGGTTCTGACCGAAGGAATTTCAACGCAGGTGGACGCAAAGCTTGCCTTGGAGTCGCGCCTGGACAGTATCTCGGTAGTGGAGGAGAGCTTCATGCCCGATGCAGCGTCCACGGAACTGGGGCAGGAGCTCGCAGAAAAGAGAATTTCGACGGTGCCGCTGAATGGACGCAATTTTACGGACCTGATGAGCCTGCAGCCGGGAATCGTGCCAACGAGCAGCGCCCAGCCGAAGATGGTGGTCATGTCCGGCGTGACGAGCACGCCTCCTTCGGGAGACCTGGCGGCCGGAAATGTTTCTGTAAGCGGCCAACGCGAAACCTCGAACGGATTTGCGGTGAATGAGAGCGACGTCGAGGAAGTTGTGAATATGGGAACCGCAATCGTGCCGAACCTGGAGTCGATCCAGGAACTGCGCGTGCTTACCGGAAATTTCGACGCGCAATACGGCAACTACAGCGGTGGTCAGGTGCTGCTGACGACGAAGTCCGGCACGGAAGCGTTTCATGGCAGCGGGTTTGAGTTCCTGCGCAATACCAACCTGGACGCGAAGAGCTACTTTTCACCGGACCGCGCGGCATTTGATCGCAACCAATTTGGTGGAACGCTGGGCGGACCGATACACAAGAGTGGCGTGCATTTCTTCGCCGACTACCAGGGAACGAAGATGACTGAAGGAATTGAAACCGGACTAATTTCTGTGCCGTCGGATCAGGAACGTACGGGAGATCTCGCGGACCGGGCAAGTTCGCTGACGGGGAGTGTGAGCGGGCCGTATCTTGCGGCACAGCTGGCGCAGAAGCTTGGTTACGCAGTGAATTCGGGAGAGCGCTACTACTTTTCGGGCTGCACGAGCTCTTTGCAGTGTATTTTCCCGAATGCGCAGATACCGCAGAGCGCATGGTCCGCGCCCGCGCTAGCGCTGCTGCAGTACATTCCGAAAGCGAATCAGGGTACGACAATTTTCTCGTCCTCATCAGGGAACGAATCGCTGCGCGACGATAAAGCCGCGATTCGGGTTGATGCAGCTCCACGGTGGGGAACTTTTTCCGCGTATTACTTCGTGGATGACTACCGGCTGGACAATCCGTATCCAACGGGGCAAGGTGGCGCGAATGTGCCGGGGTTTAATGCCCTTTCGGAAGGAAGGGCGCAACTGCTCAGCCTGGGCTTCACGAAGATATTCAGCGCTAACAGCATCAATGAATTCCACTTCAGTTACATGCGCAACGCCAATGTCATTGGGGCCCCGGTGGGTGGGGTGGGACCGTCGCTGGCGTCACAAGGATTCCTGACCGGGGAAGGAACGGTAGGGATCGTGCCGCTGAACCCTTCGATTGAGGGGATTGAAAACACTTCGCTGAATAATCTTACGCTCGGCGTAGACGTTACGGGTCTGACGCAGGCGAGCAACACCTATCAATGGTCCGACAATTTCACGCGGATCATGGGGCGCCATACAGGGAAATTCGGCGCGTCGCTGCATATGGATCAGATCAACACCAATCCAGATACCGCTTCGAACGGATCATTTGCGTTCCGAGGGACAGAGACGGGATTGGACTTCGCAGATTTCCTGTTAGGGGTCGCCAGTAGCTACTCGCAAGCGGATTCCAGGAGTTTCTACCCACGGAATAAGTACGTGGGGCTGTTCGCGCAAGATACGTGGCGGATTACGTCGAATCTGACGTGGAATTATGGGCTGCGGTGGGATGTGCTGCCGGCCTGGCGGGAAAAGTACAATCAGTTCCCGGCGCTTGAGCTTGGTGAACAATCGCTGACATTTCCCGGGGCTCCCGAAGGCCTGGTGTACCCGGGGGATCCGGGGGTGCCTTCCACGTTGGCTCCAACGAAATACTCCAATTTTGCGCCGCGATTGGGCTTAGCCTACGCACCACAATTTCAGGATGGGCTGTTGAGCAAGCTACTCGGAAGGGACCACGAGACACGGCTCGTGGCTGGGTACGGCGTTTTTTATACGGCGTTCGAAGGATTGTCTGCAGGAATTATGAGCGCCAATCCACCCTATGGCTACGATTACACGAGCCTCGCACCGGTATTGTTTTCAACACCGTTCGTTTCGGCGGCGAGCGGTGATGCGTTTGTTCAGCCATTTCCCTCGCCCATCCCTGCGTATGGCGCCTCCCCCAGCCGGCCCAACACGAGCGTGGATTGGTCGAAATACCTGCCGATTACGGGTGTACCCGCATTCAGTCGGGGAAACGTCCCGCCGTACGCAGAGACGTACACGCTGTCGGTGGAACGCCACCTTGGTAAAGACACTCTGCTAACCATGAGCTATGCGGGTTCACAAGCGCATCACATGCTGGTGATAACGCCGGCGAATCCCGGAAACGCAGCGTTGTGCCTAAGTGTAAGTGAGCTTTCGCAGGTGGCGACGGGTAGTCCGACGTGCGGGCCGTTCAGCGAAGGCGGATTGTTCACGGCGGCCGACGGGCGAGTGGTACAAGTCCGCGGGCCCTTCAGCGCGCAATTCGACGCGGTGACTTATCAAAAAACGATTGGCAATTCGAATTACAATTCGCTGGAAATTAATCTGCGGCACCACAGCAAGTCACTGGGAATTCTTGCAGGATACACGTACGGCAAGTCGCTCGATGACTCTTCGAGTTTGGCCGAGGAGGTCAATCCGATCGATCCAGGGCTGAGCAAAGCACTTTCTGCGTTCGACCTGCGGCACAATTTTGTGATTTCCTTCAACTACAGCGTGTCGGGGCGGATATTTGGTCGGGAGAATCGCTGGACCGAGGGCTGGTCGATTTCGGGTGTGATGCGCGCGGCAACGGGGCTCCCGGTAACCTTCTACAACAACAACGACACATCGCTCATTGGGAGTATTCCCAACGGCATCAACAACAATGGTTTGGACACGCCGGATCGCGCACCGGGGAATTTGCAGATTCATAACAACCCTCGGAACGGGCTACCTGCTTTCAATACGTCCTTGTTTTCCCTTCCGGCTCTCGGGCAATTTGGCACGGCCGCGAGGCGATTCTTTTCCGGGCCAGGAATGTTGAACTTTGATACCGCTCTACAAAAGAACGTTCGCTTGACCGAATCGAGAGCGCTGCAATTTCGACTCGAGACTTTCAATATGTTCAACCATGCCCAGTTCTTTGGCCCCTCAGGGGTGGATGGAAACATCAGTGACGCCACTTTCGGTCAAGTGGTCAATAGCATGCCGCCGCGACTGGTGCAGCTCGCGGTTAGGTTTGTCTTTTGACCAGCAGAGTTCAGGTGACCCATAATCGTGTGGAAATCTCCGTCGTTCTTGAGATTCTTCTTTCTCTTGGAAGTTTCTCGGGATTTTCTCGCGGTTGGAAACACGCCGATCCTCACAATCTCATTCCTAACGTAATCTACTCGCAAAGCGCAAAGCTGGAATAGTGAACAGAAGTATTTGAGAAGGGTTGGCGGGTTGGGCCCATTCGGGTAGCTCGAGTGACCGGCAATTTGGTTCCCCGTACTTAACCGATTGCGGCAGTACTCGAGCACCGGCCGCCCTGGCCGCCGGTGAGAAGGCATTGCTGACTGGATTCTGGTGATCAGCGAAACAAGAGCTGTGTGCATTGTTTCCTCTTGAAAAAGCAGTGCGTGTCGAGCGCGCGCGTATTTGTCCAATCGCTTTTTGATGGCAAGGAAATTTGGACGGGAAGTCTGTTCTCGTGAAAGGATGGAGATCCCAGGTAGGAAAGCAAAAGTCCGAGTCGGGTTGACTCTAAAGTTTATCCGTGTTGCGATAGAGAAAGCCCATCCACAGCCCAAGTCAATCAATCAACAGTAAAGCGAGGAATGATGAATAGCTACAGCGTGAAGGTTTCATACCAAGACCGCGAAAAAGGACCTGAAGTAACGACAATCAAGGTGGACGCGACGACCATCGCCGGTGCGATTGCCAAAGCCGCGCGAGAATTTGTGAAAGGATTAGATCGCAAGCAACGTTTCGATGCCAATAAGGGATTGCAGATTGAAGCCGCAAGACTGACAAGTGCCGAAGCTGGGGGGCAGGAAAGCGCGGAGAGTGCGACTGCCTAACTGACCATCGCCCTAGGAAATCGTGCCCTTGCGGACCCAGCCGCAACCGACGCTATCTAGAGTGCCACTGAACTTACTGCTCTCTCGATTCTCTGCAGCTGCTATGCATCACTCTCCGGGACGCGGCCAAACCCTAAAGCATTTTTCAAGGTGCCCATGGCGGCGGCGATGCCGAGAGTTTTCACGATCTTAAGTACGTCCATCGTGAGTTCGGGAGCCCCTGCAACTTTGACCGAAGCGCGCAAAGGTAGACTTCGCACCCATGAACTTCATCTAGGTGACCGCCGATCTCACCATTCTAACTGTAGGAGGGATACAGATTGCCTGGGCAGATCGAAATTGATCGAAATGGTCCCCGCACGATTCCGCATCCAGCTCGGAGAACCCACTTGTTGAAGTTGACCCGCTGCCTCCAATTGCCGCTGTTGATCAGCGGTCACGCTCTGGGGAGAGCTCATGTTTTCCCAGACCGAGTAGGCATTCGAATGGTTTCGATCGATCCGGTAATGGGTCATCAAAACACGCGAAGCTTCCGCGGGTAGCCCGTGCACGGAAAGAACGATCGAGGCGTTTGGACCAGCGACATCGTCATCATGGTAATTCCAAATCATGATGGAGATGCCATGGTTTCCGCGCGTAGCGAGCACGTCCACATCCGGATTTTCGCGAACCCCATTGGCAAGAAGCGCGTCCAGTGGAATGGAGCCGCTGCTGGTCGCCTCAACGCGATTTCCTCGCAGGAGACCAGCCATTCGGAAGAAGTTGAGAACCGGCTTGTCCACGCCGTTGGTCGCCAGAGACCGGAGACCATCGAAATAAGGTTGACCTTCAAACTGGAACGCCCATGTCAGCATTCCGTCGACGTTAACTTGATCGGTAGCGCTCAAATCCATGATTCCCTTCATCGTCGCAGCAATGTAGGAGGCATACAGTGGCCCGTTGCGATACGCATTTTGTGGATAGATCCGCGCGGAGCAGGCAGCGCATCCTTCCGGGTCTGACTCGCTCAAGACAACCGGCAGGTTGCGAAAACTCGGATAGCCAGACAGGATTTTCAAGCCACTGTCGACGTCTTGAAGATGTCGTGCCATGCCCATCCGCACGCGGCCGTTGATGAGCTGGGGGCTGCCCTTTGCGTGAAAGCTGACAAAGTCGAGTGGCGCCCCTTCTTGTCCAGTGGCGTAGTTCGTTCCTCGCGCACAATGTGTGAGGAATGCCTTCAGAAACTCCGCCGCGCGCGCACTCGCTGGCCCAGTGGAGGCCGGGCCACCGACGCGTGCCTTGGGAAGAGCGCGTTTGACGGCGGCGACAGAATAATCGTACAGCTTGAAATATTCTTCTTGAGTTCCTTGCCAGTAGAAGATGTTTGGCTCATTCCAAACTTCCCAATACCAGGACTCGGCCTCTGCCTTACCATACCTTTCAGAACAATGACGTGCCCACTGATAGACCAGTTCGCTCCATTTGTTGAAATCGTTCGGCGGATGGGACCAGCCAGCTGCATAGTCCTGATTCGCGGCGCCGGGGATCCACAGGGAACGGTACGGCTCCGGCTTAGAAGACAGTGCTTGGGGCATGAAACCGATCTCTACGAAGGGCCGTGCGTGGGCCTGTAGGTAGGTATCGAAAATACGGTCAACAACGGTCCAGTCGTACACCGCAGTGCCATTCGTATTTTCGACATAGGCATTCGTTGATCCCCATTTCAAGGCCGGCCTGCCATCTCCAGTCGCTAGAAGGAAATGAGTCCGGAGCGAGACAGGAGCATCTGTCAGAGACGCAAGCTCTCCAACGAGTTTACTACCGTTGGTTGTGTAGGTGTAGTTTGGCTCGTCGTATCCAAAGAATGCATAAATGGGTTTAAATGGGGCCAATGTTTGATCAGCCTTGACCTGCACCGTGATCGGATCCTGCGCCAGTGCCGCCGCCTGACCGGAAGCAGCACTGAAGAAGGTTGCAAGGCTAATCGATAGCCAGAATGGGGATGAGGACTTCTTTCGGATCATCGAATCCCTTCCTGCACTGCGCTTGCTCCAGAGTTAGGCCCAAGACAAATAAGAAAGTTCAACATAGCAGACCCTGGCCAGGCTGAAACCAGATCACAATGGATCTTTCGTCACTCTGCCATCAACCAATCTCCAGATGTTTAACGGGTTCGCGTCCTGAAGTTCGGGCGGAAGCACCACATTGGGGAAGTCTTGATACGCAACCGGCCGCGCAAATCGTAGGATGGCCAGGGAACCTACCGAGGACGAACGAGAGTCTGTGCTAGCGGGATAAGGCCCGCCGTGCACCATGGCATGGCAAACCTCCACACCTGTCGGGTAGCCGTTGAAGACGAGTCGTCCAGCTTTTTTCTCCAAGATAGAGAGCAAAGCGCGATATTCACCTAAGTCTTCTTCCGACGCATGGACAGTCACGGTCAAATGCCCGTTCAGCGCAAGCGCGGCATCGAGAAGATCTTTCTTAAAGCCATAATGGACGAGCAAAGTCGTGGGACCGAAAAGTTCCTTTTCGAGGTCAGGATTCGAAAGGAACGATTCCATTGAGGTCTCAAAGAAGACGGGCTGGCCGAACACGCCAGGTCCACGGGGAGAATCGCTGTTCCGTGCAGCGAAGCGGAGATGGGGGTTGTGCTGGCGATCAGCGACCCCAGTATTGAAATCAGCGCCGATTCGTGGAGTGAGCAGAACAAAGGGAGGGGACTGCGCAACAGCAGCATCGAGTGCTCGTGAGAATTCGGCAATGGACTCCGGTGGGGGCACAAAAACAATTCCCGGTTTGGTACAAAACTGGCCACCACCCAGCGTAAACGATTCGAAAAGTTGACTGGCTAGTTGCGGACCTCGAGCGCGCATCGCACCAGGCAAAATGAAGACAGGGTTGGAACTTCCCAGTTCCCCAAAAAAGGGAATCGGTGTTGGCCGCGCGCAGGCCAAATCGAACAGAGCTCTCCCTCCTTTCAGTGAGCCGGTGAACCCGATCGCACGAACTGCTGGATGTCGGACGAGAGCAGCACCGACGGAGAAACCAGAGTCAAAAAGGAGGGAAAATGTGCCTTCCGGTAATTGGCGTGTTTGAACGGCGCGCGAGACGGCGGCGGCGACCAACTCGCTCGTACCCGGATGCGCTGGGTTGGCCTTCACAATGACGGGATTGCCGGCGGCCAAGGCGGATGCCGTGTCTCCACCAGCGACGGAAAACGCAAGTGGAAAATTGCTGGCGCCGAAAACAGCAACCGGTCCGAGAGGTCTCAGCAAGGATCGAATACTTGGTTTCGGCAAGGGTTTACGAACAGGATCCCCGCGGTCGATTCGTGCCGAGACCCAGGATCCTTCCTCGACTAGGGAGGCGAACAGGCGCAGTTGGCCACACGTTCGCCCAAGTTCCCCCTGCAAGCGGGTGTGCGGCAGTGCCGTCTCTTCCTGCGCCCGTCCGATGAGTTCCGTGGCAACCATTTCGATCTCACCTGCGATGCTGCGAAGAAAATCAGCACGCTCCGCGCCCGACAGGGAGGAATAGGAGGCGAATGCTTCTTGCGCTAAGGCAGCAGCGGTGTCTAGATCTGTTGGGCTGGCCGAAAAAAAGCGGGGATCCAACTGCTGTCCGGTCGAGGGATTCACTGCGCTGAAGGACTCGGTGTTGTTGGCGCCTCGGTTGAAACCAATCAGAGATCGGCCAACGAATGGGGAGTTCATTGGGCACCAACTCCTGCTTGAAACTCGATCTTTGAACGACATTCGAACCAAGCTCTCATGTACAACCTCGTTTTCGGTTCGTTCACAAACTACAGGTTCCTTCGCTTCCAAGGCGATTTGGTGACAGCGGAGAAATCTTCGTCTCCGTGGCCTGCGTCAATTGCCTGCCGGAATACGGCCAGCGCGGCAGTCGCGAGTGGAAGGGCAACGCCTTGCTCGGAGGCGCCTTCGATGGCATAGGAAAGATCCTTGGCCATCCAGCGAAGTGCAAAGGCTGGAGTAAAGTCATTGACAACGGTCCGCTCAGCAATCCTCTTTAGAATTCCGCTCCCAGGAGCACCGCCTGTAAGGATGGACAGGGCCTTGCCACGATCAAGATTGCCCGTATCGATCAGGGACAGGGCTTCGGCGAAGGACGCGGCTTGCACACCACAAAGGAAATTGTTGACGAGCTTCATCAGCGAGCCGCTTCCGATCGGGCCTAGTTCCACCACGTCGCGACCAAGCACGGAAAACACGGGCCGCGCCGCAGAAATCGCTTCTGCGGAGCCTCCAACGAGGAATAGCAGTTCGCCGGATGCGGCGTGTGGCTTAGTTCCTGTGACAGGTGCATCCAAGAAGTGACAACCCCGTTTGGCTGCCTGCCCAGCAAGCTCGTGCACCCAACTGAGGCTTAGGGTGCTGGACTCGATCAGGATCGAGCGCGGGGATGCGCCACTTAGCGCCCCGTCTTCGCCCAGCCACACAGTGCGGGAAGCGATGTCGTCGGCCACCATACTTAGAATTATCTGGGCACGAGAGGCCGCCTCGTGGGGTGTGGCGGCCACGAAGGCGCCTCGCGCAGCGAGGGGAAGACATTTCTCGCGATTCCGGTTGTAGACCGACAGTGAAAAGTTTGCAGAGATCAGGCGGCTGGCCATGCCGGAGCCCATGATGCCGAGGCCGAGAATTGCGACGGATGGTTTTGTCATGGGTGTACTCATCGCAAAGGAATGACGTTCACAAGAGCGGGAGTCGATTTGTCCCTATGAACGGGGTTAAGGAGAGGGCGTCCAAAACCCTTGGCGGTGACTTGCATGACATCGCCATCTTGCAAACGGACCTGATCGGTGAAACTGAGGCAGTCTGTGCCAAAGAAATGCACATGGACGTCTCCCGGCCGGCGGTGAGCTTCAAACTTGAAATGATGGTGCTCAATGTTTTGCAGGCTGTGACACATCTCGGATTCGCCGGTTTGGAACGATTTGCTCCAGAGGACAGTTCCATCCCGCACGATGGTCGCCACCACGGGGATGGAATTGAATTCGCAATCGAGAGAGATTTCCGGGCCGAGAGCACACATGCGCAATTTGGAGCCGGCGAGATAAAGATAGTTTTTCTTTTCGAATTCATGATCCGAAAATTCATTGCCCACTGCCATTCCGATGCGGTACGGACGGCCATCCCGAGCAATGATGTAAAGGCCAGCGATCTCGGCTTCCTCGCCGCCATCGTCAGCGAAGAAAGGGATATCGAGCGACTCACCATGTGCACGTAACGACCTGCCCGTACCTTTGTGAAACCACTCGGGGGGAACTCCAATGCGACCTGCAGCGGGGCGTCCTCCTTGGACTCCCCACTGGAACATCTTCATGCTGTCGGTCAGGTTTTCGGCGGCGGTGGCGTGCATCGATTGGCGACCCCGAGCGCTCCCCACATGGGTGAGTCCAGTTCCGGAAAGGAGACAACGAGCGGGTTCCCGGGGATGATCAATGGCCGGGAGCAGGCGCCATTCGGAGCGGCCACTGTAAATAAGGTCATAGTCCATAGTGTCCTGCCGAGCTCTCTGGCGTGCCACCTCGCTGAGTTTCTTACCTGTGTCGATGGCAATTTGAGCGAGTTCGTAGACGGTGTCACAGGCCTCGAGGAATCGTATGTTTGGTTCTTCGACGATAGCCACCCGTCGCACGCGGTCTCTCTGGATTTGGATCAGTCGTGTCATCGGATCTTTGTTAGCGCGCGGTTCATTCGGAGATCTCGAACTGATCGAGTGCATCTTCATTGATGGTCAGTCCAAGGCCCGGTTTATTGTCATCGAGGTCGATGTAGCCACCCTTTGCCTGGGGCTCACCCTGGAAAATATACCAGAACAATTCGTTACCCACTTCGATGTCGACCTTCGGGAAGTACTCTGCCATAGGAGAATTCAAGCTAGCCATGACCACGTGATAGTTGTGCATCTGGCCAGCGTGGGGAATTACCGGAACAGAATAGGCTTCCGCGAGCGCGGCGATTTTGCGTGCCTGGGTTATGCCACCCACACGATTGGTGTCGAACTGGATGTAGTCCAGCGCACGAGCCTCCAGGAGGTCACGAAATCCGAAGAGCGTGAATTCATGTTCGCCACCGGCGATAGGAATGCGCCCGTAGGACTTCAATTCGGCGTAACCGTGAATGTCATCTGGGATGACTGGCTCTTCGAGCCAGCGGAGGTGAAAGGGCTCGAGGAGGGGCAGCATTCTCTTGGCATAGTCGAGAGTCCAACCCATGTATGCGTCGGCCATGAGATCGACTTCCTCGCCGACGCATTCGCGGACAGTTTGGACCAGTTCGAGGTTGCGCTGCATGCCACCGGCGCCGTCCGCGGGTCCCCAACCGAAGCGCAGTTTCATGGCTTGGTAGCCTTCCTCTTTGTAGTACTTGGCTTCCGCGGCCAGCTGCCCAAGTTCCACGGCGTAGAGGCGAGAAGCGTAAACGGGAACACGAGCTTTGGTCCTGCCCCCGAGCAGGCGAAAGACGGGTTGTTTGGCAGATTTGCCGAGCAAGTCCCACAAGGCAATGTCCAGCGCGCTGATGGCGACCATGCCGATTCCCTTGCGACCGAATGCCATGGTCTTGCGATACATGTGTTGCCAGAGGCGCTCGAGATCCCATGGATTCTGGCCGATCAGTAAAGGTTTCAGATGGAGATCGATAACCTGTTTTGTGGCTTGAGGCGCAAGGGCCGCATTGCCGAGTCCTACATGTCCGTCATCTGTGAATACCTCGACCACCAGCCACCCGTGAAACGTGAACGTCCGCATGGACGCTTCAGGTAGTTCCAAGAGATCGATAGGATTGGTGCAGAAGTGGGGAGGGAGAGTTACGGTTTTGCCCTTCCAGCGCATCACGCGGGTCCGAATACTCGTAATTTTCATTAGAGTTCCCCGTAACTTAAATTTTTTTGCAATGTCAAAGGCGAGACCACGGGAATGGAAGCGAGAATAACCAGGAAAGCCGTTACGTGAAGGGTGCCAGCGATGGCAAATACCAAGCCATAGCCGAGTCCGTGATCCAACAGGAATCCAGCCAGTTGTCCAAAGACAATGCCGCCCATGGCTCCTCCGAAACCGACCAGCCCAGCAACGGAACCGACCACATTCTGAGGGTAGAGGTCTGCGGGGAGAACCATGACAAGAGTTGACCAGGATTGCTGACCGAAATAAGCAAGGCAGAAGATCGCAATCGTCCAGGACACGGCAACGTGGGGAACCAGAATCACAAATGGCATCACGGCAGCACTGGCACCAAGTGTCAGTTTGCGCGCGAGACCAAGGGGCAAATGCTGGCGCACCAGGTAACTGGATGAAGCCCCGCCTAACAAGCAACCCACTCCCGCCGCTGCGTGGGGCATCCAAGCGAACATGCCGACCGATTTGATGTCAAAGCCGCGAGCGTCGTAGAGGTATTTTGGGAGCCAGAAAAGATAGAAAAACCAGGCTGCATCGCTGAGGAACTTGGCGGCTACCAATCCCCAAGTTTCGCGGAACTGAAGAAGATGAGTCCAGGGGAGTCGCATCGCAGAATCTGCATCTGAAGCAGTCTTAGAACTTGGGTCGACGTCCCGGTGATCCGAGTTTTCTGCCTCCGGAAAATACCAATACCTCCACCAAGCTAGCCAAAGAAGACCAACTCCACCGGTAAGAACGAAGATCCAACGCCAATTGGCGAATCCAAGAACGAGGGCGATCAGGGGGGGAGCCAGCACCGCTCCCACAGCGGTTCCCGCATTGATGATGCCCATGGCCGTCGCGCGTTCTTGGGTTGGGAACCACTCGGAAACGGCGCGGGTAGCCGCAGGGAAGCCGCCGCCTTCGCCCATGCCGAGGAGAAATCTGCTGATGGCCAACATGGCGAATCCTGTCGCCAATGCATGGCTGGCGCAAGCGAAGGACCAGAACAGCATGATGACGGTGAGACCCCGCTGGGTTCCCAGCAGGTCCACCAGTTTTCCTCCTCCCGCGTACATGAAGGCGTAGGCGAACAAAAAGGAGGATTGCAGAGTAGAGAACTGCTCATTGGTCAGCGGAATGTCTTGGCTGATTGCTTTGATTGCGACGGGCAGGGTCTGGCGATCCAGGTAGCTGATGGCAATCGCAGCACTGACAAGGATGGCGATACGCCAGCGCAATCTGGTTTCCTCCCTTTGCAGACGGATACGCGAGCGCGAAGGCCAGATTATACACACACGCGTGGCAAACGTTTACTCTATTTCCACGTTCCGCTACAATCCCTCGGTTCGTAGGATGCTCGAGTGGAATCGCTACGTGGGCTACACCCGGAGAGAACCAGCAGACCAAAACGGTCGGGAACAGTGGCCCGGAGAGTAAAAAAACGATGAGTCCAAAGTGGAACCGGCGCGAAGTATTGAAGGGAATAGCCGCGGCATCGACAACCCTGATCGTCTCTCCGACGATCAGGGCAAACCAGGGGGGCAAGGGGAATGAGGAAGTCACGCTTGAGGTGCAGGTGACCCTCGTCAGTCCCCATACATTCCGACTCAGCCTTCTTCCGGTGGCCAAAGACGGATCCGTCGGATCGATACCTTTTGATGGGTCCCTGGTCCAAAAGTCTTGGGGCGCTCCTCTCGCCAGCATACGTGGCACGGAAGAGAAGACGATTCCCGTGGGGAACCTTACCCTTCGGATTTCTCTCCCTGCCGTCAGAATCACCATAACCGGCGAGGGTGGAAACGTGATCCAGCAGCTCGCTTGGGACGAGCCTACGGGTACGCTCTCCTTTCTAACGGGAGGCGTGCCACTGTTTGGTCTTGGGGAGGGGGGCCCCCAGTTTGATCGGCGTGGTTCTATCGATCCGATGGGGAACGGGCAGGGAGGCTACAAACTTAGCACCCACGGTGCGCGGGTTGCCGTTCCCTGGTTGATCGGAACGTCCGGGTGGGCGATATTTCTCCATCAACCTTACGGTACGTTTGACCTGCGTGGTTCCGTGGGTAAGTTTCAACCCGCCAATAGCAGCAGGACACTGCCGCTCGATCTGTTTTTCATTGCCTCTCCCGATCCATCTGTAATTTTGGCGGAGTATGCACGAACCACGGGTCACGCCGAGATGCCTCCACTCTGGAGCCTTGGTTACCAACAATCACACCGTACGTTAGCCAGTCGGGAGGAGATACTAACCGAGGCGAAGTCCTTCCGCGAAAAAAAGCTGCCTTGCGACGCGCTCATTTATTTGAGCACAGGCTTTTGTCCTTCCGGCTGGAACACGGAGAATGGTTCGTTCGTATGGAATTCTCACGTTTTTCCTGATCCGAAGGAGATGCTCGAGGAGTTGCACCGCGAGCATTTTCGTGTGGTGATGCACGCGGTGATTCTGTCAGACCGGCTTCGTGGGTCGGCGCACGATCCATGTGAACTCTCCCGGTTTGATGAGGCCGAAGCAGGCTGTTACTGGGACGCGCATCGGAGGGACTTTGCGATGGGAGTGGACGGATGGTGGCCGGACGAGGGAGACCCACTCGATACTGCCTCGCGGTTAGTGAGGAATCGCTTGTATTGGGAAGGGCCGCAGATTGATCGGCCGAACGAGCGTCCTTACGCATTGCACCGGAATGGCTATGCCGGGATGCAGCGCTATGCTTCCTTTCTCTGGTCGGGGGATGTGTATTCCACATGGGAGACGTTGAAGACGCACGTTCCCATCGCTCTGAATACTGCCCTCACCGGCATACCGTATTGGGGCACGGACATCGGGGGTTTTGTTCCAACGGCAGAGTTCACGGCGGAACTGTACCTGCGCTGGTTTCAGTTCGGCGCGTTTTGCCCGCTGTTTCGCTGTCATGGACGCGCATGGAAGCTGCGCTTGCCCTGGGGTTGGGACACGGGAGAGACCGGTCCAACAGAAATCAATAATTACAAGGGTGCGGCACTGCCGGATCCCAGCCAGTTACACGATGAGCGCGTGGAGGTGATCTGCCGGAAATACTTGCAGCTGCGTTACCGCTTGCTGCCTTATCTCTACAGTGCAGTGTATGAGTGCGCTACGACAGGGATGCCCATCATGCGGGCATTGTGGTTGCAGTTTCCGGACGATCCCAAGGCAGTTGCGTGCGGCGACGAATACCTTTGGGGGAAGAGCCTGCTGGTCGCGCCAGTCGTTGACAAGGGTGCAACGGAACGCCAAGTCTACCTCCCTCGTGGCGCCTGGTATGACTATTGGACGGGGGAACGCCTCGAGGGAGGCCGCGAGATCAGCCGGGCCGTAGATCTAGAGACCACTCCGCTTTATGTGCGCGCTGGGTCGATCCTGCCGCTTGGTCCGGTAAAGCAGTATGTGGGCGAGAGAGTCGAGGAGCCACTTTCCCTTTCGATTTACCCAGGCGGGGATGCTTCGTTCTTGCTTTATGAAGACGACGGCTCTTCCTTCAATTATCGCAAGGGAGAATGGATGGGAACCTTGATGAATTGGCGCGACAGTGACAGAACACTCCATCTGCGTCTGTCTCCCGGTTCGCGATTGCTCGGGCCGGTACCGCGAGTCATAACCGTCAAGGTGGGCGAGATAACGCGGAGTGTGACCTTCGCGGGAAAGCCGGTGGACGTCTCGTTTTAGCCTCGGGGAGGGTGAAATCGGTGATCGGCGAGAGTTCAGCTCTTCTTGAGCCTGAATCCCTGCAGGAACAGAACCAGGATTCCTGCAAGGACAAGATCGGCAAGTAGCCAAACTAAACCGCTTGTGAATACACCAGTACGCGTCACCAGAAAACCCAGCACGAACGGACCGACAAAGCCGCCAAGGTTTCCCAGAGCATTGATTAGCCCGATTGAGGCTGCAGCGGCATATTCGCCAAGCGTGATCGTGGGTAAGGCCCAGAAGCAGGGCTGATAGGCGTAAACACATGCCGCAAAAACGGTGAAGAATCCCAACTGTATCCAAAAGTGGGATCCGGAGCAGATGGCCAACAGTAGAGCTCCCGAGCCGATGAACAGGGGGCCAGCCGCATGCCAGCGGCGTTCTTGTGTTCGGTCGGAGTGCCAGCTATTCAGCAAGGTTGTTATCAGCGCGGCGAGATAAGGGAGTGCCACCAGCAACATGACCGTCCCGGTGGCCAAGTCTGACGCGCGCTTCAGGATGGTGGGGAACCAAATGGTGAAGCCATAGAACCCCGTGTTTGCCAAGAAATAGACCAGCGTGAGCAAGAGTACGTCTCGATGGCCAAGTGCCTGGCCGATCGTGTAGGAACGTATCGCGGATCTCTCCTGCTTTTCGCGGTCCAATTCGCCCTTGATCCATTCGCGTTCGTCCTTTGACAGCCAATGGGCTTGGCTGGGCCTGTCCGTAAGATAGAAGAGCGTGATGACACCGAAAATAACGGCAGGAATTCCCTCGAGAATAAACAACCAGCGCCAGCCTTGCAGGCCGTACCAGTGAATCCGTAAAATCCTTCCTGCAAGCGGCGAACCGAGAAAATTTGCAAGTGGTTGAGCAGCCATGAAAGAAGCAACCGCTTTTGCCAGGTCGCGACGAGAAAACCAATGCGTGAGATATACGATTACACCGGGGAAAAAACCGGCCTCAGCGGCTCCAAGCAAAAACCTGACAGTGCAAAATTGGCCAGATGTATGGACGAAGCCAACAAATACCGTAATGATTCCCCAGGTGATCATGATGCGGGAAATCCACAGCCGAGCGCTCCAGTGCTCGACGATCAGCGCCCCAGGAATTTCCAGCAGAACGTAACCGATGAAGAAGATTCCCGCGCCTAATCCGAAAACTCGGTCGCTGAATCCCAGGTCGTGGGACATTTCCAGCGCCGCGTAAGCAACGTTTACTCTGTCGAGGAAAGCAATGACGTAGAGAAACCACAGGAAGGGAAGTAAACGAAACGCAATGCGGCGCCGGGCACTCTGCGCAACGGCTGACTCGGGGGGAATGTTCATTACGGTTCAGCGACTGCAGGAATTTCTTTCGCAATAGCTTCGCCGACCTCACGCGTGGTGGCTTTGCCTCCCAGATCCGGAGTGCGGGTATCGGTTCTCGCCAGGACTGCTTCGAGCGCCCTCTCAACGGCTCGCGCCGCTTTACGTTCCCCGAGATGGTGCAACATCATGGCTCCGGACCAGATTTGCGCGACAGGATTGGCGATTCCTTTTCCGGCGATGTCCGGGGCCGAGCCATGCACGGGCTCAAAAAGGGAGGGATATTCTCGTTCCGGATTCAGATTTGCGGAAGGTGCCAAGCCAATGGAGCCGACGATTGCTGCACCGAGGTCTGACAAGATGTCGCCAAAAAGATTGGATCCCACGACTACATCGAACCAGTCGGGATGGCCAACAAAATGAGCGGTCAGAATGTCAATGTGATATTGGTCCGCACGGACGTCGGGAAAATTTCGAGCCACCGCAGAAAAACGCTCATCCCAGAAGGGCATGGTGTGAATAATCCCGTTTGATTTCGTGGCCGAGGTGACATGGTGTTGTCGGCTCCTTGCGAGTTCAAAGGCATAGCGCATAATGCGGTCGCATCCGCGCCGAGTAAAGACTGTTTCCTGGAGAGCCATCTCCTCATTGGTGTTGTGGTTGAGACGACCTCCCACTTCCGAGTACTCACCTTCGTTGTTTTCTCGGACAATGCAGAGGTCGATCTTCCCTGGCGGGTAACCTTTGATCGGTGACTCGATGCCCTGTAGCAATCGCACGGGCCGCAGGTTGACGTACTGCTGGAAGGTCCTCCGGATGGGAATGAGAAGTCCCCATAGCGAAACATGATCGGGAACACCGGGATCGCCGACGGCCCCAAGGTAGATGGCGTCGAAACCCCGCAACTGCGCGAGTCCGTCGACAGGCATCATTCTCCCGGTCTTGCGATAAGCCTCGCAACTCCAATTGAAATGTTGCCAGGAAAAGCTCGCCTGGTAGCGATGGCCCGCGGCTTCCAAGACCCGAATACCTTCGGGCACGACCTCGCGCCCGATCCCATCCCCTTCAATGACCGCAATCTTGTAATGACTCACGCTATCTCCCAGAACTGTGCTGTCGAATATTCAAAAGGGTGGCTCAGAGGCATATTCGGAGTCCTTGAAAGTGACGCGAGGCATCGAGATCATCATCCGTCGTTCGTTCTCCGTCAAGCAAAACTATCTTGTGAGATTACGTTTACACGTTGATTTTGGGCTATGATCGGCGGGACAGGAACGATCCCTTGGCGCGGGTGTCGGCGGAGGAAGATAAGGACGGGAAAATGAAGAAGCTACGCAGTCAAGAATGGTTCGGACGTAAGGATCGCGATGGTTTCCTGTATCGGAGCTGGATGAAGAACCAGGGCTGGCCACACGACCTCTTCGATGGCCGACCGGTAATCGGAATCTGTAATACCTGGTCAGAGCTCACTCCCTGCAACGCTCATTTTCGGGAGCTTGCTGAGTTTGTGAAACGCGGTGTTTGGGAGGCCGGGGGCTTTCCGCTGGAATTTCCGGTGATGTCGCTTGGCGAGACGCAATTGCGTCCGACAGCCATGTTGTTCCGCAATCTCGTCAGCATGGATGTGGAAGAGTCGATTCGCGGCAACCCGATCGATGGAGTGGTCCTGCTCATGGGTTGCGACAAGACCACGCCATCTCTGGTGATGGGAGCCGCTTCCTGCGATCTACCCACAATCGGCCTTTCCGGTGGGCCCATGCTTTCCGGAAAATTCCACGGCGGCGATTTGGGGTCAGGAACTGGCTTGTGGCAAATGACCGATCGGCTTCGAGCAGGTGAAATGAAGCTAGCGGAGTACTTTGAAGCGGAAAGTTGCATGCACCGTTCCAAGGGACATTGTATGACCATGGGCACAGCCTCAACGATGGCCAGTATGGTCGAAGCGCTGGGTCTGAGCTTGCCCGGCAACGCAGCTATCCCCGCCGTCGACGCACGCCGCAACACCCTTGCACAAATGACGGGTCGCCGGATCGTGCAGATGGTCAAAGAGGATCTCTGCATTTCACGAATACTTAGCCGCGATGCATTCGAGAACGCCATCTTTGCGAATGCCGCCATCGGCGGTTCGACAAATGCAGTGATTCATCTGATCGCGATTGCAGGCCGAGCGGGAGTTCCACTCGCGCTCAGTGATTTCGATCGACTGGGATCCTCGCTCCCTTGCCTCGTCGACATGCAGCCCTCGGGCAAATACCTCATGGAAGATTTCTTCTACGCGGGTGGATTGCCAGTGGTGCTTCGCGAGCTGGGGGAAGCCGCAGTGTTGCGTCGAGATGCGCTGACCGTCAATGGACAGCCGATTTGGAAGAACGTGGCCGACGCGCCTTGTTGGAATCGCGATGTGATTCGTCCTTTCTCTGAACCTTTCAAAGCAAGCGCCGGAATTGCGGTGCTGCGTGGCAATCTTGCGCCGGATGGCGCGGTGATTAAGCCGTCCGCCGCAAGTCCACATCTTCTACAGCACCGCGGCCGGGCCGTGGTATTCGAGACCATCGAGGAATTCCACGCGCAGATAAACGACGAGGCTTTGGACATCGATGAAACCTGCGTCATGGTCCTGAAGAATTGCGGGCCCCGAGGATATCCGGGCATGGCCGAAGTTGGCAATATGATGCTACCCCCGAAGCTGCTGCGCAAAGGGATAACCGATATGGTGCGCATCTCAGACGCTCGCATGAGTGGCACTGCTTACGGGACGGTGGTTCTGCACATTTCTCCCGAAGCTGCTGCCGGCGGTCCGCTGGCGCTTGTGCACTCGGGGGATCGGGTGACAGTCGATGTTCCCCAGCGGGTGCTTCGGCTAGACATCGATGACGAAACGCTTTCTGCGCGTCGAGCAAAATGGACGCCTCCGCCGATCCCAGATCGCGGGTGGCTGAAACTGTATGTGGAGCACGTGCTGCAAGCGGACAAAGGCGCGGACCTCAATTTCCTGGTGGGTGGCAGCGGGGCACGCGTGGCACGAGACTCGCATTGATCGACTGAGTTGCCGAATAGATGCAATTTGTTTTTGTTTCAGACCATCCATCAAGAATTGAGTCAAACTGCAAAGGCCAAGTGGGATCGCGGGCGTAGTGAGAAGAATTTAGCCCTCGACAGAGCGAGAAACCATGCATGAATTAGTCGCAGCAGAAGGTCTTGCGCGGGAAACCCATGAGACTGTTGGGAGATGCGAGCAGGTCCAGAAGTAAATCTATTCAGCTGTTGCGCCCGGAGCTGGTCTTTTGAGCTCGCCCGGAGTTCGATCGCGATTTTGTCGCTTGGCGACTGGGCGAAAGCGCCGTTGAATTTCTAAGTACGAGACGCGTCTTAAGAACGTATTCGCTCCCTTCCGGTGAAGGGGTTTCTCGCTTCACATCTTTGAGCAGGGCTTCAAAGGCGAGTTTGGCCAATTCCGATTGGGACATTTGAACTGTGGTGAGCGGAGGAGTCAGGAACTCCGCCATGCGAATATCGTCAAATCCGACCACCGACAATTCCTCAGGCACCTTGATCCCTTGTTCGAAAGCCTCTCTCATAACACCAATGGCAGTCATGTCATTTGAGCAGAGAACGGCCGTGGGACGTTCCCGAAGCTTGGAAAGCTGCTGGAGGGCCAGCTTCCCACCCTCGAGCCTATGGTTGCCTTCTACGATAAATTCGGGCTTCGTCGGCAAGCCGATCTCGCGCATGGACGCTTGAAAAGCATCTCTGCGCGCAACCGCAGACCGCAATTTGAGAGGTCCAGTTACAAAACCGATCTGTTCATGTCGCAACGCTGCTAAATGTTGAACGGCCTGACGAATCCCATCGGAATAGTCCACCCGTATGTTACTGACGCGCGGCGCTTTGGGCCCGATATCGACGAACACCAGGGGCAAGTTTCGAAAACGGAGGTGATCCAACAGATAGTCTTCCATGCCAAACGTAAGGATAGCGACGCCGTCGACGCGGCCTTCAATCATCCTGCGGACAGCGAGTTCCATGCGTTTGGGGTCATGAATCGTCGAGGTCAGAAGGATTTCGTAGTTTTGTTCGACCGCAAGAGTTTCAAATGTTTGAACGATTTCTGGAAAAAAGGGATTGGTGATCTCCGATACGATCAATCCGAAAACATGGCTTCGTCCGGACACCAAAGCGCGGGCTTGCCGGTTGGGGTAGTATCCGAGTTCTTCGATCGCCTTCCACACACGTTTGGCCAACTGGGCGTCGACGGTTGACACTTGATTGACCGTGCGCGATACAGTTGCCGTCGATACCTTGGCCCGTTTGGCGACGTCTCGGATGTCCACAAGTCCTCTTTTTTCCTCCCCTACTCTAATTTACAGTATACGCTATCCCAAGTTCTTTCCAACCGAGTGGCCGTCCGGGGAGTGCTCCGCCAGGGCCGTCGGTAGGGAAAAGACTTCGGCCCGCTGGGTGGCCTGTTACCGGAGGCGGACGTTTTCTGCGGGCGGGCATTTTCCGCTTCGGGGACGGCGGGCGAACCAGGTGTCGAAAAGGCCCTTGCATTACGTTGGACAGCGTGGTAAACGTTTACTTAATGCGCGCCGGAATCTGCAGGGTGCACGCCACGGCGTCGAGGGGGCCATTCGTGATTAGACCACCCGCCATTCTTCTGCTTTTCGTCATGTTTCTGATTCTCTCTACCTGTATGAACGTGAAGGGCGCACCGCGTAAGATCCAAGTCACGGATTTTGGAAAGACCAAAGAGGGGGAAGCCGTTTCTCGCTACGTTCTGACCAATGAAAGGGGCATGGAAGCAGTGGTCATTAACTATGGCGCCGCTCTGGTCTCCCTAAAGATTCCTGATCGAGCCGGTAAGGCAGAGGATATTGTTCTCGGGTACGACAGTTTAGAGGGTTACGAACTGGATAAAAGCTATTTTGGCGCCACCATCGGGCGTTACGGCAATCGAATCGCCGGAGGCCAATTTACACTCGGTCGAACGGTATATCAGTTGCCAAAAAACGACGGTCCCAACTGCCTCCATGGAGGCACCAGAGGATTCAACAAACGCACATGGACCGCCAAAGACCGTTCGCGAGCAGATGCTGAAGTGCTGGAACTGAACTACACAAGTCAGGATGGAGAAGAAGGTTTTCCCGGCACTCTGAAGGTTCAGGTTACGTACACTCTCCCCTTAGCAACCAACGAATTGCGCATCGAATATTCGGCAACGACGGACAAAGAAACCGTTGTCAACCTGACGAATCACAGTTACTTTAATTTAACTGCCGCAGCAACCCACGACATTCTGAATCACCAGTTGGTCTTGCATGCTCTTCAATTCACTCCCGTAGATTCCACCTTGATTCCCACGGGGGAGTTGCGCGCGGTCGGCGGCGATCCATTTGATTTCCGGAAGGCCACGGCCATTGGCGCCCGCATCGGCCAGGAAAATGAGCAACTGAAATTCGGACACGGATACGATCACAACTGGGTCCTCGACCGAACCGCAGACGGCAGCTTGCGGCCCGCCGCGGAGGTTTTCGAACCCACCAGTGGGCGCGTCCTTGAAGTGCTCACCACCGAACCCGGCATCCAGTTCTACAGTGGGAACTTCCTCGATGGCACCGTGCGCGGCAAGGGAGGGCAGCTGTATGCCTACCGCACTGGCTTGTGTCTGGAAACTCAGCATTTTCCCGATTCCCCAAATCATGCGAATTTTCCCAGCACGCTTCTGAAACCCGGTCAAACGTACCGGTCGGCGACGGTTTTCCGATTTTCCACGCGGAAGTAAGATGTCACCGGCGCCTGGGCAACCGCTTTTGGCTGAGTCGTCGAGGTTTTATGGATGCAAAGACTTGAAATGCGTGGTGGCCGGTGAAAAATCGCTCATAACCTCCGAAAACCGCGCAGGGTCGAGGGGCAATGCTGCTGGCAAATTTGCGTGAACAAGTTCTCGAAGCCAATCTGGACTTGGTCCGGAGAGGCCTGGTGCTTTCCACATTTGGGAACGCCAGCGCTGTCGCTCGCGACCAAGGCTTGATCGTCATTAAGCCTAGCGGTGTTTCCTATGACGAATTGAAGCCGGAGCATCTGGTCGTCACGGATATGCACGGTAAAGTTGTCGAAGGAACTTTGCGCCCTTCCTCTGATCTTCCTACGCATGCTGCCCTCTATCGCGCCTTCCACGCCATCGGGGGAATCGCTCATACACATTCTGAATACGCCACAGCCTGGGCACAGGCCCTCAAGCCGATTCCTTGCTTCGGCACTACCCATGCCGATTATTTTCACGGCCCAATTCCGGTGACAGACTCGCTGAGCGATGAAGAAATCAATGGAGAGTACGAAGCGAATACCGGTGTAGCTATCATCCGTGCGTTTCAAAACCTAGATCCATTATCTGTTCCCGCCGTCCTTGTTGCGAATCATGGTCCTTTTGCTTGGGGCTCGGACGCCGGCAAGGCCGCTGAGAACGCCTGGATGCTCGAAGCCGCAGCGCGCATCGCCTACCTTACGGTTGGCATCAATGCGCATGCCAAGAACATTGGCAAGACGCTGCACGATCGTCATTTCTTGCGAAAGCATGGCAAGCAAGCCTATTACGGCCAAAAGAGGACAAAGGAATGAAGCTTCTATTCGCTTTGGCTAGCGCTCCCCGCCTTGTTCATCTTTCCACGGTCGATCTAGTGATTATTGTTTTTTATTTTGTGTTGGTGCTGGCCATTGGTTTTTATCTGAAGGAGCAGGCCAACACGGGGGAAGATTTTT
>Ga0181523_10001182_pt1 | contig 28242 bp, 23 predicted proteins | sample PEATcosm2014_Bin_43_FD_119752 | JGI IMG/M metagenome (GOLD analysis project Ga0181523, IMG submission 119752) | Peatland microbial communities from MTU Mesocosm Facility, Houghton, MI, USA - PEATcosm2014_Bin05_30_metaG | ecosystem: Environmental > Terrestrial > Soil > Wetlands > Peat | place... | reverse complement strand
TTAGTCGTCGGTGAGCTAGAGCACGACTTGGGGAAAATGAATCTTCAGCTTATAGCAAATGTAGAGAACCAGGATCGCGCCCAACGTGGAGAAAATGAGGCCGGCAGGATGATACCGTTCGTTTGTCGGGCGCGAAAACATGTGGGTAACGCCACCTCCGAGGATCGATCCGATAATGCCGAGCACGATCGTCCAGAAGAGCGTCAAGTGTTCGTGCATCACCGATTTCGCGATAACCCCCGAGATCAGCCCAATAAGGATATACCAGATTAAGTGAAACATACTTTTTCCTCCTGCAACTTGCCCTCAACCAGAATTTCCATTTTGGGCTGCTGGATACTCACCGAGTATACACCCAGCCGACATCTGTTTATCCGCCGAGCTGCATCTTTTCTTTTTGGGAGCCTTCTTCGCCCAACGAGGTGCGGTTGTCGCCCTGCCGGGAAATTCAAAACCGGGAACTCCTGTTGTTTCAGCATCTTCCGCGCATACCTCTCCGACCCTCACCCCCCCTAGGCGTCGAATTTTGCCCCGCCCAGTCGCCTCGCCTGTTGCTTTTTCTGCGCCGCCCATCCCGCCCTTTGCGCATCGACGATCCTGGCGCGGCCCGCCTTGCTCATCGTGCGGCGCTTCTGCGGACCCGCGTAATCCGTACCGGCTGCCGTGGCCTTTGGCCGGCCTGGGCTACGTTTGACTGACTCTAAATGCCATAGCTCGCCCTTGGTCGATCCAGCCCATCGCCGAGACAACGGCCGGCACGCCGCGCACCAGCAGCTTGCCCGAACCGCCGCGGAACGCGCCGTCGTCCGGCCGCGCAGGAACGCATACGCAAGCAGCACGCCGCCTCGCGGGCGTGCTGGCCGAAGCGCTCACCGAATTTCCGCTGGCGTGGATCGAGCGCGAGCGGGCCGTGCTGGTTGGCGCAGCGCGCGCTTGGTCGATCCCGCCATCGCCGATAGCTACCGCCGACGCGGGATGCACCGGCAGCTTGCCCGACCGCCGCGCGGGGCGCGTTGTTTTTCACTGCCCCTGTGGGTGTCTGGCACTGTCTCATTTTTGGGTTCGCAGGCCAGTACCATAACGAAAGCCAACGTTGCTGGTTCTTCAGTACCGGGTAATAATACCAACCAGTAAGTATCGTTTCTGCAACTGCGAAGCTGTTCGCCTTGCCGAATCCGGATTGCCATCCCGGACCACTTTCGGAGACTCCAATGAAATCTGAACCTGTCGAACGAGACCAAAGTACCGTTCTTGTCGTCGCCGAGGATTCCGACATGCTCAGCATACTCGATCCGATTCTTAAGGGGAGAGGGTATCGAGTCTTACTGGCGAGCGGAGCGACCAGGGCAGCCCGTCTTCTCGACCTTGAACTCGGGATCGATTCCGTGATGATTCGGGCGGGCCTCGCGGGCTCAGAGCAGATTGAACTCACGTGCCTCAGGCGCGGCGTGGAAGTTCTATTTTTGTGCGGTATCGTGGAAGCTGGTGTAATCCGGCTGCGCGTACCGGACAAACGTCTGGACTACGCTCCTCGTATTCTGATCGTGGACGACGAGCCCGCCGTGCGAGCTTTGTTCGACTGCCATTTGGCCGAAGACGGCTATCGTGTGACGGCGGTGGAAACCGGACGTCAGGCCCTGGCAGCCGTTCAGAAGACTACGTTTGACGTGATCGTAGTGGATCTGAGCTTGCCGGATATCGACGGCATAGAAGCGATTCGCAACTTCCACGCCGCCTCGTGGGCGTGCCGTCCGAAGCGCTCGCAGAATTCCGCTGGCGCGGACCGAGCGCCTGCGCGGCGGGCTGCCGATGCGCGCCCTTGGTCGATCCAGCCATCGCCGCGGCGACTGCCGACAGGCGAACGACGGCCCCGCACGAAGCAAGCAGCACGCCGCTCGCCGGCGTGCCGCCCGAAGCGCTCGCAGAATCTCCGCCGGCTTGGATCGAGCGCGTGCGGCCCGCAAGACCGGGCGGGACCGCGCGCCGCTCACAACCCGAACACATACAACACTCGGTCCGCAGCCACCGCGATCGACTGATGCCCATCCACCGTGAAGCTGACCGGATTCGCCGCAATCGGACCGCCCGTTTGAAAGTCCCACAGAGCTTTTCCCGTGCGCGCGTCGAGCGCATAGAAATTGCCTTCATCGGATCCGGAGAACACCAAACCACCGGCGGTTGACATCACGCCGGCCCACGGCGGCGAGTGCAGCTTGAATTCCCAGCGCATCTCACCGGTCTCGCCCTGCAAAGCGCGAATCGCACCCCACGCATCATCCATGGACAATTCGTTCTCGCCGCCTCCCATGAATTCCGTTCCAGGCCTGTAGGGCGTCTCGCGCTTGAAGTATCGCGCGCCGATCTCGCGGACGGCCACATAGAAATACCCGGTCGCGGGGCTGAACGACGGACTGAACCAGACAGTTGCCCCGTTCATATTCGGCCAGACCAATGTGCCCTCTTTCGACGGTTCGGCCTGGCCCACTGGGATGGGCCGCCCTTTCGCGTCCAGGCCAGAGGCCCAAGTCTGCTTGGCGTAGGGCCTTCCGGCCAGGAATGCGCCGTTCACTCGGTCAAGCACATAGTAGAACGCGTTCCGGTTCGCCACGGCGACCAGCTTGCGCTTTACCCCACGCACGTCGCTATCGAAAAGCACCGGCACATGCGTCGCATCCCAATCGTGCGTATCGTGCGGTGTGAACTGGAAATACCAGCGCAGTTTTCCGCTATCGGCGTCGATGGCCACTAAGGAACAGGTGTACAGATTATCGCCCTGCCGCGTATCGCCGTTCCAGTCCGGGCCGGGATTGCCCACGCCCCAGTAGACCAGTTTGAGTTCCGGATCGTAAGTTCCCGTCACCCAGGTCGGCGCACCTCCGGTTTTCCAACTGTCACCCTCCCAGGTCTCGTGCCCAAGCTCGCCGGGTCCAGGGATCGTCCAGAAGCGCCAGGCCCGCTTTCCCGAGTTCGCGTCGTAGGCATCCAGAAATCCGCGAATACCCGCCTCGCCGCCGCTTACTCCCACGACAACCTTGCCGTCGATCGCCAGCGGCGCCATCGTCATGCTGTAGCCCAGTTGGTAGTCGAGCACCTTGGCCGACCAGCGCTCGGCGCCGCTTTTCAAATCCAGCGCTACGAGAAAGCCGTCGAGCGTGGCGACAAACAATTTATCGTCAAGCACCGCCGGTCCACGGTTGGTATGCCCAAAGCCGATGCTTCGATAGTCGGATGGCAACGCGCGATTCCACGACCACAGGGTGCGGCCTGTTCTACCGTCCAGCGAGGCAGCGGAATTCGGGCCCGTAATATATACGATTCCGTCGACCACAATCGGTGACACTTCGGTCCTTGGATCCGGATACTGATAAGCCCACTTCACTTTCATTCCCGCCACGTTCCGCGTGTTGATCTCGGTTAAGGGCGAATACCGGTGACCCTGCAGGTTCCCGGAATACGTTAACCAGTTGCCCGGTTCCTTATCAGTGGCAGCGATGCGTGCAAACGGGACCTGTGCCCAAACCGCGGGGCACATAAGCGCGATCAAAGCCACGGCTTTCATCGCTGTCCCCTCTGCGCCGCCAGGAACCCTACCAGATCGTCCATCTCAGCGGGCGAAAGGCGGCCTCCGTAGGAGGGCATCGGCGTTTCGTTGCGCAGCTTCCGCAACTCGCGCAGCTCGCTCTTGCGCAGGCTGTAAATACGGCTTTGCATATCTTTGAGCTGTATTGTGAAGGAGTCTTCGTTTAACCGGATGCCGCGCACGGTTTGGCCCGCCATGGTCAGGGCCTGCACCAGCAGAAATCCGTCCGGAATGGTTTCGTTGGGATTCTGCAGCGTCTCGAGCAGGCGCCGCGACCCACGTCTGGCTCCGATCTCCGTCAGATCCGGACCCAAGCCCACCCCTTCACCGGCGCGAATGTGACACGCGGGGCAACCGCCGCGGCGGTAAAGTACTTCCCCGCGCGCCGGATCGCCTGGCAGCTTCTCTCGCGGAACATTCCCAAGAGTCCGCACGAACGCCGCGATGTTCGCGATGTCTTCCTTACTGAAGGTCTCCCCATCCGGCATCTCGGGAGGAATGCCGTTTTCAATAAGCGATTTCAGCGCTTCGTCATCCGCAGCGTGACGGAGCTTCGGGCGCCGCAGGTCCGGCCCGCGGCCGCCGCCACCATCGAGTCCATGGCACAGGGCGCAGTGCTCCTCGAAGATCAACTTTCCCGTGGCCGGATCGGCGCCCGGCGCTGCGTTCACTCCCGCCGCCACGAATAGCAGAAGGCCACTCAGGCTCGTAGAGAACGGGACCCGCATTCTCCCTATTGGCACAATGGTTTATTCTCAGACAAAAGGCATCTTAGCGCAACTTGGGCGGCAGGCAATCCACGCGGACCACGCCCAATTGCTGAAAGCATCCCGGCGAGGTCTGCCTTGCGTTCAGCCGGGCGGCACACAGCCGTTGGGATCTCCTACTCATCGGGGCGGTGCGCCGCACTCGTTTTAGCGGGAGGGCTCACGTCGTGGATAGGCCTCTGGTTCGCCACGATGATGGTGCAAATAGCGCGAATGGCACGAGCCTTTGATAACGTGCTGTCCGGTCAACGAGTCGGCGCCGGCGGGGCCAGCACAGCCAAGCTTTAGGGTCCACCAGTTCCTGAGTCAACGTTCCCGCTTACGGACCCGAAAATTTCCGCCGGCGCGGAGCGAGCGCGTGCCTGCGCCGGGCGGTTCTACCTGCCGTAGCTCGCCCTTGGTCGATCCAGCCATCACCGAAGCGACCGCCGACACGCGCGCACCGGCACCTTGCCCGAAGGCCGCGGAACGCGCTCTCGTCAGGCTACCGCAGGAACGCCTTACGCAAGCAGCCCTCCGCCTCGCGGGGGCGCCCGCCGAACCGCTCGCGGAATTCCCGCCGGCGTGGGGCGGGTGCGCGCTGGCCGTTCTGGCTGCCGATGCGCGCCTCTGGGTCGATCTTGTCGCCGCCGCCGCTGAACGCGCACCTCGACCGGCTGCGCCGGAACGGCGTACGCCGGCAGCACGCCGCCTCGCCGGCGTGCCCGCCCGAAGCGCTCGCCGAATTTCCGCCGGCGTGGATCGCGAGCGTGCGGGCCGGCGATTTCTGGCTGGCATAGCTCGGCGATTCTGGCTGGCGTGGCTCGTTCTTGGTCGATCGCGCCACCGCCGACACGGAACGCACCGGCAGCTTGCGCGAACCGCCGAGGAACGTGCCCTCGCCTAGCCGGCGCACGAACGCCTTACGCATGAAGCCCGTCACCTCGCGCGTCAGGACGCCTCCCGGGGCGTCGGCGGAAAAATGAATGCGCTCTCGTCTGATCTTCGGTGGCACGGCCGGAATGGGCTACAGCGAAACAATGACCGCAAGTCTGATGCCAGGATACGCGCGGTTGCACAGGTAGTACCCGTTGTCATACTCGATGTAAACGTCATCGAGGGCGTACCAATTCTCTGCCCAAGATCCTGGCCAAGGATCCACGAGCATGAACCAAAAGCCGCCGTACGAGAAGCGCGGATACCCCTCATAGATCGTGGGCTCGCCGTTCATCCGGAACCAGTGTTGATTCCCGAAACTGAGATCGTAGGTGTTCTGGGGAATGTAGTAACCGCCATAGCCTCCACGCTGCGCCCAAGTGCGATGATCTCTGTCCCAATTTTGATCGCCATGCTGCTGCCATGTACTATGCCCCTGCCAGCCGCCGCCCTGTTTTAGCCATCCCTTCTGCTGTTGCCACGCGACTGCCTGCTGCTCTGTGCGCTGCGGCTGTTGTGGTTGCTTGGTCTGCTGGGAAGTTTCTGCCTGCTGCTTTTGCGACGCCGGCTGTTTAGTCTGGGCGCGCTGCTGTTTCGGTTCCTGCTTCTTGGTCTGGGTTCGCTGCTGCTTCGGCTGTTGTTCCTTGGTCTGGGCGCGCTGCTGTTTCGGTTCCTGTTTCTTAGTCTGGGCTCGCTGCTGCTTCGGTTGGTGTTCCTTGGTCTGGGCGCGCTGCTGTTTCGGTTCCTGCTTCTTAGTCTGGGCGCGCTGCTGCTTCGGTTGCTGTTCCTTGGTCTGGGCGCGCTGCTGTTTCGGTTCCTGCTTCTTAGTCTGGGCTCGCTGCTGCTTCGGCTGTTGTTCCTTGGTCTGAGCGCGCTGCTGCTTCGGTTCCTGCTTCTTAGTCTGGGCGCGCTGCTGCTTCGGTTGCTGTTCCTTGGTCTGGGCGTGCTGCTGCTTCGGTTGCTGTTCCTTGGTCTGGGCGCGCTGCTGTTTCGGTTGTTGTTCCTTGGTCTGAGCGCGCTGCTGCTTCGGTTGTTGCTCCTTGGTCTGGGCGCGCTGCTGCTTCGGTTGTTGTTCCTTGGTCTGGGCCTGCTGCTGCTTCGGTTGAGCGGATTGTGCGTGCTGCTGCTCCTGAGGGTGCTTCTCTTGCGCGTACACAGGAACAATCGTCCGGAAAAGCAAAATCAGGGCAGCGGTACTCGTAGCTCGGAGGATTTGCATAGGAATCGTCTCCATTAACAGTCGCTATCAGGTATGCACGCAGACGGCCAGTGCGCGGTAACGGCGGCCGTGACCGGGTGAGTGACCGATCGCCGCGCCCTCCTCCGAATTCTATGGCCCGTTACGACCCGCCACCGGCACGCCGGAGGACTGGTGTCTCCTCAGGACTCTCCCAGTAGGGTTTCGCGCCATAGTAGCTGAAGATTTTGTCGCGCCAAGTGCTATCCAACATGTCCGGCCAATGCTCTTTGTCGAATCCAGGAGCATTCTCCAGCTTCGTCTTGTCGATATCAAGAATAAAGCGTTTCTGGTCCTCGTCAACTCGGAGAGTAGACCAAGGCAGAGCGAACAGCTTGTTGCCCATACTGAGGAATCCGCCAAAGGACAGGACGGCATAGGCCACCTTGCCCGAGGCGATGTCGATCATAATCTCGTCCACTTTTCCGAGGGACTCCCCAGACGAGTTCTGCACGGAATCGCCGGTCAGTGTGCTCGCGGCGAGCACGTTACGATAACGTTTGTCTGGATCGGTTTTGGCGATCTTACTTTTTTGTTCCATAGAGTCTCCTAGGCCCCCGATAGAGCATCTGGGATGCCGTTCTCGTCCTGGCTTGGCGACCTCCTTCAGCGGGGCACCGCCATCCGGAGATCTCGGCAAATCGCGCATTTCAGGTGCAGCCTTTGCATCTTCGCTCCGGCTCATGAGACAGTGGTTCGGCGATTCCACCAACTGACCTGCGCTCGTCACGCGGACACGCCGCTGGAAGCGGGAGTGGACGTGGCGGAAGGGGGCGACAACAAAACCGTGCTAGTGGTGCGGCAGGGCGCGCAGATTGTGTTGAGGCAGGCCTGGGCGCATCCGGACCCGCGCGGAGCGCCGAGGCCATCATGTTAGCGTTCGCGCCGCCGCGCGGGTGCTGGTTTCTTGAGTTGGGGCGCCAGTCTGGCCGAAGCCGCCGGCCAGGGGCTGGCAGCGGTGGATCGAAGCATGGAGTTAGCGCAAGCTCAAAAGGCGGGCGTGGATTGGATGGCGTAGCGTGCCATTCGTCAATCCACCATCGGCGGGGCTCCCGCCGCCGCGCAAGCGTGCCACCCGGAGGGCTCGCAGAATTTCCGCTGGCGTGGATCGAGTGCGTGCGCCCGGGCGAGTTCTGGCTGCCGTAGCGCGCCCTTGTTCGAGCCAGCCATCGCCGAGGCGACTGCCGACACGCCGCGCACCGGCAGCTTGCGCGAACCGCCGCGGAACGCGCCCGCGTCCGGCTGCAGCGGGAACCCCTCCAGCAAGCAGCGCGCCCCCCCTCGCAGGCGTGCCCGCCGAAGCCTCTCGCCGAATTCCCGCCGGCGTGGATCGAGCGCGGGCGGTTCTGGCTGCCGTAGCGCGCCCTTGTTCGATCCAGCCACCGCCGAGGCGACCGCCGAAGAGGACCGCACCGGAAGCTCGCGCGAACCGCCGCGGAACCGCGCTTTCGTCCGGCTGCGCGGGACGGAAATCGCAAGTTCAGCGATGGCGTGGCGGATGAAGCTGATCGGGTTACGAGCTCGGAACTCCGCGTCTGCTGCTACATATCCACGTGGTTGTGGATTACCCACCGGATCGCGTGGTTCCTCGCTGCCGGGCCACCCATACCGCGAGTGTGTTTTGGATCAGTCATCGTCGCGCTTGACTGCGTGTGGATCGCGGGCTACGTCATCGAAACAGTGCTCTACCTCGAAAACCAAAGTTTTGAGCCCCCCTCTGGTGTCTCATTTTGCCGCAAAACGCTACGGTAGAGATACGCTAGATAGGATGGACGAACAAAGTCTGCCGTGCCTCGACATTCTGGAAGCCACCCCGGAGATCCTGCGCCGCCTGATGGCCGGAGTGACAGACGCGGATGCGCGATGGAAACCGGCACCTGAGAGGTTTTCGATTGCCGAAGTGCTGGCACACCTCTCCCACTCCGAGGGCTACTGTTACCGAATGCGGCTGGACCGGTTCCTGAGTGAACAGCGGCCGGAATTCGAGCCCGACGACGCGCAGCTTTACCTAGACCTGTATCGCGATGCCGACCCGGAGGACGCGTTCGACCATTTCGAGGAGCAGCGGGAAACCAATATCGAGTTCATACGCGGCCTGCCGGGGTCGGACGGCAGCCGTGTCGCGCTGCACAAGGAGGCCGGGGAGATTACGCTGGCGCAGATGCTGCATGAATGGGCCATGCACGACTTAGGGCACATCCGGCAGATCGCGGAACTGGTGCGAGCACGCAAGTATCTGGAGGGTGCAGGACCTCTGGGAGCCTCCTACAACCTGAAGCCATAAGGAACGCCATACGCAAGCAGCGCGCCGCCTCGCTGGCGTGCCACCCAAAGCGCTCGCAGTATTTCCGCCGGTGTGGACCGAGCGCGTGCGGCGCGGGCACTCGCTCTTGGCCGATCCAGCCATCGCCGCGGCGACTGCCGACACGACGCGCGGCCGCAGCTTGCCCGAACCGCAGCGGAACGCGCGCTAGTCTGGATGCGCACGAATGCCATACGCAAGCAGCACGCCGCCTCGCGCGCGTGCCGCCGAAGCGCTCGCCGAATTTCCGCCGGCGTGGATTGGGCGCGACCGGGCGGTTCTGGCTGGCGTAGCTCGAAGCGGCTGTCGGCGCGGAGCGCACCGGCAGCTTGGCCGAACCGCCGCGGAACGCGCCCTCGTCTGGCTGCGCAGGAACGCGTTACGCAGTGAGCACGCCGCCTCGAGGGGCGTGCCGCCCGACGCGCTCGCGGAATTTCCGCCGGCATGGAGCGAGCGCGTGCGCGAAGGCGAGTTCTGCCTCGCATAGCTCGCCCTCGGTCGAACCGGCAATCGCCGAAGCGACTGCCGACACGGAGCGCACCGGCAGCTTGATTGCACTGCCGCGGGACGCGCCTTCGTCTGGCTGCACACGAACGCCCGGCGCAAGCGCCCGCCGCTTCGCGGGCGTGGCGGCCCGAAGCGCTCGCCAAATTTCCGCCGGCGTGGAGCGAGCGCGGGCGCGGGGCGGTTCTGGCTGCGGTAGGGACGGCGTGCTTGCGAAGGACTGTCCGGCACGAACGTCCTAGGCAAGCCTCCGCCACCTAGCGGGCGTGCCGCGCGAGGTGGTCGCGCAGTTCCCGCCAGCGTGGATCGAGCGTGTGCGTGAAGGCGGGTTCGTAATACTGTCCGAATGCGCCGTAACCCAGGACGCATCCACTGCGGGATGGGTTAAACTTAGCTGATTCGGCCCCATGCCGCTCTCTCCAGGCATTAAATTCGGGCCCTACGAAATCCTCGCGCCCCTCGGCGCGGGCGGTATGGGCGAAGTTTATCGGGCGCACGACACTCGCCTGAATCGCGATGTCGCCCTGAAGATCCTGCCCGAAGACCTGGCCAAGGACCCCTCCCGCCGCGCCCGCTTCGAGCAGGAAGCTCGCGCCGTGGCGGCGTTGAATCATCCGAACATCGTCGCCATTTACGACGTCGGCGACGACTACATCGTCACGGAGCTCGTGGACGGGGCATCGCTTCACGGCGCGGAATTCAGGCTGAGCAAAACCCTCGAAATCGGTGTGCAGATCGCTGAAGGACTGGCTGCCGCGCACGCCGCCGGCATCGTGCATCGCGACCTGAAACCGGACAACATCATGCTGACCGGACCCGCCAGCGGGTACCCCGGGCGGGTAAAGATCCTGGATTTCGGGCTGGCGAAACAGGCTGCGGTCCGCGCGACGCAGGAAGAGACGATGACCGTCGTCACCGATCCAGGTACGGTAATGGGCACAGTGGGGTACATGTCTCCCGAACAAGTGCGCGGTGCTGATGCTGACTCTCGTTCCGATATTTTCAATTTCGGTCTCATCCTCCACGAACTGCTCACCGGCAAGCGCACCTTTCATGGCGACACCCCAGTCGAAACTATGGCCGCCACCCTGAAACAGGATGCTCCGGAGTTGCCCGAGACCGTTCCCGTGGGCGTGCGGCAAATTGTGACGCACTGCTTGGAGAAAGACCCAGCCAACCGCTTCCAATCCGCCAAGGACCTGGCTTTCGCGCTGCGCTCGCTGTCGGGTTCTTCGGTGAGTGGCGCCACACCGCCTATCCAACCAGCGCGGCGCTTCTTGCGAGCGGTGGTTTGGGCCGGCGCGATAGTCGTCTTCGCCGCCGCAATTGCGACAGGCTACTGGGCTGCACTGAGACATCTCCCGCCTGCGATGACCACGCGTCAATTAACATTCCGGCGCGGCACCATTCAGGGCGCGCGCTTCACGCTCGACGGCCGAACTGTGATTTACGCGGCCGCCTGGGAGGGCGGCAAAACGGAGCTGTATTCGGTGGGGCCGGACTTTCCGGAATCGCATCCATTGGGTCTTGACAACACGGGCCTGCTGGCAATTTCTCGAACGGGCGAGATGGCGATTCTCGAATCTTTGCGCTTTCAAAGCATGTTCACCTTCGTTGGCGCGCTGGCGCGCATGCCAATGGCCGGCGGGGGACCGCGGGAAGTGCTGGAAGGCGTGACGGCGGCCGATTGGTCGCCGGATGGCGCCGCTATTGCCGTGGTGCGCGAGGCGCAGGGACGCTCCCGACTGGAGTTTCCTCCCGGCAGGCTGCTCTATGATACAGCGGGGTGGATCAGCCATCCGCGCGTATCGCCGCGAGGCGACCAAATCGCTTTCCTCGATCATCCACTGCGGTTTGACGATCGAGGCTCGGTAGCACTCGTCGACCTTTCCGGAAAGAAACGCGTGCTGTCGACGGGTTGGGAAAGCGAGCAGGGTCTGGCGTGGTCTCCTTTGGGCACCGAGATCTGGTTTTCAGCGACGGAGCAAGGACAAGATCTCGCGCTGCAGGCGGTGAGCCTTACGGGCCGGCACCGTGTAGTCGCGCGCGTGCCCGGGAGCCTTAAGTTACAGGACATTTTCCCCGATGGGAGGGTCTTGCTCACGGGGTCGAGTTACCGCATGCCTATGTTTGTGGTGAGTGCCGGAAAGGAGAATACGCGCGACCTCACTCTATTCAACGACTCAGCTCCGGTCGATTTTTCACCGGATAGCAAAACGATTCTGTTCTGGGAAGGGTCCGAAGCCGGTGGGAGTAATTACGCGGTCTGCTTGCGAGGCGTGGACGGGTCGCCCGCGGCCAGGCTGGGTGAGGGCCAGCCGCTCGCTCTGTCGCCCGATGGCCGCTGGGCGCTCACGAATCTGCTCACGTCGCCTCCCCAGTTGGTGCTGCTGCCCACCGGCGCCGGCGAGTCGCGCGCGCTGCCCCGCGGCCTGATCGCGACCTATCAAGCGGCCGACTGGCTGCCGGATGGCAACAGTCTCGTCCTGGCGGCCAACGAGATGGGAAGAGGCGCGCGGCTATATCGCCAGAATGTGGCGAGCGGGCTGCCGCAACCCATCAGCGGCGAGGGCGTTTCGTTCCACTTCTATTCTCATCCGGTGGCGCCGGACGGCAAATCCGTTGCTGCACGAGATGCCGATGGCAATCTGAGGCGCTATCCGTTCGACGGAGGCGAGCCTCAATTGCTGCCGCGTATCGAGCCGAACGAAGAGGTGCTGCGTTGGAGTAAGGACGGCCGGTCCTTGTTCGTGCTGGCTCGCGGCACACTGCCTGCCCGAGTGTTCCAGATCGAGGTGCCTGGCGGCCGCCGGTCGGTGTGGCAGGAAATCGCGCCGGCGGACCGCGCTGGCTTAGCCACAATCGTATCCGTGCAGCTAGCGCCCGACGCCAAAACGTACGCCTACAGTCTGGTCCGCTTGCTGGATGATCTTTACATCTCGGAGGGCTTGAAATAACGCTTTCCGCGGGCGCTGCGAGTTAGATCCCCTCAACTGTTCCAGGAGGCCGTGCAGGTCGGGCATCCCCCACTGTTCGACGATTTTGCCGTCAACCACGCGAAAAATGGCAACCTCGAATCCAGCGGCAGTCACGCCGCCTCGCGGGCGTGCCCGCCGAAGCGCTCGCGGACTTCCGCGGGCGTGGGTCGGGCGCGTGCGGGCTCTACCTGCCGCAGCTCACCCTTCGTCGATCCAGCCGCCGAGGCCGACTGCCGACACGAAGCGCACCGGCGCTTGCGCGACCACCGCTGAACGCGCGCCGTCCGGCTGCGCCGGAACGCCTTGCGCAAGCAGCACGCGCCTCGCGGCCGTACCGGCCGAAGCGGTCGCCGAATTTCCGCCGGCGTGGATCGAGCGTGCGCGGCGGCCAAGTTTTGGCTGCCGTGGCCGAAGCGACTGCCGCACCGGCACCTTGCCCGAAGGCCGCGGAACGCGCTCTCGTCAGGCTACCGCAGGAACGCCTTACGCAAGCAACCCGCCGCCTCGCTGGTGTGCCCGCCGAGGCGCTTGCAGGATTTCCGCCGGCGTGGGTCGGGCGTGGGCGCGAGGCAAGCATTGGTTCGCGTGAGCTGAAAATCGCTATCCCGGCCCCTCCTCCTGGTGTTGCATATTGATGACATAAGGCGGAGAACACCATCCACTGTGAATGACGCCGCAGGCGGTGTCGACAGCTTGTGGGCATGCCATTTTGAGCTATATAATGCCCGGTGATGAACCCTCTCGAAGGCAAGGTGGCTATCATTACCGGAGCGGCGCGCCTGCGCGGTATCGGTAGGGCCACAGCCGTGGCGCTTGCCGAAATGGGCGCCGACATCGTGGTAACGGGGACCGGACGCGAGCCGGCCACGTTCCCCGAAGACGAGAAGTCCTCAGGTTGGCGAGGCGTCGAAAGCACTGCCGCACAGGTCCGTAAACTGGGACGCCGGTGCCTGCCTCTGACGGCTGATGCGTCGTCAGGCGCGGATGCCCGCCGAGTTGCATCCGAGGCGTTGGCCGAGTTCAACCGCATCGATATCCTGGTAAACAATGCCGCGCTCGCGCGCGGCGCTGATCGGGTGCCTCTGACTGAGCTAGCCGAAGACCTCTGGAGGCGCGTACTCGACGTCAAGTTGACCGGTAGCTTTCTCATGTGTCGTGCCGTTCTGCCCACCCTGATTGGCCAGGGTCAGGGCGGGAGCATCGTCAATGTTTCTTCCATCGCCGGCAAACGCGGCTCCGCGAATACGGTGGCCTACTGCGCCGCCAACGCTGGTCTCCAGGGATTCACCCAGGCGCTCGCCATGGAGGTTGCGCCGCACAGGATTCGCGTTAATGCGGTGTGCCCAGGCTTAACCGCCACCTCCCGAATGGACAGCCTCACTAAGGAGCACTGGGACGCTTTTGTTCGCCAGAATGTTCCCCTAGGACGCGCCGCGGAAGATTACGAGCTAGGACGCTTCATGGCATGGCTGTGCAGCCCCGATGCATCATACCTCACTGGCCAGTCAATCAACTTCGACGGAGGCGCAGTGATGTGGTAACCCCGCTGGCTCTGATGAGCGCCTTTCCGAACACCGCTGCTAGAAAGACGCTATTTTCTCGACAGTTTCAACCTGTAGCAACGTTAGTTTTCGGCGTATTGCAGGTCAAGAATGTCACTCTAATGAAAATACACTCCGGATTCCCCCGCGCCGCCATTGTTCTGCTTGTGTTTCTCTCCTACCTACCGATCGGGCCCGGCCAGCAGATAGCAGGTGAGTCCACCCGCATCGACCGCCTGGTTGCAGTTGCCAAACTGTGGGCCGCAGTAAAGTACTTCCATCCATACCTCGCTTACCGAGACAGTCTTGATTGGGACGGAGCGCTGGTCAGAGCGATCCCCAAAGTGGATGCTGCCCGGGATGGTGCGGAGTACTCAGCCGCAGTCGGGAGCATGCTAAATGAACTCGGTGATCCGGCGACCCATGTGCTGAATTCTCTTCCACCGGCGCAGGCAAACTCCTCTTCATTGGCGGACCGGCAGCCCACTTTCCGAAGGAACGCGGACGGTGTCCTGGTGGTAGCGATGACGAATTACTCGGACTTCCAGGATTTTGTCGGAGCCACGCAAAAGTTGGAAGCGCTAAAAAAAGAACTTCCCACAGCCCGTGCCGTTGTGTTTGATCTGCGTCCGGATGCGGCGCCTTCCGACTCGGACCAAGGATTTGCCTCGTACGCGATCTCTCAGAGCGGCCTTGCCGGAGCGCTCACCTCCGTACCTCTCGAAATGCCTGGTGAGCGCCGGCGTATGCACATTGGCTACGTTCCAGAGGATGGCGCCACCAGTGGAGACTACAGCTCCGGCTTTTACGTTCAGGGCCGTCAACCGATCAAACCGGGATCTGGGGCAAAAGACATACCTGTGATTTTTCTCATCGGTCCTCACGCGGACTTGCCGGAAATGGCGCTCGCTTTCCAAGCTTCGGGCAGAGGCGCGATCGTGTCGGAAGGGTCGTTCAATGAAGAAGCCGCGGTCAGCACGCAGACTGTCGAACTTCCGGACGGCGTCCGGGCGCAGATCAGGTTGGGCGAACTGGTGTACGCGGACGGTACAAATGGTTTCGAGCCCAACCTGACGCTGCCCGCTTCCGGCACGAAAGGCGGGCAGAATCCCGCGCTGAAAGCGGCGATACAACTCGCGGGGACAGGTAAGTTTTCACCGCCTACCCGGGCCAGGCTCGCTGGGTGGGCGGCCCCCCTGCCAGACAAACCTTACGCTGATATGCAATTCCCGGCGGCTGAATATCGGGTACTTGCAGCCTTCCGCGTATGGGCGGTTATCAATTACTTCTTTCCCTATAGGGAGCTAATGGGAGAGGATTGGAACGAGATACTGCGTCGGTTTATACCGCGGATGGAGGGAGCCAAGGACGCCCTCGATTACAACCTTGCGGTCGCGGAAATGGTGACCCACATCCACGACAGCCACGGCTCGGTCACGAGCCCGGTTCTTCGCCAATACTTTGGAGACGCCAGTGCGCCGGTCCGTGTCCGGATGATCGAAGGCTTGCCGGTGATCACCGCCTTCACCAACGCGGCAGCGGCGAAGGCCGCCGGACTTGAAATCGGCGACGTGATACTAAAGGTGGATGGCGAAGACGCCAGCCACCGAATTGCAGAGCGGCTGAAGTACACGGCGCATTCCACGCCTCAGGCCGGTTTGTACATCGCCGGGGAGAGAAGCCTTGTCCGCGGAACCAGGGATTCCACGGCAACTCTTACCGTCCGCGATGTTCACGATCGGGTGCGGGAAGTGAAAGTGGTACGCAAAGTGGAATACATGCCGGCGACCCAGGGCGACCGTACCGGAGAGGTCTTCCGGGTGTTGCCCGGCAACATCGGCTACGCCGACCTTGATCGCCTGTCGGTACCGCAGGTTGACGAAATGTTCGAGAAATTCAAGGACTGCCCCGCCATAATCTTCGACGACCGTGGTTACCCCAACGGAACTGCTTGGCAGATCGCGCCGCGGCTGACCGATAAAGCTGATGTGACCGCGGCGATGTTTAAGCGCCGCGACCCTATGTCGCCGGATTTTCCGAACGGCGAGTTGCTCGGTTCTCAAGAGGTGACGACATTCTTGCAATCGCTGCCGCGCACGGCCAAGTGGCGTTATCACGGCAGGACGGTAATGCTGATCGATGAGCGAACTATCAGCCAAGCCGAGCACACCGGCTTGTTCCTTGAGGCGGCCAACGGCACGAAATTCATCGGAAGCCCGACCCAAGGCGCTAATGGCGATGTGACTAACCTCTCCGTGCCCGGGGGGATTTACGTGCGCTTCACCGGCCAGGCAGTGATGCATGCCGACGGACGGCAACTACAGCGCGTGGGCCTGCAGCCGAATGTAGAGGTGCGCCCGACAGTCGCCGGAATTCGTGCGGGAAAGGACGAGGTGCTGGAGAGGGCGATCGAGTACCTGGAAAACAGTCTACGTTAATGGATCGCACGGCTTCTGGCGAGTGGCCGCGATCAAAAGTCAGTTGCGGTAAGCCAGCAGGCAGGGCGCAGCCGTCACACGCCAGACCCGTAGAAATTGATGGCGTCCGCTTCGAGGAAGTTTCAGTTGGCCATGGAGTCGGCATAAACATGACCGTGCCGGACGTCGTGCCTGCGAACGACGGCCCCCGCCGGAACGCCCCGCGCAAGCAGCCCGCCGCCTCGCGGGCGCGCCGGCCGAAGCGCACGCCGAATTTCCGCCGTCGTCGATCGAGTGCGTGCGGGGTAGCGTAGCCTTCGTCGATCCAGCCAGCGCCGAGGCGACTGCCGACGCGGGCGCACCGGCAGCTTGCGCGACCCGCCGCGGAACGCGCCCTCGGGCTGCGCAAGAACGCCCTGCGCAAGCAGCCCGCCGCCTCGCGGGCGTGCCAGCCGAAGCGGTCGCCGAGGCGACTGCCCGACACGGATCGCACCGCCGCCCCAACCGCCGCGGAACGCGCCCGTGTCTGGCTGCGCAGGAGCGCCTTTCGCAAGGAGCCCGCCGCCACGCGCCAGCCGAAGCGCTCGCCGTGCAGCCTATGTCTCCGACATCGCCAACGGAAATCGCAAGTTCAGCGATTGCGTGGCGGAGAAGCTGATGGGGTTATGAGCTTGGAACTCCGCGTCTGCTGCTACGTATTCACGTGGTGTGGATTACCCACCGGATCGTGTGGTTCCTCGCTGCCGGGCCACCCATACCGCGAGTGTGTTTTGGATCAGCCATCGTCGCGCTTGACTGCGTGTGGCTCGCGGGCTACATCGTCGAAACGGTGCTCTATTCGGACGGAAGGAGGAAGTGGCGGCGGTGGCGTTGGCTCAAGCGGTGCGCTCCATCGCAATCTAAGACTTGACGCTGCACCGTGCTGGAGCGTATAAATAAGTATGCACTCACAAATCAATTTTGGGTACCCTTGGCAGATCAACTATGGCCACCTGATCCTGGCGGCATTCCTGTTCGCCATCTTGAGCCTGGCTTGGGCCCGAAAGTGGCGCAAACCTGTACTCTTCACAGTTGGCCTGGCGGCTGTGTGGGCGCTCAGCGCCGGGATTATGGTCCGCTTTGGCTTGGACATGAACGGCCGTGCCACCCTTCCCACCAGCAAATTCCTGGCTTCCGGCGGAGGCAAAGTGCTCGACATGGGGGCGGGCACGGGCCGCAGCACCCTGATGGTGCTCGAAGCCCGGCCGCAGGCTACGGTGGTGGCTCTTGACCTATTCGGTGAGTCGTACGAGGAACACTTCGGCAAGCCAGCGGGCGGCGCTTCGACTGTCGACCAGGGACGTGCTGCCTTGATACGCAACCTGCGGGCGGCCGGCGTGGAACAGCGCGCCACCGTCCAGGCCGGCGACATGCGCCATATGCCGCTGGAGGCCGGCACCTTCGACGCTATCGTGAGCGCTTATGCCATCGACCACCTCAATCGGACCGGCATTACGGAAGCGCTCGGCGAGGCCAACCGGGTGTTGAAACCGGGCGGCCAATTTCTCCTTATGGTGATCGCCAAGGATGGCTGGCTCAACTATACGTTCGGCCGGCTCCTCATGCACGCCCACATGGTGGCCGCTGATTTCTGGGCCCAGAAGCTGCGCGCTGCCGGATTCGAGATCCTGGAAGAAGGCACGCAGCCCGCCACGAAATATATCCTGGCGCGCAAGACAGCAAAGGCCCGCTGATGCCAACATGAAGGAGCATGGGAAGAAAGAAAACCATCTCCGACGCGAAGTTGCTGGAGGTTGCGCGGGCCGTCTTCGTGAGGGAGGGCTTCGGCGCTTCTACGAAAGAGATCGCCCGGCGCGCCGGTGTTTCCGAAGGCGTTCTTTATCAGCGCTTCGCCACCAAGGACGAGTTATTTTTCGCCGCCATGATTCCGCCTCCGTCGGATCTCACCAGGATTTTCCAGCACTCGCACCTGAAGGGCCGCAAGCTGATCGAAGAGTTGACGTTGGCGTTGCTGGATTTCAGCCGACAGGCGCTCCCGGTGATGTTGCCGCTGATGATGCACCGGGGCTTCCGCCTCGAAGACCTTGCCGAGCGTCACCCGGAGTCGCCCATTTTCCTGCTGCGCCGGGAGATTGGTCCGTTCCTGCTGCGGGAGCGCAACGCCGGCCGGCTAGGTCCGGTGGACCCGCGGGGCGCTTCGTTGTTGGTTTGGTCGTTCGCGCAAGCGATCGCGTTTTTTGAGAGACTGGGCGCGCACGGCGGCAAGTTCGATCCCGAAATTATTCATGCGACGATTGAGTGCATCTGGAAGGGGCTGGCCCCGCACTCGGCCCGTTCCGGCACGCGCAAACGCGCCAGAAGTTCGCCGGGGGATAGATCGTAGCGGGATCGCGAGGGACGTCCGCTGGAGCTGCGGACCAGGGAGAAAAGGCATGATAGCCGCGCTCCAAAAGAACGACCGCAATGTCCTACCGCCTGCCCGGCGCCGCATCGGAATACCCCGGGGTGCTCTGTTCCAGCGGTAGCCCACCGAGCCGTGCCCCCCGAAGTGCTCGCCGAATTTCCGCCCGGCGTGGATCGAGCGCGCGCGCCGGGCAGTTCCGGCTGCCGTAGCTCGCCCATACGTCGATCCAGCCATCGCCGACGCGACTGCCGCCAGGCGAACGCCGGCCCCCGCACAAACGCCTTACGCAAGCAGCCCGCCGCTCGCGGGCGTGCCTCCCCGAGCCGCTCGCGGAACTTCCGCCGGCGCGTGCGCGAAGTGCACCGGCAAATTGCCCGAACCGCCGGACGCGCCCTCGTCTGGCTTGCGCAGGAACGCCCTGCGCAAGCAGCGCGCCGCCTCGCGGGCGTGCCGGCGAAGCGCTCGTAGAATCTCCGCCGGCGTGGATCGAGCGCATGCGGGCGAGTCGTGGCTGCCGTAGCTCGCCCACGGTCGATCCAACTATCGCCGTAGCGACGGCCGGCACGCAGCGCGCCGGCAGACTGCCCGAATCGCCGCGGGGCGCGCCCTCGTATGGCTGCGCAGGAACGACCTCCGCAAGCAGCCCGCCGCTTCGCGGGCGCGCCCGGCCGAAGCGCTCGCGGAATTCCCGGGCGTGGATCGAGCGCGTGCTTGCTGCGCGTTCTGGGCTGGCGTAGCTCGCACTTGGTCGATCCGGACGGCCCCTGATGAGACCGTGCGGCATACCCAAACAGGCAGTTGACGGGGCCAGACCTTTTTGTAGGCGTAGTGATCTACGCGGCGGATGTCGAGTTATTCCGCGAGATGGCAGGCTAAGCCGCGTTCCCGTTCCAAACGGAGCGCACAGTTGAGGAGATGCGTAGGATCCTTAGCCACGGAAGTGAAGGGCGCGTGCCTGCGACCGTCCTCAATTTCCCGTCGATCATGGATTTGAGTCCGAATTTGGCGCTCCGTGCCGATTGTTTAAATGCATGCGAGAACGCAGGGAGTGGGGTCCGCTGTAGAAAAACTCGAGGGCGATGTTTCCGCCCATATAGGCCAGCAGGTTGTAGTTCCCCATGCGGAGCGCATCCTTGGCGTTATAGCGGTCTGGGTACCAGCCATAGACGGCCGTCATCGTGCCGACATACGGCGCAACGAGCGCAGGGAGAGAAAAGACGCGGTGGCCATCACTGCCGCGGCGTGCCGTAAAGGTCGAGATCACGGCATGTTTCAGCCGTGGAAACACGCCTGTGCACTCACAACGGTAATACAACGCGTCTTGCTTGAAGGCTTCCGACAGCGCATAACGGGTCGTGGTACTTACCGCCGCGATTCCGAAGTCGGACCCGATGCGTTTGCCGTAACCCTCAGCACCTTGTTTCCACTCCGGGATCCCATTACTGGCCTGGCTAATGCCAGCCCCGAGCGCTGCGCCGACGATGGGATACGGGCCGAACCCGTCGAAGAGATAGTTGCGGAGCTTGACTGCTTATGTAGGACGCGTGTACAGCAGGGCTGGTTGCGCCGGCGTTGTGCCAGTGCTGGGAGACTGTCCCGAATCGGGTAGCGATTGTGACATTGCCGGCACCGGCAGGGCTGCGAGATTAGCTACCAAGAGCCACAGCATAAATTGGCGCCCGCATGCCGTTTCCGAATGCGAGCTCCCCGCTTCGTAACCCACGTCCTTCGTCGTGAGACTCACTTTTGGCTCTGGCGTACCAGATGAAAATGTACCATCTAAGCAGGACGGCCGGGGGAAAGGGATACCAGGCCCACACCCTACCTGCCGGAGTTCGCCCCGGTCGATCCAGCCCTTGCCGCAACGACTGCCGACGCGGCGCGCACCGCCAGCTTGCGCGAACCGCCGCGGAACGCGCCCGCGTCTGGCTGCGCATGAACGCCCTACGCAAGCAGCCCGCCGCCTGGCGGGCGTGCCGCCCGAAGCTCTCGCGGGGTTTCCGCCGGCGCGGATCGAGCGCGGGCGGGGCGGGCGGTTTTACTTGCCGTAGCGCGCCTTTGGTCGATCCAGCCATCGCCGAGGCGACTGCCGGTACGGAGCGCACGCGCAGCTTGCGCGAACCGCCGCGGAACGCGCCCGCGTCTGGCTGCGCACGAATACCTTACGCAAGCGGCACGCCGCCTCGCGGGTGCGCCGGCCGAAGCGCTCGCAGAATCTCCGCCGGCGCGGATAGTGACGGAACTCTCCGCGGACGGCAGCAGCGCCGTCCTTTCCACCTACCTGAGTGGTCTGAAGAGCAGCTCGTGTGGAAATCAGCTCCTGGCGGTAGATACCTCGGGGAATATTTCGGTGGCGGAAAACGTCACCGGAAGCGATTTTCCGGTCTCGCTCCCCCGAATGGATACACGATATTGAAGCCGAACGCGCCTCTCGCCATCACGCCGTTCGTTCAGCCCATGAAAACTCCTGTCCGTCTCTATCGAGTCGGTGGTTCAAGATTGAAAAGCAAGAGCTTCGTAGACCTTCTGCGTATCACGCGCCACTTTAGGCCAGCCGCATTCGCTGAGAACATGCGCTGCGCCTGCCACTCCCAGCCGCGCCAGTTCCGGCGATCCCAGGCGCAAAGCGCGCCGAATTGCATCGCCCACGGCTTCGACAGTCGGCTCCTCGATGGCTATGCCGCCAGCCGCATCCAGCAGAGCGCCAAGTCCACCCGCGCGCGTCGCGATGATGGTGCGACCGCTTGCGAGTGCCATGAACGCCACACCGGAATCGGAGGCAAAATTGGTGTACGGAAGCAACAGGCAATGCGAATGCAGAAACAGGTCCGGCAGTTGCTCATCGGAAATGAACTCTTCCCGCAGACAGATCGGTTCTGGCTCCGCCGCGATGAGCTGCCGGCAGCGCTCCCAATACTCTCTTTCGTTCCGATTCATTACCCGTCCCGCTATCGTGAGCCGAACCGGCACACCTCGCCCGTGCAGGCTCTGCACGGCTCTGATCGCCAGATGCACGCCTTTGTTCTCGCGCAAGGCTCCAAACAGCAGTAACTCCAGCCTTGCGGAATCCGGCATCGCAAGTGGGCCATCCTGGAGTGGATAGGGCCCATGCACAATCACCGTGATGCGCTCGGGCGACTGTCCAAAATGTCGAGTGAGTGCTTTCTTGCCGCCTTCGCTGTGCACCACCAGCACCTCGCTGGTGTTATACGCCCATTGCAGGGCCGCGCGTGAAATCCAGCGCAGCGCAGGCGGCAACAACCATTTGTGCGGTACGGGGTCGTGAACTGTGAATACGATTCTGAGCCCCCGCAGTCTGGAGATCAGGAAGAACAGCGCGCCGAACGGGAAGTGCAGCACGTATTGGAAATGGACCAGGTCTCCGCGTCTTGCACAACGCACCAATAGCGCGCAAGAGGAGATCAGAAAGCGTGCGTTAGCAGCCGCTTTTCTCCAGAAGCCGCATGCCTCTATGGAACGGACGGCCGAAAGATGTACGCGGACTCCCGGCAGGGCTTGAAGTTCTCGGCGAAACTGATGATTTGCGGGGCAGATTACATCGAGGTCGACGCCTCGTTGGTTTAGAGCCGTTGCCAGCTCGGTGATATAACGGGCGGCAGCGGATATCGGCTCCGGGGTATGAAGAAAAACGCGATAGGACAATGTCTGCCTCAATAATGACGGCTTTGCGGACGGCTCATCCCGCGATCTGCCGCCGCGCCATGCCGTCGTTGTCGGCAAGCAGCGCCAGATCCGGGCACAGGGACACGTAGATCTGCGCCGTCCGCCGGCCGATCCCATGCCAGTCACGCTCACGTTCGATGAAGCGCGCGCCCTGGGCTCCCATGGCAGCCAATCCCTGGATGCCGGCCTGCAAGGCAGATTCGATGGCCGTGGCAACGGCGGAAACCACGGCCGATTCGATCGTGATCCCGCAACCAGCCTGCGCCAGAAGTTCCCCCAAGCCTCCTGCGCGCGTTGCCAGTATTGGCCGCCCGTTCGTGAGGGCCAAAGCGGCGATCCCGCTCTCAGACGCGAAGACCGTGTACGGCAGCAACACAGCGTGATGGCAGGCGAGCAGGTCCGGAATCTCGCCATCTTCTATGTACCGATGGACAACGTGGATACAACGCGGATCTTTGTCGATTAACCGCTTGCACATATTCCAATACGATTCCTCGGAGCCGCGTGCCAATTCCCGAGCAACGGTCAATTCCACGGAAGCCGCGTTGCCGGCGTTGATCTGCTGGACCGCCTGCACAGCCAGGTGGATGCCCTTGTTTTCACGAATCGACCCAAAAACCAGCAGCTTGAGGCGATCCGAAGAAGGCAGAGGGGCGGGCCTTGGGTTTGGAACAGCGGGCCGTGCGGGATTACTACGATTCTCTCGGCTGGCGCGCCGAACTCCCGCCGGATGAGCCGTGAACCCGACTCATTGTGAACGATGACCATGCGGCTCATGCGATAGGTCCACTTGAGCATCCATCGCTCAAGGCGGCGCAGGCCAAACGGGTACATCCAACGATGAGGAATCGGATCGTGAGCTGTGAGAACTACCGGACAGCCCTTCCATACCGCCATCAGGACAAAGAAGAACCCCAATGGCAGGTGGGGAAGAAACTGAAAGTGAAACACATCGTGGCTGCGGGCCGCGCGAAGATGGCTTCCGGCGGCAATCATCGCGTACCGGATGTTTCTCGAGATGCGTGTGCATAGCCCGGCAGGCACAGTGGACCGATAGCCCGCGGCAATCACTTCGACACCCGCATCGGTAAGTTCATCTTTGTATGCGTAATTGGCTGGACACAACAGGGCTACCTGCGCGCCTGTGGGGTGAAGGGCGATGGCCAGCGACTTGACATATTGCGCAGCTCCGCTGGCGGGTTCGACGGTGGACAGGAAGACTCGCAATCCAGACATAACGGGCTTGCCATTAAGCTACGAGCGCCCGGCCCTGTTCCAGCGAGGTCTCCTGCAAGTATTCCAGGGAAGGAGAAACCAAGTCGATCACGGGCAAGCCGGAGGCGGCGATACGAGCTGCATAGGCCGTGGGCAACTTCTGCGCTACGATCAACTCATCCGCCCAGGCAATCGTTTTTTCGATGCTCTCGTCCAGCACTGCGCGGATGTGCGGGATCTGCAGCAGAGCGTAATCGCGATTGCTGCCATAGATGGTGTCGAATTGTATTTGCGGATCGAAGACGCGAATGAGCCGGCCTTTCCCTACGAGGGCCTCCACCAAGCTGACGACCGGGCTCTCCCGGAGATCGTCCGTTTGTTCTTTGAACGCTAAACCAATGATCCCGAGGCGCCTTCCCGGCGAATCCAGAACCGCTTCCAAGGCGCGGTGCAAGTGCTCGCGATTGCTCGAGAGCGCCGATTCCAACAAGGGCAGCCGCAAATCGACGCGCTTTGCCCGGTAGGTCATTGCGCGCAGGTCCTTCGGGAGGCAAGAACCTCCAAATGCGAAGCCAGGCTTCAAGTAAGCTGCTTGAGAGGTTAAGCTTCTTGTCCTGGCAAACGGTATCCATCACTACGGCCGGGTCCACTTGGGTTCGGGCACTCAGCGCGCCGACTTCATTGGCAAAAGCGATCTTGAGCGCATGGAATGCATTGCAGGCATATTTCACCATTTCAGCAGCGCGCAGTTCCATCAAGCATGGCTTAACGCTGAAGGACGCATACAGAGAAGCAAGCGCGTGGACGGAAGCGGAATCCGCACCGCCTAATACGATTAAGGACGGCTCCAGGAAATCCTGCACCGCTGCACCCTCTCGCAAAAACTCTGGATGAAAGACCACCGAAGCTGCGTTCCCAGGCAGCAAGGCCGGAATCACGACTTCCTCGCACGTTCCCGGAAATACCGTACTACGGATCGCGACCACCAGCGGCTTGTCACGCAGAGACAGCGTGCGCGAGATTTCGTGGCACGCCCGGCGCAACTGGTCGAGTCCCAGATCGCCATTTTTTTGCGAAGGCGTTCCAACGCACACGAAGACGATGTCGACGTGTTGAAGGGCTTGAATATCCTGGCTTGCCGAGAGGCGTCCAGACGCTACGCCATCGCGAACAAGATCCTGCAGGCCCGGCTCGTAAAATGGGGCGACGCCTTCTAAGACACTCTGAACCTTGTGTGGGTCCCGGTCGATTCCAATCACGCGGAATCCCAAGCTCGCCAGACAAGCTGCGGAGACACAACCCACATATCCAAGACCAACTACGGCAAGTTGCGGCGTATATACTTGTGAGTTCATCAATGTTCTACCCCTTCTTTGTGTCCTGCCGGCCAACAGATTGTTGCGATTGCGAACTTACTTCCGGATGCGGCTGGTTCGCTTGATGTGGTCTTCACCGACAAGGGCGGGGGAGCGAAACTGAACTTCGCCCACGAGATTGTAGCAACCGGAGCGCTTCGACATGTTCCGGGCCCCACCATTGCCGCCAAATGTCGAAACTTTTCCGTCATGCGCTAGTGGGCTACCGCAAAGCGACATGGGCGGTGGATTCGATCACAGCCTCTTACCTGTGGGAACGATTCGGTAGGGGATGATGGTCTGCACCTAGATAACGGCGCGTTTAATGCCTTATGGCACTGGGGGGCTGAAGAACATGTTTTTGGCGGGAAGGCCCCCTCGCGCACGCTCGCCCTACGCCGGCGGAGGTTCTGCGAGCGCTTCGGCCGGCACGGCCCGCGAGGCGGCGGGCTGCTTGCCTAGGGCGTTCGTGCGGGGACGTCCTTCGCACGTACGCCGTCCGGCAGGGTCACCAACGATTTGGCCATATGTCTATGACCTGCCGGCGCTATCATTTTCAGGGAACGGCATTTCCCAGGAGGAATCCTTTCAGCCTCTGGACCGCGGCTTGTAAAGGCCGTATCCGAGCATTCTCCGAATGGCGCGTGATCCGACCGGAGCCGAACGAGCAGAGGCCGCCAACGCGATACGCCGCGGCTCTTTACCTCCCACGCCTTGACCTTCGACCTATCTAGGCGTAATACTGAGCTGTAGAAGGTTGAGGTATCGATGCCGTCTCCGCGTTTCCCCATCCCGCAAGGCACGCTTGACATACTGATCCTCCAGATCCTATCGCTCGAACCCGCCCACGGGTACGGGATCGCGCGGCGGCTGGAGCAGATCTCGCGCTCGGTGGTCCAGGTCAACCAGGGCTCGCTCTATCCCGCCCTTCACCGCCTGCAACAGAAAGAATGGCTGCGCGCCGAGTGGAAACAGTCTGAAACCGGCCGGGAGGCCAAGTTCTACTCCCTTACGCCCGCCGGGCGCCGCCAGCTTGCCGTCGAGAAGGATAGTTGGGCGCGCCTCTCCGGTGCCGTCAACCTCATCTTCGAGGAGAACACCCGGTGATCCGGCTCTTCAACTGGTTCCGCCGCAGGTCGCTGGAGCGCGGCCTCGACCGCGAGCTGCAATATCACTTCGATCGTCGCGTTGCCGACCTCACCTCTGCCGGCATTCCCGAGCCCGAAGCCCGCCGCCGCGTCGCCGTCGAGCTCGGGCTCGCCCAGGTCCGCGAGGAAGTCCGGGACATATGGCTCACTCGCTGGTTCCGCGATTTCCTGTACGATCTCCGCTTCTCCGCCCGATCGTTCCTCCGCAGTCCTGGCTTCACTGCGGCGACGCTGCTCTCGCTGGCCCTCGGCATTGGCGCTACCACCGCCATCTACTCCCTGGTCGATCAAGTGATCCTTCACGCGCTGCCCGTCCGCGAGCCTGAGCGCCTGGTTCTTGTGGATTGGAACGGCGACGACCTGATCACCTTCGCCACCGGCTCGCTTAATCTGATGCCTTACCCCATCTGCCGCGACCTCCAGCAGCAGACTCGCTTTCTCGACGGTGTTCTCCGCCGCGCCGAAATCGAGGTCAATCTCACAGCCGGCGGCGATCCCAGGCCCGTCGCGGCCGAGATCGTCTCCGGTAGCTACTTTCCCGTGCTCGGCGTGGGCCCCGCGCTCGGCCGTGTCATCGAACCCGAAGACGATACCGCGCCCGGCGCGGGTCCGGTCGTGGTGCTTTCGTATGACTTCTGGCAGGCGCAGTTCGGCGGCGCTGCCGATATCGTCGGCCGCAAGGTCCTGATCGGCAGTCACCCCATGACCGTGGTCGGCGTGGCTGCCGCCGGCTTCCGCGGCGTCGACGTCGGCGCAGTGCCCGCTTTCTGGATTCCTACCTCCATGTACGCCGACGCGAACCTCGACACCGGTGATGAGGATCTCCTCAACGGCCACACCCGCTGGCTGCAGATCCTCGCCCGCCTCCGTTCGGATGTTACACTCGCTCAGGCGCAGACCGGTTTGCAGCCCTGGTTCAAGGCATGGCTCCAGGACAGCGCGCTTCGCCCCGGCTTCCCGAGGATTTCGGCCGACCACCGCCGCGAGTACCTGGCAACCACTCTCGAACTCACCGCCGCGCCCCAGGGCCATTCTCCGCTGCGGCGCAGCCTCTCCCAGCCGCTCTGGCTATTGTTCGCCGCCACCGGTGTTCTGCTCAGCCTCGCTTGCCTGAACGTTGCCGGACTCTTTCTCGCCCGCGGTTCTGCACGGGGCCGTGAGATCGGCACTCGCCTCGCTCTCGGCGCTTCCCGAGGCCGCATTGGGCGCCAACTCCTCGCCGATAGCCTGCTCCTTGCGCTGACAGGCGGTGTTCTTGGCGCGGCCGTGGCTCCGATGGCGATCCGAGGGCTCATCGCGTTCTTGCCGCACGAGCTCGCCGCCAACGCCCTGCGCGACACCCTCAGCCTTCGCCTGCTTACTTTCGCCTCCTTCGCTAGCCTAGCCGCCGGCCTCTTCAGCGGCCTGGCTCCCGCCCTCCGAGCTGGTGGCGACGGCTTGGTCAGCTCGCTCCGCGAGCGCGGCGACACTGGCTTCGGCGGCGTCCGCCTCCGCAAGACGATCGTCACCCTCCAGGTGGCCTTCTCCCTCATTCTCCTCATCGGCGCCGCCCTCTTCCTACGCACGCTCACCAGTCTGCTTGCCAAAGGGCCCGGCTTCGATACATCAGGCCTCCTCTCCTTCACTATCGCTCCGACGCAAAATGGCTATTCCGATGCCGACGCCTCGCGCCTGGTCCGCCGCCTCGACGAGCAGGTCCGCGCCTTGCCCGCCGCCCGTTCCTCCGCCGCTGCCCGATTTGCCTTCCTCAACGGCGGCGCCTGGAGCAACAAAGTGACTATGCAGACCGATCACCGCACCGTTAGCGATGGCATCATCAATTTCAACGCCGTCAGCCCCGGTTTCTTCTCGACCCTCGGCGTTCGCCTCCTCGCCGGCCGCGATTTCGACAAGAGCGACACCCTTCCCGTAGGCGAGATCGGTCCCCGTTGCGCCATTGTCAATCAGGCCTTCGTCAAGCGCTATCTGGCCGGCCGCGATCCCCTCGGCGTCCTCATCGCCCGGGGCGGTTGCTCGGACGTCAAGCCCAATAGCCGCATCGTCGGCGTTGTCGCCGACATGAGCTATCGCGGCGTCCGTGATCACTCCGAGCAGGTTTTCTTCCCGCTCTTCGAACACGACGACACCGGCGCTACCTTCTATATCAAGGTTCGCGGCGCTCCCGAGCAGGCCATTCCCTCCATCCGCCGCCTGGT
>Ga0181523_10001180_pt1 | contig 28247 bp, 29 predicted proteins | sample PEATcosm2014_Bin_43_FD_119752 | JGI IMG/M metagenome (GOLD analysis project Ga0181523, IMG submission 119752) | Peatland microbial communities from MTU Mesocosm Facility, Houghton, MI, USA - PEATcosm2014_Bin05_30_metaG | ecosystem: Environmental > Terrestrial > Soil > Wetlands > Peat | place... | reverse complement strand
GATGGTCCGGGAACTGCGCAAGCTCGGCTACCGGGTCGAAACGGCGAGTGTCCAACTCGTTCAACTGGGCAGTCCAGCATAAGGAGGATTTTCGACCCTGGGGACGGGCGCCCTCGCCCGTCCGCCAAACTGCCGAACCGGCGTAAACCTCGCTTGCTTCGCTTGGCGGGGACGGACGAATGCGTCCGTCCCTACGCAAGACTGGCTACTTCTGTCGGCCCTGGAACTCCCTGCCCCGTGCGGGTGTCCAATGCTTCAGACACGCGCGTGCCGTTCCCGTTTCTTCGTTGCACAGAGAGGAAATTCGAATGGCATTCTCAATGGCAGGCGGTGGTCCGTCTCGTCCACAGATGAACGTCACTCCCTTGATTGACGTTCTGCTGGTGCTCATCATCATTTTCATGGTGGTGGTGATCGAGCAGCGGCCGACCGGTTTGCAGACAGATCTTCCACAACCCAATCCAACCGGCAGCACGATCCCGCCGCCGCAGCGGACGATCGTCATTCAGATCCATCACGCAAAGCCGGAAGCGGGACGCCCTCCGGCAGAGCATCCGCAGGTGATGGTGAATGAAGAAGCGGTGGATTGGGATCACCTGCGCGATCGCCTGCGCGATATTTTCGCCATTCGCGTGGAGCGCATCGCCTATGTCGAAGCCGATGACGACATTGATTTCCAGCACGTGGCCGACGTAATCGCAATTGCCCGGATCGCAGGCATCGACCGCGTGGGCCTGTTGACCGAGGACGGGAAGCATGTGCCGGTGGCGGGCTGAGGCGCTCCGCGATTGCCTGTTCAGACCTTTAATGCTGTAAACACCGCAGGACTATTTCTTTCTAACAACCTTCGAGACGTGCGTGGCCAGCAACTGATCGAATGCTTCTTGCTGCTGGTAGTTCTGAAAAACTCGCTTGGGAATCACTGTGAACGTTCGGGATCCGTAATAAAGAACGTACGAATAGGCATCAACCAGAGCTCGCGAATACAAATCCCAAGCCAGATGGGAGTCGATGTGCGCGGTCTGGAAGTGGATGCCCTCCGGAGAGAAGGTCAGTGAGTACTCATCGCGGAATTTCGGTTCTCGGCGGAAAATCAACGGCGGGATGACGAAGAAGGCAGCAAAGAGAATCACGGCGAACGCTATGGAAACGCCGAGAAACACCTTGCTGCTAAGAGACGGCCAGAGGTAGATGCCCGCGACCCCGACCGCAACAGCCACACAGATGTCCAGCCAAAGGCGCAGGCGTTCGGAATAGTGAGCACGCAAGGCCCGCACGTAGTCAATCTCTGAGTAGCGAAAAGAAAGACTAATAGGTGAATTAGTCACGGTTTTCACTTCCAGTCACAGCAATATTAGCTCAATCCCGCGCCCGGTTCTTAATCCAAATAGGCGAGCCCATAAACCCGAACGCCGCGCGAATCTGGTTTTCCAGAAACCGCTGATAGGAAAAGTGCAGCTTCACGGCGCGGTCGGTGAAGAGCACGAACGTAGGCGGCGCCACACCCGCCTGCGTCATGTATTTGATTTTCACGCGCTTGCTTACGGGGACAGAGGCGCGGTCGAAGTCAACCGTCTTGAGGAAGCGATTCATTTCTCCGGTAGTGACGCGCTTGCGGCGCTCGGCGGCGACCTTCTCGATTAGCGGAAGAATCTTTTCCGTCCCCTTGCCGGTGTGCGCGGAGAGAAATAGCACCGGAGCGTAGCTCAGGAATTTGAGCCCGTAGCGCAGCCGCTCCTCGTAGAGCGCGCGATCTTGCGGCCGCTTCGCATCCTGTATGCGGGCCGTCTTCGACTGGCTGACGGCGCGCTTCTCGCCGCTTGCCACCAGGTCCCATTTATTGACCAGGACAATCACCGAGCGTCCACTCTCGTGGGCGTAGCCGGCGATGTTGGCGTCGAGGCCGCTGGCGCCTTCGGTGGCGTCGACCATGAAGAGCACGATATCGGCGTCTTCGATGTTCTTGCGCGCCATGACCACCGAAAGCTTCTCGGCCATCAGATGCGTCTTGCCTTTGCGGCGAATTCCGGCCGTATCGACGAAGCGAATCTTGCGGCCCTTGTACTGGATGACTTCGTCGATGGAATCGCGCGTGGTGCCGGCCACGGGCGAGACGATAGCGCGCTCGGTTCCCGTGAGTTGATTGAGCAGCGTGGATTTGCCGACGTTCGGGTGTCCGATGATAGCCACCCTGATCTCATGAGGCTCCGCGGGGGTTGGTGAGCTTTCCCCTGTGTCTTCCTCAGTGACCTCAGTGCCTGCCCTGAGCGAAGCCGAAGGGTCCTCTGTGGTTGCCTTTGGTGTCGCCGGCAGCACAAGAACAATGGCGTCAAGCAGGTCGTCGACCCCACGTCCATGCTCAGCAGAAATTGGAAAGATATTCCGCATTCCGAGCGAATGAAATTCGCCGAGCAACGAATCCTGCTTATCGCTGTCCATCTTGTTGACGGCCAGAAAAAGCGGCTTGCCGGTGCGCGCCAAGAGTCGAGCCAACTCGCGATCGGGCCCAGCGATCTCAGTGCGCGCGTCCACGACCATGACAATCGCCGCCGCTTCTTCGAACGCGACCTTGGCCTGGCGGAAAATCTCCGCCGGTATGAAGTCTTTGTCGTCGGGAACGATGCCGCCCGTATCGACCACTCGAAACTCGTACCCAAGCCACTCGACTTCGCCATAAAGCCGGTCGCGAGTGATGCCCGGCTCGTCTCCGACAATGGCGCGCCGCGACCCTGTCAGATGGTTGAACAGCGTCGATTTGCCGACATTAGGGCGTCCGACGATGGCGACAAGCGGGGATGGTTTTTTCTTCGTCAAAGTGATTGAGCTGCGAGCAAAACAGTTCGCTCGTCGCTCGCGGCGCTAAGGCTATTATAGAGACTTCGTGCCATCCTCATCCCATCCCGTGTCCCCTCAGGAAACTCGGCCTGCGCGATTTTCGCTCTACCAGTTCTTTGCGCCGGGCGGCCTGCTGTCGAAGACGCACCCCGCCTACGAGTTTCGGCGCGGACAGTTGCAGATGGCGCAAGCCGTGGAAGAGGCGCTCGAAGAGAAGCGCCACCTGATCGTCGAGGCAGGCACCGGCACTGGCAAAACGCTGGCCTATCTCCTGCCGGTGATCCGCTCGGGCAAGCGAGTCATCATCTCAACCGGCACGAAAAACCTTCAGGAACAGCTCTTCTTTAAAGATGTCCCGGCGCTGGAGCGAGCGCTGTTTCCCGAAGAAAATCGGAAGCTGAGCGTCTGCTATATGAAGGGGCGCAACAATTATCTCTGCCGCAAGAAACTCTACGACCTCACTAACCAGCCAGTACTCAGCGGTCTGGAAGAGATTGAGCATTACCGCGCCATCGCGGCGTGGGAGAAAACGACGCAGACGGGCGACCGCGCCGAACTCGCCGAACTGCCCGAGGCGAGCGCGGTTTGGCACAAGCTCGACGCGCGGGCGGAAGCCTGCACCGGACAGAAGTGCAGCGAGTTTTCGCGCTGCTTCATCACCGAAATGCGGCGGCGGGCGGCCGAGAGCGACATCATCATCGTCAATCATCATCTGTTTTTCGCCGACCTTGCCATCAAACTTGAAGCCGAGGACGCGCCCGACGCCGGCGTCCTCCCCGAGTGCGGTGCGGTTATCTTCGACGAAGCGCATGAACTGGAAGAAGTCGCCGGCAACTACTTTGGGATTTCCGTCAGCAACCTGCGGATGGATGAGTTGGCGCGCGATGTTGAGCAGCTTTTGCAGCGAGAGAAACTCTACACGCCGCAGATGTCCGGCGCGATTCAGTCGGTGCGCGAGCGCTCGCAACTTTTCTTTTCGCTCCTGCCCGCAAACGAGGGCCGGTTTGCCTTCGACTCCCGCCGCGAGTTTCTGGAGGAAAACGGCGAAGAATTTCTCGCGCTGAATCAGGCGCTGTACCGGCTGGGCGCGGAGCTGGAGCAACTTCCGCAGAAGCCCGAGGAAGTCTTTATGCTCGCGCGCCGAGCGCAGCAGTTGCAGGTGCAACTTCGCTTCGTGATGGAGAGCGAGGATCCGAACACGGTCTTCTGGATCGAGCGGCGCGGCTTTCGTGGAGCGCCGGGCGTCCCTGCCCGGCGGAAATCGTCCGATGAAAAAAATGCACGTGGCCGCACCAATGTTTTCCTGCAGGCCACTCCGATTGAAGTCGGCCAAATTTTGCGCGAATGCCTGTGGTCGAAGCTGGAGACCTCTGTACTCACCTCGGCAACGCTGGCGGTCGGCGGCGGTTTCGACTACATACGGCAGCGGCTTGGGCTCGATCATGCGCGCGAGTCGATCGTTCCCTCTCACTTCGATTACGAGAGCCAGGCGATTCTCTACGTGCCGCCCGATCTGCCCGATCCGCGCACGCCGCAATTCGCCGGCGAGGCTGCTGGCCTCATTCGGCGGCTACTCGAGATTACTCGCGGACGCGCCTTCGTTCTCTTCACCAGCTACGCGCAGATGAACGATATCTATGAGCGGCTGCTTGGCCAGTTGGAGTTTCCGATGCTGAAGCAGGGCGATGCTCCGAAATCAGCGCTGCTCGAGGAGTTTCGGCTTACCCCCCACGCTGTGTTGTTTGGGACATCCTCGTTCTGGCAGGGCGTGGACGTGCAAGGCGAGCAGTTGAGCTGCGTGATTATCGATCGCCTGCCGTTCGCGGTGCCCAGCGATCCGGTAGTGGCGGCAAGGGTGAAGGCCATCGACGCGGGCGGAGGCAACGCCTTTTTCGAATACCAGGTGCCGAGCGCGGTCATTACGCTGAAGCAGGGGTTCGGCAGGTTGATCCGGTCATTGCACGATCGTGGTCTGCTGGCCCTGCTCGACAACCGGATTCTGAAGAAGCAGTATGGGCGCGTGTTTGTGGAGAGCTTGCCGCCTTACAGCAGAACCACAGATTTGAAAAAAGTGGAGGAATTCTTCGGGGCGGATATCGGATGATGGAGCGGCGGGCGTCCACTCCCGGCAGGACGGGCGAGTCGCCCGTCCCGACACGAGCAAGAACTATTCTGCCGCTGCTGCTTCTTTGTCGACAACGACCTTCAAGTGCGTGGTCACGTCCTTGTGCAGCTTGATGGGGATAGTGAACTCGCCGATGGTCTTGAGCGGCTCGTGCAACTGGATTTTGCGGCGATCGATGTGGAAGCTCTTTTTCTCGAGCGCCTCGGCAATATCGCCCGCCGTGACCGATCCAAACAACTGGTCGCCTTCGCCCGACTTGCGCAGGAACTTCACTTCGAGTCCGTCAAACTGCTTGGCCAGCGCTTCGGCTTCCGTCTTTTCGTTGGCTGAGCGGCGCACAGCGGCGGCCTTCATCTGCTCGATGACCGTCTTGTTGGCTTTGGTGGCTTCGATCGCCAGTTTCTTGGGCAGCAGAAAATTCCGCCCATATCCCTCCGCGACTTTTACCACCTCGCCGCGGTTGCCCAGCTTGGCCACATCTTCTTTCAGAATAACTTCCATAGATAACTCCGGTTTCTTTGGTCTTCCCGTGTGACCCCTGTGTTCTCTGTGGTTGAGAAAAGTCTTAACCACAGAGAACACAGGGTTTCACAGGGAAAACCTTGATTCTCGTCTTGGCTGGAACTACTGTGCGCGTCCGGCGAAGGGCAGCAGCGCGATATTGCGCGCCTGCTTGATGGCCCGCGACAGACGGCGCTGGTGCGGCGTGCACACGCCCGTCAGTCGTCGCGGAGTGATCTTGCCACTCTCCGCCACGAACTGCGCCAGCAGACGCACATCCTTGTAATTGACCGCTTCGATCTTCTCGACGCAGAACTTGCAAACTTTCTTGCGCCGGAAGAACTTGCGGCCACCTTCGCGGGGACCGCCGGGACCTCCGCCGGGACGCGGACCGCGAGGTCCGCCGCGGTCGGGGCGGTCGCCGCCGCTGCGCTCCGGACGGCTGTCGCCGCCGCTCGATGCGGCTGGTGCTTTTGTTTCTTCTGCCATAGTGCTCCTGCTTTCTAAGAATTCGCTGACCAGCGAGATGCCCGGCCTTCAACGCAGCCCCTAAAGGGGCGAGTGATTTCGACGAACCTGCGGTATCGCTAAAGCGATACCCTGATACGAATCCGGTGATACGAGTCCGGTGATACGAACACGGTGCCAGCTAAACTGGCGCCGAGGCCGGTGTCTCCGCGCTCGCATCCGGCGCTGCTGGTGTTACTGGGGCCGCGACAGCGGCCGGTTGCGCGCTGACTTTCTTTTTGGCATCGCGCAGCTTCTTGATCTTGTCGAGCCGCTTCAGTTCTTCGTCCGTACGCACGGTGAGGAACTTGATCACCGGTTCGGTGACGCGCAAGCGGCGTTCGACTTCGTGTACGGTGGCGCCGGCCGCTTCGATCAACATCAGCACAAAGATGCCATCGTTGAACTTGCCTACCTTGTACGCAAGACGGCGCTTGCCCCAGACCTCGCTCTTAGCCGTTCCGCCCGCCGAGGTCACGGAAGATTCCAGCGTGGAAATCAGCTTGTTCAGATCCTCGTCCACCATGTCGGGCCTGACGATAAACATCAATTCGTAGTTGCGATTCATTCGTTATCTCCAAAATCTTAAATGCAGTCGATGGTCGTTAGTCGTTCGTCGTTCGGGATTCATCGCTGGCCCGTACGTTTGCCAACGACCAACGACGACTAGCGCTCACTCCTCCGGTTCGTTCTTGCGATTGAACCGGTTCATCGCCGCCGCCGGTCCTTCTTTCAAAATCACGTCGACCGCCTGCACTGCCGTGTCGAGGATTTCGTCCACAATTTTTTCCTGCGCTTTACGGAACGGCGTCAGCACATATTTCACGCCGTCCGTGACTTTGTGGTCGGGCGCAATTCCCAACCGAATCCGCAAAAACTCGTCGGTACCCAAAGCACCGAGGATGGATTCCATCCCGTTGTGCCCCGCCGAACTTCCTCGCGGCCGGATGCGTATCGCGCCCAGCGGCAAGTCCAGTTCGTCGTAAATCACAATCAGGTCGCGCTGCACATCGACCTGATGTTCCGCCACCAATTCCAGTACCGAAAGCCCACTCAGATTCATGTAGGTTTCCGGTTTGGCCAGGATAACCGGCTCCCCGGCGATCGTTTTACTGTCAATCAGTGCCCGCGCAGTTAGCGCGCGGCATTGGCGATTCCTGACTTCGATCCCGAGGCCGTGGGCGATCCGATCGATCGTCAAAAACCCGAGATTATGCGGCGTGAACTGGTACTCGATTCCAGGGTTGCCCAAACCGACGATCAGTTTCACGCATTCGCTCTTGGCTTTTAGCTGTTGGCTCTTAAACTGGAACCAGCAGCCAGCAGCTATTTCTTCTCTTTCTTCTCGGGCTTCTCTGCCTTTTCGGGCTTCGCCTTGGCCTTGGCGTCTCCCTCGGCCTCGGCTTCACCCTCGACTTCCTGCTTGCCCTTCTTAATGACTTCGGGTTCAGCCGGAGTTGCTGCCGCCTCCGCCACCGCCTCCGGAGCCGCAACCACTTCTTCCTTCACCGAGGTCATGTGCGCGATCATCTGATCCTCATCGGTCAGAAACTTCAGCTTCTCGCTGTGCGGCAGATCTTTCACGCGCACTTCCACGCCGAACACCAAGTGGCTGATGTCCACTTCGATGTTTTTCGGAATGTCCGCCGGCAGGCATTCAATCTCGATCGCACGCAACAACTGCTCGAGGATGCCGCCCTGCGTCTTCACGCCCTCCGCCTCGCCTTTGAGTATGACGGGAACCGTGACCGTCAGCTTCTTGTCCATCGCGATGCGCTGCAGGTCGACGTGGAGCAGCGTTCCCCGGATGGGTTCGAACTGCCAGTCGACGATCATGGCCTTCACGCGGTCGCTGTCGAGCGCCAGGTCGAAAATCGTGTTGTGCCCGCTCTCCGACCGTAAGATGCGCAGAACCTGCCGCGGATCGACCGCGACTGCGGCCGTTTCTTTGCCCGCGCCGTATACCACAGCCGGAATTCTTCCGCCGACGCGCACGCGCCGAGCCGCGTTCTTGGTGCCTGGTTCGCGCTTCTGCGCTTCCAGAATGCTGATATCCGTTGCCGTCGCCATAATTCCGTTTCCGTCCTTAGCTGTTTCGCTGTCCGCTATTCGCTATTCGCAAACCCTTTCAGTCCAGAGGCGAACAGCGAACGACGTTCTAAATAAATAGTCTGCTGACCGAAGTTTCCTCGTGAATGGACTGAATCGCCCGTCCAATCAGCCCCGCTATGGAGAGGACGGTAATCTTTCCTCCCTTTTGCGTGCGCGCCGCATCCGCCTCTGCCATGAGCGGAATGGTATTGGTGACCACCACTTCCTTGATCACCGAGTTGAGCACGTTCTCGACCGCCGGCCCCGACAGCACCGCGTGCGAGGCGCAAGCATAAACGCTCGTGGCTCCGTTTTCGATCAGCGCAGCTGCCGTTTTTACCAGCGTGCCGGCGGTATCGATCAGGTCGTCGATAATCAGACAGGTCCGGCCATCGACCTCGCCGATCACATTCATCACTTCCGCCACGTTCATCTCGACCCGCCGTTTATCCACAATGGCCAGCGCCGCGTCCATCTTCTTCGCGAAGAAGCGCGCGCGTTCCACGCCGCCCGCGTCCGGGGAAACCACCGTCAGATTGGGCAAGGCCAGTTTCTTGAAGTGATCCACCAGCACCGGCGAAGCGAACAGATGATCCACCGGAATGTTAAAAAATCCCTGCAACTGAGGCGTGTGCAGATCGACGATCAGCGCCCGGTTGGCGCCCGCCGTGGTCAGCACATCGGCTACCAGCTTCGACGAAATCGGCACGCGCGGCTTGTCTTTCCGATCCTGCCGGGCGTAACCGAAGTACGGAATCACCGCCGTGATGCGCCGCGCCGAAGCGCGCTTGAGAGCATCCATCATCAGCAGCAGTTCCACCAGGTGCTCATCCACAGGGCGGCAGGTGGGCTGCATTACGAATACATCGCAGCCCCGCACGTTCTCCTGGATCTGCGCGTAGCATTCGCCATCGGCGAAGCGCGTGATCTGCGCCTGGCCCCGCTGCATGCCCAGAAAACTGCAGACCTCGTCGGCCAGTGGCTCGTTCGCCGTGCCACTGAAGACCTTGAACTTGTCGTCGACCCGGGCGCGCTGCGGCTTGCGCTCCGTTTTCTCGTCCGTCGTCGGCTTTTTTTCCGCGACGGTTTTCTCGGCAGTCGTCTTTTCGGCAGTCGTGGTTGCAACTGTGGCCATAAGTTTCAGTTCTCAGTTCCCGGTTTTCAGTTCTCAGTTTTGGGCTCCAGCGTCTCGACTGAGAACTGAGAACTGGAACTGAGAACTGGTTATCTGGCTGGGCCGCTAGGATTCGAACCTAGACAAAGTGCTCCAAAGGCACTTGACCTACCATTAGTCGACGGCCCAAATTCCCGGCCTTCCAACTTCTGGAGTCGATTGAGAGATCCTTCGCTTTGCTCAGGATTTCGGCAGCGGGCTCAGACGCCCGCTAAACGCCTCAACCTACCATTAGTCGACGGCCCAAGCTGCACGATCAATTCGCTGGCCACTAAATCATACCCCAGAACCGAACGCCAGCGACTAACGACGAACGACCGGCGACTAACCACAGATGACCAGCGACTTTTTCCAATACTGCCGGCGCGTCAACGTGCTGGTCGCCACCGCCTTCAGCCCCTGCTTTTGCAGACGGCATGCCGCCTGCGCGGCGTCGGCTGGCGACCGGAACAGCCCGTACAGGGTTGACCCCGACCCGGAGAGCGAAGAGTATCGCGACCCCGCGCGCTCCAGCGCACCTTTTATGTCTCGCAGTTCGGGATATTGAGGAAAGACGACTCTTTCGAAGTCGTTTTCAATCCCGGTACGGACAAGGTCGGAAAGCAAGTTCCCGGCCCGGCTCCCGCCTTTTGCAGAAGCACCGGTGTTGGGGTAACCGCTGGTTAAACTAGAAAGCCACGCCGACAGCGCGCAGCCAACCTCAAACAGTCTATCGGACGCTAATGGCCGCGTCAATCGCTCCCTGCTCGAGGGACGGGCGTCCTCGCCCGTCGAAGCTCGCGTAGAGGCGGACGCATTCGTCCGCCCAGCCGAGCGAAGCTCGGCCCCGTGGCGCACCAGCGCATCCCAATCGGCAAACGCTTTGGGCGTCGAGACTCCGACGTCCGGCGTCACCAACACCATCGGCACCGAAGGCAGATCAGGCAGAGGATAGACTTCCTCGCCGCGCCCCACTCCCAAAGTAGTTCCGCCCACGAGAAACAGTGGCAAGTCCGAGCCAACGTCAGCGGCAATTCGCAGGCGCACCGCAGCGGGCAGTGGCTTCTTGAGCGCCCGCGTCTTTTTCAGGACAAGCTCGAGCGCGACCATGGTTGCCACTGCATTCGAAGACCCCGCGCCCAGCCCTCCCTGCACCGGCAGGCGCTTGTCGATTTCGATGCGGACTCGGCTCTGCGCACCGATTTCGGCCAGTACTAGCTCGGCCATGCGATAGCAGGTGTTCGAGGAATCGCGCGGAACCCGCGGGTCTTTATTTGTGCAGACGATCTCAATTCCGCTGCCCCGCCCGACGCTCACCCTAATCACGTCATGCAGCGCGATCGTCTGATACACCGTGCGCAGATCGTGATATCCGTCCGCGCGCGCGGCGCCAATGTAGAGCCCGAGATTGATCTTGGCAAAAGAACGAACTGCGACTCTCATGGAAGGGGAATTGTAAGCGATTTGTGCGCAAGGCGGACTGCGCAGCGCTAACTGTCAATTTCGGCTAGCGACGACACGCCAAGCGACCGGACGATTCTTGCGTTATGAGTGATATTGAGATGTTAGGCCAAGTGCGCAGGAAAGAAGCGGCGGGGCGAGCGCTTCGGGCAATACGCACGATGCAAGCAAACGGTTTAGCGTCGACTCCGTGCAACGAAGGAAGATGGTATCGTAGCGACATTCTCGAGGACGACAACGCCTCACTCAAATCAGGCTGCCGCATCAACGACTGTCGCTCCTGCCCACGGAGGTAGCTTCCCCGAAGCCGAGAAGCGCGGCAAGCTGCGCCTTATCGCCTCGAACGACGGTGCCGACGGTTCGGTAAAGATCAATCAGGACGCAAAGCTGTTCGTCGCCTTGCTTGCACCCGGAGAAGAAGTCACCCAGCCGCTCGCTGCCAAGCGTCACGCCTGGCTCCAGGTTGCTAAGGGCGAAGTCGAACTGAACGGCCAGAAGCTCGGCCGAGGCGACGGCGCGGCCATAAGCGAAGAGAAGAAGCTGGCGATCAAAGCAGTGGAAGACGCAGAAGTTCTGTTGTTTGACCTGGGGTAACAGACCGCGGAGGGGCGGACGCATTCGTCCGCCCCATTGCGCGAAGCGCGACTGGCTTACTTCGGCTTGATCCCTGCCGCCGCCATCATCCTCCCCGTCATGCGCTTCTCTGCCCGGAAGCTGAACAGCAGATCCGTATGGCATGCCGAGCACGGCCCGACCGCATCGATGTTCTTCGCCAGCACGCCCGCATCCAGCAGTTGCCGCCGGTTCGCTTCCACCAGATCGAGAAAAAGCTTCACTGGCAATTCGCCGTGCCCCGGCGCGCGGGCCGTCAGAAACAGCAGCGGATATTTTTCCCGCACCGGGTCCGATTCCTTCATTTCGCAGAACAAGCTGCTGGAGTACGCAAACTGACCTTCAAACTTGGTGCGCACTTCTTCGCCTACCTCGTAGCAGCATCCCCGCACTCCCGGCCCGATTGCCGCCACCAGGTTTCGCGGATCGCTCTTGAAATGTTTCCGCATCTCGCCGACACCTTTTTCGACGATGCGCTTGAGGGTGCCTCGCCAGCCGGCGTGAAAAACGCCGACAGCCCGCCGCTGCCGATCCACCAGAATGATGGGAAGGCAATCGGCAGTCTGCACGGCCAAGACCAGCCCCGGCGTATCCGTAACGATCCCGTCTCCAGCCAAAGGCTCTGCCGGCCGGTCCACTCGCATTCCGTCAACACAATGGATCAAATCGGAATGAATCTGCCGCAGCGAAACCAGCGGCCAGCTTCGGCGTCCAGTCGCGACGCCCAGTTCTTTGAGAAAAAGTTCGCGGTTGCGCTCGACGGCCGCGCGCGAGTCGTGCTTCGTGAACCCAAGATTCAGCGCATTTCCGCCGTAGGCGCGCGACACTCCACCCAGCCGCGTCGAGAAGGCATGCACCAGCCAAGCCAGTTTGCCCAGCTTCTCGGAACGCAAAAGTTGTAGTTTGTTGTTTGCGACGACCCTGGTCACGACTCTTCAATCATACCGGACGCCGCGCCCCGAAGTAGCCGTAGCCGTGGGACAGTTCTCGCACACGGGCTGCCGCAGCGTGACTTGCAATTGCGACGCAGGCATCAGTTCTCCGACTTGATGCGCGCCAGCTTCTTGACAGCAGTGACGTCTTCAGGCCCGTTTACGATGATCCGGACTCCAGTTCCCTCCGCATAGCGCGGCGCTTCTGCGATGATTTTCCGCACTCGCGCCGGAAGCGAGACCTGCTGGGCTGCCTTCACCGCTTTGTCTCCAAGTGCCAGCGTCGCTTGAAAGGAGCCCAGAAAAGGGACCAGATACACTATCGTCCGCTTTCCGTGCTTCAGGCGCAGCGACCATCCCGCCTTGGGAGAATAGGAATTCCACTCCTGGACGTCGATCTGGTTCTCCCGCACAAGATCGCTGGCCAGTTCGTCCCAGAGTGCTTTCACCGGACCCAGCGCAGCGGCCAATTCGTCGTTATTCGGCCTCTCCAGTTTGCCGGCAAAGGCGTTGAGCGAGAGCGCCGCGGCTCGCTTCTTCGATTTCGTCTTTTGGGCCTTCACGCTCTCCACTGTGCGCGACGCTACTTCTTCTTAACGATCTCCGCGTCAATCTGAATCTTGACGTTATCCCCAATCATCGCTTCGCCGGTCCCGAGAAGCTTGTTGTAGAGCAAATTGAAGTCCTTGCGGTTGATGGTCGTGGTCGCGGAAATTCCGCGGCGCGGATTGCCCCACGGATCGGTCAATTCCGGCGTAGGTCCATCCACATCGAGCGTGACTTCATGCGTGGTTCCGTGGATGGTCAAATCGCCAATGACCTGCAGCTTCCCTCCGCTGCTTACGATTCGTTTGGACTTAAATTCCATGGTCGGATACTTTTCAACGTCAAAGAAATTGGGGCTTTTAAGATCCTTGTCCCGCGCCTCCACCCTCGTATCGACTGAGCTGACGTCGATGCTGGCCGATACCTGCGACTGCGTGATGTCTTTCTCGTTCAGCACGACGCTTCCCGTCAGCTTCGTGAAATTCCCGGTGACATTCGAAATTCCCAGGTGGCGCACCGTGAACTGCGCGGTGGAGTGCGGCGGGTCAATGTTCCAGTTTGAGGTCTGCGCGAGCGCCGATAGACTGGCGAGAAGGGCGACTGCGGCAACGAAGCAAATTCGTTGGACTGTTTTCATCATGACGATCACTATCCTTTGCGTGAGTTTTCTGAAGACAAGAATTCCATGTTCGGTGCGAGATGTCCCAGCGTTTTGCAAAAATCAGACCGCTGTTTCGGATGTGGCGTGCTTCGACAAAGATGCAAAAAATCAAACCCGGCGCTACAGGAGGCGGCTGGCCCGCCATCGAATCCCGCCAATGAACTTCTGCAACCCAACGTCTCGAAACCGGCCACGAAGCCGGTGTCTAGTTCTCCACGTCGAAATAAATCTTGGTGGTGGCGCGGTATTGCAGAACCTTGGCGCCGTCCAGTTGCATGTCGAGCGAATCCACGTGCGCCCACTTGATACCCCTCACGGTTTTTGCGGCTTCCTCTACGGCCCGCTCCGCCGCCTTCGCAAAACTTTCTTTCGAAGTCCCGATTACCTCGATAATCTTCTGAGTCATTTCACTCTCCTCGTTGCTCGTTGGAATTGTACGCCGGAATTGTACGCCGACCTGCCCCGCTTGCGGTCAAGTGGTATCGACGTTAGCTGAGCATGTTTAATAAATGGTTGTAAGCAGATTTTGGGAAGGGCACGGCTTGAAGCCGTGCCGCTACGTGCCGCATAAACATTGGGCTTTAGCCCCTGAGGGGCGTGCCCCTAGCGGAAGGGCGTTTATGGAACACGCTCCAGGAGGCCGGACCGCGTCCGGGACGGCGCCCGGTACAGCTCAAAACGCGAAGGCCACGCAAGATGGTCGCGTGGCCCTCGGTTTCTTCGCCCGTTTTGGGGCTGTTACTTGCCGCCGACCTTGCCGGTGAATGCCGTGTCGGCCATATGCTCGGGCTCGGTCGGATTGATCTTCACCGTGGCCAGGATTTTCTCCAGCTTGGCGAAGACTTCGTCGCGGTCGACGTGCTCAATGCCGCCTTCGGTGGCGAATCCTTCAGTGCCCAGACCCAGAACATATTCGTAGCAGGCTCCATTTTCGTAGCTGTGGTAGTACTCGGTTTCGGCCTGCTTTATGGCGTTGCCGGAGAAGTTGGAAGTCATTTCCATGTCGGTCGCGCCGATTTTGACTTTCTCGGCGTCGACCGCCTCTTCGTCGGCGTTGCGCGTGTCGACGAAGGCGAAGTGCGCGCACTCCTGCTCGGAGATGCCGCGATTGACGTTCACACTAAAGAACGCGGATGCGAAGTCGGTACCGGGATACGAGCCGCTGGGCAGTGCCACCGTCGCAACCGCAACTCCACCGGCTTGACCGAAGTTCATCGGCACATCACCCATGCCGAGCTCAGGCTGCGCTTTGTCGCCCGAGGCCAGCGCGAACTTCCGCGGATACAGGAACGAGACACCGAAATTAGCGTCAGTGTAAGTGACGTTCGCGGGGCGCCGCTTTGGCGTCTTCTTTGCGGGCGCAGGTGAGGCCGCTGCGGTTGGCACGATGGCGGTAGTTGCCGCCGGCGCTGGCGAAGTGGACGCCGGACTGGAAACGCCGGCCAGCGCCGGTTCTGGAGATTGCTTCGAGCACGCGCTCGCCGTGAGTAACAACCCGAGAATCGCGAAGCCCGCGATCGTTGCTCCTGCCAGTTTCTGCTGGCGTGGCCAGGACGAAATCGTCGTCCCCGAGCTTAGGTTGTTAGTTTCCCAATTAGCAGATTTCTTATCACCGGATTTCCAAGTGGTTGTCATTTCGTCACCTCCTCTGCGGCTGGCGCAGTCGGAAGTGATATGGCAACCGAGCGGCCAACCGGGCGACTGTTGATGCGGCGCGACTTATGGGCGGATCCGGCGCGGGCCCGTGTGCGGCGCCATACACGCTGTGTGGCGGGCAACACGCTGTCCATGGGCCACGGATCTTCCCGCTAAAATGTTTTGGTGAGCCAAATCACGCCTGACTTTTCTCCTGGTTATCACAGAAGTTATCGCGGACGCCTGGCGCCGTCGCCGACAGGACTGTTGCATGTTGGCCATGCCCGGACTTTCTGGATCGCGGCGCAACGGGCGATCCAAAATCAGGGAGCTTTGATCTTGCGCAACGAGGATCTGGATCCGCAGCGCTCGCGCGCGGAGTTTGCCCGCGCCATGATGGAGGATTTGCGCTGGCTCGGAATTTGCTGGACTGAGGGGCCTGATTGCGGCGGCCCGTATGGCCCGTACTCGCAAAGTGAGCGCCGGGAGCACTATCTGGCCGCTTGGCGGCGGCTGCGGCAAGGCGGGTTTCTGTATCCGTGCATCTGTTCGCGCAAGGATCTGGCGCAGGCGGCGAGCGCCCCCAACGATGCGGATGATGAGCCCGTGTATCCGGGAACCTGTCGCGAACGCAAGGACGTGGGCAAGTTCGTCGATCCTCTGGGCGTGAACTGGCGGTTTCGCGTTCCCGATGGCGAGGCGGTTGAATTTGCGGATTTGAATCTAGGCCGGCAGCGCTACGTCGCAGGGAGTAACTTCGACTTCGGCGATTTCCTAGTCTGGCGGCGCGACGATGTTCCGGCCTACCAACTGGCGGTCGTGGTCGACGACGCGGCAATGCGGATCACGGAAGTAGTGCGGGGCGCGGATTTGCTGAAGTCGACAGCGCGGCAATTGCTGCTCATGCGCGCGCTTGGTTATGCCGATTGTGATTATGCCGATCGTGGTCATGCCGCCCCGGATTACTTTCATTGCGAACTGGTGCGGGACGCCGCCGGCGTGCGCCTCGCGAAACGCCACGATGCGCTGAGCATCCGGCATTTGCGGGAGAGCGGAATAACGGCGGAGAAGGTTCTGGAGATGGCCGGTCGGCCCTGATGCCTTGGCACTTTCGATTGGCGGCCGAGTTACTGGAGTAGCTATCGATCCCAGCCAGCGGGGCTTACCATTGAAGGAACGGTTCGTGTGGCGGGCGGGGGAAGACTATGCGGCGAATGTTCTTGAAGTCTGCGATGATCGCGTTGTTGATGGGTTCGGCGGCCTACGGGCAGTCGCTTGCCGACGCTGCGCGCCAGAATCGCGAGAAGCAGGACGCTCAGGATTCATCACCGACGGCGAAGCCTAGAGTAATCACGAACAAGGACATTGTGAAAGACCCGGACGCGAAACCAGCACCGAGCGAAACAGCGTCGGGAGCAAACGTGGCGGCCGACAGCAAAGGGGCGGATCGTCGTCTTGCGGAACAGCGTTTTGCGCAGCAACGCTTGGCGGAACAACGCGCGTCCGAACAATGGAAAGGGCAAATCCTGGCACAGAAATACAAGATGGCGCTGCTGCAGACGCGGATCGACCTGATCAACGCCTCGATTCGTTCCAGATACGGGACGGCCCAGTACGAGTGGTATCAGGCGCAGCAAGTGCAGCGTATAGCGCAAATCCAGCGGCAGCTCAATGAACAGAAGCGGAAGCTCGACCAGATGCAGGAAGCTGCGCGGCATGCTGGCATGCACACGGCCGTCTACGATCCGTAGGGGCCTTCTGTTCTCAGCTTTCATTCTCAGAGCATGGCTTTCGGATTGCGGAGGTTCAACCGGTGATCTCCGCGGGTCACCGGTGGTTTGCCCGGAAACGGCGCCGCGTCCGCGATACGCACAAGCGGCAACCGCGCTGGATTCTCCGGTGTGGCACGACCGCCCTGCCCCAGCAAACTGCGCCGTTTGGGCGCTTTTCGGCTCCCAGACCCCATTTTTATGCCGATTTTCAAGGGGTACCTTACTGGGAACCGCATAGAATCTGCATAAAATGCTACTTTTCCACAGCGTAGTGCGCTACTATGCGGTGGATACACGCAAATTTGTAAGTTTCTGAAGGAGGAATTCATGGCTTCTGGTATGACCAAGACTCAACTGACTCGGCATCTGGCCGAGAAGCTCGAACTCAACAACAAGACTGCCGCGGCTTTTCTGGAGCACCTGGCAGACACGGCGATTAAAGAGACGAAGAAGAACGGTGTGTTCGTTGTGCCCGGCCTCGGCCGCCTGGTGAAAGCGCATCGCAAGGCCCGCATGGGTCGCAACCCGCAGACCGGCGAACCGATTCAGATCAAGGCGAAGACGGTGGTAAAGTTCCGCGTGGCGAAAGCTGCGAAGGACGCAATCGCGCCAAAAGGGAAGTAAGTTCCGCGGACCGCAGTGTTCGCGGTCCATGTTCAAGAAGGCCGGCTTTCGAGCCGGCCTTTTTCTGCTTACCCGACTGTCTCGTCGCAACGCTATGCGAATGCTCTAACCGCGGAGAGCGCTGAGAACGCAGAGCTAGACAAAAATGGAAGAGCAAGCCTGCCGCCCCAAGTGCTACTCACTCGGGCACCTCGGGGTCTGCGTATGAATACAGAAACAAGAAATTCTCGGCGAACTCTGCGCACTCTGCGGTTAAGCCTTCGCTTCGCCCAAGGCCGGAATGTTGAAGTCCAGATAGCCGAGAGCGTCCGTCCCTACGTGGTTTCTGTGATTCATCACAAATCTGCCGTCGAGCGCTCACAGACTTCGCCGACAGGTCCAAGGCTATACTGCCTGAGAGTGCCCGAAGGAAAAATGCCCGAGATTCCAAATTTGGCCGAAGCGCTGCGGCGCTACTGGGGATACCACGAGTTCCGCCCCAAGCAGGAGAATGTGATCCGCAGTCTGCTGGCCGCGCACGATACTTGCGTCGTGATGCCGACCGGAGGCGGAAAATCGCTGTGCTATCAGCTTCCAGCGGTGATTTCGGGGAAGACGGCGGTGGTGGTTTCTCCGCTGATCGCGCTCATGCAGGACCAGGCGGCGCAACTCGCGCAGATGGGAATTCCGGCGGCGGCGATCAATAGCTTTCAGAGTTCGGCGGAACGGCGGCAGGTGATGGAGAAAGCGGCGCGAGGGGAATATCGGCTGCTCTATCTTTCGCCGGAGCGGCTGGCCGCTGAGAATACTTTCGCTTGGCTGGCGAAAGTGCCGGTGGGCTTTTTTGCCGTAGACGAGGCGCATTGCATTTCCGAGTGGGGCCACGAATTTCGGCCGGACTACCGGCAGTTGAGCCGGTTGCGCACGAGCTTTCCCAGCCTTCCGATCGCGGCCTTCACAGCCAGCGCGACGCGGCAGGTGCGGCACGACATTCTGAAGCAGTTGCAGATGCGCAATCCCCATCTTTACATCGCCAGCTTCCATCGCAAGAATTTGAGCTACCTGGTGCACGAGTGCGAACCGCGGGCGCAGATGGAGTTGCTCGTCCACGCCCTACGGCACTATGCGGGAGAGAGCGTGATTGTGTACTCGCCCACGATTCGCCGCGTGGAAGAGACAGTTGAATACCTGGAGGAGAGCGGGATTGCGGCGATTCCTTATCACGCGAAGATGGAATCGTCCATGCGCCGGCAGAATCAGGAACGATGGATGTCGGACGAAGTGCGGGTGCTGGTGGGAACGATCGCCTTTGGCCTAGGCATCAACAAGCCCGCGGTTCGGGCGGTGATTCACCTGTCGCTGCCCAAGTCGATTGAGCAGTACTACCAGGAGGCGGGCCGCGCGGGGCGGGACGGCCGTCCGGCCGATTGCGTGCTCCTCTGGCAGAAGCGCGATCACGTTCTGCTGGAGTACTTCATCGGAAAGATTTCGGATGACGCGGAGCGCGAGCGGTCAATCGAGCGAAAACGCGTCATCAGCCGTTTCGCGGATTCTCACGGCTGCCGCCACCGGCAAATCTGTCTGCACTTCGGAGAAACTCCCCAATGGGAGCGCTGCGGAAATTGCGACAATTGCGGAGCCAAACCGGAGTGGCTGCGCAAGGAGATCGTACCCGTGGCTTTGCCTGAAGTTGCGGGGCGAAAGACTTCGTTTCCGCCTGCATCGCCTGCGTCCTTCTATACCCCGCTTCTGCATTCTGAAAAGCCGCGGGTGCGGGATTCGGCGCCGGCAGAAGCCGATCCGGCGCTGGCTGAGTATTTGCGCGAATGGCGGCGCAATATGGCGCGGGAGAACAAAGTTCCCGCCTACATAATTCTGCACGACACTACGCTGGAGGAGTTGTGCCGGCGGCGTCCTGCCAATTTTGCCCAGTTGAAACAGGTTCCGGGCATTGGCGAAAAGAAAGCCGATGTGTACGGCGCGGAAATTCTTCAGGCTTTGCGGAACTACGGCGCGGGAGCGCGCGCCACGCCGACGGCGCCCAAGGAGCCAGCTCCGGGGGAACAGACCCTCCGGCTCTTGAACGAGGGGCGCAGCTTCGAAGAGATTGCCCGCATTCGAGCGCGCCAGATTTCGACCATCGTTTGCACAGTGGCGAACCTGGTCGAGACTGGGCAGGTGAAACTAGATCCGAAATGGATTTCTCCCGACGCGCAGCCCTTGATTGAGTCAGCCTGCCTGAAGCAGGGAATCGAGCGGCTGAAAGACATCAAGGAAGCGGTGCCGCCCTATGTCAGCTTCGAAGACATACGGCTGGTGGTGGCGCACCTGCGGGTGGAGAATCGGGTGCGCGCGAAGACGGCGTAGTGTGTGCTTGTACCTGTGTGGAGACGTTCGTGTGGGGACGCCAGTGTGTGGACGGGCGCCCTCGCCCGTCCAAGCCGAGCGCAGCTCGGCAGATGTCTGTGGCCACAGTAACTCTGAATCTCCTTTAGACGCCCTTGGCGGCAGGATCCCAGATCAGTTTGTGAATTTGCAGGCTGAGCCGCGCGGGAATATCGTCGGCGAGGATCCAGGCTGCGAGTTCTTGCGGATCGAGTTGGCAATGCGAAGTGTCGCGCGCGCCAGTGGCGGCCTTTTCGAACGCAGGTGAAAATAAAATGGCGTGCACGCACGCGGCCAGCCCATGACGCAGAACGAAATCGCGGGCGAATTCATAGTCAGCGCGGTCAGTCAAGACGAACTTCAGTTCATCGTGCGGCTCGAGCGCTTCGAGATTCTCCAGTGCAAACGTGTTCGATGCGCCGGAGTGCGGACACTTTACGTCGACGATCTTGACGACTTGTTTCGGGACCCGCGCCAGTGGGCGTTCGCCGCTGGTCTCGAGCAACACCTGGTAGTCGGCGTCCAGGATTTGCTCCATCAGGGGGATTACCTCGCGCTCTTGTAACATGGGCTCGCCCCCGGTGATCTCAACCAATCCTCCAGTCGGACTCAGGCGGGCAACTTCGGTGAGCACATCTTGCAGCGACATCTTGCTCCCCCCGTAGAAACTAAACTCGCTGTCGCACCAGGAGCAGCGCAGATTGCATCCGGTCAGACGCACGAAGACGCAGGGGAGGCCAGCGTACGTCGATTCGCCTTGCAGCGATTTGTAGATTTCGGTGATCTGAAGCATTGAATCATTGATACATTTAGTCATTGAATCATTGAAATTCAAAGGCCCGGACTTTCAATGACTCAATGATTCAATCACTCAATGTCTCAATAATCTCACTCGGAGTAGCGAGCCGTAGTTGTATCGGTCTCGAAAACGGTGACGTCTTTCACTCTCACCCTGCCGTTGGTTACGCTGCTCAAGCGTGTGTTGGTTTCGTCGTAGAAATATTTCGCGAGATTTTCGGCGGAGGGGTTGAGCACGGTGAAGGGCTCAATGTCGTTGATCATCTGGTGGTCGAGACGGTCGATGGCGTGCTTCATCACGTCTTTCAAATCTTTGAAATCGAGCAGCAACCCGGCCTTATCGAGCTCAGCCCCGGCGAGGGTCACACGAATCTTGTAATTGTGGCCGTGCGGGTTCTCGCACTTGCCCTTGTAGTTGCGCAGGTAGTGCCCTGCGGCGAATGTGTCTTCGACGGTTACTTCAAACATGAATTCTAGGTAGCCTCGGCTGTGATTTATTGTACCTTTTTGAGAGCATTGGAGGCACGGCGGCGCGAACTTCGGGCAAACTGCAGATCCCTCGCTCCGCTCGCGATGACAATCCAGGGAATGGGATGCAGGTCATGAGCGGGATGCGAGCTGACATCACGATTCGAGAGGCAGCGCCGAGCGAATCGGCAATCATTCTTCATCATCGCAGGTCGATGTTTCGAGACATGGGCGAGGGCACCGTCGAGGAACTGGATCGGATGGTGGAGGTTGCCGGCCCATGGCTGGCGCGGGCTCTGGCCGATGGTTCGTATCGCCACTGGCTGGCGCTGGACGGCTCGGGCCGCGTCGCGGGCGGCGGGGGCGTGCTGGTGTGTGCGTGGCCGGCGAACCCCAAGGATCCGTGTACCGAGCGGGCGGTGATCTTGAATGTTTATACCGAACCGGAGTTTCGGAAGCGAGGAATCGCGCGGCAAATCATGCTGACCATTTTGGCCTGGCTCAAGGAGCAGGGCTTGCGGTCCGTCAATTTGCATGCCAGCGCCGAGGGCCGGCCCTTGTATGAAAAACTGGGCTTTGAGGCGACGAACGAAATGCGGTTGAAGTTTGACCGATTGTAGCGACTCTGGAGTTTGCTGTAGCCGCAGCTGCCGAGCTGTGCTCGGCTTGGACGCCGAGGGCGGCCGTCCCTACACAAACAAACTGTCCAGCAAACCAAGGGCCAACTCCTGATAACCTGCTAACGTTCGGGCTGCTGCCCCGTCTATTTCTGTGCGAGGCAAGAAGAAGGACTGATCACTTGTAGGGGATAGAGACAGACCATGCCGGCCGATTCTTACGCAGCAGCATTTCCGGTTGGCGACAATTACCGTCCTAGTTACGGACAAAGACGGGCCGAACAGAACAGCGGCAACCAGAACCCCACGTTGTATGGGAATATGAGGGGCTCTTTGGCAGCGCAGAGCAACCGCATTGACGACACGAGCCTGATCCGGGAGGCGCAGCAGGGCAACCGCACGGCCTTCGAGGTTTTGGTGCGTCATTACGACCAATCGGTGCTGCGGCTGGCGCTGCACCTTACCGGATCGGAGTCCGACGCCCAGGACGTTTATCAAGAGGCCTTCCTCAAGGCCTACAAGAATCTGGGCAGTTTCCGGTTTGAGTGTTCTTTCTACACCTGGATTTACCGCATCGTTACCAATCTCTGCCTCGATCATCTGCGAAAACGAAATGTGCGCAAGGAAGACGCGCCGGTCGCGGTGGATGCGTCCGGCGAAGAGTACAGCCGGTTGGAGCAGTTCGCCGACGCGCGCTCGGGAGCGAATCCGGAACGCGATTTGATGCGACGGGAGCTGGGACGGAAGATCGGAGCGGCATTGTCGGGACTGACGCCGCGCGAGCGCATGGTGTTCGAGTTGAAGCACTATCACGGCCTGAAGTTGCGCACCGTGGGCGAGATGCTGAATACGACGGAAGAGACGGCAAAGAATACACTGTTTCGCGCGACGCAAAAACTTCGAGCCGCGCTGGCGGAGATGCGATGAGAGGAAGCTGCGAGCCGCGAGCAACCAGTTTGCTTGAAGCTCGTGGCTCGTGGCTCGAAGCTGCAACAGTGGCGGCAAGGAATCGGCGCGAAGGGATACGAAAATGAAATGTGATTGGGTGCGGCAAAACATTTTGTTCTACGTTTACAACGAGCTGGAAGATGACGCTCGATACGAGGTAGAGCAGCACTTGGCGCGATGTCCGGAATGCGCCACCGAGTTGAAAGCGGCGCGCAAGTTCCACGCCACGCTTTCGGAAATGCCGGTGGCCGAGCCGACTCCGAACCTGCTGGCTGCATCTCGGATGCGCTTGCAGGAAGCGCTCGAAACGACGCAGCCGGGAGGATTCTGGCAGCGCCTGGTTCTTGAGCCCGCGCTATGGCTGCGGCAGATTCGGATGGCGCCGGCGCTGGCGGCGGCGATTTTCATCGTGGGATTTGGCGGCGGCATTGGCGCGACCTACAACTTCCTGGCGAATCGTTCCCCGGTCGCTGACATCTCGAATTACGGCCGCTCTGACCAGACCCCTTCCGTAGATGCTTCTGCGATTGCCGGCATCCGCTCGGTGACGCAGGAGCCGGGATCGAATCAAGTAAGCATCAAGTACGACACGGTTTCGACCCAGGAAGCGCAAGGCTCTCTGAACGACCAGCGCATCCAGCAGTTGCTGTTGTTCGCGGCGCGCAATAATTACAACTCGGGTGTGCGCATGGACTCGGTGGACTTGCTGACCCAGGCGCCCGACGATTCGCGCGTGCGGGAAGCGCTGATGTATGCGTTGCAGAACGACACCAATCCGGGTGTGCGTTTGAAGGCGTTGGATGGGCTGAGTGGTTTCGTGCGGCAGGATGCCCAAGTAAAGGATGAAGTTTTGCGGGCGCTGGTCAGCGACACGAACTCCGGCGTTCGGCTCCAGGCCTTGCGGCTGGTGGAGCCGATGAAGGCCGACAGCAATGTGCGATCGGTGCTGACCAGGGTGTCGCAGACGGATCAGAACGTTTCGATTCGCTCGCAGGCTCGGACCATGCTGGCGCAGATGCCGGAGATGGATTAGTGGAGGGACGGGCGTCTCGCCCGTCCAGCCGGGCGGGGACGCCCAGCTCTCCATCGATCAACGATTTATTTACTTGAGGAGGATATTCATTGAAGCACGCAATAAAATCTGCCGGCGCTGGACTGTTAGTGGCAGCGCTGGCCTCTCTGGCCCTGTGCCAGGAAACCCGGATGTATCGCGAGGGCAACTACTGGGTCCAGGACATGACGGGCGACCTGGGCGCGGCGAAGAATCTGCGGATGAAGCTGGACGCGGGTTCGGTGCGGATTCAGGGTGGATCGCAGGCGCGGATCACATACGTCATTCATCGCAAGGCATATACATCGTCGGAAGAGAAAGCCCGCCGCGAATTTGAGTCCTACAAGATCAACGCATCCGTAAAGGGAGACACGGCGTGGATCGCGGCCGAGTCGAACGGGCGTGATCGCGAATGCTCCGATGAGTTTGTCGTCAACGTGCCGCGGAACTTGCAGTCCGCCAAGATCGAGACCGGGGGCGGCAACGTAAACGCGACTGGAATTGCCGGACGCGTCGAACTCGAAAGTGGCGGCGGAAATGTCCACTTGGATGACATCGGCGGCGAAGTATCGGCGGAAACCGGCGGGGGCACGATTGAAGTCGGCAGCGTGCAAGGCGGTGTGAGTCTGCAAACCGGCGGAGGAAACATCAAGGTTGCATCCGCCAAAGGCGAGATTAAGGCGGAAAGCGGAGGGGGAAACGTGGTCGTTCTCTCCGGGCTGCAAGGCGCCGTGCTGGAGACGGGCGGGGGCAGCATTCGGGTGGACAAGTGCGGCGGCCCGGTGAAAGCCACGACCGGCGGCGGCAGCGTCGATCTGGGCGACATCGGAGGCTCCGCGGAGATTGAGACTGGCGCGGGCAGCATTCGGCTGGCTTCCGCGAAAGGGCGGGTGCAGGCCGAGACCGGCGGAGGCAGTATCCAATTAGATGGAGCGACCTCGGTGAAGGCGGAAACTTCGGCTGGGGGAATCATCGTGAAGCTGCTCTCATCGTCTGGCGCTCGCAGCAATTCCTCGCTTGAAACCGCGGCCGGCGACATCACCGTGTATCTGGCGAACGATCTGGCGATTTCGATTCGTGCGGAGATCGAGGTCGCCAATGGCCACGCCATCCACAGCGACTTCACGGATATTCACGTGTCCAGCGAAGGTGGACCGTGGGGCCCGAAGACCGTCACAGCCGAGGGGCAACTCAACGGTGGCGGACCGATGCTGAAGGTAAGAACGAATTCTGGAAATGTCAACTTCCGCCGCGTCAGTCGCTAGGAACAGTCGTTGGTCGATCGGGAAGTCTCGCAGTCCGCAACGCATCGCGAACGACTAGCGACGAACGACCAACGACCAGATTTTATTCGGGAGGGCTTATGATCCATCGCTTCCTGCTTTGCATGTTTCTTTTTTCGCTGGTGGCCAGCGCGCAACCAGCGGAGTCGAATTACGATCGCATGGGTGAAAGCTGGAGTTGGGGTCTCGGGTCCGAAGAGGGCGGCGGCGGATCGTCGTATCTAGGCGTGGACATCGCCGACGTTTCTCCGGAGCGCCTGGGAGAGTTGAAGCTCAAGGAAGAACACGGAGCGGAGATCACCATGGTCGACCAGGACGCTCCCGCCGGAAAAGCCGGACTTCACGAGCATGACGTAATCGTAAGCCTGAACGGTACGGCGGTAGAGAGTGCCGCCCAATTGCGCCGGATGATCAGGGAAACGCCGTCAGGCCGCGTGGTGAATCTCGGCATCAGCCGCGACGGCCAACCATTGACGATCAAGGTGCAACTCGCCGACCGGCACAAATCAATGGCATGGGAGCCGAAGAACTTCGAATACAAATTCGACATGCCGAAGATGCCTACGATGCCTGACTTCGACTTGCCCGTCTCCGTGGTCGTCGTCCACTCATCGGCGCGCAGCGGGCTGATGGTGGAAAATATCACTCCGCAACTGGGAGATTTTTTTGGGGTCAAGGGCGGCAACGGCGTGCTGGTGCGCTCGGTGGAGAAAGGCAGCCGCGGAGAAAAGGCCGGATTCCGCGCCGGGGATGTGGTCGTCAAGGTCAACGGCCAGCCGGTGCACGACACTTCCGACTTCACTCATACCCTGCGCTCGTCGTCAGGCGGCACGGCGGCCATTACGGTAATGCGCGATAAGAAAGAGCAGAATCTGACCCTGACTCTTCCCGAGAAGAAGGATTCCGGCGGCCTGCTGGAAGAGAGCCTTGACCTTCCCGACCTTACAGCCGAGGCAAAGCAGGCACTCAGCCGTGTCGGTGATGAAATGGCCCGCATCGGTCCGGCTGTCGCGGAGAAGATGCAGCAGCAGGCATTGTGCTTGGAAGATATAGCGAAGAAGTTGCAGGATTCACAGCCGAAGCTGCAGGAAAGGCAGAAAGAGATGCAAGAGCTGCAGCAGAAGCTGCGCCATGAGTTATCCGGCGGATGGGCCGAGATCTGACATTGCCAAGATGAACGGGCGGCAGGTTACGAACGTAACCGCGCTGGTGGAACCCTAGCTTAACAAAGGGATGGCCAGATTCCACTAGTGGACTACCCACTGGTTACCTGTTGCGGTGACCGCAATCCCGATAAGCTGTTGCCGCAATGGTTTTCCGCGCACTGTTGTTTTCAAAGAGCCCCGAGACAAGCACCGCCATGACGGCGGCTTGCAAGCGTACAGGAATCCGCGCTGAAATCTGTTCCGACATCTTCAGCGCCATAGAAAAAGCCAAGACCCAAACCTTTTCGTGCGTGCTCCCAGACTGGGCTGACCAACCGGAGGCGAGCTTTCTGTTGAGGCGCGCTCGTGAGTCCGCGCCGAACCGGGACACGGTGGCCGTCGCCGTCGTCGATCACGAGCCAACGGCGGCGGAAATGCGCGACAACCGGCTCGACTTTCTGATCTACCGTCCAATTTCCGCCGAGGAAGCCGACGCCGTGCTGGTGAAGGCGTGCGAGCAGATGCAACCGTCGAGCGCAAGCGCACAGGATGCTGCGGAGTCGTCCGTGGAAGGGGAAGGCGACGACGCGAGCCGCGAAGCCCCTGGCACAGCTTCTGCCGGCGCCAATGCACCGGAACCTAGCCAACAGAATCTGCCATCCGGTCCGCCGGAAACGAATGCAGCAGAGGGCGACAACGAGATTACGACTGAGGAAGAGGAGCCTCCAAGGCGCAGTCATGCGATAGGGGTCCGCGGAGTTTGCGCTGCGATCCTGGTGCTCACCGCGGCTTTCTGCCTGTGGAGATCGCGCGCGACTATTGAGTATCTGTCGCGGACACCGGAGGGAAGCTACCGTGTTTTGCGGGAATCGGTGGCGGCGCTTTTTTATGTGAACCAAACGGCAGCGCAGCCCGTCGGCTCCGCCGGGAGCGACGCCCAGCAGGATGCGTACTTCAGCAGAAATCCCGGCGCCAACGCGCAGACACCGGCGTTGGAAGTCGTGGCACCGGAAACCACGTTGGAAGGGCGACCCCCCTTACCAAAAGCTCCCGATTTTCCCCTGCCGGTTCCGGGCGTTGAGCATCAAGAGGCGCCGCCAATCCGCGTGCAGCGAGCGGCGATTCCCGAAAGCATGAAAAACTCGCCGCCGATTGAGCGTCCGGTTGTGGCGGAGAATCCGGCGCAGATGATGCCAGTCTCCGTGTCACAGCCGCAGGCTGCCAGTCAGCAATTCAGCGAACCGGTCGCGGTGAGCGAGGATGCGGCGCGGGCCCTGCTGGTTCACTCCGTGGATCCTGTGTATCCGCCGGAAGGGTTGGCGCAGAAGCTTCACGGCCCCGTGGTGCTGCAGGCGGTAATCGGACGCGATGGCAGCGTCGAGGATTTGAAAATTGTTCGCGGATACTTCATTCTCGGCCGGGCGGCGATTGCCGCCGTCAAGCAGTGGCGCTTCCAACCTTACAGTGTCAACGGCCACGCCGCGGCAACTCAAACCACAATCACCGTCAATTTCAGCTATCCACCGGCGTAGCCAAGCAGCTTAGCAGCCTGCGGAAAAACTCTGATTCACGCAGGGCTTTGGGAAGCGCACGACTTCAGTCGTGCCGCAAGCCGTTGAAATTGTGTCCCGCTTCAGCGCCTGAGGCGAGCTTTTTGCGGCGCTTGTCGGCTTTTTCCGCGCCCTCTTAGGGAAGAATTCCTTTCGAGCGGTGGCCTCTCGATCTCTGGATAGGGCAGCGGCACGGGTCATTGGTCGCCACCTTTGCGAAGTGAAGCTTGGAGTTCGAGCACCTGTAATTGGACTTGCTTCACTTCTTTCAGAAGCTCCACCCTGCAATGGTTGATCCAATAGATCCCCATCAACGCAAACGGCCAGATGATCGCGTAGCAAGCCAGGATCTCAAAATGTAACCCCATGGTTGTGTCGATTTGCCAAATGAACAGGGCGAGAAAGGCAACTGAAAGGGCAACCGCAAAAACCAATAGTTCAACTGAAACCCGCTTCTGGCTGCGCAGATTTTTGGAGTTCTTCTCTAGCGTAGCTGCCACTTCCTCCCGATAACCCGCGAGATTCGCAGGCTGCGGAAGACGCGAAAGCAAACGGTCTCGAATACTGT
>Ga0181523_10001175_pt1 | contig 28315 bp, 29 predicted proteins | sample PEATcosm2014_Bin_43_FD_119752 | JGI IMG/M metagenome (GOLD analysis project Ga0181523, IMG submission 119752) | Peatland microbial communities from MTU Mesocosm Facility, Houghton, MI, USA - PEATcosm2014_Bin05_30_metaG | ecosystem: Environmental > Terrestrial > Soil > Wetlands > Peat | place... | reverse complement strand
GACGGCGTCCTGCTCTCCAACAGCTTCGGGTTCGGCGGGCACAACGGCTGCCTCGTCGTCGCGCCGATCGGCTTCACCGCGCCCGACGCCCAAGCCTGAGCCCTGATGCCGTCCGCTGGCTCCGGAACGCCGAGCGACCTCGCGCTCTATTCGTTCTCGGAGGACGGCCCGTGGATCGTCGACCCGAACGACCTGCCCTGGCGCCGCGATGTCGACGCCATCCGGGCACACACCCGGGCCGACGTGCCCCGCCTCGTCCGCCGGCGCTACCTGCCGCCCTCGCGGCGCATCGCGCGCGTCGTCAGCACGCTCGGAGCCGCCATCGGGCTCTGGTACCTGCGAGAACGAGGTCCGGACAAGTCGATCTCGCGGAGCGGGCTCTCCCGGCGCCTCCGCATCGGCTTCGGAAAGCTCGGCCCCACCTACATCAAGCTCGGCCAGATCCTCTCCTCCGGAGAGGGCATCTTCCCCGAGGAGGTGGTGGCGCAGTTCAAGCTGCTACGCGACCGCGTGCCGGCGGAGTCGTTCGAGACCGTGAAGGCGACGCTCGAGTCGGAGCTGGCCGGACGGCTCTCGGACACCTTTGCCCAGTTCGAGCCGACGCCGATCGCCGCCGCCTCCATCGCCCAGGTCCACCGCGCCGTGCTCCACTCCGGCGAGCATGTCGTCGTCAAGGTGCAGCGGCCCCGCGTGTCCGAGCTCGTGCATCACGACCTCGCCGTCATGAGCTTCGTCGCCCCTTTCCTCGTCGGGCGCATCCCGGTCTCCGCCCTCGCCAACCCGCCGGCCCTGATCGAGCTGTTCGCAGAGACGATCGTCGAGGAGCTGGACTTCCGCCTCGAAGCAGCCAACATGCTCGACACCGGCCGCGTGCTGGCAATCACGAACCAGCGGTCGATCATCGTCCCGCGACCCCATCCGCGCCTCGTCACGCGGCGGATGCTCGTGATGGAGGAGCTCTCCGGCTTCGCCTGGGACGACGTCGCCGGCATGCGAAACGCCGGCATCGACACGCCGGCGGTGCTCCGCAGCGAGGTCATCAGCTTCCTCGAGGGTGCCTTGCTGTACGGCGTCTTCCACGGGGATCTGCACGGGGGCAACCTCTTCGTGCAACCGACCGGGCGTGTCGCCCTCCTCGACCACGGGATCACGGGACGGCTGGACGAGCCGCAGCGGCTCGGCTTTCTGCGGCTGCTCGTCGGCGGGACCACGAACGACGTCGTCGGCCAGATCGAAGCCCTCCGCACGCTCGGAGCCCTCCCCGTCGGCGCCCGCACGGAGGATGTCATCCGCGACCTCGGGCTCGACAAGCCCGCACAGGACATCGTGACGCTCTCGGCCGACGAGCTGACGGCGCAGATCCGCGACCTCACGAAACAGCTCCTCTCCTACGGCGTCCGCATGCCGAAAGAGCTCATGCTCTTCGTGAAGGACATGCTCTTTCTCGACGGCGCCGTCGCCACGATGGCACCCGAGATCGACCTCCTCGGCGAGATCGCCGTCATCGCCGCCTATTTCGCACAGCACCACGGCGAGCGCATCGCCGCCGACGTCGGCGTCGACGTGCGGACGACACCGGTCGACCTCGACGGCCTGCGCGCATCGATGGGCCTTTCGACCGACACTCGCCAGATCACCTACCGGGAGATCCAGGAGCGCCGCGAGGTCCTGCGCCAGAAGTTCGACTCACCGAAGTCAGGCTGAACCGCTCGCACACCGCCCTCAGAGCCAGCGCGCCTCGGTGACCGTCCCGCCCGTGATCTCGACCTCCTGAGCACTCTCTCCGCTCGGCGAGCAGATGCCGTAGCGGCCTTCGGGCAGCGACGGGAAGACGGCGGCGTAGACGGAGCCGGAGCTGACGAGACGCTCCAGGACCCAGACGTGTTGGCGCTCGCCGGCGTGCCCGACCGGGTGAATCTCCGGCTCCATCCACTCACGCTCGGCGTCCGCATACAGCACGAGAGCGCCGATTCCCTCGCCGACGTCGATGGCGACGCCGCGACTCGGCTGGCTCGGGCGCTCCTCGGCAGGGGCGGCAGGGCCGGCGTGGGCCTCGCCGGCGTCATGGGCGTGGCCGTGGCCGGCGTCATGGGCGTGGCCGTGGCCGTGGGGCGGACCGACGAGCGGCCGCCCCACGGTGAGGCTCACGGGGTCTTCGGCGGCGTCTGGAAGCCGCCGTGCGGGTCCGACAGGTACGGGAAGCGCGACTGGTAGCTCTCGCCGATCTGGCTGAGCTGAGCCGGCGTGAAGGTCGCCGGGTTCTCGATGTCGTAGATCTCGCCGGCGGCGGCGTCCGGGCTGTACTTCGAGTCCACGAGCGCATAGGTCAGCCCGGCGACGGCGCGCAGCTCGATCGACACGACGTCGTCGAAGACGCGGCGGCCGTTCGGGAACCCCGCCGGGTCGCCCCCGAGGAGGCCGAGCAGGCTCGGCTTCTTCGTGGGCGGGATGCCGACGTTGAGGCGGAGCATGTCGGCCTGCACCGCTCCCGTGTAGTTCTGGAATCCCGGGACGATGCCGCTCGGGATGCCGGTCAAAAGGATGGCCTCGAGGTCGGCGCGGGCCGTCTTGGCGGCGTCGAGCGCGGCAAGATTCGGGAAGACCTTCGGGTAGAGGACCGGAAGGAGGCCGGCGAGCTCAGGGTTGGCGTAGTGGCTGGCGAACTGCTTGTCGTCCGCCGGCGACTGCGTGTTCCAATAGTCCTTCCGGCTCATCGGGATGATGACCTCGTTGATGAGCGGGTTGCCGAGCCGGGACACCTGTGTCCACGGGCCGGCGCTCGTCTTGGCCTCAGAGTCCAACACCGTGGCCTTCTGGCGACTGGCGGACGTCCAGACTCCGATGGTGGCATCAGCGGCGCTTGCCGCCGGCTTTGCGCCGGAAGCCGTCAGGCTGTCGATGGGGACCTGGATCGCGATGCTGTGCACGTTCAAGATGGCGGGAGCGTTGACGCCCGGCGCCGCCGGCAGCGGGATGAGGTGCAGCTCCTGGAACGGGCGCAGCGCCCCGAGGTCGAAGATCGACCCGAGGTCCACATAGAAACCCTCCGCCCGCTGCCCGGCGAACACCCTCACCCTGCCGGCGAGGTTGTGCGTGGCCTCCACCGTGAGGGGGGCGTAGTTCGGGATGGAGCGGATGCCGACGTTGCACGGCGGGCAGGCAAGGTCCTTGCCGAGCACGTGGCTGCCCTTGGAGTCGATGCGCGTCACCGAGTAGGACTGGCGCCGATTCCAGGCTTTCGACGTGATCGAGGTGATCTGCCCGGTGTTGTAGAGGAACGTGCTGTCGTCATTCATGGTCGTGTGGAACTCGAACTGGAACGTGACGTCGGCTTTGCCGTCACCGTCGTTGTCGACGTGGATCTCGTAGAGCACGTCGTCGCCGAACTCGTAGAAGTTCGGGCCAGCCGGCGGCAGCTGCAGCGGCACGTAGTTGGCGATCATCGTCACCGTCGAGGCGTCATCTGGGCTGACGAAAGCGTAGAGGTCGGCGCTGTCGGCGACGGGGTCGAGGGCGATGCCGGGGGCTTCGCGGTGTGAGGACATCGTGGTTTGCTCGTTTCTCTCTGAGGATCGAAGTCAGTCGGCAGCCCGCGAAAGGCGGGATACCAGGTCGCGGTCGTGAAGAACGACTTCGCGGTCGCCGACGAGCAACCGCACTTCGTCCGTGCGCGTGTCGGGCACGTGGACGACGAGGTTGTGCGCCGCCGTCGCCTTGCGTGCCGCCGCCGTCGTGGTGCGGGCCGCTCCGGCCTTGTGGGCGCTCTTCGACGCCGGGCCCCGCAGGACCTTGGGAGTTGCGACCAGCGCTCCGGCCGCAGCAGCGGTGGCGCCGCCCTGCTTCAGAAACGACCGCCGCGTGATTTCGGGCATCTCATCCTCCTGTGTTGGCGAATGCATGGTGTGCGTCGCGGTTGGGACCCGCTCGGTGGGAGTACGGGACCGTGGGAGGAAGTGGATGAGAGGTTTCTTGCAGGCCCCATCGTTGGGGCGCGCAAGGCGCTACTGCTGTTGCGAGGCCTTGGGTGGCCGGCGCCTGCCAGCAGGCGGCGAACCCGGCGCGGCGGGGCGTTGCCGCCTCGCCGGACGGCCGGCGGCGGAGCCAGCCACCTCCTTGCCTTTGCGGGCGGGCCGGGCGGGATCGCCCACGCCCAAGAGGTCGCGTATCGCCTCGCTCAGGAGCTCGTGCATGGTCTCCTGCGGCACGCCGCCCAGGAGATCACCGGAGAGCGCCAGCCCCCCGACGAGGGCACCGACCGCGCACCCGACGCGGACCCGTGTGCGCAGCGGGATGGTGCCATCGCTCACGAGGCGGCGGTAGAGGGCTTCGAGATCGGCGTGCTCTTCCTTGTGGTGCTCGTGGTGTAGCTGCTCGAAGGCCGAACGGTTGCGCACGTGGAGGAGGAAGATCTTCTGGTTGGCGAGGATCTCGCCGATCATCTCGTCGAGCAGGTCCGCCCATGAGCTCACGTCGGATCCGACCGCCTCGACGAGGCGCTCCAGCGGGAGGTAGATGTCGTGCAGGCGGAGGTGGAGCGCCATCAGGATCTCGTCCTTGCTGGCGAAGTGGTAGTAGATGGCGGCTTTCGAGAAGCCGAGCTGCTCGGCGATCTCGCGCAGCGACGTCTTGTCGAAACCCTGCTCGACGAACAGCTCGAGGGCGATGTCGAGGATGCGGTCGCGGGTGCTGGGCTCGACTGCCTCGTCGCCCCGGTGCGAACTCTGTGCCACCGTTCAATCTTACTTGACGACCGGTAAGAGTTATACTTACTATACGGCCAGTAAGTAACGCGAAGAGAGGTGCGACGTGACCGACACCGCCATGATCGAGGCAAGCGGCCTCAAGAAACGCTACGGCTCGACGGTGGCGCTCGACGGCATCGACCTCGAGGTTCCGGCCGGGTCCATCCTCGGGGTGCTCGGCCCGAACGGGGCCGGAAAGACGACCGCCGTGCGGATCCTCACTACCCTCGCACTCCCCGATGGCGGGTCGGCTCGAGTCGCCGGCCACGACGTCGTCACCGAGGCCGCCGCCGTGCGGCGCCAGATCGGCGTCACGGCGCAGGACGCCACGCTCGACGACGCCCTCACCGGTCGCCAGAACCTCGTGATGGTCGGCGAGCTGAGCGGCCTGCGACGGGCGCATGCTCGATTCCGTGCCGTGGAGCTGCTGGACCGCTTCGAGCTGACAGAGGCGGCCGACCGCGTGCTGAAGGGGTACTCGGGTGGCATGCGGCGCCGGCTCGACCTCGCCGCCGGTCTCGTGACTCGCCCTCCCGTGCTCTTCCTCGACGAACCGACGACAGGCCTCGACCCGAACAGCCGGTCTCGGATGTGGTCCGTGATCCGCGAGCTCGTCGCCGACGGTGTCACCTTGCTCCTCACGACGCAGTATCTCGAAGAGGCGGACGAGTTGGCCGACCGCATCGTCGTCATCGACCACGGCCTTGTCATCGCCGCCGGCACGCCGCCCGAGCTGAAGGCGGCCATCGGTGGTGCCCGATTGGAGGTGACGCTCACGAGCGCTCACCTCGCCGCCGTCCCTGCCCTGCAGGCACTCGTCGACGGCCCGATCCAGCTGAGCCACGACGGGCGCCGCCTGCGAGCGGCGGTCAGCAGCGGCGCCGGGCTCGCCACGACGGTCATCCGTGCCCTCGACGGCGCCGGTGTGCTCGTCGACGACGTAGAGGTGCGCCAGCCCTCCCTCGACGACGTCTTCTTCGCCCTCACCGGCCATGAGCCGGCACCGGCGGAACCTCTTGTCGAGGAGCTGTCGGCATGACCGTCCCTGCACGCCTCACCGCCCCCTTCACCACGAGCTCGGAGCGAACCTGGCTCGGTGCCAAGTGGAACGACGTCGTCGTCCTCACCCGCCGGAACCTCGTGCACATCCTCCGCGAGCCCTTGCAGCTCTCCGACGTCACGGTGCAGCCGGTGCTGTTCACGCTGCTGTTCATCTACGTCTTCGGTTCCGGCGTCCCGATCGCCGGCGGCTACAAGGAGTTCGCCGTCGCCGGCCTCATGATGTTGAACCTGACGACCTCGGCCATGGGCACAGCCGTCGGCCTCACGAGCGACCTCACGACGGGCGCCATCGACCGCTTCCGAAGCCTGCCGATGTGGCGCTCGGCCGTCCTCGTCGGCCGGTCCGTCGCCGACCTCCTCACGGCCGTCATCTGCGTCGGCGTCGTGGCCGCGACGGGCCTCGCCATCGGTTGGCGTCCGGACGCCAGCGCCGCTTCCGTCCTCGGAGGTTTCGGCATTGCCGTCCTCTTCAGCTACGCCCTCTCATGGGGCTGCGCCTGTCTCGGCATCGTCTCGAAAGGGCCCGAGTCGGCCCAAGGCGTCGGGCTCATCGTCTTGTTCCCGCTGGCGATCGTCTCGAACGCCATGGTGCCGACCCAAGGCATGCCGGGCTGGATGCAGGTGATCGCCGACTGGAACCCGGTGAGTGCCGTGGCGGCGGCGGTGCGCAACCTCTTCGGCAACCCCAACCCCTCGAGCACGGTGCACGCTTGGCCGATGCAGCATCCCGAGGTGGCCGCCCTGGCGTGGTCACTCGGCTTGCTCCTCATCTTCGCCCCGCTCGCCGCCCATCTCTTCCGGCGCCGCACGACCGGCTGAGATCGCCCTGCCGCCCGCCTGGCGGACGGTCCGGCGGGGCGGCCGCCGGCACGCGTGCCGGCAGACGGCGCTGGTGCTGGTGACCGAGATGCTGTATCTTATAGTATTTCGTTGCTTCTCGGTAACTTCGGTGTTGCCCGGTGAACCCTCCAACTGCGGGCGGCGAGGAACCGTACGCATCAGCGAAGGAAGCGCCATGCGCCCACCGATCGACGACTCCGTCATCGCCATCATCTGCGCCGAGATCCCGGAGTTCAATGACTACTACCTCGATCTCCTCGACATCTACGACGAGGACCTCACTCCTGAGATCGTGCTCATGGAGCTGGCGGACTTCGTCGCCAACCTCGTCGTGAGCGGAGGCCGCGAGGAGACACTCGAGCGGTGCTGCGCGGCCGTGGAGCATCTCGCCGCCGGCACAGCGAGAGGCCCCGAACTCGTCGCCGCTTGCTTCCTCAACGAGCTGCCGCACGGCTCCCGCGCCGCCATCCAGCCGTATCTCGGCCGCCTCACGGATCGTCTCGCCGAGAGCGTCTACGGGGGCGACGGCTTGCCGGATCTCGAAGGGCCAGCGAGAGGGAGGCCACGTGGCGGCACGTCAGGCCACGGGACGAGCTGAGGCGCTTCAGCTCCTGAGCACAGCCGGCAGCGACGACTCGACGGCGCCGATGCACCGCTGCCGCAGCTCGGCCACCTCGGCATCCTTGAGCGTGCGGTCGAGCGCACAGAAGCGCAGGCGGAAGGCGAGGGAGCGTTTCCCGTCCTGCACGCCGGCGCCTCGGTAGACGTCGAACAGCTCGACGGACTCGCAGAGCTCCGTGCCGGCGGCCCGCAGGACGCGCTGCACTCGCGCCGCCGGCACGTCGTCGTCGACGATGAAGGCGAGATCGACGTCGCTCGAGGGGTAGCGGCTCACCGGCAGGGCCTGACCGGAACGGCGGGGAGCAAGCGCCAGGAACCCGAGGTCGAGGTCGAGCCAGCCGATCCGCTCGTGCGGGAGGCCGAAGGCTACGAGCACGTCCGGGTCGACCTCGCCCACGCAACCGAGCACGAGCTGCTCGCCGGCGACGTCGGCGACGAGCCGACCCGATCGGGCGCCGTGCAGCCCGGCGAGCTCATGGTCGGCCTCGGGCCCGGCGGGGTCCTGACGGAGATCGACACCGTCGAGCCGGAGGGCGTCCTCGATCACCCGCCAGGCCCGCACGGCCGAGACGGCCCCGTCGCCTTCGTTTGCGAGGATGAGCGCCAGGCGCTCCCGCTCGCGCGGCAACACCGCGCCATCGCCGGCCTCGGCGAAGACGTCGCCGATCTCGAAGAGCCGGATGAAGGCGTGGCGGTGGCCCGAGTTGTGGCGGACGGCAGCGAGCAGGCCGGCGAGCAGTCCGGGACGCAGCACGGACTCCTCGGCCACCATCGGGTTCGTGAGGGCGACGACTCCAGCGGTCCAGCCCGCCCGCGCCTGCTGCACGGGATCGACGATCGAGCTCGTCCACGCCTCGTGAGCGCCCAGGCCACACAGCAGGCGGCGGAGTCGCCGGCGCAGCTGCTGGACGTCGTCGAGGCGACCGACGTAGGGGGAGCGGCGATCCGTGCGGGCGATGTTCCGGTACCCGAAGGTGCGGGCGACATCCTCGGCGACATCGACCTCCTGGCGGACATCGGGCCGGAACGAGGGGGCCACGACGTCGAGCAGGCCGGCGGTGCCGCCGGCGCCGATCGCAACGCCGTCGGGGGAAGGAGCCGCCACCGAGTAGCCGATGGGCTCGAGCAGATCGCCCATTTCGCCCGCCGTCAGCTGCGTGCCCAGCAAAGCATTCAGGCGAGCCGGCCGCACGCCGACGTGCACCGCCGCGTACGGGACGGGGTTGTCGTCGAGCAGACCGCCCGCAACGACAGGCGGAACGACGCCGGCCGCCTCGGCTGCCTGCACGATGAGCTCGCACACGCGCCTGGAGGCGCGGTCGACACCTTCGGGGTCGACGCCGCGTTCGAAACGAATCGAGGCCTCCGTCCGCAGCCCCACGAAACGGGCCGTGCGCCCGACCGGTAGGCCGGGGAACATGGCGGCCTCGAGCAGGACCCGCGAGGTCGTCTCGTCGACCTCGCTCGATCGCCCACCCATGACGCCACCGATGCCGACCGGCTCGTCGTCGACGTTGCAGATGAGGCAGTCGAGGCCGCTCAGGGGTTCACCAGGCCGGGGCGGCCGCGTGCCGAGCGTTCGGGTCTCGCCGTCGAGGGTCACGATCGTCTCGCCCGGGTGGGCGGCGCGAGCCAGCAGGCCGTGACCGCCGAGACGGTCGAGGTCGTAGGGGTGGGTCGGCTGCCCGAGCTCGAGCATGACGTAGTTGGAAGCGTCCACGACGGCGTTGATGGGGCGCATGCCGGCGAGGGTGAGTCGCCGCTGCACGAGGAGCGGTGACGGCACGGTGACGAGGTTCGTGAGCACCCGGCCCGTGAAGCGGGAACAGAGATCGGGCGCCTGCACGGAGACTGAGGCAAGGGAGGCGGCGGGGGTTTCGGATTCGTCGAGCTGGGGCTCGGGTGTGTAGAGGGGCAGCTTGAGGCGGGCGGACAGGTCGCGGGCGACACCGAGCATGCACAGGCAGTCCGGCCGGTTCGGCTCGACCGCCAGATCGAAGACGACGTCGGCGCCGATGCCGAGGTGCTCGGCAAGGGTGCTGCCGAGCACGATGCCTGCCGGGAGGGCGCCGTCCGGGGCGGCTGAGCCGAGGACGAGGATGCCTTCGTGGTCGTCGCCGAGGCGGAGCTCGCGGGCCGAGCAGATCATGCCGTTCGAGACGACGCCTTTCATCTTGCGGCGCTCCATGCGAAACCCGCCCGGCAGCACGGCACCGACGGGCGCCAACGGCACGACGTCGCCGACCTGGAAATTCCAGGCCCCGCACACGACCTCGACCGGCTCGCCGGAGCCGGCGTCGACGAGCACGCGGCGGATGCGGTCGGCGCCGGCGATGGCCCCGATCTCGAGGACGCGGGCCACGATGACCTCGCCCAAGCCCTCCCCCACCTTCTCGACGCCTTCGACGACGAGCCCGAGGGCGTCGAGCTCGGAGGCCAGCTCGGCGACCGCCGGCGAGTCGGACGGCTCGACGGCGAGCGGCGTGAGCGACTGCAGCCATGAGAGGGGGGCTCGCATCAGGAGGGACCTTTCAACACGGGTGAATCAGGCGGATCAGAACTGTTGCAGGAAGCGAACGTCGTTCTCGATGAACGAACGCAGGTCGGCGATGCCGTGGCGCATGATGGCGAGCCGGTCGATGCCGAAGCCGAAGGCAAAGCCCGTCCACTCCTCGGCGTCCACTCCCGTCGCCTCGAAGACTGCCGGGTTCACCATGCCGCAACCGCCGAGCTCGATCCAGCCCGTCTGTGCGCAGGTCCGGCAGCCGATGCCGCCGCAGATCGTGCAGGAGATCTCGAACTCCGCAGACGGCTCGGTGAAGGGGAAGTACGCCGGACGCAGGCGGGTGCGGACCTCGGCGCCGAAGATGGCGTGCACGAAGGTGTCGATCGTGCCGGCGAGGTCACCGAAGCTGACGTCGTGGTCGACCACGAGCCCCTCGATCTGGTGGAAGACGGGCAGGTGGGTGGCGTCCGGCGTGTCGCGCCGGTAGACGCGGCCCGGTACGACGGCGTAGATGGGGAGGCGCCCCCGCTCGAGGAGATGGATCTGGACCGGCGAGGTGTGGGTGCGGAGCAGGATCGTCTCGGGCTCGCCCGCCTCCACGAAGAACGTGTCCACCGAGCTGCGGGCGGGGTGGTCGAGCGGGATGTTGAGCGCCTGGAAGTTGTACCAGTCGCTCTCGACCTCGGGGCCTTCGGCGATCTCGTAGCCCATGCCGACGAAGACGTCCTCCAGCTCCTCACGCACCTGGGTGACGAGGTGGAGGTGGCCGGCGAGCTCGCCCTGCGGCGCCTCCGTGAGGTCCATGCGGTCGGCCGCCAGGCGCTCAGCACGGGCGGCCACTGCAAGGGAGTCGCGGCGCCCTTCGGCCGCTTCCTCGATGCGGCCCCGCAGCTCGTTCAGGCGCCGGCCCGCCTCCTTGCGCTCTGAGGGGTCGAGGCGGCCGAGTCGCTGGTAGGCGGCGGCGAATCTCGACCGCTTCCCGATCGCCTCCCGTTCGGCCTCGTCGAGCTCGGACAGCGACGTGGCCGCCTCGAGGCAAGCGAGCGCCTCGGTCTCGATCTCACCGAGCTCAGCGGCCTCGTCGGGGCGCGTGGCGCTCTCGGTCAGCTCGATGTCGGGCATCTCCTCATGCTAGGCGCCGCCCCCAGAGGGAGCGATTTCGCCGGCCCGGCGCCGGCGGGCGGCTTCGAAGCAGAGCACGGCCGCCGTCATGGCGACGTTGAGCGACTCGGTGCCCGCAGCCATCGGGATGGTGACGGCGCCATCGAGTGAAGCCTCCAGCTCCGCCGGCAGGCCGGCGGCCTCGTTGCCGAGCACGAGGGCGACGTCGCCGTCGAAGGCGACCTCGAGATAGTCGGTTCCCCCGCTCGCCGTCGTCCCGAGGAGGCGAACGCCGCACTCACGCAGGAACGCCAGCGTCGTGGCAGCGTCGGGCGCCTTCACGAGGGGCACGTGGAAGACGGCGCCGGCGCTTGCACGCACCGTCTTGGCGTTGTACGGGTCGACCGAGCCGGCGCAGACGACGACGCCGGCGACGCCGGAGGCGGCGCCGATGCGCAGCACGGAGCCGAGATTGCCGGGGTCGCGCACGTCCACGCAGAGCAGGAAGAGGCGGTCGCCCCCCGCTGCGGCCGGCTGCTCGAACAGCGTCGCCAACGGAATGTCGACGGCGGCCACGATCGCACAGATCGGCTGCGGTGTGACGGTGTCCGCCACCCGCTCCATGACGCCGGGAGCGAGATCGAACGTGCGGGCGCCGGCAGCCTCGAGCTCGGTGAGCAGCTCAGCGACGGCGCTGTGGTCCCGGCCGCCGGCGGCGACGAAGACGCTCTCGACGACCCGCCCGCAGCGCAGCGCCACCTCGATCAATTTGGCGCCCTCGGCGACGAACACGCCGTCGCCTTGACGGGCGCTCGCCCTTCCGAGGAGCCGGCGCAGGCGCTGGACGCGCTGGTGCCGGATGCCGAGGCCGCCCTCCGGGCTCAGGAAGCAGCCTCTTCGGCGACGCCCACCTCGTCGGAAGCCTCTGCGGCGCCTGAGTCGCTGTCGGAGTCGTCAGCCGCTGCGTCGGTGGCGGCAGCAACGACGGCGGCGGCCTCACCCGGAGTCGTCGTGGGAGAGCCGTCGCTCACGAGGCGCACGAGGGTGGCGAAGGCCCCCGGGTCGCGAACGGCCAGGTCGGCCAAGATGCGCCGGTCGACCTCGATGCCTTCGCGGTGCAGGCCGGCGATGAACTTGCTGTAGGTCGTGCCGTTCAGCCGAGCGGCGGCGTTGATCCGCTGGATCCAGAGCTTGCGGAAGTCACCCTTCCGGGCGCGCCGGTCGCGGTAGGCGTACTGCAGCGAGTGCATGACCTGCTCGTTGGCGGACCGGTAGGAGCGGGACTTGTTCCCGTAGAACCCCTGGGCGCGCTCGAGGACGGTCCGGCGGTGCTTCTTGCCGTGGACAGCGCGCTTTACCCTGGCCATCTGGGGCTCCTTTCATCAGCTTTCATCAGCGATTGTTTCGAATGTCACATCGGGTTTGGATCAGACCGACCCGATGTCCCTGCGAAGTGAATTACGGCGCCGGTCGTCCGGCGCCGCCCACGGGCCCTAGAGCCCGAGCAGCCGGCGCACGTTCTTGGCGTCGGCTTTCGATACGTCGACCTCTGCCGCCAGGCGCCGCGTCCGCACCGAGTTCTTGTGCTCGAGCAGGTGCTTGCGGTTCTGCTGCCGCCGACGAAGGCGTCCAGTGCCGGTGACTTTGAACCGGGCGGCGGCTCCCCGGTCTGTCTTCCTCTTTGGCATGGTGTCTTACTCCTTCGTCTCTGTCGTCTCGCTCGCCGCCTCCGGCCCGCTGTCCGGCTCCTCGGCGACTGCACCCGCTTCCACCTCGGCGGTCACGGTGCTCTCCGTGCTCGTCTCCACTGGGCCGTCCACCTCTGTCGCTCCGGGTGCGCCATCGCTTCCACTTTCGCTCGGGCCGGCGGGGGCGGGGGCGCCCTGTGCGGCGGCTCGCTCCTGCTTGCCTTCGTTCTGCGCTCGGGCGGCATCCGCCTGGCGGGCCCGCTTGTCCGGTGCCAGCACCATCACCATGTTCTTCCCGTCGAGGCGAGCCTCCGACTCGATGCGAGCCGTGCCGTCCACCTGCTCGGCGATCCGGTCGAGGATCTTCTTGCCGAGCTCGGAGTGGAACACCTCTCGGCCACGAAACATGACCGTGATCTTGACCTTGTGCCCTTCATGGAGGAACTTCACAACTTGTCGGGTCTTGGTGTCGAAGTCACCGTTGCCGATCTTCGGCCGGTACTTCATCTCCTTGATCCCGATGTTGCTCGACTTGCGACGGGACTCCTTCGCCCGCTGGGCTTCGTCGAACTTGAACTTCCCGTAGTCCATGATGCGACAGACAGGCGGGTTCGCGAGCGGAGCTACCTCCACGAGGTCGAGATCCTGGCGTTGCGCGATCTGCAGTGCCTCAGGGAGTGGCTTGATCCCGAGCTGGTGGCCTTCTGAGTCGACCAGTCGGACCTCGCGAGCTCGGATACGGTCGTTGATCCGGGGCTCGTTGGAGCTTGGTACGTTGGTGATCGGCGGTCGGTCCTCTCTCGTTCTCACCGCACTCTCGGTACGGCACGGTGAACGGGGAGGCGAGGCGAACCGATCGCCAGCCCTGCACTACTGGACCCGGCGCACTCGCTGGACTCGTTCAGCTTCGCAGCTGGGTCCCTGTGGCCGGGTGGGAGAGCGCTCGGAGCGCAACCCCGCTTCCCCATGGATTGTCGTCTCCTACGCTAGCAGCCGTGAGCAGCCTCTGGACACCCGACGGTGAGCACAAGGTCCCCCGCCCGGAAGACTCCGGCACCTCTCGCAGCGGTCCCTCCGCTGGGAGCGGCGGTTCCCCACCCCCGGCGCCGCCCTCTCGGGGACCGGCGCCCGAGCGTGCTGGCGCGGCCGGCGCCGACCAACCGAGCGAGGAGGAGCTGCGTCAGCTCGCCCGCGAGCTCTCGGAGACGCCGGTGGAGGACATCATCGCCAACCACTGCTACGGGCTCTTCGAGCTGGCTGCCCTGCACCTCTCCCAGCAGCCCGTCAACCTCGTCGCTGCCCGCCTCGCCATCGACGCCATGGGCCAGCTCGTCGACGGTCTCGGTGAGCGGCTCGGCCCGCACGCCGGCACCCTCGCCGACGGTCTCACCCAGCTCAGACTCGCCTTCGTTCGCATCGCGGAGGCAGCTGCGACCGCCGCCCCCTCCCCCGCCGCCTCCCCCGACGCCGGCGCAGCAAGAGCCACCCCAGCCGACGCCGCGAGCGGAGAGGAGGAGACCGAGGGCGCGAGCACGGTGGCGGCGGCCGGCTCCAGCCACCGTGCGGCGGAGGAGCCCGAGGCTGACTGATGGCGGCTGGCTCAGAGCGCCCTCCGGCACGACCGGGTCCGACCTGCCCGCCCAGGGTGCGCGGCCCTCGTGCTGAGCGCCGGGTGAGCTCCTAAGGCAAGGCCGGGAGCGTCGTCACCGAGCGCGCCTCGAGCACCCCGCCCAGGGCGGGGGCGAGCACGAAGCCCACCGCCGTGCCGGCCTCGATGGTCCGCGAGCCGTCGGCGATGGCGGTGCAGTGGAATCGGTAGCGCCCCATCTCGGCACGACTCACCGGGAGCTCCTCGAGCATGCCGAGCCCCCGATCGAAGTCATAGGCGACGACACGACCGAATCGGGGCGCACCGAAGCCGCCGGCCGCAGCGGAGCTGAGCCCGCCCGGGGAGCTCGCCGGCGTCAGATCACTCGAGGCGCTCAATGGACGATCTTCGACAGCGCCAGCTCGATGATGTCGGTCGCCCCGCGCTCTTTCAACGCCGGGATGAGGACGTTGATGTCCGCCTTCGGCACGACCGTCTCGACGGCGTAGGCGTCGTCGCCGAAGAGCTTGGAGACCGTCGGCGACTTCATCGCCGGCAGCAGGCTGATGACGGCGTCGAGATCGGTAGCCGAGACGTTCAGTTTGACGAGCACCTTGCCGCGAGCCTCCAGGGTGCCTTCGAGCAGGACGAGCAGCTGTCCCATCGCCCGCGCCTTGGCGGAGTCGGCAAAGGAGGCCCGGTTGGCGATGAGCTCGGTGTGAGACACCATCAAGGTGTCGATGATCCGTAGGCCGGCTGCCCGGATGGCGCGCCCCGTCTCGGTGATCTCGACGACGGCATCGGCGATGTCGGGCACCTTCGCCTCCGTCGCCCCATAGGAGAAGCGCACCTCGGCATCGACGCCCCGCCCGAGGAGAAAACGTTCCGTGAGGCGCGGGTACTCGGTCGCCACCCGGCAACCGGCGGGCAGCTCGGCCACCGAGGCGACGGGCGAGTCCGCCGCCACGGCGAGCACGACCCGGATGGGCGACGACGTCGCCTTCGAGTACTGCAGCTCGCCGAGCGACACGACGTCGGCGGCCGTCTCCTCCACCCAGTCGCGGCCCGTGATGCCGACGTCGAAGAGGCCTTCGGCCACATAGGAGGGGATCTCCTGCGGGCGCAGGATGCGCACCTCGCTGATGCGGGGGTCGTCGATCGTGGCGGAGTAGTCGACGTCCGAGGAGCGCAGCACGGTCAAGTCGGCTTCAGCGAACAACTTGAAGGTCGCCTGCTCGAGGGACCCCTTCGGGAGGACGAGGCGAAGCATCAGACGGCTGCAGGCGCCATCAGTACGAGAGGGGCGTGCGGGCGTGCGAGCGCAGGGCGGCTCCCCGCTCGGTGACGGCCTTCAGGAGGTTCACCATCTCGATGACGGTCTCGACGGCCTCCTCCCCCTTGTTGCCGACCGTCCCGCCGGAACGCTCCAGGGCCTGGAAGAGGTTCTCCGTCGTGAGCACGCCGAAGGCGATGGGCAGCCCGGTGTCGAGCTGGACCCGTTGCAGCCCGGCGGCGCACTCGCCGGCGACGAAGTCGAAATGGGCCGTGTCGCCGCGGATGACGGCGCCCAGGCAGACGACGGCGTCGAAACTCCCCGACTTCGTCACCGCCTGCGCCGCCAGGGGCAGCTCGAAGCTGCCAGGCACCCAGACGACGACGCGGTTGGCCTCCGTCACCCCGCACTCCTCGAGCTTGCGGAGCGCCCCCTCGAGCAGTCTCGTGGACACCTCGCCGTTGAAGCGGGCGCAGATGACGGCGACGCGCACGTGGCTGCCCTCGTGCGAGCCGACGAGGGCGTCGCCGGCGGCGTCGGCGGGCAGGGACGCCGGCCGGTGCGGCATCTCAGGCCACCTCAGACATCCGCTCCGGCGGCGTCGGCCTCCGGCTCCGAGGATGCTGCCGCATCGCCGAGGCCACCGAGGTAGTGCCCGAGGCGTTCCCGCTTCGTCTGCAGGTAGCGGAGGTTCTCCGGGTTGGGAGCCGGTTCGATGGAGACCCGCTCGACGATGTCGAGCCCGAAGCCCTCCAGACCCCCGTACTTCGCAGGGTTGTTCGTCATGAGGCGCATCGTCGTGATGCCGAGGTCGACGAGGATCTGGGCGCCGATGCCGTACTCGCGGTTGTCGACGGGCAGGCCGAGGTCGAGGTTGGCATCGACGGTGTCACGCCCCTGCTCCTGCAAGGTGTAGGCCCGCAGCTTGTGGGCGAGCCCGATGCCGCGGCCCTCGTGTCCCCGCAGGTAGACGACGACGCCGAAGCCTTCGGCCGCGATCCGCTCGAGGGCGAAGTCGAGCTGGGGGCCGCAGTCGCACCGCTGCGAACCGAAGACGTCGCCCGTCAGGCACTCGCTGTGCACACGGACGAGGACGTCCTGTCGCCCGGCGACCTCGCCGGCGACGAGGGCGAAGTGGTGCTCGCCGTCAACCGTCGACAGGTAGGCATGGCCGGTGAACTCCCCGTGCGCCGTCGGGATGCGGGCCGAGGCGATGCGCTCGACGAGCTTCTCCCGATGGCGCCGGTAGCGGACGAGGTCGGCGATGGTGATCATGGCGAGACCGTGCGCCTCGGCGAAGGCCACCAGCTCGGGCCGCCGCGCCATCGACTGCTTGTCGGCCGTCACGATCTCGCAGAGGACACCCGCCGGGTAGCAACCCGCCATGCGGGCGAGGTCGATCGTCGCCTCCGTGTGACCGGCGCGCTTGAGGACCCCGCCGGTGCGGTAGCGGAGCGGGAACATGTGACCGGGGCGGGCGAAGTCGTTCGGCCGCGTGTGCGGGTCGATGAGGGCGCGGATCGTGGCGGCACGGTCGCCGGCCGAGATGCCCGTCGTCGTCGCCGGCTTGTAGTCGACCGCAACCGTGAAAGCCGTCCGCTGTGACTCGGTGTTCTGCGGCACCATGAGCGGGAGCTCGAGCTCGTCGAGCCGCTCGGGCATGAGCGGCACGCAGATCAGCCCGGAGGTGTGGGCGAGGAAGAAGGCGATGTTCTCCGGGGTGGCGAACTCGGCCGCCATGACGAGGTCGCCTTCGTTCTCGCGGTCCTCGTCATCGACCACGACGACCATCTCGCCGCGCCCGATAGCTGCGATGGCGTCTTCGACGTTGGCATCTTCGACGTTGGACAGGGACACGATCAGGCTCCTCGCGAGTTCGGGAACCCAGCCTACTGGCCGGTAACCGCATCGACGTCGAGACGGACGTCGTTGCCGAAACGCTCGACCGAGACGAGGCGCCCGCGCCAGAGCTCGGCCATCGTGGGGGCGCCGGCGCCGGCGAACATCGCCAAGCCGTCGTCTCCCCCGAGAAACCCCCCCGTCAGGTACACGACGTATCGGTCCACGGCGCCGAGGCGATGGAATTGGGCGGCGACGGCGGCGCCCCCCTCGACGAGGAGCTGCAGGACGCCCTGGCGCCCGAGCTCGTCGAGCACCCCGCGGATGTCGCCGCTCATCTCGAGGGCCGGCTGCAGGCGGGCGCCCTCGGGAGCGCGTCCGAGCACGACGCGCCGCGGCTGGCGGGGAGTCGGCGGCTCCGTGCGCGCCGTCAGCTCCGGGTCGTCGGCCCGCACGGTCCCCGCCCCGACGAGGACGGCGTCACTGTCGGCCCGCAGCTGCTGCACGTCGGCGCGGGCTTCGGCCCCCGTGATCCATTTGCTCGTCCCGTCCGGAGCAGCGATGCGCCCGTCGAGGGTGGCCGCCAGCTTCAACACGACGTAGGGACGCAGCGTGCGGCGGTGCACGAGGTACGGCCGCAACGACGCCTCGGCCGCCTCGGCGTGGACCCCCGTGACGACCTCGACGCCGCCCGCCCGCAGGATGGCGATGCCGGCGCCGTTCGCGTGGTCGTCGGGATCGACGAGGGCGAGAACGACCCGCCGGATGCCGGCGGCGACGAGGGCGTGGGCGCATGCTGGGGTCCGTCCCTGTGTGGCGCACGGCTCCAGGGTCGTGTAGCAGGTGCCCCCGCGGGCGCCTTCGCCCGCAGATGCCAGAGCGGCCGCCTCGGCGTGGGCGCCGCCCGGGGGCGAGGTCGCCCCCTCGCCGGCGAGGGAGCCGTCCGCCGAGAGCACGACGGCGCCGACCCACGGGTTCGGCGACGTCTGGCGGCGCACGCTCGCCCCGAGCTCGACGGCACGACTCATCCAGTGCTCGTCGGCGAGGCTCAGTGCGGCCTCCCGCCACCGAGCAGCTCGAGGGCGTGCGGGATGACGTCGAGGATGGCCTCCAGGCACTCGACGGCCCCCTTCGGCGAGCCCGGCAGGTTGCAGATGAGACAGCGCTGCTTCGTGCCGGCGACACCCCTCGAGAGGCGGCCGAGCGGGCTCACGAGGCGCATCGCCTCCGCCAGGCCGGGGGCGTCGCGCTCCAGCACGGACTTCGTGCCCTCCGGCGTCTGGTCCCTCGGGCCGAAGCCCGTGCCGCCGGTCGTCACGATCAAGCCGGCGAAGCCGGACGCCATGACTTCGAGGGCGGCAGCCACTTCGCGATCGCCGTCCGGGATCGTGCGTCGCGCCACGACGTGGAAGCCGTGCGCTTCCAAGAGGTCGGCGACGGCCTTGCCGCCACCGTCCTCGCGGACGCCGGCCGCCACCCCGTCGGAGACCGTGAGCACCTTGGCGCGCAGACCCGGCGGTGCCAGATCCTGTGCCGCCGCCCCGCTCACCGGGCGCTCCCGGCGGCGAAGGCGCCGGCGGCGGCGTCGTGGATGGCGCGGACGGCCGCCACGTGGTCGCTCTGGCCGAAGACGGCGGATCCGGCCACAAAGCAGCGGGCACCCGCCGCAGCCATCACGGGTGCCGTGGCGGCGTCGATGCCCCCGTCCACCTGCACGGTCACCTGCAGCCGGCGGCGGTCGATCTCCTGGCGCGCCTGCGCCACCTTGGGCACGACCTCGGACATGAACGACTGACCGCCGAAGCCCGGGTGCACCGACATGACGAGCAAGAGGTCGATCAGCTCGAGGAAGGGCCAGGCGGAGTCGATGGGCGTCTCCGGGTTGACGACGAGGCCGACGCCGACGCCGAGCCGCCGCAGCTCGGCGCACAGCTGCTCGGTCTCGCCGACTTCGACGTGGACCGAGACGCTGTTGGCGCCGCTGCGGGCGAATGCCTCGATGAGCTCGCCCGGGTTCGTGATCATGAGATGGCAGTCGAGGAAGAGCTCGGTGTGCCGGCGGATGGAGGCCACGACCGGCGGGCCGATCGTCAGGTTGGGGACGAAGTGCCCGTCCATGACGTCCACGTGCAGCCAGTCCGTCGCCGCCGTCACGCTGGCGATCTCGTCGGCGAGGTTTCCGAAGTCGGCCGCCAGGATGGAGGGCGCCACGCGCACTTCACCGTCTCGCAGATGCGGCAGGTTGGAGTGCTCGCCGGCGGGCATCACACCAACCGTATCGCCCCAAAAGGGGTGCGGCCGAGGCCGTCGGCCGGCCGGCGTCACGCCAAGGCCTCGCCAGGCGCCAGGCGGGCGCCTCGCAACCAGTCGCTCGCCGGCTGCCGTTGCCGGCCCTCGCCTTGCACGACGGAGAGCTCCATCCAACCGTCGCCGGTCGCCACGCGGGCGCCGACGATCGTCCCCGGCGGCGTCTCGTCTTGCCCTGAGTCGCCCGCCGGCTGAGGCGTGGCCGCCCAGACGATGAGGCGGCCGTGGCGGAACGTCGTCCAGGCCCTGCCGACGCGCACCTGCCGATCGATCACCCTGGCAGGACGGGACCAGTCGATGTGCAGCTCCTCAGGGGTGATCTTGCCGGCATAGCTGGGCTCACCCACCTGCGGGAGCGGGGTCCCGAGACCGGCAAGGCCGCCTTCGAGCCGGGCAACGAGCAGCTCGGCACCCATCGAGGACAACCTGGCCAGCAACGACGCGGCCGTCGTGTCGCTGAGGATTGGGGTTTCCTCGCAGGCGTACACGGGCCCGGTGTCCAAGCACTCCTCCAGCTTCATGAGGCACACGCCCGTTCGCTCGTCGCCGGCGAGGATGGCGCGTTGCACCGGGGCGGCACCCCGCCAGCGCGGCAGCAACGAGAAGTGGACGTTGACCATGGGGAGGCGATCGAGCACGGCCGGCTTGATGAGGCGGCCGAAGGCGACGACGATGCCGAGCTCGGCGCCGGAGCCGAGCACGTCGGACACCTCGTCGCTGACGGCGATGCCGAGCTGCACTGCGAGGCGCTTCACCGGCGTCGGAGACGTCGCCGAGCCGCGCCCACGGCGCTTGTCCGGCTCCGTCACGACGAGGGCGACGTCGTGTCCGGCCTCCACGAGGGCGCGCAGGCAGTGGGCCGCCGGCTCGGGCGAGCCGAGGAAGGCCACGCGGGCCATCTCAGCGGCCGGCTACAGCGACGGTTGCCGCGTAGCGGTACGCGAGGGCGAGGAGGCGCCACGCCCCGGCGCCGGCGCCTCCTCCGGCACGGGCCCCACCTCGCCGAGGACACGCGAGCGCAGGATCCGCATCGCCGCCTTGCGCTCGTCCGGTTGCAGCCGCTCGAGCAGGAGGACGCCGTCGAGATGGTCCATCTCGTGCTGGAAGACGCGGGCGAGGTACTCGTCGGCCTCGATCGAGATCTCGTTGCCGTCGAGGTCGTAACCGGAGAGGTGGACCTCCTTCGGCCGCACGATGTTCCAGTGCAGACCCGGCACCGAGAGGCAGCCCTCCTCGAATTCCCACTCCCCGCTCGACTCGCCGATCGTCGGGTTCACGACCGTCTGTGGCCCGTCGCCGACGTCGTAGACGAAGAGGCGCCGCTCGACGCCCACCTGGGTGGCGGCGAGGCCGACACCGGGAGCGGCGTACATCGTCTCGATCATGTCCTCGGCGAGACGGACGAGGCGACCGTCGACGTTCTCGATCTCGCGAGCGCGCTGCCGCAGCACAGGGTCGCCGAACACCCGGATGTTGTAAGTGGGCACGCCGGCGATTTTACGGGACGGCGGCGAGCCCCGGTACCGGGCACCCGGCGGCACGGCGGCCGGCGGGCCGGCGGCCATGCCGACGGCATGACGTCGGCCCGCCACAGCCGCCGCGGCGGCCTTCAGCCCCCGTCGCGGGCGACGGGGAGGAGGGCGTTGGCCCGCACGACGTCCCGATACCACGAGAAGCTCAACTTCGGGATGCGGATGCCGCTCGGGAAGTCGACCCAGGCGAGGCCGAAGCGCCTCGAGAAACCGTGCGACCACTCGAAGTTGTCGAGGAGGCTCCACACGAAGTAGCCGCGCACGTCGACCCCGGCATCGAGCGTCTCGAGGACCGCCTGCAGGTGCCCCCGCAGGTACGTGATCCGCTCGGCGTCGTGCACGTGGCCGTCTGGGCCGACGTAGTCGTTGCAGGCGGCACCGTTCTCGGTGATGTAGATGGGAAAGCGGCCGTATTCGTCTCGCACGCGCACGAGCAGCTCCCGGAGGGCGCCGGGTTCGATCTCCCAGCCCATCTCGGTCGTGGAGGTGTCCGGTAGGCGCACCGAGACGGCTCTCAGGTCGGCGCCCACGGCGTCAGGCGCTGCCGGGGCCACGCAGTAGCCGGCGGCGTTCGCCTCCGCCAGGCGCGAGACGCAGGCGACGGTGCGCGGCGAGTAGAAGTTGACGCCGAGGAAGTCGACCGGTGCCCCGATCACCTCGAGGTCGCCGTCGAGCACGACGGAGAAGCCAGGCCGCTGCTCTTCGTAGTGCTGGAGCATGTCGTCCGGGTATCCGCGACCCGCCAGCGGCTCGAGGAAGAGGCGGTTCATGTTCCCGTCCATGCGACGAGCCGCCGCCCGGTCCAGTTCGTGCTCGCTGGCCGATCGGATGGGCGTGAGGTTGAGGGTGATGCCGGCTTGGGCCCCGGGCACCTCGGCGCGAAGGACGCTGAGGGCGACGCCGTGCGCCAGCAGGAGGTGGTGGGTGGCTGCAGCCGCACGACCGATGTCTCGGCCACCTGGGGCATGCTGACCGGAACCGTAGCCGGACCATGCCGAGCACCAGGGCTCGTTGAGCGTGATCCACATGCCGACGTCGCGGCCGAGGGTTTCGGCCACGATGGCGGCGTAATCGGCGAAGTAATTGACGGTGTCGCGCTCCACCCAGCCGCCGGCGTCCTCGAGCGGTTGCGGCAGGTCCCAGTGGTAGAGCGTCAGGACCGGGATGATGCCCCGCTCGCAGAGCCCGCCGACGAGGCGTCGGTAGAAGTCGAGGCCCTCCGGGCTCGGTGGCCCCTTGCCCGTCGGCTGCACGCGTGGCCAGGCGACGGAGAAGCGGTAGGCGGGAGCGCCGAGGTCGGCGAGGAGGTCGAGGTCATCGTCGAGGCGTCGGTAGTGATCGCACGTGACGTCCCCGGTGTCACCGTTGTGGGTCGTGCCGGGGATGTGACTGAAGGTGTCCCAGATGGAGACACCGCGGCCGTCCGCCTCGACCGAGCCCTCGATCTGGTAGGCGGCCGTGGCTGTTCCCCAGAGGAAGCCCTCGGGGAAGGCGGTCGATGTGTTGTGGAAGTCTGGCAAGGCGAAACCATCTCCTTCGTAGTGGCCGGCGCCGACGCCGGGACTTGGCTCGGTCCCGATGTGGGCGCCGGACGAGTGGGTCGTGTCCGCAGCCGTGGGGCCCGTGCGGCGCCGTAGAGGGGGCGCCGGCGCCGCACGGGAGGACGGCGGCGACTACGAGGTCGAGGTCGCCTGCAGATGCATCAGGATGTAGGGGAGCTCCGGGTCGTTCGGCGACGGGTCCATGTACGGGTTGGAGGCCGTCGGCCAGCCCGTGAAGTGGGCCGTGCTGTACTCGTTCCAGTCCGCCCCGTACAACAGCGGTGCAACCGGCACCTCGGTGGACATGAGCGAGGCGAGCGTCGAGACGGCCGATGACACGGCAGCCTGGTCGCTCGGATCGGTTGTCTCCAAGGTGTGGAGGGCGGCAGCCGCCTGCGGGTTGTCGTAGCGGCCGAAGTCAGCCGACGCCGTCTTGCCGATGGGAGCCGACAAGGTGTAGTCGAGCCAGTTCTGGAACTGCACGAACGGGGTGGCTCCGCCAGACCCCCAGTGGATCGCCGTCTGGAAGTTGCCGTTGCCGAGGTCGGTGTACCACGTCGTGGCAGCCACGCCGTCGACACTTGCCTTGATGCCCTCGGCGTTGAGCTGGTTCGAGATGAGCTGAGCGTCGGCGTAGTAGTCGGAGTAGGCCGTCGGGTCCTCGATGGAGAACGAGATCGTCTGCCCGTTCTTCTCCCAGTACCCGTTCACCTTCGTGTAGCCGTCGCTCGTCAGGATAGAGGCCACCTTGGCCGGGTCGCCCGCCGTCGGCAGGTTGTTCGTGTCGGAGGCCGACAGGTACTGCGACTGGTTAGGCAGGATGAGGCCGCTCGACGACGTAGCGGGAAGCTCGTATCCGCTTTCACCTTCCGTCCCGAGCTGGGCGCGGTCGATGCCGTAGCTGATCGCCTGGCGAACCTTCGGATCGGCCAACGGGCCGCCGCGAGCGACGTTGAAGATCAACGACACCGTGTTGCCCGGAGCAAAGAAGTAGAAGTTGTGAGTCGGATCCTTCGCCACGAACACCTTCTGGACATTGGCGATGTCGTTGCCGGCCCAGTCGAGCTGCCCGTCGGCCAGAGCAGTCGCCGCCGAGCTGTTACTGCTGTAGGACGGGATGTCGACCTGCCCGACCGGTGGCGTGCCACCCCAGTAGTGCGGGTTCGCCTTGAACGTCACCAGAGTGGTCGAGAAGCTCTTCAAGGTGTACGGGCCTGTGCCGATCGGAGTGGCCACCGTTGCCGTCGCAGGGCTGCTGATCGACGCCCAGATGTGCTGGGGCACGATGTAGGTGGAGCCACCGATGGCCGCAAGATCGGCATAGGCAGACGTCTTGAAGTTCATCACGACGCTGTAGGCGCCCGAGGTGGTGACAGCGCTCGCAAGTGGCGGGATGCCGCTGTAGTTGGCTGCGGCGTTCTGGCTCATCAAGTTGAACGTGAAGGCGACGTCCGCGCTCGTGAACGGCTTGCCGTCACTCCAGGTGACGCCATGTCGCAAGCTGAAGGTGAGCGTCGTGCCGCCGTTCGACCAGCTGTAACCCGTCGCCAGCCAATCGTGGATCGTCGTCGGCTGCAAGAAGTCGAACTCGAGCAGCGGCTCGTAGGTCAGCGTCCGCATGTTCAGCTCCGTTGAGAGCGAGCTCGAGTCGAACGGGTTGAAGTTCTGCGTGAATGTGACGCCCGTGTTCGCCTCTTCGGTGAGCACGGCCGTCTTGGCGGTGCCGCCGGCTTTGGTCGTCGCTGTGCTCGTGCCGGACGATCCGCAAGCGGAAACCCCGAGGGCGAGCGCCGACGCCAGCGCCAGGCTGATGATTGTCCTTCGATACATCTGTAACCTCCGTGTCTGTCCGGCCGGCTTCGCCGGCCTTGAATTCCCCGTGTCCTGGGTTTGCGAGTGCTGCGATGCGAGGCCGGCCGGGCCCTCGCGACTTCGAGTCCTCAGTCGGGCGCCCGCCGGTGAACCGCGCGGCGTGTCGCCCAGATGCTCATGGTGGTTTCGCCTCCTTCACCCCCTTGTCTCGAATGGGTTCGAGCCGTCTGAGAGCGGCGTGTTGGCTCTTCGTCGTCAGCAGGCCGCGCCGCTCGGAGGCGGGCGCCTGCAGCCAGCACGCCACCTGATGTCCTTCGGCCACGTCGAAGACGGGTGGCGACTCCCGCCGGCAGATCTCCATGGCATGCGGGCAGCGCGGCTGGAATCGGCAGCCCGGTCCCGGGTCGATGAGCCGAGGGGGCGCCCCGCGGTCGGCCGGCGTCGTCGACACCCGTCGACCCGGGTCGGGCGCAGCCGACAGCAGCAGCTGGGTGTAGGGATGCGCAGGCGAGTCCGTCAGCGAGATGCTCGGGGCGCGCTCGACGACCTCTCCCGCGTACATGACGAGGATGTCGTCGGCGAGGTAGCGAGCAGAGGCGATGTCGTGGGTGATGTACAAGATGGCAAGGCGCTCCTGCTCACGCAGCTCGGCGAGGAGATTGAGGACGCCGAGACGGATGGAGACGTCGAGCATCGACACGGGCTCGTCCGCCAGCAGCACGCCCGGCCGCACGGCGAGCGCCCGGGCGATCGAGACGCGCTGTAGCTGGCCGCCGGAGAGCTCGTGCGGGAACTTGTCCATGAACTGCTCAGGCGGGTCGAGGGCGACGCGGCGCAGGAGCGCCTTCATGGCGGAGTCGAGATCGGAGCGGGGGGTCCCGTGGATGAGCAAGGGGCGGGCGAGGTGGTGGCTCACGCGGTGAACCGGGTTCATGGAGGCGAAGGGGTCCTGCAGCACGAGCTGCACGGCGGCGGCGTACTCGTGCCGGCGCCGCTGACCGAGGGCGAGGGGCTCACCGTCGAGTAGGAGCTCTCCGGCGCTCGGGGCGATGATGCGCGCCAGCATGCGAGCAAGCACCGACTTGCCCGACCCGCTCTCGCCGACGACCGACGTGACGGCGCCGCGGGCGAGCCCGAGGGAGACGTCGTCGACGGCGTGCAGATGGCGGCGGCGGCGCAGGGCGCCGCCGGCCGATCGCACGGCGAAGTGCTTGGTGAGGTGGCGGGCCTCGAGGGCGAGGACGCCTGACGGCGCCGGCACGCGGGCGGTGGCCGCCTGAGCCGTTTCGGGCTGTGTGCTCATCACAGGGTTGTCTTCGTCGGATCTGTCACAAGGGCTGTTCATTCGCCTGACCCCCAGCCCGGGGTGACCGGGAGGCGCCGCACGGCCGCCGCCGTGGGCAGGGCCGCCTCGCCAGAGGCGACCGTGGCGTCGGTGCGGGCGAGCTCGCCCGGGACCGGCTCGCCCCCCGTGTGCAGCCAGCACGCCACCTGCCGGCTCGAGCCCGGGAGGGCCACGAGCGGCGGTTCCTCCGTGGCGCAGCGTTCGATGGCATACGGGCAGCGAGGGTGGAAGGGGCAGCCGCCCGGCACGGCGCGAAGGTCCGGCGGTGAGCCCGCGATGCCCGTCATGGCACGCCGCTCGCCGTGCATCGGTGGGAAGGAGTTCAGCAACCCGTAGGTGTAGGGGTGCCGGGGGGCGGCGAACAACGAGTCAGCCCTCGCCCGCTCCACCATGCGGCCCGCGTACATGACGGCGATCTCGTCAGCGAGCTCGATCAGCAGCGAGAGATCGTGGGTGATGAAGAGCATGGCGAAGCCGAGGCGATCCCGAAGGCTGATGACTTCCTCGAGGATCTCGCGTTGGGTGACGACGTCGAGTGCCGTCGTCGGCTCGTCCATGATCACGACCTGGGGCTCGAGGGCGAGGGCGAGGGCGATCATGACGCGCTGCCGCTGGCCTCCTGAGAGCTCGTGGGCATGGTTGCGGAGACGGTCGCTGCTGAGACCCACCATCTCCAGCAGCTCGACGGCACGAGCCAGGCGCTCGGCACGCGACATCTCCGGCCGGTGCGCCTTCATGACATCGTCGAACTCGGCCCGCACGGTGATCACGGGGTTGAGGGCGTTGAGGGCGCTCTGCAGGACGACGGAGATCTGCGACCAGCGCACACCTTTCAGCTCGCGCTCGCCGGCGGCCAGCAAGTCGATGACCTCGATCGGTCCGTCAGGGCCGGCAGGCCGGGAGTGCAGTCGCACCTCCCCCGCCGTCACGACGCCGGGCTGGCGTAAGAGGCGTGTGGCGGCGTACACGAGGGTCGACTTGCCGCTCCCGCTCTCGCCTGCCAGGCCGAGCACCTCACCGCGATGCAGGACGAGGTCGGCGTTGCTGACGGCGTGCAGCCCCGATCCGAGGCCGTAGTCGACGCAGAGGCCCCGGATCTCGAGGACGGTGTCTGCTTCGGTCCTTCTCGCCCACGGCGCCACCCTCGTCACCCGCGAGCCGAGGGCACTCATTCGACGACGTCCCTTCGATGAGCTGGCAAGCGAGCCGCCCCCCTCAGGCGAAGCCCGTCAGTTCGAGCGCCGGCGCCACCGGCAGCGGCACGCACGACGGGCGTGAGACCGAGCCTCGGCAGGCCGGGCAGGCCGGCACGGCGCGCCGCCCGCCCCGTCAGCCCCCCAGATCGCAGGCGGGGGTTGATGAACTCGTCGATCCCGAAGTTGAGGAGCGCCAAACCGGTGCCGACGAGGGCGATGCAGATGCCCGGAGGAACGAACCACCACCACTCGTTGATGAGAGGGGCGTTGTTGGCCTGTGCCCAGTAGAGCATGGTGCCCCAGTTCCAGACGGCCGTGCTCGTGAGCCCGATGTAGGCGAGAGCGACGTAGGCGCCGATGGCATACAGCACGGTGAACAGGAACGAGGACGCCAGGACGGGGAGGAGGTTCGGCACGACCTCGACGAGCATGATGCGGTGCCGAGACTCGCCGACGATGCGGGAGGCCTCGACGAAGTCGCGGTTGCGCAGCGACATCGTGAGCGCCCGCAGCACCCGCGCTCCCCACGCCCAGCCCGTCAGGCTGATGATGGCACCGATGAGCACGGAATTGGAGCGGTCGGCGGAGGGCAGGTAGCTGTCGATCACGATCAGCAGGGGCAGCCCCGGGATCGCCAGGAAGACGTTGGAGACGAGCGACAAGCCGTCGTCGGTGGCGCCACCCACGTAGCCAGCCGTGACACCGATGAGGACCGAGAGCACGGTGGCAATGAGCCCGGCGGCGAAGCCGACGACCATCGTGGCGCGGGTGCCGGCGAGCAGCTGCGAGAGGATGTCCTGGCCGAGGCTCGTCGTGCCGAGCCAATGAGCGCCCGAGGGCGACAGGTTCGGGGCAAAGACCGTGGCGCTCGGGTTGTAGGGCGCGATCCACGGTCCGATCACGGTCAGCACGACGAATACGACCACGATGACGAGCCCGACGATCACCTTCGGAGAGCGCGGCATGCGGAGCGCTCGCCTGCCGAGGACAGGCGCCGGCTCCCCGCCGGCGAGCGGGATGGCGAGGCGAGGGTCGGCCAGGGTGGCGGTCGGGACGGACATGTCCTTCATGCCTCCCGGCGCGTGCGCGGGTCGAGCCCGAGGTAGACGACGTCGGCCAGCAGGTTGGCCGCCAGCACCGTAAAGGTGATGACGAGGAATATCCCCTGCAACAGGGGATAGTCCTGGTTCAGGACTGCCTGCAGCAACAGGTCACCGACGCCCGGGTAGTTGAAGACGAGCTCCACGAGCAGAGCGCCGGACACGACGAGGCTGATGGCGAGGGAGAAATTGGCGATGCTCGGCAGGACGGCGTTCCGGGCG
>Ga0181523_10001173_pt1 | contig 28341 bp, 29 predicted proteins | sample PEATcosm2014_Bin_43_FD_119752 | JGI IMG/M metagenome (GOLD analysis project Ga0181523, IMG submission 119752) | Peatland microbial communities from MTU Mesocosm Facility, Houghton, MI, USA - PEATcosm2014_Bin05_30_metaG | ecosystem: Environmental > Terrestrial > Soil > Wetlands > Peat | place... | reverse complement strand
ATCTTTGTTCTTCGCTCTGCTCGGACTCGGCGGAGTGTTTGCCAGCGTTCTCTCGGTTTTCTTTGATTCTTCGCCGGTGCGGCTTTATGCCGTTTACGATTACTGGCACTCCAACCCGGATTTCCTTCTCATGCGCTGCGGCGTGCTCCTTGTGATTCTCTCGCTGGTCTACATTTGGTGCCGGTGGGGCTTGGCGCAGAAGGGTTTCAGCCCGCTCATTCAACTTGGAAACACTTCGCTTCTCGTTTATTGGGTGCACATCGAGTTCGTTTACGGTTCTTTGTCCATCATGCCCAAGCATGCCTGCTCGATTCTCCGCGCTACGCTTGGGCTGACGATTATCTTTCTTTCGATGTTCGCGCTCTCCCTGCTGCGCACTCGTTGGAAGCGTTCCCACCAAAAGACGAAAGGCGCTCCCGTTTCATCGGAGCGCCCCATCTCTGTCCGTTCCTGATTCGTTTCTTGTTATTGCGTTCTTGCGGCCGGCTCGCTCTCGTTCGGCGCCGGGGGCAATTTGATAATCACTTCGCCCGGCCGCGCCTGCCCTAGCTCTTCGCGGGCAATCTTTTCGATGGTTTGCGGGTCGGTCTTTAAATCTTTCACTTCGCCTTCAAGCGCGGAGTTTTCCGTGTTCAGCCGATCGATTTCGGTTTTTACTTTCTGCAGCTCTTGCTGCTTGCGGCGCATGGCCAGGAATCCATGCGTGCCAAATACGTCGTGCACCAGCAGCACGGCCACAAACACTACCAACAGATGCCGCCCGTAGTGCTGCGCCACGCGCTTCCATTTTTCTTGTGATTGCACCGTCATTCGCCAGTTCGGACCTGTTAGCTGCGATCCATCCTCAACCTAGAATCTTCTTCCACGGTCTGCCGCACCGATACACATATTCTCTGAGTCCGTGTCGAACCATCCACCGCCTTCCTCCGTCGCGCATTTGCCTTTTCTTCTTCCCAATCCTATCCCGGGGAGGTTGCCGAACCGCGATGTAAACATCTGCTCGCGACTCGCCTCGCCGCATTAGCTCCTCGTATACAATCATCCACAGAGAGGATCGTCATGCCACGCGGCACACAATTCCGCCTAGTACTTGTCACCTGCGGCACGCTCACCGAATCGCGCAAAATCGCCCGCGCCGTCGTTGCGAAACACTTGGCGGCGTGCGTCAACATCCTCACCGCGCCAGTAGAATCGCTGTACACCTGGAAGGGCAAACTCGAACGTTCCCGCGAACACCTGCTACTAGTCAAGACGAGCGCCAAGCGCCTGAAAGCCCTCGAAAGGGAAGTTCTTCGCCTGCACTCCTACGAAACTCCCGAATTCATAGTCCTGCACATCGCCTCTGGCTCCAAAGCCTACCTGCGCTGGCTCGCTGGAAACACGTAGGGGTCCAGCACGTTGGACCCCGTGTCCGCAAAATCACTGTATCTTGATTAGCTTGAGATCGCCGCTGCTATTACAGCTGAATGGTTCGCAATAAACGTTCTCCCGTCCGCCCTATCTACACGTACAGCAGCGCCTGATCCAGATCCGCAATGATATCTTCCACGTCCTCAATCCCCACGCTCAACCGCACCAGACTGTCCGTAATGCCGACGCGGTCGCGCACTTCCTTTGGCATGGAGGCGTGCGTCATCTGCGCGGGCAAGGAGATCAGCGATTCGACTCCACCCAGACTTTCAGCCAGCGCGCAGATCTTTACCTGATTCAGGAATCGCCGCGCCGCTCCCTCTTCTCCCAAGTCAAACGCCAGCATCGCACCGGGTCCTTTCTGTTGCTTGCGCGCCAAATCATGCTGCGGGTGTGAAGCCAGCCCCGGGTAAAACACCTTGCGCACCTTGGGATGCGCATCCAGGTGGCGTGCCACCGCCAGACCGTTCGCGTTGTGCTGCAGCATGCGCACGGCCAGCGTCTTTAGTCCGCGCGAAGTCAGAAAGCAATCCATGGGCGCCAGCCCTGACCCTGCGGATTTTTGTATGAAGTAAATCTTCTCGGCATCTTCGGGACGAGTGAGAACCACCGCCCCGCCCGTGGCGTCGCTGTGCCCGTTCATGTATTTGGTCAAGGAGTGCACCACGATGTGCGCTCCCAATTCAATAGGCCGTTGCAGATACGGAGTCAGGAAGGTGTTGTCCACGACCAGCGTGGTTTTGCGCTCGCTCGCCAGTTTGGCCATTGCGGAAATATCGGTGATGCGCATCGTGGGATTCGTGGGCGTCTCGATGTAAATCATCTTCGTGTTGGGCCGCAAGGCACCCAGCACGACGGCTGGGTCGCTCGTATCCACGAAGCTGAATTCCAGTCCAAAGTGCACTAGCAATTGTGTGGTCAAGCGGTACACGCCGCCGTACACCGCTTCCGAGAGCACCACATGCTCGCCCGGCCGCAGCAAGCGGAACACGGCATCAATCCCCGCCATCCCGGTGGTGAACACATACGCGCTGTGGCCCCCTTCCAGTTTTGCCACTGTGCGTTCCAGCGCCTTGCGGTTGGGGTGATTCGTCCGCGCGTAGTCATATCCGCCGCGGGTCTTTCCCAACTCCTCATAGACGTACGTGGAAGTCTGGTAGATCGGGAGCGTCACCGCGCCCGTAGTTGGATCGGGTTCCTGTCCCACGTGTATTGCGTTCGTCGCAAATCCCATTCTTGTCTCCTCAACCCTCAGCGGAATCCTGGCGTGAAGTTTTCTGCGGCCGCCGTTCGCTTGCAACCTTGGCCGTGTTATAAGGCAGGATGCAATTCTCCTGGCCCTCGCTTCCCGCTTCATTCTACAAGGAAAAACCGGCGCCAACGGAAATCCTTAGGCAAGGTCCACCGAAGTTACAAGAGCTGCTCACATGAGTCAAACACATCCGGGGGATTCTGTCTCGCGATCTCCGGATTGGCAAGCGTTTGCGGCAACTCTTCCTCTTGACGTATCTAACACTTCCGTGGAGGATGAAAAGGAACACTTATGCGCTTCTACCGCTCTTTGTTAATTTTGTGCGCGTTGCTGGTGGTGCTGGCCGGCTCACTCCCGATCCGAGCGCAGGAAAACCCGCCGCCCAAGAATACGGCGCCCTCCCCGGCAAATCGGCTCACCGTTGAAATCACTGGGGGCGACGGGAACAAGCCGGTGGAAAACGCCAGCGTCTACGTAAAAACCGTGGAGCAGCACGCGATCAAGAAGGACAAGAGGTCCGAAGTCAACGTCAAAACCAACCAGGACGGCATTGCGCATATTCCCGATATCCCACTCGGACGCATCCTGATTCAGATTGTCGCCGACGGCTGGAAAACCTACGGGCACTGGTACGACATCACCGATCCCAAGCAAACCATTCAGATTCATCTCGATCGTCCGCCGAAGTGGTACTAGACTCGTTTCTTTCCTGACCGTGCGTGGTTGTTCTTCACGAGGTTTCCTTCCGTCGAAAAAATCTCCATCACCCTCAAACGCGTTGGCGAATCGCGTGGAACTCTTAGCGCAGGAATTTTTTTGTTTAATTCTTGTTTTCCATTTATCGGTGACCTGGATCACAGGACATCGAATTGTCATGTGAGATTTGTTTTTGTCGTGGCAGTTGCACAATTTTTGTGCAAACCGCATCATCGTGTTGAATTGTGCGGAGTTACTCCGTTAATTCCTCACCTTTCCACAAACTTTTCCACTCTTGTGTGCAAAACTTAATCAAACTGAAAAAATTCCGCATGCACTTCGGCATGGCGCGTGCTACATTTCCGGTACGTTCTCTTTCCGGCCCTCTTTGACCCGTTCAATTCGCTGATGATACAGTGCTGACTGCGGAATTTTTCATGGCAGACACTTACGAAGGTCCCTTCTCTCTTGTCCAGATGTTCTGGGGCAATCTAGCCGCTCGGCCGCTGCGATGTTTTCTTAGCATTCTTGCCATCGCTATCCAAGTCGTTTTGATTCTTATGATTGTCGGCCTCACCTCCGGCGTCATCAATGAATGGGGCAAGCGCACCGAAGGTGTGGGCGCCGATCTTCTCGTTCAGCCGCCCAACGCTTCCATTTTCTTTGCGTTTTCCAGCGCCGTGATGCAGGAATCCCTGGTGGATCAGATTGAAAAACTTCCCGGCGTCGACGAAGTCGCCCCCACGCTCATCCAATCCGACCCCAAGAGCCTGATGATCATCTACGGGATCGACTACAAGCGATTCAATGCTCTGAGCAAGGGATTCTTTTTTAGGGACGGTGGGCCGTTCCAGTCTCCCGACGAAGCCATCGCGGACGACATCATCGCGCAAACGAAGCACATCAAGGTCGGGGACACCTACACACTTCTGAATCATCCTTTCAAGATCACCGGAATTGTCGCTCATGGGAAAGGGGCGCGATTCTTCATTCCCTTGAAGACTGCCCAGGACATTGCGGGCGCGGACAAGCACGTCTCGATGTTCTTTGTTCGCAGCAAAGGCGACACCGAAGCGGCCCGCGCGGAAATCCTGCAGCTCGACCCGCAGAATCGCATTCGCTCCATGTCCGAGTATGTATCGCTGATGAACTCGTCGAACCTACCCGAGCTGAAGCCGTTCATCCGCACCATGGTAGGCCTGGGCGTGGTCATCAGCTTCCTGGTCGTGCTGATGAACATGCACACCATGATTCTTGAGCGTACCCGCGAAATCGGGATACTGAAGGCCCTTGGTTTCTCCCGCTTCGACATTATCAAGATGCTTCTCGGCGAGACGGCCTTCCTCACCATCGCGGGAAGCCTCGCCGGCATCGGCATCACGTTCCTCACGCAGGCCATTCTCAAGCAAACGAATCCTGGCCTCTCGATCCTTCTCACGCCCGGATGGATCTTTGGCTCCATTTTTCTGGCCTTGCTGGGGTCTGCTCTGGGTGCGACGGTTCCCGCGCTTCGTGCTTCTGGCTTCGATCCTGTCGAAGCGCTCGCTTACGAATAATCTTCTGCACAACTCACGCAACTTTTCCTCAGTCTCTCCGTTGCGCCGCGTCCATGAAACTGATATGAAAAGAAGTAAGATTTTTACGGAATCCTGCCCCATGGCGGGAATCGCTGGCGGAGTCCCCAAGGAGAATCCCATGAAGCGTTGTTGTATCGGCCTTGCCGTGCTCGCAGTTTGCCTCCTCGTTGCTTCTTCTGCATCCGCCCAAATGGGCATGGATCTCTTCAAGAAACCCGACATCGCCAAGGCCTTCAACCCCGTTGTTGGCAAAGGGGCCCAGTACCTGAGCACCACGGACGCCAAAGGCACATCGAAAACCAGGACCATGGAGATGTATATCGTTGCCAAGGAATCCGTGGAAGGCAAAGACGGCTACTGGATGGAGTTCATGGTAACCGACGAGAAGAACCAGACTAGCGTTGGCAAAGCGCTATTCACCAAGGACGATTTCCAGTTTCACCGCATGATTGTCCAACCGCCCGGCCAGGGGGCTATGGAGATGCCCTTCAATCCCAATGCCGCGCGCAAGGAAAAAATGGAAGACACCATGAGTGAGTGGCACTTGGTGGGCAATGAGAGCATCACGGTTCCAGCCGGCACCTTTTCTTGTGAACATTGGCGCAACGACAAGCGGAATTCGGACATCTGGACCAGCGACAAGGTCACCCCCTTCGGCATGGTGAAGGAAGCAAATCCGAATGGCGGCATGGTCCTGACCAAAGTAATCACGGACGCCCAGGAGCGCATCACCGGCCCCGTCAAGCAATTCGATATGCAGCAAATGATGCAGCAGATGCAACAGCAGCATCAGAAGCCCTAAGCCACCAGACACATTCCGGCTTCCGCACACGATCCGGGGAGCGCCGATTCTTCCTTCGCGCTCCCCATTTTGTTTATACTGCTAGCCTTTGCGTCGCCGGATCGCCTCTGCCTTGCATACCGGCGGCGAAACGGCGCGCATCGAACAAACAAAGGCCGGTGTTCATGACATTGGAAAAGTTTCTGCCTGCCCGCATTCTTGACCGTCGTGCCGTTGCTGACGATCTTTTTCTCCTGCACGTGGACCCGGGCGGGCCGTTCACCTATCTTGCGGGCCAGTACGCCACCTTGGGCGTTGAAGTCGAGGGCAAACGCATCGAACGCGCTTACTCGCTTTGCTCCTCTCCCTATGAAAATGTACTGGAGTTCTTCGTCGAGCGCGTGCACAACGGCGAACTCACCCCGCTCCTTTATGCCATGGATAAAGGCGCGCCTCTTCTTCTGCGGCGCTTTGCCAAGGGCCGCTTCACCCTTGACTTACGCAGTGGCCGCAAAAATCATCTTCTTCTTGCCACCGTCACCGGCGTCGCGCCCTATGTCAGCTTCATTCGCACCGTGCGTGCGGATTGGAAGAAGGGTGGCGCCCCCATGCCCGGCGAGCACCGGCTTTTCTGCATTCAGGGGGCGAGCCGCTCGTTTGAGTTTGGTTATCGCGACGAGTTGGGGAAGTACGCTGCCGAGGCGCCCTGGCTGAAATACGTGCCCGCCGTCAGCCGTGCATGGGAACATCCCGACTGGCATGGGGAGCGCGGTCGAGTGGACGACCTGATCCGCAAATACATCCATCTTTGGGGGCTCACGCCGGAAGACACTTCCGCTTATCTTTGCGGACATCCTGGGATGGTGGAAAGTGGGAGGGGCATTCTGCTGCGCGCGGGTTGGTCCAAACACGCCATCCAAGATGAAGTTTACTTCCAGCCCGCCAAGGAAGCTACCGCCTCAACCTGACCGGCCGCCTTGCAAATTATCCGGGTGGTGTTTCTCTATTCGCTGGCCAAAGCGACAGAATGCTTCGCGTGCCGTGCGTGCCACTCGTCCTCGCCTGCGCTCTGCGCTGCATCTTCCAACCGGTCTGCTACGTCCATCAGCGTTTCCACGGGCACCTGCACGTGCACCGTTTCCTCGTCGTCCAAGACATCAATATGCAACTTGCCATCCACAGTTGCGATGTGGACGTGCTCCTCCGGATCGGTTACGTCAACAAACTCAGCATCCGGATATTTCTGCAGTTCCGTCGCCAATGTGCGCAGAACGGGCAAATACGGCTTTACTTGTACCGCCGCCTGTTCCAGAAGATGTTGGGGCGCAAGTCTTGCCAGCCTCATTCCCGCGGAAACCGTCGTGGCAGGCACCCAGAAGTGCACGTGCTCTCCGCCCCGATGGTGCTCATCCACATCCACGCGGATCACGCCTTCGTGGAAGACATAGGCCGTGGTCATTACCAACGTTGCGCCCAATCCCAATGCGACTTTTGCCAGTACGAGCATGAGCGTCCCTCCCTGCCATTTATCTATTCAGCCGTGTTCTTGGAGTCTATCCAGATGTGTACGTCGTTCTCCGCGTCCTTCACGGTTACGAGTTCGGTATCACCGTGAGCCGAAAGCGCCCGCAACGCGGCCACCAGGTCCAGCTCATCCTTGCCGGCGGAGAACAGCGCGTCCACGACCTTCATCGGGACCTTGATTTCCACCTTGGTTTCCACCGATTCGCTCGACTTGGCGCCCTTTGCCGCATCATCCTTCGAGGCCTTCTTCGGGTGCTCTTTGTCGGTCACGTAGATGTACAGCACACCGTTGCTCTTGGAGACGCGCACGTTGTTCTCGTTGCTTTGCACGGTTACGTACTCGCCGTCCTTGGCGGTGCGCACGGCATCCAGAATCACGTGCAGGTCCACATCTTCCATATGAGCGGAATCGATTCGGATCTTGCCATCGTGCAACTGGTCTTTATTGATTGCAGGCAAAACTTTTGCGGCCAACTCGATAGGCACGTTTACGCGCACCACCTCGCCTCTGGCGTCTTTACTGGTGACGCGGATGTGAATCCACTGGTCGGTGTCGGTAGCGGCCCGCGCCAGGCTGGCGGCGGGAGCCAGGGCGCATGCGGCCAAGGCAAGAAATGCGGCTGTTCTGAGGAATCCCCGAATGGAAAGGTTCATGTTGAAGCTCCTTTGCATGGAAGTACGAAGGAGTTGCGCGGAAAGTTCCAGCCAGTCAGGGCATTTCGCGTGTTTTGGGAGGATCGGTAGGCTTGGGCACCTTTTGACCCAATCCTCCCATCGAGGACCGTAACCCGCTAGGGGTTCTTGATCTCTTTGGCTTCGCCCATTTTGACGGTGCTGCCGTAACGCTTGTAGTTTGTGTACTTCACGGTCATGCGGATGTGGACATCGCCGTTACTGAAATGCAGGTAGTCGTCCGCACGGGTGAACACGGGAAACCAGAAGCCTTTTTCGATGTTCTGGCGATAGGTGCGGAAGCGCGGGAAGACGTTTTCATTGTGCTTGGTGATGATGTCCGGCACGGCTTTTCCATCGGTCATCACGATCTGCAGGTCGTGGTCGTCCACCCAAACGCGCCCCTGGAAGTAGCGCTGGTTCTTCTCGATGGTCTTGGGGGCGACGTCAAACACGTAGGTGGAAAGCTCGTCGACCTGCTGCCGCCCGACATAGGTGAGGTTGTATTTGGGCAGTTCCGTGGTGGTCAGCACGAAGGGCTGGACGTTGCGCACATCGTCGAGGTCCTGCTCGCTCAGCATAATGCGCCGCAGCGTATCGGGCGGAGCGTACTTTACCTTTTCAAAGCGCTTCCCCTCCGGCGTGAAAACAATGTCGCTGTCCATGCGGTATTCGCCGTCGGGGCGGTTGTCGTCGTCAATCGTCATGATGGAAAAACTCTGAGTATAGGTATAGTTGTCGCGCTCGAGGCGGAACTCGGCTTCATGCTCGGCAAAACTCTTGATGATCTGGTCCACCGGCTGAGCAGGCGGTTCATTGATGATGGGATTATCGCCGGGCGAATGCAGCCGCTGGGCCGGGCCGGGTTCCTGCGCGGGAGCGGGATTAGGCGCGACGGCCTGTGAAGACTTGGTCTTGGGAGCCGACGCCATGGGGCCAGGAAAGTCCTGCGCGATTACGGGCAGCCCGAGGAGAAGGGCGGCGCCCAGGAGCGAAAGAGGCCTTGCTTGCAGCAGCTTGCTGGCTTTTGGGAGCTTCACGGATTTCCTCCACACACAGTTTTTCCCATTGAGTATAAGATTTTAGCAGGGCTGTAGGGGTTGCACGGGAGAATCTTGGGCGCCCGGGGGTGTAACCTTTACTCGGAGTGTGACTCCTATTTAGGAGTGGAAGTGCCCCTCTACTCTCGGCATCACTGGCAAAGACAGGTCATGCGCTAAAGGAGCCGAAACGGGAGACCCGCAGCAAGGGGCTCTCCATTCTGACGATGCACGAAGATCGCCAGCACGAAGCCGAGTTGATTCGGCGCATTCTTGCCGGAGAGACGGACCTGTTTCACGAGTTGATCCGGCCCTACGAGAAGATGGTCTACGTCACCCTTTTCACCATGCTGCGCAATGAAACGGAAGCCGAAGATGCTGCCCAGCAGGTGATGATCAACGCGTTCCGCTCCCTCAAGTTGTTCCGCGGCGAGTCCAAATTCAGCACCTGGCTGATTACGATCGCCATGAACGAAGGGCGTCAGCGACTTCGCAAAATCAAACGTGCTGCAGAGGAATCGCTGGAAGACACAATCGAGGAACCGGAGGGGGATTTCACGCCGGCGTTTCTGACCGATTGGCGGGAGATTCCCTTGGAAGCGCTGGAGCGCAAGGAGCTGCGGCAGAAGTTGCGCGGGGCCGTGGAAATGCTGCCCAAGATATATCGCGAAGTATTTGTATTGCGCGATTTGCAGGAAATGAATCAGGAGGAGACCGCCGCGGCCCTGGGCATCACCATTCCTGCTGTTAAGGTGCGGCTGCACCGCGCGCGCATCATGTTGCAGAAGACGCTTGTTCCGTACCTGAAGGAAAACGCTCCGGCTCGGAAAAGCTTCTTCGGGAGGTTGTTCCAATGAAGCTGGAGTGCAATCAGGTTTGGGAACACATCTCGGAATATCTCGATCAGCAGCTCACTCCCGAAGTGCGCGAGGAAATCGAGAAGCACCTGGAAGGTTGCGTAGCGTGCTCGGCGACCCTGGATTCCACCCGGAATGTATTGATTCTGACGGCCGATGACCGCACGTATGAGTTGCCGGTTGGCTATAGCAAGCGGTTGCACGATCGCCTGGAAAGGGTGATGCGCGAGAAGCCGGATCCTGGCAGCAGACAGAGCTAAAACGAGACTAGGCAGTGCCAGATGTAAGTGTAGGCCAGCGACTCATTTTCTTCCCAGATCTGCTTCACTAATTCCTTGTCGCCGACGATTTCGGGTAACTGCAGCGCTTTCTCTTCCCAGAGAAAACAAATGCCTGGAGGAATCGGTTTTTGACCCTCACTCATTTGTCGTTCTCCTTTCGCAAGAACCAAATCCGTTCACAATCCAGAAAAAGAGCGCCTCATCCAGAGGCGCTTAGTAGACACCATACTCATGGGTGAAATCCGTCATAGCCTGTATATTCTCGATTTTGGCGTCGTTTTGCACGATGGCGCTGGCATCCATGATGTAGCCGCCCTCGCGGCCAATGGTATCGATGACAAGTTTGCAGCGGTCGCGCACCTCTTGCGGTGTGCCAAATGCCAGCAGAGAGTTGGGAATTCCGCCGCTTAGACAGAATTTTTCCTTCAGCACGCGATGCACTTTCACGATGTCGTCCTGATCGATGTGATAGACCATGCTGTGTTCTGGCAGTTCGGCAAAGGCTTCCAGGTGATGCCCCCATTTCCCCTCTGCATAGAACAGCGTCTGATGGCCGCTTTTCCAAAGCTCTTCGATGATGGGGCGAAGCGTGGGCCAGAAGATTGTCTCGAAATGCTTCCTGGAAATAAACGGGACGCAACCGCGATGCATCCAAAAGCCGATGGGAACCTGCTTTTCGGGATCGGCGCTGGTGCGCGCCACATGCAGCAGGTGCGGCATCAAAGCCTCGCAGGCTTTCAGCACCTTGTCGGGCTGCTTCATCAAATCATTTGCCAGCCCTAAATAGCCGCGAAGTTTATCCGCGATGATATCCAATGGCGCTTTCAAGATTCCGCTGATGGCTGAAACCGTGCCGCACTCCCTGCGCAGCAATTCGTTCTGCGTGCCGAAAGCCGAGAAGTAGTTCAGCATGGCCATGCCACCCTTCAGGAAGGAAAGGTTGTTGCGATAAGTGGCAGGCGCGCCGATGGGATTGACTTCGGTGGAAACTCTGGGCATCCAGACATTGAACAGGAAGCCTGTGGGATCTTCCGCGAGGGCGCCATATTCATCCGCGTGCATGAAAGCCTTCTCTTCGGAAGGCTCGCGATACTGAAATCCGGTGTCAGCGGAGACATCAATGCCGGGAACACCATAGTATTTCAGGCCGATGGCTTGCGTCAGACCGGTCCAGACGTAAACCATGTTGCCGACCACGGCGTCCCAGTCAAAATCCTGCGCGCATTTTCGCGCCGCCGCAAAGGCCAGCCGATAATCGTGGGTGATCTGCTGGCACGTATAGCCAGCATACTTGGCCGTGAATTCCGCCACAAAAGGCCGGATAGGGATGCGGTCGGGCTTGCCATTATGCAGTGCGGTTGTGTAGCGCTTCAGCCGCTCCTGATACAGCGCTTCCTTGTCTTGAAGCATGGTGGGATATTCCCCTCCAAACGTAACGCTCATGAACAATTCCGGAGGCCAAATCCAAATGAGCAAAGACCCAGCCGCTGAATGACCCGAACAAGTCAGTCCCTTTGCACGCTGGATTGTTGGCCAGGGTTCTAGCTTGAAATTTGTGAGTGGTTGGCGCAGTCTGCAGGAAAGATTCGCGATTCACCAGGCGAGGATACCACTTCGGAAAGTAAACGTGGTGTGATGAAAAACGGAGGGAGTGTGTGCGTGACTTCGTTACTCTCGCACTATCCGTCCATCTCCAATGTGTTTCTTTCTGCACAGAAGCGGCTTTCCCGGCAAAGTAGAATCATGTGAGGAGACGCTATGTCATTCGGTCTTTACTCGGGCGGTTTCGCTATCGTCATCATCGGCCTGATTTATGCCGCGCACTTGATGCACATGCCTGCACACTGGATTGTGGCTGGCGCGGTAATACTTTTGGGAGTCGGGATCCTGGCAGCTGTGAAGGCGACGCGCCAGAAAGATCCTGTGGGATGAGAGTATTGTTAGATTTTGATTCTCCCTTGAATTGGTTGCCCGGCACGGTGAGTCCGATCCCAGGAGATCCTGTGGGACGGGCCGTATACTAGGGGTGATCCGGCGACGCACGATGCGAAGTGCCGCGTTCGGCCCGGCAGCAACGGCCTTGTAATTCACCGATTTTTACGATTGGGAACGAGTCGCGTCCCGAGATTTAACTACCCCCGATCAGCAGGGCCATCGGAAAAGTGGATTCCAATTGAACATCGGCCATTTATTAGCGGCATCAATGCCGACAGTAGAACGCAGCTTACGGCATTGGATGTTTCACCTCGGTGGCCTGGGCCTGATTCCCCTCGGGCTGCTGGACAACTCCCCCCTGCCGATACCAGGCGCCATGGATGTAGCAACGCTTCTGCTCTCCGCGCGCCAGCAGCAATTGTGGCTTTATTATGCGCTGATGGCCACGGCGGGTTCCTTACTTGGAGGCTTTCTCACGTACCGGCTGGCGCGCAAAGGAGGGAAAGCCGCGCTCGAACGCAGGTTCTCTCGGCGGAAAGTGGACAAAGTTTGCGCGATCTTCGAGCGATGGGGATTCGGCGCGATTGCCATTCCCGCCCTGTTACCGCCGCCGGTGCCCATGGTGCCATTTCTGCTCGCGGCTGGCGCGATGCAATATCCGATTAGAAAATTTCTAGCGGCGCTCGCGCTCGGACGGATCGCCAGATACACGATCCTGGCTTATCTGGCCGCGCGATACGGAAGGCTAATCATCAAGTTCATCAGGGTACACGGGCACCCAGTGGCATTGGGGATCATCGTGGTGCTGCTGGCAATCGCCGCTGTCGTCTTGTACTTCTGGGGCGGAGCTAGAAAAAAGAGAAAGAGCGGAAAATAGTTGTTGAGTTGACGGCCCTGGTAGAGAAGGAAACCGTCAATTCTGTCTGAAGATGTCCTAAGCTTCGTAAGGGCGCGCGCGCAGCCCATGCTTGCTCACTCCATTCCTAGCCGCCTCTTGTTCGAACCCCCGGCCGCCAATCCGAAGGTACAACCAGTGCCAGAGAGCCAACGGCAGGAATGGAATGGGGTTCTTAGTCATCATCTTCACCGCTTCTTCCGGCACGGGGCGCCCCTGGGCCAAGGCTGCGGCAGTTAGGTCCAAGGCTGCGAACACGTGCTTGAGGGGCGGTCGCGAGCGCTGCGCTTGGCTGAGAGGCTGGCCGCCCACCATCCCGCCTCCTCCCAAAGCAAGACCACCGGCCCAGGCGAAGCCGCATTGTTCGGAGAACTCGCGACAAATGGCCAATGCCACCGAATTCTGATGCGCTTCGGGGAAACCGCTGTTCACGATACCCACAAGCCGTTGCGAAGAAGTCTCGCGGCTTGGCGGCCGCTGAGCTGCAATCACGGTCAGTGCCTTGGTCACAAGATAGGGCAGTGCATCGACGTAGAGAGGGAAAACCAAAAGGATCAAACGGGCGTGTTCCACGGACGAGAGCAATTCGCGCTGGCCCTCCTCCCGATTCAGGCTGGCACGAAGTGTCAGCGATTCGGTCTCCCACCCTACGCGCTGGAGGTGGTCCAGCAGGTAGCCTCCAAGGACGCTCGACGTGCTCGGCGAGTTGGTTTTCGGGCTGCCCACGATGAGCAAAGCGCGTCGCGCGCCGTCCTGGCCTGCAAGAGGCGCACCGGGCATAACCGGCGCCGGCATCAACGACGCGGCAAGCTCGCCGTAGGGCAAAACGTCCGACCTGCCCAACAATGTTTGCAACCGCTGCCGGAGCGTATCGGTGTCCTCCGTGGCGAGAACAACTTCCGCAGCATAGCTGGGCGGATGGAAATTGATGGCGTTGCGCCCGGCGAGGATCCTGAAGATATGCGCTTCATGTGGATTGGGGCGGCGCTGGACTCCGATAATCAGGAAGCGCGGCCGGCGTGCGTAGCGCGGCGGGTGGTGGACTTCGCCATGATCCATCTGGAAGTAGGGAGAGGCGATCTGGACGAGCCGGTCCACCATTTTCTTGAGATCCGGCGAGTAGCCCCCGAAAGTCACGGGCGTGAAGAAAACCGTCGTATCGCTTTGGATGACGGCCTTGGCGATCTCGCGGCCGGCATCCGCCTCAACACAAATGCCGGGCGTCTCCAGCCAGCATTTAAAGCAACCGAGGCAGTGGGCCAGTTTCATTTCGCGCAAAGGAAAGGTCTCGATGTGAGCACCGGTTCCCTTGAGCACGTCAGACAAAATGCTGAGAACCGGCGAAAGGTCCGGATCGGAGGACGCGGAACCATCGAGGATTACGACTTTTTGCGGGGGCATGTGGATTCCTCCGGCCGGCAACACGGCCAGCCCCAAGGTTTGGCGGGTTGCTGGGCAGGTTTTGGGATAAACGGGAGCGGCACGATGGCAGGATATCAGTTTGGGAAGTTACTGCGATGTGACGATTAGCACAGAATTGGATCATGTTAACGGTTGATGAAAACCACCTTGAGTTGTCTCAACGAGTTAAGCTTGGGCCACTTCTTCCTCGAGAGGCCAAACGCAAAAAATTCGCACGACTGTGACGCGGCAGTTGAGTTATATTCGCGTGCGCCCAGAGCCTTCGTGTTGTCACCAAGAGAGGAGATCTTCGATGCGCCAAGCCATTGGCAGAATCAAATCCGTCCTGCTGGTCGCTGCCGCGAGCAGTGTTCTTTCGTGTGCTGCCGTTGCGCAACAAGTGCCTCCGCAACTCCAGCCGCCCTCGGGCGAACAACTTCTTCTGCAAGTTCATGCGAAGGGCGACCAGATTTACTCTTGCAAGGCGGATGGCTCGCAATACGCCTGGGGGCTTAAGGCTCCCGACGCCGCGCTTTTCGACAAGGATGGCAAGCCGTTCGGCAGACATTTTGCTGGCCCGTCGTGGGAAGCGAACGATGGCAGCCGCGTCACGGGCAAGGCCGTTGCTAATGCCCCTTCGCCCGACCCCGGTTCCATTCCGTGGTTGCTTGTGAACATCGTCAGCCACGACGGAAATGGCGTGCTTTCTCGCGCCACATCCATTCAACGCCTCAACACCAAAGGCGGTAAAGCGCCCGCCTCAGGCTGCGATGCCGCGCATGCCGGTCAAGAACTTCGCGTCCCGTACACCGCCGACTATCTTTTCTACGCGTCCAAGTAAGCGGCGCCTGACGAAAAATTCTCGTGAAGAGGGCGCATCTTTATGAACTCAGCGAGCGCATCGTCGGACAAAATCATCGCCACAGGCCGAATCTTTTTTTCTCTGGGGTTATTGGGCCTCGCTCTGCAATTCTTTTACTTCAGGCAGTTCATACCCGTGGTGGTCCCGTGGTGGCCCTCGTGGATTCCTGGGCGTCTCATTTGGATTTACCTGATAGGCGCAATTCTCTTCGTCATTGGGGCAATGATCCTGACCGGCAAAATGGCGCGATGGGCGGCAACGATACTAGGCGGCTTATTCCTACTGTGGGTTCTCTTCTTGGATATACCGGGATACAGCATGGGGCCCCGCGCGACACACATTGGTGCCTGGACAAATGCTTTTAAGGCGTTGGCCTTTTGTGGCAGCGCCTTCGTTGTCGCCCGGACTCTGCCCGATACTGCGTCGGGAAGCGGTCACAAACGTTCCTTCAGCTTTGCTCTTTTGGAAAAACTGATGCCGCTGGGGATGTATCCATTGGCGATTATGGTGACCGTGTTCGGGGTGGACCATTTCTTGTATGTCCCCTTTGTCTCGTCACTTGTGCCCGCGTGGATTCCGTGGCACGTCTTCTGGACCTATTTCGCGGGCACGGCGCTGATTGCCTCGGGATTGGGGATGATTTTCCGGGTCAAAGCACGCCTCGCCGCAACGCTACTGGGCGCGATGATTTTTGCTTGGGTGATTGTTCTTCACATCCCGCGGGCCATCGCCGATCCCTACGGCGCAATCGGTAACGAATGGACCAGCGTCTTCGAAGCGCTGGCCTTCAGCGGCATTGCGTTCATCCTGGGCCGCATCCTGCGCTGAGGTGCTGAGTCTTGAGTATTCAGTTATGAGTTGTAAGTCTTCCGAGAACAGAACCCCAAGACCAGCACTCAAACCGCGACGCTCGGCCTCCTCCGATGGGATTAGACATCTAGACAGTTGCATCCGACAACGTTAGGGCCTAGCATGAAACCATGCCCAAGGCGAAAGATGTCGATACCAGAAAATCCGACGCCGTCGTGAATGACGAGGATGAAACTACCCTTGCCGCGATCGACGAGGGACTCCGCGACGCCAAAGCAGGCCGTTCTACTCCCATCGATCAAGTCCGTAAGTTGCTGCCCAAATGGATTACCGCCTCCTCTTCACGCAAAGGGCGTTGAACGACCTCGCCGCAATCATCAGCCATATTGCCGAAGACGATGGCGAAGCCGCTTCCAGGTTTGGCGATTCGTTGCTGGACCACATTGACTTGCTGAAGCGTTTTCCCCGCATGGGTGGCACGATCCGCAACCGAGCACGCGTGCGCAAGCTGCTGCACAGTCCGGTGCTGGTTTATTACCAACTCCGCGAGGACCGCAGGCTGGTGGAAGTGCTCCACTTGCGCCATACAGCTCGGGAGTCGCCTCGTTTCTAGCCTTGGACGGTCAAATAGCCTATCTCCGCATCGCGCGGTAACGATCAGCTCATTTCAGGCTTGGCGCCACTTTAGGAAGACGGCGGCGAGCGGCGGCAGCGTAAGCGCCAGCGAGTGACGACGCCCCTGCCACGCGTGTTCGTCGGCGTTCATGCCGCCTAGATTGCCAACGTTTGACCCACCGTAGATGGCGGCGTCGGTGTTCAGCACTTCTTCGTAGTGGCCGGCGCGCGGCACACCCAGGCGATAACCGTAGCGCACCACGGGCGTGGCGTTCAATACGACCAGAATCACATCGTCGGGATTCTTTCCCCGGCGGATGAAGGAGTACACGCTGTTGTCCGAATCGTTGGCGTCAATCCACTCGAACCCCTGCCACTCGAAATCCACCTGATGCAACGCGGGCTGCGCGGCAATCAGCCTGTTGAGGTCGCGGACCAGATTTTGCACGCCGCGATGCGAATCGTACTGCAGCAGGTGCCAATCCAGGCTGCGCGCTTCATACCATTCATTCCGCTGGCCGAATTCCTGCCCCATAAACAACAGCTTCTTTCCCGGATGCGCGTACTGATAGGCGAACAGCAGACGCAAATTCGCGAACTGCTGCCACATGTCGCCGGGCATTTTGTGAAGCAGCGAATTTTTCCCGTGCACGACTTCATCGTGGGAAAAGGGCAGCATAAAATTTTCGGTAAACGCATAGAGCAGCGAAAATGTCAGCTTATTGTGTTCGTAGCGGCGGAAAACGGGATCCTTGGAAAAATAGTGCAGCGTATCGTTCATCCAGCCCATGTTCCACTTCAGGCTGAAGCCCAAGCCGCCTAGATACGTGGGGCGCGAAACGCTGGGCCAGGACGTGGACTCTTCCGCAATGGTCAGCACGCCGGGAAAGCGCAGGTGGGCCACTTCGTTCAAACGCTTGAAGAAATCTATTGCTTCCAGATTTTCGCGGCCACCGTAGCGGTTGGGAATCCACTCACCCTCTTTGCGCGAGTAGTCCAGATAGAGCATGGAAGCGACAGCATCCACGCGAAGGCCATCAATGTGATATTTGTCCAGCCAGAACAGGGCATTGGAGATGAGGAAATTCTGCACTTCGTTGCGGCCGTAATTGTAAACTAGCGTGCCCCAATCCGGATGCGTCCCCTGACGCGGGTCGGAATGTTCGTACAGATGCGTGCCGTCAAAGAGACTCAGCCCATGGGAATCGCGCGGGAAATGCGCGGGCGTCCAATCGAGAAGTACGCCAAGCCCAGCCTGGTGGCAGCGGTCCACAAAGGCCATGAAGTCCGCCGGCTTACCGAAGCGGCTGGTGGCGGCAAAGTAGCCCAGCGTCTGGTAGCCCCAGGAGCCGTCGAAGGGATGCTCCATAATGGGCATCAATTCGATGTGCGTGTAGCCGAGATCTTTTACGTACGGAATGAGTTGATCGGCGAGTTCGGTGTAGCTGAGCCAGCGGTTGTTCTCATCGGGAATGCGCCGCCAGGAGCCAAGGTGCACTTCGTAAACCGAAATGGGCTGCTCCAGCCACTTTCGCTGCGGGCGTTGCGCCATCCAATCGGCGTCGTTCCAGGGATGAATGTCGAGTCGCGCCACAACCGAGCCGGTGTTCGGGCGCAATTCCGCAAAAACCCCGTAGGGATCAGCCTTCAGAGGAAGCATCTCGCCGCGCGGGCCAATAATTTCGTATTTGTAAATCGCGCCTTCGCCCAGGTCGGGAAGAAACAGTTCCCAGATTCCGGAAGAGCCGCGCGTGCGCATGGGATGAACGCGGCCGTCCCAGTGATCGAAATCGCCGACAACGCTGACGCGCCGCGCGCTGGGAGCCCACACCGCAAAATGCACGCCGGAAATGCCGTCCACCGTTTTAATGTGCGCGCCGAGTTTTTCGTACGTGTCGTAGTGCCGGCCTTCTCCCATCAGGTACAGATCAAACTCACTGAGCAGATAGGGAAACGCGTAAGCATCGTGGACTTCAACCACCGCCCCATAATCCGTTCGATAGCGCAGGCGATAGCTGGAAGGCGCCGGCGCCAAATCGCTTACCAGCGGGAGTTCCACTTCGTAAATACCCTCCGGCCGGACTTTTTTCATGGGCAAGGGATCGGCTTGCCCACCCCAAAGGAGTTGCAGTTCGGATCCGCGCGGCAGAAAGACGCGCACGAGCCAATGACGTCCGCCAGGTGTTTCTATCGGCTGCGGACCAAGAACCGAGAAGGGGTCAGCGTTGCGCCCGGCAATGTGGGCATCCAGCCGCGCTTTGGCGGGATCGGGCGCGGGGGCTTTCGTTTTACGGGGAGGAGAATCGGGCACGGGAGCATTCTATCGGATTCTGCCCGGGGGTCCAATGCCCAGCGCTGGAAAAGTTGCGCAACTCAGGATTCCAGATGGCGCCCGCAGGAGGGAAGAGTTAAGAAAACCAAAGCGGCGGCTGAGGGATTCCGCGCCCGAGTTCGTCCCTCAACCGCCGCAGTCGATGGCGACTTGCGTTGCCACCAAGTCCATTCCGTCCAAAGGATCGAACGTGAACAGGTTGGCATCCCGCGCAAGCGCACGCAATACAACGGAACGCGCAAGAATCAGATCGTTTGAATGAAGCTCAACGACGAGTAAGTATCGTTAACTTCCAAGAAAAATCGCGGGGAAAACGCCACGTCCAGAGGTCCACAAGACATCTGGCAGCGCCCGGACCCGCCTCTAGGCGACGCTTGCGACGGGGCCCCTGCCGGGATAGAGTGCTGGCACGCTGACGAAATTCAGCACGGCTCTATGGCTTAAACTTTGCAAACTGAGGGGCGCGCCTTGAATCGATCTTTCGCAACATCCGCGGCTTTGCTGTATCTTGCATGCAGCATGATTCCCGGCACAACGCTCGCGCAGGATCGTTCGCAAGCACGATCCATGGTGATTTCGCAGAATGGCATTGTGGCCGCGGAATCGCCGCTGGCGGCGCAGGCTGGCGCACGCATTCTGGAGCGCGGCGGCAACGCCGTTGATGCCGCAATTGCAACGAACGCCATGATGGGCGTGGTCTCCCCGATGATGAACGGCATTGGCGGGGACCTGTTTGCGATCGTGTACGATGCGAAAGCCAACAAGCTTTACGGGCTGAATGCCAGTGGCTGGGCGCCCAAAGGCCTCAGTATCGAGCTCCTTCAAAAACTTGGCTTGCGCGAAATGCCGGAAGCCGGCATCCACACCATCACTGTCCCCGGCGCCGTGGACGGTTGGCAAAGACTCGCGGACAAATTCGGCCGGAAGAAGCTCAACGAAGATTTGGCCCCCGCGATACGCACCGCTCAAAATGGCTACCCGGTCACGGAAATGGTGGCGATGTACTGGGCTGGTGCAGCGGATTATCTGCGGGGCGACGAAACGGCTGCCAAGCTCTATTTGCCGGAGGATCGCCCGCCAAAGGCCGGTGAAATCTATCGCAATCCGGAGCTGGCGTGGTCCCTGCAGCAGATTGCCCAACACGGCCGCGATGCTTTCTACAAAGGTGAAATTGCGCGGCGAATCCTGGAAACCATGAAGCGTCACGGCGGCACCATGACCGCTGCCGACCTTGCCGAATACACCGCCGAATGGGTCGAGCCTATTTCCACCACCTATCGCGACTGGACCGTTTACGAGATGCCTCCTAATGGGACGGGAATTGCCGCGCTGGAAATGCTCAACATCATGGAGAATTTCCCTCTCGGCCAGAGGGACTATGGTTTCGGCTCCGTGAAAGCGCTGCATACGATGATCGAAGCTAAGAAAATTGCCTACGCCGACATGGCGAGATACATTGGCGACCCGCGCGGTCAGAAATTGCCCGTGCAGGCGCTGCTGTCGAAAGAGTGGGCGGCGCAAGCGGCCAAGTTGATCAATCCGGAGAAAGCGAATTGCGACGTTCCCGCTGGGAATATTCCCATGGGCAACGACACAACGTACCTAAGCGTGGTGGATCGCGAAGGAAACATGGTTTCGCTGATTCAGAGCAACTACAACGAGTTTGGCTCGGGGATCGTCGCGCCGGAAACGGGTTTCGTGCTGCACAATCGCGGCGCGCTGTTTACGCTGGATGCCACTTCGCCGAACGCTTTGGTTGGACGCAAGCGTCCGCGCCACACCATCATTCCGGGTTTCGCAAAAAATGGAGATATACGCCTGGCGTTTGGCATCATGGGCGGCTGGAACCAATCGCAGGCTCACGCGCAATTCATAGCCGACCTGGTGGATTACAAGATGAATATCCAGGCAGCCCTGGAAGCGCCACGCTTCACCAAGCGCACCTTTGAAGGCTGCGACGTCCAGATGGAGAATCGTTTCTCGCAGAAGACACGCGACGAACTCACCGCCATGGGGCACAAGATCACGGTTATGGGCTCCTTTTCCTCCGCTGTCGGTGGTGGCCAGGCGGTTCTGCGCGATTTTGCCAAGGGCATCAACTACGGCGCATCTGACCCGCGCAAGGACGGCGCTGCCATCCCGGAATTTCCTCCCGACTAGCGGCTGTCGGTCTACCACAAGAATAAATCGAAGGGTACCTTCCCTATTTGGTACGTGCGGGGGAGTACGGCAAAAGAGTTCCAGAAACGTGCAGAATGTGAACAGGTGTTCCTCAAAATCTTTGGCCAGGGCCCGCCGGCATCTGCTAACACCTGTCTTTTCAATACAATGGACTCCGCTTAGGGTGGTGTGAGAGTTGCAATCACTACTCGCTACAGAAATCTTTATTCAACGCGCACGCCCAGTAGGGAGGCAACCATGCAGTCCCGAATCGGCAATGTCCTGACGCTGGCATGCGGCTTGGCCGCCGGCACCCTTTTGGCGGGCAGCGTGGCCCGGGCGCAGAGCACCGAAGTGGCGGGGGAATATGAATGCACGCAGTCGCGTGTGGCGGGCAAGGAAATGCCCTGTAAGGCCGCGCCGCTCTCGTTGAAAACTGACGGGCATTTTGAGTTGCAGGGTCGCGAGGGCGAGTATCTGGTGAACGGAAGTTGGGTGGTGTTGAACGGCACAATACTGAAATCGCGCGCAAAGATCGAAGCCGGGCACAAGATCGTTTTCCGGTTCTACAACAAGAAGGGCCTTTGCGAGATGATTTACGAACGCCGCGTGGCGGAACTGGGCAAAACCAATCTGGGTTGATCTTCCTCTGGCAGTTTCTCGAATTCAAATTCCCACACTACAAAAGGACAGGTGAAGTTCGCCTTCACGCGAATCCTGCCCGATTACTTTTCCATCAGTTTTTCAAATAGATGCAGCGTAGCCGGGGCGTATCCGGCATAGTGATTGTTGGCAAAAGCAAAGGTGCGAATTTTACGTTTCAGGAAGTTGCGGCAAGCTTCCACCCAGTCCTGCAGATCGCGCGTGCGGTTCACAAGAGTTTTGTCCCACGTCTTTGTCAGTTCTTCGATGGCTTTGCGATCGCCCAGCCAGCGGATATAGGTGAAATCGGTGGTGATAGCGTCACCCTTGGCGAACCACTCGCTGGGCCGCGGCATCCATGGATGATCAATCAGGGCCAGCGCGATGTTGTGCTTGCGCAGAAGATCAAAGAGCGCCGGGCCGAGCCAGTTCTTGTTGCGGATTTCCAGGGCGAAGCGCGGCTCCGTGGGCAGTTTTTCCAGGAAAGGTTTCAATCGCGCCAGAAAATCAGCAGGCGCGGCGAAAGCCTTTTTATTGAAGTACTGGAATTGAAATAGGATGGGCCCGCGCTTCTCGCCCAGGTGATTGGTCACGCGCAGGAATTCCTTCACAAGTGGTTCGGCGTCCACCAGCACGCGCTCGTGCGTAATCTCTTGCGGCGCCTTCAGGCAAAACACGAAATTCGCCGGGGTTTTGGCATACCAGCCTTTCACGGTGGATTCCGCCGGGATGCGGTAGAAGGTGGCGTCAACCTCCAGAGTGTCAAACTGGGTTGCGTAGTAGGAAAGATAATCGCGCGGCTGCGTGCCCTTGGGATAGAAACTGGTCTCCCAACCTTCGGCAGTGAAGGAAGAAGTGCCGAGGCGCAGAAGCGGTGGAAGAGTCTTCTCGGTCATGCTGGGAATGATACAGCAGGAGGCCGAGGCCGGCGACGCGAATTGCCATGCGTTTCAGATGCGGCAGGCGCACCTTTTGAGGGCGATACTGTCTCGTTAAGTAACGATAGTGGATTTTTGGAAGCGTCAACGCCTCCGGAACTTGACGCCTGCGGATGGCGGGCGTAAGGTTTGCCCGGAGAGATGAAGAACTCGGAAATTCCTGACCTGATCTGGCTATTTGACAGGAAGGAATCGTGACGAGCTCTCAGTTGCCGCGTGTTCATCGGCTTTGTTGGCAGACAGAGCTTGAGCGCTTTCTGTCACGTGTTCAACTGACGGTCGGGTCCTATCAATCGGCCGCAAGAGTCGCCCACTCTTGCTTCTTCCTGTCTCCGGTATCTGTGCCGCTTCAAACAGACAAAGAGTGCCGTCCCGGCCCTGAAGTCTCCAGGCGTCCAACGGGTTTTCGTGGGGAGCTCGGATGAAGAAAGCAAAGTTCGTTCTTTTAGTCGTGGAGAATAATGATTATCAGGCCGAGCAGACCATCGCGGCGAAAGAAGCGGCGCGTGAGTGTGACGTGGACCTCCAAGTCATGCAAACGGAGCACGACGCAGTCATTCAGAGCCAGGAAGTCCTGAAGCTTCTGTATAACCCGGCGGAAACCCGGCCGGATGGAATCCTATTCGAGCCGGTAGGCACGCCTCTCGAGAAGGCCGCGAAAATCGCTGCAACTTCTGGTGTCGGGTGGGTGGTGCTGAACCGGGAAGTGGATTACCTCAAGGAGCTTCGCCTTCAGTCCACAACCCCGCTCTTCTGCATCACTACAAATCACGACGAGGTGGGCCGAATTCAAGGCGAGCAGATTGCCCATCTCCTCCCTCACGGAGGCGCCGTCCTCTATATTCAGGGACCCTCCGACAATAAAGCGGCGGTGCGTCGCGCCGCTGCCATGCAGAAGGCCAAACCTGCGGGCATGGATGTGCGCGTACTGAAAGGACTTTGGACGGAAGAGAGCGCCTACAACGCCGTGAACTCCTGGCTGAAGCTCAACATGGCCAAAGACGTGACCATTGGACTTGTGGCAGGACAGAATGACGCCATGGCTTTGGGCGCACGCCGCGCATTTCAGGAGCTAACCGGAGGAACCGAACGCGATCACTGGATGAGCTTGCCCTATATCGGTTGCGACGGCCTCCCCAACACAGGCCAGGTTTATGTTCACCGCGGCCTTTTGCAAGCCACCATCGTGATTCCGGCGAATGCCGGGCAAGCTATCCGGACGCTTGTGAATTCCTTGAAAACGAAACAACCGCCCCCGGAGTGCATCTTCACGACCGCAAGTTCGTTTCCTCCACTTACGACGCTGAAGCCCAAGAACTAATTCGTTATCGTCTTCTCGCCGAGCTTTTCAAAAGGTACGTTGAGCAGAGGATAGAACTTCCAATCCTTGTAATCGAAGTGCCACCACTCGTACTCGTTCACCGTGAAGCCTTCCGATTCCATGGCGCGGCGCAGAAGTTCACGATTCCAGCGCTGCAGGGAAGTGCCGCCGGGAAATGTCGGATAGGAACGTGGCGACATTTCGTCATACAGTCCGGGCATTTCGACTTCATTCCCCGTGGTCAGGTCGTAGAGCGTCAGGTCCACCGCGCAGCCGCGATTGTGCTTGGAGCCTTTCTTTGGATCGGCAACAAAATCGTGGCCTGCGGGGGGCGTGGCGTCCCAGAAAACCTTGGTGATGTACCACGGGCGGTAGCCATCGTGGATCAACAGGCCGTAGCCGAGCGGCTGCAATTTGCGCAGTACGCGCAAAAGCGCTCCGGCGGCGGGACGTTGCAGAAAGGCGCGGGCCTGGGTGTACAGGGGCGTGCCCAGGAAATTGTCGTCGTGGGCGTAGCGGATGTCCAGATGGATAGCCGGGTCAAGCGTGATGAGTTCAACGAGATCAGGCTTGCGAAAATGGGCCGGCTCTTCGGGAGGCTTCGCCGCTAGGGCGGCGGAGCGGAGTTCTTCCAGTGGCTTTGTGGGCGTGACGTGATAAAAATGCTCGGGATCGGCACCGGCATCGGCACGAATAAAATGTTCCACGAGATAAGAAAATGAAGCGACGCTTCCACTCTTGTCCCGCTGCTCGCCGAAGAGGTATGTGCGTCCATCCGGGCCACTGATCAAGACATTCCCACCTGCCTCGTGAATTTCTTCAGGTTTTTCCGAGTGGCCCTGAGGCTGCATAAAGAGGTGCTGACCCTCCTCGAAGAAAATCATCGTAAGAGTCGGTTGTTTGTAGCTGTTGTATTCGTAAATCCCAACTAGTTGCTTCCATTCGGCAGGCGCATCCGCTGGTTTAGGCCCGGGAGTGAGTGATGACCCGGCGGTCTCGGCCGTTTGAGCGTAAAGCTGTGCAGCGGCAAGGAAGCCGCAAAGACTGAGTAACAGAATGCAGGGAAAGCCTAAACGTGGTTTGTTCACAAACGAGATGATACCGGAAATCAAGCAAATAAACGTAGGGGTCCAGCACTGCTGGACCCCAATCGAGGAAACGTTCGAATGGAGCTACTTCTTAGCGGAGGCCGCTGCTTCGGACATGCCCGGAGCAAGAATGGGATTCAAGAACGGCATCATCGATCGCAGTTGCGGCCCCAACTGCTCGAGTTTGCTTGTCTGCTCCGCCTTCCGCTGGGCCAGGAAATTCGGGCAACCCTTTTCATTCTCTTCGATCCATGCTTTGGCAAAGCTGCCGTCGCGAATTTCCGCCAGCAACTTCTTCATGGCTTCCCGCGTCTCCGCAGTCACGATGCGCGGGCCCGCGTGATAATCGCCGTGCTCGGCGGTGTCGCTCACGGAGTAGCGCATATAGCTAAGCCCGCCGCGATAGATCAAATCCACAATCAGCTTCAATTCGTGCAGGCACTCGAAGTACGCCACTTCGGGCTGGTATCCGGCATTCACCAGAGTCTCAAAGCCCGCTTTGATCAGATGGCTGACGCCGCCGCAAAGAACGGCCTGTTCGCCGAAAAGATCCGTCTCGGTTTCCTCGGTAAATGTGGTTTCCAGCACGCCGGCGCGGGTGGTGCCGAGTCCTTTCGCATAGGAGAGCGCGAGCGCTTTCGCCGTGCCGCTGGCATCCTGCTCGACCGCAAGCAGCGCGGGTGTCCCTGCACCTTCCACAAAAACTTCACGCACGCGGTGGCCGGGCGCTTTCGGCGCAATCATGGAAACATCCACGGTCTTGGGCGGCTTAATCGCGCCGAAACGGATGTTGAAGCCGTGCGCAAACATCAGCGTTTTACCAGGAGTGAGATGGGGCTCAATCGCTTCCTTGTAAAGCTTCGGCTGGCGCGTGTCGGGCGCAAGAATCATGATCACGTCCGCCCATGCGGCGGCTTCCGCGGGAGTTTTCACGGTAAGGCCGTCGCTTTCCGCCTTGGCGCGCGAAGCGCTGCCCGCCGGAAGTCCGACGACCACGGAAACGCCGGAATCGCGCAAATTCAACGCGTGCGCGTGGCCCTGCGAGCCGTAGCCGATAATGGCCACCTTTTTCTTCTGGATCAGAGAAAGGTCTGCATCCTTGTCGTAATAGAGATTTGCCATTGCGTTCGTTGTTCCTTTCGTGGGCCGCGCTGCGGCCGAAAATCGTTGAGACCTGGATTATGAGTTAATCGCAATCCAGTGTTTCGGGGTTATTTCGCGGAGGGGGCAGGTTCCACGGGAGCGGCGGCATCCGGCAAGGCTGGCGGACGCAGCAAATCGTTCCCGCGCGTCATGGCGATCCTTCCGGTGCGCGCCATTTCCAGCACGCCGAAGGGGCGCAAGACTTCCAGCAGGCCGTCAATCTTATCCACGGTGCCGGAAACTTCCACAATCAGCGATTCCGGCGCAACGTCTACCACGCGTGCGCGAAACACTTTGATGAGTTCCATCAGATGCGGACGGTTCTGTTGGTCGGCGGAAACCTTGATCAGCGCCAAGTCGCGTTCCAGCATGGATCGATCGGTGATGTTTTCCGCCAGCAGAACATCCACAAGCTTCTCCAAGCTGGCTTCCAGGCGGTGCGCGCCGCGCTCATCCGTGTGCGCGCAAAGAGTCATCCTGGCAATCGCTTCATTTTCCGTGGGGCCGACGGTCAGCGAATCAATATTGATGGCCAGGCGGCGGGTGAGGGAAGCGACGCGATTCAGTACACCTGGCTTGTTTTCCACATAAGCGACGATGGTTTGCATGCGATCCTCGATTTTCTTGCTACTTCGACTGCACCCAATAAGCCCAGGAAGAATTACGACTCCCGGCTTGGCATTTCATTGTACCGGATACAGCTCCAGCCGGTCCGCCGTGTTACGCCAAGCAATCAGTCCCAAGGTTCCGTGGCGGTTTCCACCAGTGGGCTATTGGGGCGCCGAATCATATCGTGGAGCGCCGCGCCCGCTGGCACCATCGGATACACCGAGTCTTCCTGCTCGACGCGGAAGTCCAGCAGAATCGGTTGATCGGTTTGCCGCGCCGCCTCGATGGTCGGAACCACTTCCGCGCGCGTGGTGATACGTTCCCCGCGAATCCCAAAGGCATTCGCCAGCGAAACAAAATCCGGCGCCACCAGGGGCGTGGCCACGTAACGCTTGTCGTAGAAAAATTCCTGCCACTGCCGAACCATGCCCAGATAGCCGTTGTTGATGATGGCGATCTTCACGTTAATTTTTTCTTGCACGATGGTAGCAAGTTCACAGGAGGTCATCTGGAATCCGCCATCGCCGGCCACAACCCACACTTCCGCATCGGGCCGCGCGAACTTTGCGCCAATCGCGGCGGGCAGGGCAAATCCCATGGTTCCCAGTCCGCCAGAAGTAATCAGAGTGCGCGGGCGGTCGTGGTGGTAGTACTGCGCTTCCCACATCTGGTGCTGGCCCACGTCGGTGACGACGATGGCTTCGCCTTTGGTGACTTTCCAAAGATCGTTGATGACATGCGCGGCGTAAAGATGGCCGCTGTCGGGAAGGCTCTGAATATCGCGAACGGCGGAATCGCCCTTAAGTTCTTTGATGTGGTCGAGCCAGGGGGAATGGTCGCGTTCGTGGACATGTGGCAGAAGTCTGCCCAGAGTTTCGCCGGCATCGCCGATCAGCGCCGCATCCACGTGGACGTTCTTGTTGATTTCCGCGCGATCCACTTCGATGTGGATTTTGTGGGCGTTGCGCGCATAGGTGCGAAGGTCGCCGGTAACGCGATCATCGAAGCGCATGCCCACGGCGATCAGCAAGTCAGCTTCCTGAATTGCGGTGTTCACCCACGCTTCGCCGTGCATGCCCATCATGCCGAGGTTCATGGGATCGCTGGCAGGGAAGCAGCCGATGCCGAGGAGCGTCATGGCCACGGGAATATTGCTGGTGCGAACGAAGTCCTCCAGCTTGCGCATCGCGCCGGAAACCATTACGCCGCGTCCAGCGAGGATTACTGGGCGCTTCGCCGTGTTAAGCAGTTCGACGGCGCGGTCAAATTCGACCTGATTGTGATTGTTGCGGATGCGCTTGGGCGGCAACTTCGGGCCGCACGTCTCCCAGTCGAATTCCGCCGAAGCCTGCTGCGCGTCCTTGGTGAAATCCACCAGCACAGGTCCCGGCCGTCCGGACTGGGCGATGATGAAGGCTTCGCGCAACGTGTGCGCAATATCTTCCGCGCGGGAGACTACCACGTTGTACTTGGTGATGGGCATGGTGATGCCCGTGATAT
>Ga0181523_10001170_pt1 | contig 28411 bp, 25 predicted proteins | sample PEATcosm2014_Bin_43_FD_119752 | JGI IMG/M metagenome (GOLD analysis project Ga0181523, IMG submission 119752) | Peatland microbial communities from MTU Mesocosm Facility, Houghton, MI, USA - PEATcosm2014_Bin05_30_metaG | ecosystem: Environmental > Terrestrial > Soil > Wetlands > Peat | place... | reverse complement strand
GCTCGCCGAGCGCCCGCTCCCCGAGCGGCCGCTCGCTGCCCGCGTGCTGCCGGCTGGTGCGCAGGCCCGCCGCGCGGGCGACGCTCACCGCCTCCAGCCTGCTGTGCACGTCGAGCTTGCTGAAGATGCTGCGAGTGTGCGTGCGCACGGTATCGGCGGAGATCATCAGGTCCGCGGCGATCTGGTGGCCCGGCTTGCCCTCCGCCATGCTGATCATCACGTCGAGCTCGCGCGGGCTGAGCGAACCGAGCAGGTCGCTGCTCTCGGTGGCTCGCCGGACATCGCCGCGCAGCTGGCGCAGGATCTCGCCGAGCATGCTCGGCGGGAACCAGGAGTGGCCGTTGGCCACCCCGCGCAGCACGGTCTCGAGCTGATCGGCCGCCTGCTTCTTGGAGACCCAGGCATCGGCGCCTGCCCTGGCGGCATCGACCGCGTGCGAGATGTCCCCGTCCGCGCTGACGACGATCACGCGCGCGGACGGCCACGCGGCCCGCAGCCGGTGCAGGACCTCCGCCACGGCGGAGCCCAGCGGCTCGACCTCGATCAGGATGACATCCGGGCGCAGCCACCGGACAATATCCGGCAGCCGCGGGTCGTCGGTGCTGCAGCAGCCCGCAACCCACAGGTCCGGCGCCGCTGAGAGGCGGGAGGCGAGTGCCTCCGTCACCATCCGGTAGTCGTCCACCAGAAGTAGCCTGAGCGTATCCACAGCACTACTGTGCCGTGCCCCGCTGACCATGTCCTCATGCATTTGAATGAATATTCAGACAGTAATGCTGCAAACGAGTGCTGGCAGTTAGCATTTTGCTCCTAGCGCGGTGTCCTCGGCCGCCCAGTAAGCCGGCAGCGCTGAATACGGATTTGCTCCTGACCCGCTGGTTACGTAGACATATCCGGCATGCCGCGCTCGCGCCAGGTTAATGGCATGATCGAGCTCGCCGGCTGGGGTGGCGTAGATGGTGTGCGCGAAGCGGTCAGCCGGGTACCGGGCCGTCCAGGCGGGAACGCCAATATGCCGGTAGTCCGCATACGTTCCCTCATAAACCATGATGACATTAGCAATCGACATATAACTTTCGGCCGGGTAGGTGCCAGGATTCAGCCAGATCCTGGAGCCGGGGCTCAGCCGGCGGATGTAAGCCGCGAGCTGCCGGTAGTAGCCAAGCTGGCCGGCCCCGCTGGCCGACTGATCCAGGAAGATGCCCGTCACCCCGTACCAGGACCGGTAATGGCGGACATCCGCCTCTACCGCCGCCACCGGCCGTCCCGTGTAGTCCGTGCCGCTGTAGCCGAGCACGGTGACGCCCGCGGCCTGCGCCTGCCTGACCACGGCCTGGAACGCCGGATTAGGTGCGCTGCCGGCCCCGGTGCCGGAGATATCCAGGATCATGACGCCAGGCGGCGGCGTCGCGCTGATCGCCTGGCTCCAGCCGCTGCCCGGCGCGAAGAAGGCGGGCACGAAGGACTGCTGGCACCGGCCGCTGCTGCCGCCCAGCAGCCGCACCGTCACCGCCACCGCGGCGGCGGCCACGACGATGGCAGCCAGGATCGGCGCCGCGCGCCGCCACCGGCGCCGGCGCTCCCGCTGAGCCCACGTCACCGGGGAGTGCCGCCTGGTCTTCGGGCTGCGGACAGGCATGTGATTCCTAGTCTCCTGGCCCCGGGCCCATGCGCCACGGCCCGTCCGGCGCGAGTCCCCACGCGGGCAGCCCGTCGTAGGGGTTATCCCCGCCGCGATCGGTGATGTAGGCGCAGCCGGCCCGGCGCCGGGTGGCCAGCAGGCAGGCGTCGGCGGCGTGCTCCGGCGGCACCGAGTACACGACGTGGTAGAAGGTCGTGGCCGGGCGCGACCGGGTCCAGCGCGGGACGGCGAGCCGCAGGTAGGGCTCCCAGGGACCCTCGAACGTGCCGATGATGTCGGCATGCTCGGCGTATGCCTCGAGCGGATGAGCGCCGTGGTGGAATACCACCGTCTCTGTCCCGAGGTCACGGCTGCGGCGGGCCAGGGTGGCGTAGTAGTCCAGCTGCTCCGGGCCGACCGCGACGCGGTCAAAGAACATCCCGGCCACGTCAAACCAGTTCAGGAACCGCTGCACGTCGGCCAGGGTGGCCTCAGCCGGCCGCTGCCCGTAGTTGGTGTCCACGTAGCCCGCGACCCCGATGCCGGCCTGGCGCAGCAGATCCAGCGCGCCGTCGAAGTCCGGGCTCCGCGCCAGTCCCGGACCGTTCGCCACGTTCAGCACCACCAGCCGGATGCTGGCCGCATGCGCGGCGATCTGCCGCCACAGGCCGAAATGCGCCGCCGGATGAAAGTAAGCAGGCACGATCAGCCGTGGCAGCTCAGCTGCCTGCCCGGCGGACAGTCCCGAGGAGGGCCATGCATCGTCACGGGATATCCAGGTCATGGCTCGCCTCCCACATGTCAGCCAGTGATGTCCCGAGATCGCGCCGCGGCAGCCAGTCCAGGTCCCTGGTGGCACGGCCGATGTCAGCCTGCTGCCAGGACCAGGCAGCCGACCGGGCCGAAGCCGGCCCGTCCTCAGTCACCGCGCAGCTGCAGCCGCTGACCGCGAGCAGGTCCCGGACCATCGAGCGGACCAGGACCGGCCGGCCGCTGCCGATGTTGAGCACCGGATGGGGCAGCGCTGGCGCGACCGTCGCGGCCAGGACTCCGTCAGCGACGTCGCGCACGTCGACGAAGTCCCGCACGCCGTCCAGCGAGCCGAGCCGCAGCGAGTCATCGCCGGCGGGCAGCCGCCGCAGCTGCGCCGCGACCCGGCCGGGCAGGCTGTCCTCTGGCGCGCCGGGCCCGAGCGGGTTGAACACGCGCAGCACGACCGCTTCCAGCCCGGCGCTCCTGGCCAGCTCAACCAGCCGGGTGCCGGCCAGCTTCGTCGACCCGTAGCTCGTCTCCGGGCGGGCCGGCGTCGACTCGGCGACGGCGTCACCTGGCTTGCCGGAGCCGTACTCGGCGGCTGACCCGATGTGCACCAGCCGGGCCGGCAGGCCGCTGGAGAGCATGGCGGCCACCAGCGCATAGGTGCCGGTGATATTGACGGCGGCCAGCATGTCCTGATCGCCGGCCGTCAGTCCCGCGCAGTTCACCACCACGTCCGGGCCGAGCGCCGACAGCATCGCGGCGACCTTGCCCGGCTGGTCGGTCGCGAGATCGACGATCTGATGGGCTGCCGATCCGGGCAGCGCGCTCCGGCCTGCCGTCACGACGCTGTGGCCCGCGGCCGCGACCCGCTGGCACACGTGCCCGCCGAGAAACCCGCTGGCTCCGATAATGAGGATCCGCATCCAGTCACCCCGCCCCTGTTAGCCGGCGCCGGCGGCCCCGGCATCGGCTGCGCGTGCGCACGGGCTGACACCTCACTGGCGGTACTCCCCCGGCTGGTAGCGGGCCAGGTTGGCCGGCTGGGTGAACCAGTCGATGGCGGCCCGCAGGCCGTCCTCCAGGCTCATCAGCGGCCGCCAGCCGGTTCGCTCGCGCAGCCGGGACGCATCGCAGACCAGCCGCATCACCTCGGAGTCCTTCGGCCGCAGCCGCTGCGCATCCTCGACAATGTCGGCCTGCACGCCCATCAGGCTGGCGATCGTCGCGGCCAGCTGCCCGATCGAGATGTCGCTGCCGGTGCCGCTGTTAAACAGCTCGCCCAGGACTGCCGAGGCCGGGGCGGTGCCGAGCTCGACGAAGGCCCGCGCGGTGTCGGTGACATAGCTGAAGTCGCGGGTCGGATTCAGCGCGCCCAGCCGCAGCTGCCGCGAGCCGGCCGCGAGCTGCGTGATGACCTGCGGGATGACCGCGCGCGCCGACTGCCGCGGCCCGAAGGTGTTGAACGGGCGCAGGGTGACCACCGGCAGCCCGAAGCTCAGGTGGTAGGACTCAGCGAGCTTGTCCGCCGCGACCTTGGCCGCCGCGTACGGCGACTGGGCCTGCAGCGGGTGCGCCTCGCTGATCGGGACGGTGCGGGCCGTGCCGTAGGTCTCGCTGGTCGAGGTGTGCACCAGCCGCGGCGTCTCGCAGGCGCGGACCGCCTCCAGCACGTGCAGGGTGCCGATCGTGTTGGTGTCCACGAATGACCGCGGCGCGCTGTAGGAGTACGGCACCGAGCCGAGCGCGGCCAGGTGGTACACCACGTCGGCGCCTGCCACCAGCTCGCGAGCCGATGCGGGGTCGCGCACGTCGCCGAACACGACCTCGACCTGGTCCCTGATCCCGGCCTCCAGGGTGTCCAGCCACCCCGCCGCGCTGAACATGTTGTAGAGGGCCATCGCCCGCACCCGGTAGCCGCGGCGGACCAGCTCCTCCACCAGGTGCGAGCCGATGAACCCCTCGGCCCCCGTCACTGCTGCGATCTCGGTCATGACACTCCCCCTGTCCGGTTGTTCCTGCGTGGCCTGGTGCCGCGGCGCGCTAGTAGCCATGCCGCACCGCCCGGCTGAGTTCCCTGGACGCGTAGATGCCGAGCGCGATCAGCAGCCCGCAGCACGCGGCCAGCTGCGCGGGGACGCCGTAGTCGCGGTAGCCGATCTCGAACGCGAGCGCGACAGCGGCGGCGGCCAGCGCGAAGGCCCGGGCCCCGAGCGCCTGCAGCAGCAGCGCCAGGAACATGGCGCAGCCGAGCGCCAGGTAAGCCGCTACCTCGGCCGGTACCGGCCCGCGCAGCGGGATCAGCCGCGCCGCCAGCACGATCCAGATGGTCGCCGCGGTCAGCGCGAGGGTCCCGGCCAGGTACTGGCCCACCGCGGCGAGCAGCACCCGCCTGGCCCGGACGCCGAAGTCGCGCAGCTCGCCGGTCGCCCGCACCAGCCGCCGCATCCGCCTGCGGTACCAGAGCAGGCTCCACTCGGCGGCGCCCATGGACAGCGACAGCGGCAGCGCCGCCAGCAGCGCGCCGACGTTGATCCCGCCGTGCCCGTGCACCCCGGCCGCCACCGGGAAGATCAGCAGGCCGGCCGCGAGCAGCCCGAAGGCGATGGCGGGCAGCGCCGACAGCAGCTCCGTCCCGGTCAGCACCCGGCCCGCCCGCGGGCTGCGGGGCCGCGAGCAGGCCACGGCCAGCGCGAGCGCGAGCAGCGGGGTCGCGGCCAGCGCGGCCCAGACCAGGTGCTCCTGCCCGGCCGGCCGTCCCAGCAGCAGGAACGCCGCGCTGCCGAGGACGCCGGGCGCGAGCGCGACCAGCAGCCAGCGGTCGGCGCCCAGGACCATCAGCACGCAGGCGCCGAGCATGTACGCGCCCTCGCCGGCGCCGAAGATCACCACGTCGGCCCGTGCGTGCAGCAGCATCGCGGCGGCCGCCATGGCCGCCGCGACCACCGCCAGCCCGGCCACCAGCCCGGCCCGCAGCACCCGCCGGGTCTGGCCCGTGTCGGCCATGCCGAGCCGCCGGTAGCCGAGGTAAGCCAGCCCCTGGCTGAGTCCCCAGGCCACCAGCAGCGCCGCGACCAGCGTGGGCAGCACGCCCGGGCCGCCTAGCAGCCCGGCCGCGGCCGGGAAGCAGATGGCGGGCAGCCCGTACAGCAGGCCGTGCAGGGCGGGCCGCAGCCTGCTGGTGTGCCAGGGATCCGACAGCGGCTCGGGCTCGGCAGGCTGCCGGGGAACCCGCTGGAACATCTCCTGGGCCAGGGCGAAGACGTCCGGCAGGCCGTAGCGGTCCGCCACCGCCTGGTCGCTCAGGCCGTCGAACTCCAGCGCGCTGGCGATCTCCAGCGGGTCCACCGCCGACGCGCAGACCTCGCTGAAATCGGCGCAGAGCGCGGCCACGCTATCGGCAGGCTCCGAGCGGCCCTCGGTCAGCAGCGGCCCCGCGCCGCCGGCCGCCTGCTGCGCGAGCAGCCGGGGATCCCGCAGGCTCTCGGCGCTCATCCGGCTGCCCCCAGCGCCATCAGCTGCGCTCCGCCGAAACGGTGCCGCCAGCCGGCTCCGGGCGCGATGGCCGGCGTCTGGCCGGGGTCAGCGGTGAGCAGCGGGCGGCCAGAGCCGAGGAAGGTGTAAATCTCATCGAACGCGCTGATCGCCCGGTCGACCGTGAAGTACTCCAGGGCGCGCAGCCGGGCTGCCGCGCCCAGCTTCTGCCGCAGCCCGGCGTCCCCGAGCAGGGTGAGGCAGGCCTCGGCCAGCCCGGCCGGGCTGCGCGGCGGCACCGCGAGGCCGGTGTCGCCGATGGCCTCGGTGACGCCGCCCACGTCGGTTCCGACGCACGGCCGCCCGCACGTCATGGCCTCGATCAGGGTGTAGGGGAATCCCTCGGTGATGCTGCACAGCACGACGACCTGCCCGGCCGCATACGCGTCGCGGATCTTGTCCACCCGGCCCTCGAAGCTGGTGCTGGCGCTGATGCCCAGCTCGTCGGCCAGCAGCTGCAGGTGCTCCAGGTAGGCCTCGCCGCCGGCCGGGGGCGAGCCGAAGATGCGCAGCCGCGCCGCCGGGATCTGCTCGCGGACCAGCGCGAACGCGCGCAGCAGCGTGTCCAGGTCCTTGACCGGGTCGACCCGTCCGGCCCAGGAGATGGTCGGCACGTCCGGCTCGCCGGCCAGCGCGGGGAAGTCGGCGGGATCGACCCCGTTGTAGACGGTGCGGACCTTGGACAGGTCGGCGCCGAGCTGCTCCTCCCAGCGCTTGTTGTAGACGTTGCCCGGCGTGATCATCTGCGCTTCGTGATAGCCGAGCGCGCACAGGCGGCGCAGGAACCGCAGGAACAGCCGGCGCACCGGCCACCGGTACGGCGCCGAGCGGCTGTGCAGGAACTGCTCCCGCATGTAGATGCCGTGCTCGGTGACGAGCATGGGCGTGCCGTACTGCCATTTCGCGGTCAGCGCCGGCAGCGCGCCGAGCCCGTTGGTGACCGCGTGCACCACGTCCGCCCGGACCGGCGGATGCGACAGCGGCCGGAGCGCGTGCTCGATCATCTGCATGACGGTGACCGCGTCATGCAGGGTCGGCACCGAGTGCGCGCTCTCGGGCCGGTCCCGCCACGCGTCGCTGAGCACCTGCACGGCGCTCTCGCTGGCGAGCGCGCCCGAGAGGGTCCCGGCCTGGCCGCAGCCGAACATCTCGCGCAGCACGCTGGCGAAACGGTCCTGCTGCTGGTCGGGCGGCTCCAGCAGGACATCGATCAGGTCGCCGACGGGCACGGCGCCCCGGCCGCGGCCCAGCCTGGCCCGCGGCCCGGAACCTGGCGGCGGCGGGCCCCACAACGGCACCGTGACCAGGGACGTGACGTTGCCAGGCAGCTTCCAGCGCACCGGCTCGCTGCCCGTGGCGACCAGCGCGACGAGCCGGAAGTCGTAGTCCGGCATGCCGCGGATCAGCTGGTCACACCACACGCTGACACCTCCGAAGTGATGCGGGTACGTGCCTTCCTCGGTCAGGGCTATCTGCATGACTGGCTCGCTCACCCGCCCCGTCCGGCCGGCACCGGCCCGGCGCCGGCGACAGCCCGCAGCGCCTCGCCCAGCGCCCCGCCAGGCAGCTGCGCCGGGTTGGCCGCGGCATTGATGGCCGCCGTGGAGCGCGGCAGCCGCGCGGCGGCGGCCGTGGCCGGCGCCGTCGCGGGACCGGCCGGGTACGGCGTCGATGCCAGCGCCAGCTTCAGGCCGTGCCCGCCCAGGGTGGTGCGGGCCGAGAGCTGGCCGGCGTAGCCGGCGCCGTAGGCCGCCCCGCCGGCCGAGCTCACCCTGGTCCCGTCCGGCGCCGTGACCGGGACGGACGTGCCCGCCGGGCCGGTGATGGTGACCACGCCGCCCTGCACGTACCCGCGCACGGATCCGGCCGCCAGCGCCCTGGCCCACATCTGCTGGGCGTGCAGGGCCGCGCCGTCGGCGGACATCGGGTTGCTGACGACCGGGGCGCTCGCGCTGAACACGCTGCGGTAACCGGCCAGCGCGCCGTCGATCACGGGGTAGCCGAGCCGGCCGCCGGTCAGGTTCGACTGGCGCAGGTAGAACGGCCGCGGGTCGTTCTGCAGCACCGACCCGAGCATGATCGTGACCTGCAGCGGCCGGATGAACGAGTTCCATCCGGTGGCCGGGCGCAGCGGCGTCAGGCAGGAGACCGGGGTCACGGTCGAGCAGGCCCCGCTGCCGCCGTCAGCCGCGGAATCGTAGAGCCAGTTGTACTCCGAGACCTCCTGCGCCGGGGTGGTGACGTTGTAGAACACGTCGATCGGGTGCCGCGGCAGGCCGAGCGCGGCGCCGACGGGCCGCATGGCCGGCTCGGTGGACGCGTCCATCGCGATCCACCTGATCCCGTCCGGCCGCAGGACGCTGACCAGGTTGGGATTGTCGGCCGGCTGCTGCGGCAGGAAGCGCAGCCCGGTGTAGTCGCTGGTGGCCAGCTCGCTGGCCTCGGCCGGGATGCCGTTGCGCCTGGCCCAGGAGATGTTGCCGGTGATCTGGCTGCTGATCGCCGCCTTGCTCACCCAGGCGATGCGGCCGGCCCTGGACTGGCACCGCCACGGCGCGACCGCGTAGTCCGGCACGCAGCCCAGGTTCTGCCCCGTGTAGGTGTCGTTCACCCAGCGGAACTGGTCTGCGGCCGGCCGCAGCGCCGCCAGCAGCGGATCCGTGCCGTGCACCCGGTACCGGGCGGACGAGCCGCCGTTGACGAGCAGTTCCAGCGTGAACCGGTGCGCGCGCTGCCAGTTCCGCGCGTAGGTCACGTCGGCCGGCGTCATCCGGATCGGGCTGGTCGCTGGAGTCCCCGGCGGGCAGGTGTCATGACCCGGCGTGCAGTGACCGCTGGGGCTCCACCGCGGGTCCGCGCTGAGCACGTCGCCGGCGTCGACGGTCAGGTAGTTGCGCCAGAAGCCCAGGTGGATGCCGCGGGTGAGCCAGTTGACGATCCCGTGCGCCAGGTACCGGTACTGCAGCTGGTAGTAGTCATAGCCGAAGCCCAGCTCCAGCTGCTGGCGCCCGCCGCTGGAGTAGATGCCGGCCAGCGCGCCGGTGCCCGCGGTCCCGCTGCCCCCGGCGCCGGGAAGCGGCTCGGTCAGGAACGGGGTGAAGCTGGTCCTGGCCGTGGCGGCCAGCGGCCGGGCGAGATAGCCGTAGGACGTCGCGCCGCCCCGCGTCCCCTCGAAACGGAAGGACCCGCGCAGGTAGCCGAAGCCGGCTGCCTTCGCGGCGCCGGTGATGGTCGCCGTGCTGCCGTCCAGCGGGCCGCCGTAGGCCGGCCCGCTCAGCCCGACGCTCGCCGAGGGGTACTCGTAGCCGTCGACCTGCCGCACCGAGAACGCGGACTCGTAGCTGGCCAGCGCGCTCAGCTCGGCGGCTGACAGCCCGGCCGGGGCGTCATCGGGCAGCACGACGCCCTGGTAGCGGGCGACCGGCGTGCCGTCGGCCAGCTTCCCGGACAGCAGGGAGCTGGTGATCACCGGCCGGGCGGAGTCACTGAGGCTGATCACGGTGGCGGGCACCCCCTCCGAGGCCAGCTGCTGGGTGAGCGCGCCCATCCAGGCCGAGCCGTCCGAGATGACCAGCACTTTCAGGTCCACCCTGGGCGCACGGGCGGCACTCGCCGTCCTCGCCAGGCCAGCCGCGCCGGTCGCTGCCGTGCTCGCTGCCCTGGTCGCGGCGGCGCTCACCGTGGCCGCGCCCGCCGTGCCCGCGCCCGCCGTGGCCGCGCCCGCCGTGGCCGCGCCCGCCGTGCCCGCGCCCGCCGTGCCCGCGCCCGCCGTGGCCGCGCCCGCCGTGCCCGCGCCCGCCGTGGCCGCGCCCGCCGTGCCCGCGCCGGCCACGGCCAGCCCGCTGCCGGCCACGGCCGCGGCCACGATGGCTGCGGCGGCGGCCCGCCACGTTCCTCGCTGTCCCATCTGCCCCCCTCCGGCCCGGCCGGGGTGTCAGCTGACTGCTGACGCTTCCGTTTCGGATAACGCGCTGCGCCGCCGCCGGGCGACTGCCCGTCGTGCCCGGCGCGGCCGGCCGGCCAGGATCCGCTCGTACGCGTCATCGATCTGGCCGGCCACGGACTGCATGCCGTAGCACTCGAACACGCGGTGATCGGGCAGCCGCGGCTGCGGGCCGGCCTCGACCTGCTTGCGCATCTCATCGCGCAGGGCGTCGGCCGTGCCGGCCACCTGCCGGGCATGCTCGGTCTGGATGCCGTCCAGCGCGGGGCAGGTCGTGTACAGCACGGGCAGCCCGCTGGCCAGCGCCTCCAGCACCGAGAGCCCGAACGTCTCCTGCACTGACGCGGCGATGTACAGGTCGAACGCGGCCAGCATCGCGCTGGTGTCGGCCTGGAAGCCGCCGAAGATCACGTGCTCGGCCACGCCGAGCCGGTCCGCCGCCGCCGCCAGCCTGGCCTGGTCCTCGCCGCGGCCGATGACCAGGACCTTGCACTTCTCGCCGAGCATCGGGGCGGCGGCCGCCATGATGAGGTCGACGCGCTTGTTCGGGTCGAGGCGGCCGAGCGCGCCGATCACGTAGGTGTCCGGGCCGATCCCGAACTGCTCCCGGACCCGCTGGCGGGCCGCCGGGTCGAAGGCCATCTCGCTGACCTGCAGCCCGTTGGGCACGACGGTGACCTTCCTGGCCGGCACGCCCCAGCGCACTAGCCGCTCCCTGACCACGCCGGACACCGCGATGGTGGCGTCGGAGAACAGTTCCGACGCGAGGTAGAGCGCGCGGACGCCGGCGGTCATCTTCCGCCGCTCGATATGGGTCTCGCCGATCGAGTGCTCGGTGGTCAGCACGACCGGCGTGCCGGCCAGCCGGGCCGCCGGCCGGGCGTAGACCTGCGCTCGGTACAGGTGGGTGTGCACCACGTCATAGCGTCCGGCCCTGATCAGCCGCCAGAGCCGCAGCAGCGCCCCGACCTGGGTGTTGCTGCTCATCCCGATGTCACGAACCGAGGTACCGCCCGCGCGGATCCGGTCGGCGACCGGGCCGGGGTTGTACAGCGTGACAACGTCCGCGTCGTTGCGGGTGTGCCGCAGCAGCATGGACAGCTGCAGCTCGGCGCCCCCCGCGTCCAGCCCGGTGATCACGTGCAGAACTTTCATGACCGCTTCCCCCTGACAGCGATGTAGCCCTTGTAAAGGCGCCGCTTGACCGCGAAGCGGGCGGCGCTGTCCTGCTGGCCGACGTAGACCCGCGGCAGGGCCATCAGGCCCAGCTGCGAGGCGGGCGTGTCGACCGCGCAGGCGTACTCGTAACCCGCCGCGCGGACAGCCCGCCGCGCCGCGGCATCCATGGATCCGTACGGATAGGCGAATCCGCGGACCGGTGCCGAGATGAGCGACGCGAGCACCGCCCGGCTCAGCACGATCTCGGTCTCCAGCTGGCTGGCGCTCAGGCCGGCCAGCCGGACGTGCGTGGCGCCGTGCGAGCCGACCTCCATCCCGGCCGTGCTCAGCTCGGTGACGCCGCCCGCGGACAGCAGCGGCCAGGATGGCCCGTCGTCCCACTCGTTCGTGCCGCCGAGGCGCGTGGAGATGATGTAGAAGCTCGCCGTGAAGGCGTGCCGCTGCAGTTCCGGCAGCGCGGCCAGCACGCTGGCGTAGCCGTCGTCGAAGGTGATGCCGACCAGCCCGCGCTGCTCTCCGGCCCGCATCGCGTCCAGCAGCGCGGCGACGGACACGCCCCGCAGCCCGCGGCGCGCCAGCCAGGTCATCTGCTCGGCGAACCGGTCCGGCGTGACGAAGAGGTGGTTCGGGTCCTCGCGCACGTCCCCGACGCCGTGGTACATGAGGATCATCGGCGCGTTGCGCAGGCTGACGCGGTCGCCACTGACCCGGTCGGCGCGGTGCAGCCCGCCGCCCCGCTGCCTGCTCATGATCACTGGCTGCGCGCTCGCCATGGCTGCTGACTGCGCGCTGGCCGTGGCTGCTGACTGCGCGCTGGCCGTGGCCGGACGCCTGGTCGCCGTCATTGCCCGCCTCCCGTCCGGCCGGGAATCGCCGCGGCGAGGGTCCTGGCCAGGATCACCGCGTCCAGCCACGGCGACCAGTTCTCGATGTACTGGTTGTCGAAGCGGACGCGCTCGCTGATTGAGATGTCACCGTTCAGGCCGTGCACCTGGGCCCAGCCGGTCAGCCCGGCCGGCATCCGGTCCCGGTCGGCGTAACGCGGCACCTCGCGGCTGAAGCGGTCGGCGAAGTACGGCCGCTCGGGCCGCGGGCCGACCAGGGACATGTCACCGCGCAGCACGTTCAGCAGCTGCGGCAGCTCGTCCAGGTGCGTCACGCGCAGCAGCCGGCCGAGGCGGCCCGGCTCCGGGCCGTCCGCAGTCCAGCAGGTGTCGGGGTCGCCGCGGGTGGTGAGCGTGCGCAGCTTCAGGATCGTCGCCTGGCGGCCGCAACCGGTGACCCGCACCTGGCGGAACAGGGCCGGCTCGCCGGACTGCAGCCGGATGGCGGCCGCGAGCAGCAGCAGCACCGGCGCGGCCAGGGCGAGCAGCAGCGCGGCGGCCGTCGCGTCGAAGGCGCGCTTGGCCCGCAGCCGCGCCGCCGACGGCCCGAGGTGGCGGAGCGGTATCAGCGGGATGCCCCAGATCTCGTCCGCGCAGCCGCGCGGCAGCGCCGTGCCGAGCTCATACAGCCGCGGCACCAGGCAGGCATCGGCCCGCAGCGAGCGGCACCGGCGCAGCAGCGCGGCCAGGTCCTCATCCTTGCAGTCCGCGTAGCTGATGATGACGCGCCGGATGCGCAGCCGGGTGACCACGTCGCCGAGGTCGCTGGTCCGGCCCAGGAACGGCACCGGCAGGTCGCGGCGCGGCGCGCCGTCGTCCAGCAGTCCGCAGGGCGCCAGCCCGAGCTCCGGATGCAGCCGCATCAGCTCCGCCAGATGCGCTGACAGCGTGCCCGCGCCCACGACCAGGGCGGCCTCGGCTACCAGGCCGCGGCGGCGGGCCGCGCGCAGGGCCGCGGCGCCCGCGGCGCGGCAGCTGAGGAGGAGCCCGGCCGACCAGAGCGCCAGCATGGCCAGCCGCTGCGGCGCCGGCCACGAAGGCGCCAGCCACGGCAGCGCCAGCGGCGCGAGCAGCAGCAGGCCCGGCACGGCCGCCGCGGCGAGGATGCGCCCGGCCTGCTCCGAGGTGCGCAGGGTAATCCGCAGCCGGTACTGCCCGGTGAGCGCGATGACCACGAGCACGCCGGCGGCATAGACCGCGGCGGCGGGGCTCACCGCGCCGCAGATGACCGCGGCGGCAGTGAGCGCCACCAGGTCGGCGGCGGGCAGCAGGACGAGGGCCGCCAGCCGTCCGCGGCGGAAGACCCACCGCGGCTGCCGGGCGCGCCCGGCTGGCCGGGGCGGGCCGCCCTGGCCGGCCGGGGTCACCGGCCAGGGCGAGTCCTGGACCGCGGCGGGCGGGACCAGCTGATAGCTAGCCGGGTCCGCCGGGCGCGGTGCGTCTGGCGCCATCCTCACCGGCCAGCTGCCGACAGCACAGGCTTGCGTCCGCTCGCCCTGGCGGCCAGCTGGCCGGCCGTGACCTGGGCCGCGTGCGCCGTGCCGTACACGAAGCGCATCACCGGGCCGAAGGTCGGGGCCACCGCGGGACCGATGAAGAACAAGCCGGGCACCGACGACTCATAACCCGCTCCCACCCACGCTGTGCCAGCCACCGTGCGCAGCGCCGACCGCAGCTGGTCGTCAAGGAACGGGAGCCGGCGCAGGTCAGCGCGGAAGCCGGTGGCCGCAATGACGTGATCGGCGGCCAGCTCCCGGCTGGTGCCGTCGGCCGAGGCGAGGCCGAGCACGACTCCGCCGCCGCGCGGGGCGGCCCAGCGGACCGCCTGCCCGGTCAGCACCGGGAACTGCCCGGCCACCCGGCTGCGCAGCCAGCAAGCGCCGGCCGGACCGAGCGCCGTCCGGGCGCGATGCACCCGGGTGGCCGGCGGCAGGTGCCGGAACAGGTCGGGCTTGGTCGAGTAGAACCAGGTCGTCCAGCCTGAGCCCAGCCCGGACTCCGGCTCCACGATCCGCTGCCGCAGCGGCCGGTCCGGCGGCAGCGGCTCGCCGTTCCAGGCCAGCTGCGGTTCCCGTGCGACCAGCTGCACGCTCGCGCCGTTCTCGTGCAGCAGCGCGGCCGACTCCAGTGCGGACTGGCCGCCGCCGACCACGATGACCCGCTGGCCGCTGAAGGCTGCCAGGTCAGCGTGCTGCGAGCTGTGCGTGCACAGCGCCGGCGGCAGGCCGGACAGCGGGCTGGCCACGTGCGCGAAGTGCTCGACGCCGGCCGCGACCACGACGTTCCTGGCCAGCACCTCCTCGGAGGTCCCGAGCGTGAGCCGGTACAGGCCGTCGCGGCGGCTCAGCTGGGTCACCAGCTCAGGCTCCAGGCCGGGCACCTGCTCCGACTGGAACCACTGGCCGTAGCTGATGAAGGTGTCCAGCGGGACCGGCAGGCCATAGCTGCGGTACGGGCGGCCCGTTCGCGCGCAGAACGCCTCCAGCGTGTGCGTGCCGGCCGGATCTGACAGGTTCGACGCGAAGCCCTGGGACTTCAGGAACATCCCGGCCGGCATGCCCCGCCACAGGCTCATCGAGTGCCCGAACTGACGGAAGCTGACATCAGCTGCCCGCAGGTGCGCGCCCAGCGACAGGCCGTAAGGGCCGGCCCCGGCGATGGCCACGTCGACAACTTCGCTCATGCTCGTGCCTCCTCCACAGATGCCTCGCGACTATCGCGGGCGACGGGAACCTGGGCCGCGGGCACCACGCCGGTGCCCGGCTGCGGCCAGGTCGTGCTGACAGGGCCGGCCCCTGGTGCCGCCGCGGCGGCCCGGCCGGGCCGGAAGCGGAAGTCGGGGCGCTGGCGGCGCTGCAGCGGCCGGGTGGCGAGGCGCCAGCCCATCCGCAGGCACATCAGGCCGAACGGCCGCAGGTCATCGCGCGCGAACCAGGCGATCTCGTCGACCGACCGCATCGACGCCAGCCAGGAGCCGATGCCGAGCTCGCCGCGGCGCCAGTAGCCGAGCGCGCCGATGGGGTCGTAGTTCTCGACCAGGAACCGCCGGCCAGCGACCTGCTCGCCGTCCGGGAGCGTGCCGCCGGTCAGGTCGATGTACTCGGCCGTCACCACGTCGAGGCCCGCGGTATCGCGGAACAGCCGGAACTGGGCGCCGAGCCGGGGATTGAAGTCCAGCAGCTTGTACTGGCCGTCCCGCTGGTCGAACCGGAGGTCGAGGTCGAGGATGCCGCGGTAACCCAGCCGGCTGAGCAGGCCGGTCACCTGATCGCGCAGGCGGGTATTGGGCACCGACCGGCCCAGGCTGGTCAGGCCGGCATGAGCCGGGTAGGAGCGCTCCTTCAGGCCGGTGAAGGCCGGCCGGCAGGCTGAGCTGGCGTCGCAGTAGCCGTGGAAGAACCAGTCCTCGCCGGGCCCGCCGGGGATGAACTCCTGCAGCATCAGCTCGGCGCCCGCGTCGGCGCAGGCCCGGCAGAGGTCCTCCAGCTCGGCCCGGCCGGTCACGATCGAGGTGCTGCGGACCTTGTCGTGGCCGCCCTGCCAGGGCCGGCAGAGCTTGGCGACCAGCGGGAATCCGGCGGCCGCGGCAAAGTCCAGGGCGCCCCCGACAGTGTCCGGCACTGCCGCCCGCGGGCTCGGCACGCCCAGCGTGGCGCTGAGCTCATGCAGTGTGTACTTGCCGGCGACCTGCCGGGGCAGGCCGGCCGGCTGCTCGGGGAAGAGGAACGACCGGCGCAGCGCGGCGCCGTGCTCCGCCAGGAAGATGGCGCCGGCATCGTCGGTAGGGATGAGCACGGCTGGCCGGCCAATCCGCTCGGCCAGCTGCAGGAGTCCCGCCTGAATCCGGCCGGCGTCGTCGGGATCCGGCTGCCAGAAGCAGCGGCCGCTGAGGTAACGCGAGCTCGCCGCGGGAGCCCACGGCCCCTCGTGCACCCCGTAGACCGGCACGCCGAGCCGGCCGAGGCTCCTGATGACGCCGAGCCCGCCGTGATGCAGGACGTTCGGATCGAGCTTCAGGACCACGGCCGGCGTGCTGGCGTCCAGGCCGGGCAGCGTCCCGGCGTCGTTGTGCGGCCGCATCGTCAGCACCGGCCGGCCTGGTTACGGGCGCAGGCGTAGGCAGTCTTGGGCACGGCAGATTCCCCCCGTCGGGCGGCCGGCGGCGCATCCGCTCGGCCACGCTACGTAGGAATCTGCCAGCTAAACGATCAGGCAGGATCGGCCGGCGGGGTGAAAAAAACTACCCATGGATTGATGAGACTGACCGCTGCTGCACGAGCACTCACTCGACAGTCACCGATTTGGCCAGGTTTCGCGGCTGATCAACGTCGTGGCCCTGGGCGGCAGCCAGCTCGCAGGCGAACACCCGCAGCGGGATGGTAGCCACCAGGGGCTGCAGCAGGGCGGGAACGGCCGGCAGCCCGATCAGCGTGTCCGCGTAGGGCGCGACGCCGCGGTCGCCGGCCTCCGTGATCACGATGGTGCGGGCGCCGCGGGCCCGGACCTCCTGGATGTTCGAGACGATCTTGTCCCGCAGCACCGGCTCGCTGGCGGGCGGCACGATCACGACCACCGGCAGGCCCTCGTCGATGAGCGCGATCGGGCCGTGCTTCAGCTCGCCGGCCGCGAAGCCCTCGGCGTGCATATAGGCGAGCTCCTTGAGCTCGAGCGCCCCCTCCAGCGCGACCGGGTAGCCCACGTGACGGCCCAGGAACAGCACGCAGGGAGCTGGCCGGCCAGCTCCCTGGCCAGCTCCCGTACCTGGTCCATCTGGCTGAGCACCTGCTCCACGGCGGCCGGCATGCCGGCCAGCTGGAGGAGCGCCGCCTCGATCTCGCCGGCCGGCAGCGCGGCCCGCACCCGCGCCAGGTACAGGGCGCCGGCCTAGCCCTTAGATCACGATGTCCGGCGCCTGCCGGTAGCCGGCGTGGCCCACGATGCCGCACATGACGGCCAGGCTATGCCTTCTCCGCTCGCCGGACGGCCTTCCCCGCTCGCCGGCCGGCCTTCCCCGCTCGCCGGCCGGCCTTCTCCGCTCGCCGGCCGGCCTTCTCCGCTCGCCGGACGGCCTTCCCCGCTCGCCGGACGGCCTTCCCCGCTCGCCGGACGGCCTTCCCCAGTCGCCGGACGGCCTTCCCCAGTCGCCGGACGGCCTTCTCCGCTGCCCCGCCCGTCTCATCCGCCCCAGCCGGCCACCGTCGCGCTTCCCGTTGGCCCCGGTGCTACGACGTGAGAGCGCGGTTACTGCTCATACAGCAACAGCGCCGACGCATCCACGTCGCTGCCGCGCGGCTACCGGCGAGGCCGGGATGCCAGCGCAAGCCGCGGGCGCCGGCCGGACGGCCGACGCGGAAGCAGCACGCGGGCCTGACGTCAGGGCAGCGCGGGCATCAGCCGCACCAGCGCGTGAACCGGAGGCAGGAGTTAGCCAGGAGCAGGGCTTGGACGGGCAGGCAGGGCTTGGACGGGCAGGCAGGGGTTAGCCGATGCCCCGCACGGCGGCGGCCAGGTGGCCGGCCAGCCGCTGTGCCTGACCCGGATCCACGGATTCCACCATGACGCGGACGGCGGGCTCTGTTCCGCTCGGCCGCACCAGTACCCGGCCCGCGTCCCCGAGTTCCGCCTCCGCATCGGCTACCGCGGCCCGCAGCGCGGGCGACGAGCCGACCAGCGACTTATCCACGCCCCCGATGTTGATGAGCACCTGCGGGTACCTGGTCATCACGCTGGCGACCTCGGCCAGTGACTGCTTGCGCCGGGCCGCGATGGCCAGCAACTGCAGCGCCGTCAGCAGGCCATCCCCGGTGGTTGCATGGTCCAGCAGGATGATGTGGCCGGACTGCTCGCCGCCGAGTGTGTAGCTGCCCGCCAGCATGGCCGCTATCAGGTAGCGGTCACCGACGGCGGTCTCGACCACCTCGATCCCGGCCTCCCGCATGGCAATGCGGAAGCCGAGATTGGACATGACCGTGGTCACCACCGTATTGCCGGCCAGCTGGCCGGCATCCCGCATGGCCAGGGCGAGCACGGCCAGGATCTGGTCTCCGTCGATGACCTGGCCATCCGCGTCCACGGCCAGGCACCGGTCCGCGTCTCCGTCGTGGGCGATGCCCGCGTCCGCGGCGTGCCCCAGCACCGCGGCGCAGAGCACGTCCAGGTGCGTCGATCCGCAGCCTTCGTTGATGTTCAGCCCGTCCGGCTCGGTGCCGATCGCGATGACCTCGGCGCCGGCCGCGCGCAGCAGCCGCGGCGCCAGGTCAGCCGCCGCCCCGTGTGCGCAGTCGACAACCACGCGCAGCCCGGCCAGCGGCGCGTCCAGACTCGCCGCCTCGCCGGGGCCCGCTGGCCGGAGCGTGGACAGCAGGTGGCTGAGGTACCGGTCTGACTCGCCAGCGGCATCGCGAACCCGCCCGAAGCCCGCCGCCGGGACGCCGGCCGGACCGCCGCGGGCGGCCCGTGGCCGCGCGGCCACGGCATCCGCCCCGGTCGCGTCCGGCGCCAGCCGGGCCTCGATCTGATCCTCGACGTCGTCGGGCAGCTTCACGCCGCCGCGGGCGAAGAACTTGATCCCGTTGTCGGGTGCCGGGTTATGGCTCGCCGAGAGCATGACCCCGAACTCTGCGCCCAGCGCCGCCGTCAGGTACGCAACGGCCGGGGTCGGGATCACGCCGAGCCGCAGCACGTCCACGCCGCTGCCGGCCAGCCCTGCCACCACTGCTGCCTCGAGGAACTCCCCCGATGCCCGCGGATCGCGGCCGACCACGGCGAGCGGCCGGCGGTGTGCGTCGCTGGCCGCCGCGAAAGCCCCGGTTCCGGCTAGTACCGCCGCAGCCGCGGCCGCCAGATCCAGGGCCAGCCCGGCAGTCAGGTCACAGCCAGCGACACCTCGGACACCATCTGTTCCAAACAAACGGCCCATGGAAACCTGCTCGTGGCCTTCCGGGAATCGCTGAGCTGATGCGGGCTGAGATGACGCGCGATTAGCGCTTGGAGTACTGCGGAGCCTTGCGGGCCTTCTTCAGGCCGGCCTTCTTGCGCTCCGTGACCCTGGCATCCCTGGTCAGGAATCCTGCCCGCTTCAGCGTCGGCCGGTTCTCCGGGTCGACGAGCGTCAGCGCCCTGGCGACACCGAGGCGGAGCGCTCCGGCCTGGCCGCTCACGCCGCCGCCGCTGATCCTGGCCACGACGTCGAACTGATCCTCCGCGCCCAGCGTCACGAACGGCTCGCTGATGAGCTGCTGGTGAACCTTGTTGGGGAAGTACTCGGCCAGCGACCTGTCGTTGATCCGCCACTGGCCCGTGCCCGGCTGGATCCGGACCCGGGCGATGGCCTCCTTGCGGCGGCCGGTGCCCAGGGCATTGCCGGTGACGACCGGCTTGCGGGCCGCCTGCCTGGCCGGGGCCTCGCTGCTCTCGGTCGTGTATTCCGACACCACCGGAACCTCAGGGTCCGCTACGGCATCCAGCTGGTCAGTGGACTCGGCCACGTTGTATTCCTCGTGCTTCCTGGTCGGCTCTCGTTGTCCTGGGCGGCTCAGCTGCCGGCGCCGCGACCGTTACCGGCCCGCTGCTCCACCTGCGTGATCTCGAAGGGCACCGGCTGCTGCGCCTGGTGCGGGTGCTCGGGTCCCGCGTAGACCTTGAGCTTGCGCAGCATCTGCCGACCGAGGGCGTTCTTCGGCAGCATGCCCTTGACTGCCTTCTCGACCGCGCGCTCAGGGCTCTTCTGCATCAGGTCGCTGTAGGCCACCTCACGCAGGCCGCCCGGGTAGCCGGAGTGCCGGTAGGCCCGCTTGTCCTGCAGCTTGTTGCCGGTGAGGGCGACCTTGCCGGCGTTCACGATGACGACGAAGTCGCCCGTGTCCACATGCGGGGCAAAGATTGGCTTGTGCTTGCCGCGCAGCAGGATCGCCGTCTGGCTGGCTAGCCGGCCGAGCACGACGTCAGATGCGTCGATGACATGCCACTGACGGTGGATGTCTCCGGCCTTCGGGCTGAAAGTGCGCACGGTCATAAGCCTTCGGGTGTGAGTCCTGAATCCTGGCGCGGGCCGGGGAAACTTCCGCCCTGGCCCTGGTATCCGCAGCACCGGCCGTAGCTCGCGTGCCCGGCAGGCACGCGGACATGGCAATGCACATGGACGCGGGTAGAAGAATACCGGCCGCCGGCGCCAGCGGTCAAAGCGAAGCCGAAACGAGCGGCCGCGCCGGGCCCAGGCTCACCCGGCCGGGCCGGCCGGCGGCCTTGCCGCCCTAATACCCGTGACAAGGCTAACGCGAGTTCGGAGGGCGATACGCTCGCCGCATGCGCTACCGGGGCGAGGACCATGCTGACCACCCTGCCGGCCGCCGGGCTGGCCACGCTGCCAGTGACCAGCCTGCCCGACGCGACCGCGCGGGCGCAGCGCCAGATCGCGAGGCGTCCGTGTTCGGGCCCGGCTACCGGGTGCCACCGCCGGCTGGGCCGCCCGGCGGCCACGACACTGGCTCCCGCGACCCGGCCTGGCTCGGCTCGTCGGCCGGGGGCGTAGCCGGGAAGGGCCCGGTACGGGGATTCCCGCCCGCGCCCGGCCAGCCGCCGCCGCTCTATCCGCCTGGCCAGTTCGCGGCCTGGAACCGCCATGCCAGGCCAGCCGACGGCGAGCATCACGGCGGCCAGCCGGGCGAGACGGCCGCCCGCACGTCCTGGCCGGGGCTGGCCGGGCCCGCCCGCGGCGCCGCGACCGTCGGCATCGCGGACGAGCCCGGCTACTCCGATTTCGCGGTCAGCGATCCGGCGGCTGATGTTACGTCGACCCAGTCCTGGCGGGCCGTTGATGACAGCCCCGTACCTGGCGCCTGGCCCGTGACGCCCGAGGCCGCGCCGCTGTCACCGGCAGTCCCGGGCCCGGCGCGGCGGCCCTGGCAGCCGGACGCGCCAGACGGCGATCCGCAAGACAACGGGGCAGGCCCGCACGGCAGCGGGGCCGGCCCGCAGGGCGCTGGCGCCCGACCGCAAGGCAACGGAGCGGTTCCGGAGCGACCCAGCGCAGTTCTGTCCAGCGCAGTTCTGTCCAGCGCAGTTCTACAGGACAGCGGCGCAGGCCCGCACGAGAGCGGTCGGCCCGGCCCCGCAGCCCCCGGCGGCACAGGGACACCCGGCACCGGCCCGCACCGAGCCGGATCGCGCGGCAGCGGGACGCACTCCAGCGGGTCTCGCAGCGCCCGGACCGCAGCGAGGAAGACCCGCAGGCCAGTCACGGCCGTGCTGGCCATCATCGCTGCGTCGGTCCTGGTTATAGCGGCCGTCACCGTCCTGCTGGTGATCAGCCTGCGGCACGGGAAGTCGCCGGTCGCCGCCTCGTCCGCCCGGCCCGGCAAGACGCCGACCGTCTCGGCCAGCCCGTCTCCGACGCTGGGGCCGCTCGGGCACATCAGCACTCGCGCCGCGGACCCGGCGCCGGTGACGATCGCTGAGCTGTACCCGGCGACGTTCGCCGCTGACGGCACGACCTTCTCCCGCACCGCCAGCAAGCTGGGCACGCACTGCTCAGATGCCGTGGTCGGGGCGGCTCTGCAGGCTAAGGTGGCCGCGGCCGGGTGCACCCAGGTCGCCCGCGCGACCTACCTGTCCACCGCCAAGCTGCTCATGGGCACCATCGGGGTACTCAACCTGACCAGCTATACGGCCGCCGAGCAGGCCGGCCATGCCGCGGGACCGTCGGCTTTCATCGGCCGGCTACCTGCTGCCAAGGGCCCGACCCTCGATATCGCCAAGGGCGCGGGCATCGAGGAAGCCGAGGTCAAGGGTCACTACCTGATCCTGGTGTGGGCGGGGTTCACCAACTTGCACGCGCCGAAATACCGCGGCGAGCAACTGGCGCTCGAGAACTTCATGAGCCGGCTCATCATCAGGACGGCGAACGTCAGCCTCACCGACCGGATGGTGAACGGAACGCCTTAGGGACGGCCCGCACCTGATGCTCAATTAGTGCGCACCGGGACCGCGGTCGATGCGGTCGAGGGCTTCGCGAGCGGTGTCACTGCTTAAGGTGCGCATCGAAGAATGCGATCATCCGGCTGCGGGCGTCGCGTGCGGATGCCTCGTGATAGCCGGCGTGGGTGATCCGCGCCAGGATGCCCGCGACCGGGCCTGGCTGACCGGCGGACTGCTGGAGGAAGGCGTGCCCGGCGTCGGGGTACACCTTGATATCGTGCTCGATGCCAAGCTCCTCAGCGGCCCGGGCTAGCCGCTGCGGCGCTTTACGCAGTGCCCGGTCCCTGGCGCCGAAGCTGGCCACGATCGGGCAGGCCCCGGGCAGGGCGCCAGCTGCGTTCCTGCGGACCAGGCCGTAGTTGACGGCCGACACGCCAAACCCGTGACCGGCGGCCGTCAGCAGGGCGAAGCCGCCAGTGGCGCAGAACCCGATCACGCCGATCCGGCCGTTACAGCCCGGCTGGCCCGCCAGCCAGGCCCGCGCCGCGTCGATCTGGCCGAACGTCTGGCCCCGGCCCGCCCGCAGCTCACGGAACATCCGCACCAGGCACACCGCCGGGCGGCCCCAGAAACCCAGGTCAGCGGACAGGGCCAGGTACCCGGCGCCGGCCAGCCAGTCCGCCTGCTCCCGCACCGCCTGATCAATCCCGAACCCGTCGTGCAGCACCACTACCCCGGGCCACGGGCCCTGACCGTCCGGCCGGGACAGATAGCCCGGCATCCCGCCCGCAGACGTGGGGATCGTGACATCTGCCACAGCCGCCCTCCAATCACTGGCCTGGCTGGCAATCAAGCGCTGCCACGCGACGGCCCCCACTCTACGGCCGCGATTAGTGCGCAGATTCCCTCCCCGCGAGCCAGATGCCAGCAGGTCAGCGCGACGAGCCAGCCCAGAGTCCATGATCGTGAGCCAAGTCATTAGGGACGGCCCGCACCCTGACAGACGGGGCCGAACATCAGCCTGACCAGCCGTATTAGTGAACGGAACGCCTTAGGGACGGCCCGCACCGGCGCCCGGCCGAAGGCGCCGCGTGCTGGCTGCCCTGGCCGCGAGCTGGCCTGGTTCGGGATAGCCGATTTCCTCCAGGCAGAGCGGATGCGGCGGCATTACCCGGACGGACGGGTGCCGGGCGGCGCTGGCCAGGACCTCCGCAGGCCAGCTGACGGGCTGGCTACCGTCCCCGGCCGCCAGCAGTGCTCCGGTCAGCGCTCGCACCATGTTGTGACAGAACGCGTCAGCGACGACCGACGCGACGGCCAGGCCGGGCTCCGGCCGCTGCCAGTCGAGCCGCAGCAACTCCCGCACGGTCGTCGCCCCCGGCCGGGAACGGCAGAAGGCGGCGAAGTCATGCTCGCCCAGCAGCGGCTGCGCCGCCGCGTTCATGCGCTGGACGTCGAGCGGCCGCGGATACCAGAGGGTGTCGCCGCGCCGGGTGGGGTCGGCTCGGGCGGGATCGTCGCAGACCCGGTAGGAGTACCGCCGCCACAGCGCGGAGAACCGGGCGTCGAAACCGTCAGGAGCGGGCTCGATAGCGCGGACGCGGACCTCGGGCGGCAGCAGCCCGGCCAGCCGGCGGACAGCCCTCTCGGCGGACTGCGCCCAGGCGGCCGCGGGCACGTCCGCGTGCGCGACCTGGCCGCGCGCATGCACGCCCGCATCGGTCCGGCCCGCCACCGTCAGCACGGGATGCTGCCGCAGGCCGAGCACGACGCCCAGAGCGTCCTCTACTGCCTGCTGGATGGTGCGAAGACCAGGCTGCCTGGCCCAGCCGTGGAAGCCTGAGCCGTCGTAGGACAGGTCCACGCGGAGCCGCACGTGTCCCGCACCCTCGCCGGCGCCGGAGGCTCCCTGCGCCGTGCTGGGCGCCGGGGAGGACGGCCCGGCCGCGCCGCGACCGCGGGCCGACGTCAGCGCGCTCACCGCGTCGTGCAGCGGCTGACTGGCGCCAGACTGAGCCATGCCAGGCCGACCGGTGCCACACTCACTGGCGCCGGGCTGAGCGGCGCCGGGCTGAGCGGCGCCGGGCTGAGCGGCGCCGGGCTGAGCGGCGCCGGGCTGAGCGGCGCCGGGCTGCCGCTCAGCCGCCGTGCCGCTACTCGCCGTCAGTCGGCGTCTCGTCCTCAGCGGACCCTGCGCTGGCCGGCTCGTCATCGCCGGCCGCCTCGTCCGCCACGTCATCGTCGGTCACGACCGTGGCATCGGTACCAGCGGTCTCCTCGGCCGCGCCGGCCGCCGGGGTCACCTCGGCGGCCGTGGCCTCCGCGGTGCTCTCGTCGGCGCCGGCCGCCTCTTCCGCCGGGCTGGCCGCCTCAGCGCCCGCTGCCTCAGTCTCGGCCGCGGCCGCCTTGCCCCGGCTGGTCCGGCCAGTGGCCGGGGCCGCAGCCGGACGAGTCCGGCGGGCGCGACGGCGGCGCGGCCTGGCCTCCGCCTCCTCGCGGATCAGCTCGATGACGGCCAGGGCGGCGTTGTCGCCCTTGCGCGCCCCGATCTTGGTGATCCGCGTATAGCCGCCGTCCCGGCTGGCGAAGCTCGGCCCGATGTCGGCGAACAGCGTGTGCACGACGGTCTTGTCCGTCAGGACGGACAGCACCTGACGGCGGGCATGCAGGTCACCGCGCTTGGCGACCGTGATTAGCCGCTCCGCGACGGGCCGCAGCCTGCGCGCCCTTGACTCGGTCGTCGTGATCTTGCCGTGCTCGAACAGCGCCGTGGCCAGGTTCGCCAGCATGTGCCGCTGATGGGCCGAGCTGCCGCCCATGCGGCGACCCTTGGTGGGCGTGGGCATCGAACAGTTCTCCTCGGTTCACTACCCTGACGAGCCAGCTGACCCGTCAGTACTCCTCGGTCTCGACGTAGCCGTCGTCATCGTCCGCACCGTAGCTGTCCGCCGCGGTCCCCGGGTCGAAGCCGGGAGGCGAGTCCTTCAGCGCGAGGCCCATGTCGATCAGCTTCTGCTTCACTTCCTCGATCGACTTGGCGCCGAAGTTCCGGATGTCCAGCAGGTCCTGCTCGCTGCGCGCGACCAGCTCGCCCACGGTGTGGATGCCCTCGCGCTTCAGGCAGTTGTAGGAGCGGACGGTGAGATTCAGCTCCTCGATCGGCAGGGCCAGGTCCGCGGCCAGCGCGGCGTCGGTGGCCGACGGGCCGATGTCGATGCCCTCGGCGTCCACGTTCAGTTCCCTGGCCAGGCCGAACAGCTCCACCAGCGTCTTGCCGGCGCTGGCCACCGCGTCCCGCGGCCGCATGCTGGGCTTGGTCTCCACGTCCAGGATGAGCCGGTCGAAGTCGGTACGCTGCTCGACTCGGGTGGCCTCGACCTTATAGGTGACGCGCAGCACCGGGGAATAAATGGAGTCGATCGGGACCCGGCCGATCTCCTGGCCTGGCTGCTTGTTCTGCGCGGCCGAGACGTAGCCGCGGCCGCGCTCGACCGTCAGCTCCATCTCCAGCTTGCCCTTGGCGTTCAGCGTGGCGATGTGCAGCTCCGGGTTGTGCACCTCCAGGCCGGCCGGCGGCGCGATGTCGGCGGCGGTCACCTCACCCGGCCCCTGCTTGCGCAGGTACATATGCATGGGCTCGTCATGCTCCGAGGAGACGACGAGCTCCTTGAGGTTCAGGATGATGTCAGTGACGTCCTCGGTGACCCCGGGCACGGTGGAGAACTCGTGCAGCACGCCCTCGATCCGGATGCTGGTGACGGCAGCCCCCGGAATCGACGACAGCAGCGTGCGGCGGAGCGAGTTCCCGATCGTGTAGCCGAAGCCGGGCTCGAGCGGCTCGATCACGAACCGGGACCGGTGCTCGTCTACCTGCTCTTCGGTAAGACTCGGACGCTGAGCGATGAGCATGACAGTTCCTTTCCGCGCTGCCCGCTATATGACAGACGCGACCGCTGCAGGCGGCTGCTGCCGCCGGCAGTCATGGCCAGCCCGCGCGGACCGGCCATGACGTTTGTTACTTCGAGTAGTACTCGACGATGAGCTGCTCCTGGACCAGCGTGTCGATCTGCGCCCGGACTGGCAGCGCGTGCACGAGGATGCGCATCTTGTCCGGGATCACCTCGAGCCACGCGGGCACGGTCCGCTCGCCTGCCTCAGCCCTGGCGACGATGAAGGGCGTCAGCTCACGGGACTTCTCGGCCACCTCGACGATGTCGTTCTCGCCCACCCGGTACGAGGGGATGTCGACCTTGCGGCCGTTGACCAGCACATGCCCGTGCCGCACCAGCTGGCGGGCCATGTCCCGGCTCTTGCCGAAGCCCGCCCGGTACATGACGTTATCGAGGCGGGTCTCCAGGATCTGGAGCATCGCCTCGCCGGTCTTGCCGCGGGTACGGGTGGCTTCCTCGTAGTAGCTGTGGAACTGCTTCTCCAGGATGCCGTAGATGCGCTTGGCCTTCTGCTTCTCCCGGACCTGGAGCAGGAACTCGCTGTCCTTCGGCCGGTTCCTGCCGTGCTCGCCCGGCGGGTAGGGCCGGATCTCAATCGGGCACTTGGGCGAGTCGCACTTGGCGCCCTTCAGGAACAGCTTGGTCTTCTCGCGGCGGCAGCGCTTGCAGTCCGCACCGGTGTATCGAGCCATGTGTTGCTTACTCCTCAGACCCGGCGCCGCTTCGGCGGGCGGCAGCCATTGTGCGGAACCGGGGTGACGTCCTGGATGGAGCCGACCTCCAGGCCAGTTGCCTGCAGGGACCGGATAGCGGTCTCCCTGCCGGAGCCGGGGCCCTTCACGAAGACATCGACCTTGCGCATGCCGTGCTCCATCGCCCGCCGGGCCGCGGCCTCGGCGGCCATCTGGGCCGCGAACGGGGTCGACTTGCGGGAGCCCTTGAAGCCAACCTGGCCGGAGGACGCCCATGAGATGACGCTGCCGCCGGGATCGGTAATCGAGACGATGGTGTTATTGAACGTGCTCTTGATGTGAGCGTGGCCGTGCGCGATGTTCTTGCGCTCTTTCCGGCGTACCTTCTTGACGCCGGCTCGGCTCTTCGGAGGCATTCTGCTCCTCAACTCCTACGAGGTGGTCGGTCCGCTCTGATGCCGGGGCTGCTGGCCCCGGCACGGCCCGAGGGACTACTTCTTACCGGCCTTCTTCTTGCCAGCCACTGTCTTCTTGCGGCCCTTGCGGGTCCGGGCATTGGTCTGCGTGCGCTGACCGTGCACGGGCAGGCCACGGCGATGCCGGATGCCCTGGTAGCAGCCGATCTCGACCTTGCGGCGGATATCGGCCTGCACCTCACGGCGCAGGTCACCTTCCACCTTGTAGTTAGCCTCGATCCAGTCCCTGAGCGTGACCAGATCATCGTCGCTTAGCTCATGCACCCGGGTGTCACCGCTGACGCCAGTGGCGCTCAGCGTCTCGAATGCACGGGTACGGCCGATGCCGTAGATGTAAGTAAGGGCGACCTCGAGCCGCTTCTCACGCGGCAGGTCCACGCCGACGAGGCGAGCCATCGCGGGCAGTTCTCCTTTTCACTGCGGAGGTCCTGCGCGCCGCCCCGCGTCCCTGCCCGGACGCGGCCCCGGCCTCCTCCGGGGGTAACCCGCCGCCAGCTGGGCTGGCGGCGGATGTGCGGGTGCGTGCCTTGCTGTTTCGCTGCTGCGCCACCGGCGCAGCGGCCGTAGTCAGTGACTCAGCCCTGCCGCTGCTTGTGCCGCGGGTCAGAGCAGATAACCATAACCCGGCCATGCCTGCGAATGATCCGGCACTTGCTGCAGATCTTCTTCACACTCGGCTTGACCTTCATTGCGGGTCTCCTCAGGAGCTGCGGGCCGGTGTCCCGGCCGCCTCACCATCAGCTCGTTACTTATACCGGTAGACAATCCGCCCACGACTGAGGTCGTAGGGGCTTAGTTCGACGACGACCCGGTCATCAGGCAGGATCCGGATGTAGTGCATCCGCATCTTGCCGCTGATGTGGGCCAGGACCTTGTGCCCGTTGTCGAGCTCCACCCGGAAGAAGGCATTCGGCAGTGACTCCACGACCGTGCCCTCGATCTCGATGGCGCCGTCTTTCTTGGGCATGTCCTCCGCGCTTCGCTACTCGTTGGTCAGCCAGCCGGTCACGGCACTCTCGCGCTGTGGTGGCTGGCTCGTGCTACAGCCCGCCGCCGCGGGGCCGTGTCCCGGCCGTACTGCGGCAAGCCTTCTGATCACTGGTGGCTTCCCCCCGCAGTCCGGCTCGTGCTCGCGCACGCCTTCCGGACCCGGGCGACCCGGCTGATAAGTAATGTCCAGCCGCCGGCTGATTTCCGGCGCGAACAGCAGATCATGGGCCGCAGGGAAGTCTACTTCACACCCGCCGGCAACGCGAACTGGGCTCGCATCGGGCGGTATGGCTATTTCAACCATGGCCCCGGCGCGGAAATTCCCGGCCATCTCCGGCTCAGTCAGCGGCCCGGGCGGGCTCAGCCGGGCGGGCTCAGCCGGGCGGGCTCAGCCGGGCGGGCTCAGCCGGGCGGGCCGGACGGGGCCGACGGGCCGCCGAGCTGATTGCGATCGTCCGGCAGTTCGCGGTG
>Ga0181523_10001168_pt1 | contig 28418 bp, 26 predicted proteins | sample PEATcosm2014_Bin_43_FD_119752 | JGI IMG/M metagenome (GOLD analysis project Ga0181523, IMG submission 119752) | Peatland microbial communities from MTU Mesocosm Facility, Houghton, MI, USA - PEATcosm2014_Bin05_30_metaG | ecosystem: Environmental > Terrestrial > Soil > Wetlands > Peat | place... | reverse complement strand
GTCTAATCGATCTGATTTCCTGCTCAGACGCTTCGTACCCGTGCCTGCACTACCTAACAGCCCTGAAAGCATTGATCAGAGCTTCGATATCCTCATCGGTATGAGCTCCTGATACAGTTACTCTAATGCGCGGCGTCTTCACCGTCGGCGGTCGGATGGCAGGCGCGTAAATATGACGCTGTCTTAATTTTTCAGAGAAGGCAAGTGTTATCGCAACATCTCCGATGGAGACTGCGATGATGGGTGTATCCTTGCAGATGATGTGGAAGCCTGCGTTTGCAATGCCCTCCACAGCTCTCCGTTGATTTCTCCAAAGTCTTTCGACGATGGATTTGTCGTTTTCAATGGTCCCTATCGCAGCCGCAGAAGCAGCGATTATGCACGCAGGAAGTGCTGTCGAATAGATGAACCCGCGTGCGGTATTTATAAGCCAATCGATAACCTCGCGGCTGCCAGCGATAAAAGCGCCGAAAGAGCCGAGTGCTTTCGAGAAGGTGCCCATCTGTACGATCCACGGCTCAGGATTGAGATTGAAATGGGCCAATGCTCCATGACCGCCCCCAAGAACTCCAGTGCCGTGAGCATCATCCAGGTAAAGCAGGGTGTCAGGTATGCTCTCGCAAAGAGTGTAAAGCCCGCGGACCTGCGCAATATCGCCGTCCATGCTGAATATTGTGTCGCTGATGACAATCTTCCTCGCTGCTCTTTCCTTTTGCATTAGAGTAGCAAGATTATCTACATCACTGTGTGGATAGACAACTTTTTTAGCCAGGCTCAGCCGGCAGCCGTCAACAATGCTGGCATGGTTTAGCTCATCGCTGAAAATTACATCACCCTCTCGCGCGAGAGCAGATATGCAGCTCACATTTGCCTGGTAGCCGGAATTGAAAACAAGTGCTGCACCTGTTTTCTTGAAACGCGCTACCGCCTCTTCGAGCTCTGAATGAAAAGTAGTTCCTCCTGAAAGTAGACGCGATGCACCGGCTCCAAATGGAAAGACTTCCAGCGATTTTTTTGCAGCCTCCAAAATGGAAGTCGATGCGGAGAGGCCTAGATAATCGTTCGATGCAAAATTGATGTATTGCTCACCGGATATTTCGATTCGGGCAAGGGATGGAATGGGTTGTCCATGGGATGCAATTCCTCTGTCGGATATCTTCCGCAGTAGCCCCTTGTAGTCCAGATTCTTAAGATCGTCGTGGAACATTATAAATTTTGTCACTCTTTTGGCATGAATAATTGTCTATATGTTGTATGTGGCATATCGCTATAACTACATTATATGGGAAAAAATAAAAACAAACGCTTGTCTCTTGACACAGATATGAATTTATATTAATCTTGGTGGTATAAAGTGTCAAAAAGTGGAGAAAGTTAAATGGCCTCCTTTACTGGAACATATTATTACACCTTAGACCCGAAAGGGAGAATCATCATTCCTGCTCCTTTGCGGGAGATGTTTTCCGCCAAATATGGCTTATCCAAAATATATATCACGAATGCGGCCTTTGACAAGTGTCTCCATATCTATCCCGAGGCCGAATGGGCACTGCTAGAAGAGAAGGTCAAGGGCAAGCCGACGACTGATCAAGCCATGCAATATTTCATGAGGCGGGTCTTTTCGGCTGCGGTCCCTTGCGAAACAGACAAGAACGGAAGGGTAATGGTCCCCTACGAACTCAGGAAAAACGCAGGCATAGAAAACGATATCGTCATAGTCGGCCTCATGGACAAACTGGAACTCTGGGACAAGCAAAGGTGGGATGCAATCACCGATCCGGACAAGATAGATGTCGAAGCCTTTGCTAGGAAGCTCTCCGAATATGGCATTTAGCGGACAGGCGGCCCACGTGCCGGTGTTGCTCAATGAGGTGATTGAGATGCTCGAAATAAGGGAAGATGGCGTGTATATCGATGCCACTGTCGGGCTCGGCGGACATTCTTCGGCGATACTGGGTAGGCTGGGAAGCCACGGCGCGCTGATCGGAATAGACCGCGATGAGGAGGCACTGACCTATGCTGCGAACAAGCTCGGAACTGACAAGGTATATCTCCGGCAGGGCCGTTTTTCAGAAATCGGAGAGGTACTGCAGGACCTGAGGATAGAGAGCGCCGACGGAGTGCTGTTCGATCTGGGGGTATCTATGCTACAGCTGAAGAAGCATGAAAGGGGATTCAGCTTCATGTCCGATGCCAGGCTTGATATGAGGATGGATCCGTCACAAAAGCTGAGCGCGTGGAATGTGGTGAACAGGTATCTGGAAAAGGACCTTCAGAGGGTCCTGCAGGAGTTCGGTGAAGAGCCGCTCTTTAGAAAAATAGCGAAGAGGATTGTGATAAGCAGAAAGTCCGGTCCGATTAATACATGCGCGGAACTTGCAGATATTGTCCTCCAGGCATATGGGGGCAGGGGCAAGACGCACCCTGCTACAAGGACATTTCAGGCAATCAGGATAGAGGTCAACAGGGAACTCGATGAACTCAGGAGCGGACTCACATCCGCCCTCGGCGTTCTGAAATCAGGCGGAAGGCTCTGCGTCATCTCGTACCACTCCCTTGAGGACAGGATAGTCAAGAACCTCTTAAGGGACTGGGGCAAAGAGGGGCTCATCAGGGTATTGACGAAAAAACCAATGACTCCGGGCAGGGAAGAAGTGCTGAGAAACTCGGCGTCACGAAGTGCAAAATTAAGGGGAGGAGAAAAGCTATGAGACGCAGGAAGAATAGAATGGTATCGGCAATGAAGGCAATCTCGGTCCTCCTCATTGTCATGTTCGTCTTCAGCATTGTATGGCTGAGGGCGAGTGTTACATCCCTCGAATACAAGTTGAGCAGTCTCGAAACGATTAAGATGGAAGCCCTGAGGGATCAGAAGTCGCTGGTTGCACAAAAAGCGGGGCTTATGAGCCTTGCGAGAGTTGAAAAGGCGGACCTGGCAGGTGAGGGCTTCTCATTTCCGGAGAGAAAGAGGGTTGTTTATGTTAAATCGGGCGATTTCAAAGGCACTTACAAGGCTTCTTATACGAAATAATATAACTATAATTTCCTCTACTCAAACGTAAGGGGAAATTAAGAGCGGGGGAACCAGGGCAGCAATGGCAGGAATAAACAACAACCACCGTAAAAGAGCGCTTGTCATGCTGGCTCTGCTCTCAATCGGTTTCATGGCTGTCTTTTTTCGCCTGGCCGACATCATGCTGATCAATCATGACTGGTATCTGCTTAAGGCGCGCGGTCAGCAAACGAGAAAAGAAGTCATACCGGTCAAGCGTGGGGTCATCATGGACCGTCGCGGGCATGAACTTGCGGTAAATCTTGAAACCGAATCGATCTTCTGCAATCCTGCCGAGGTGACATCGGCAAACCAGGTCGCCCGTACGCTTTCCGCTACAATCCATAAAGATAAAAGCGCCATATATGCAAAACTGGTGACCAGTAAACGCTTCAGCTGGGTCGAACGAAAAATGGAAGTTGAGAAGGCGATGTATATCGAGGGCCTGCGCCTCAAAGGTGTCGGACTTGTCACCGAGATGAAGAGGGTCTATCCGAAAGGCGCACTCGCTTCGCATATAGTCGGCTTTGTCAATCTCGATAACAAGGGCATCGAAGGAGTCGAAAAGGGATACGAAAAGTACCTTACCGCAAAGGAGGGGAGCGCCTATGTCGGCCGTGACGCTAAGGGCAATTCACTCTCGGAAGGCAGCAAACAAGATATCCGCGGCAACGATATCGTCCTGACTATCGACGAAGGCCTTCAATATATACTCGAAAAAAATCTCGATGCGGCAATGATCAAATGGAGGGCGGTGTCGGCAACCGCTATCATGATAGACCCGTATACCGGAGAGATACTTGCACTTGCCAACAGGCCAAACTTCAACCCTGGCGAACTGTTCGAGGCCAATCAGTCTGAGATCCGAAACCGCGCAATCACGGATTGCTATGAACCGGGTTCTACCTTTAAAATAGTAGTCGGTATCGCCGCTCTTGAAGAGAAAGTTGTGACTCCGGAGACACGTTTCGACTGCAGTGCCGGAACTATCGAGGTCGGCGGCAGAAAAATCAAGGACGACCACAAACATGGCGTTCTGGCATTCCGAGAGGTCATACAAAAATCCTCCAATGTGGGGACTATTAAGACAGCCCTCATGGTCGGGAAACCGAAGTTGTACGAGTATATCAAGAAATTTGGCTTCGGCGATAAGACTGGCATCGATCTGCAGGGCGAAATCTCCGGACTTGTGAAGTCGCCTGACAGGTGGTCGGGTACGTCCATTGGCGCTATGGCAATCGGGCAGGAAATAGCGGTGACGCCACTCCAGGTCCTAAGAGCATATTCCGCAGTTGCCAACGGCGGATATCTAGTGACGCCACATGTTGTAAAAGAGATCCGTTCGCCGACCGGCGCCATAATCTTGAAGATCGAGCCGAAGACGCAGAGGATCATCTCTGCGGAGACAGCCGCTATTTTTAGAGGCATTTTAAAGACGGTGACCGAAGCCGGGGGCACCGCAACCGAAGCTGCTGTGGAGGGCAACGATGTGGCAGGAAAGACTGGAACCGCCCAGCTCTTCGATCCGCAGACAAAGCATTATTCGAAGACAAGATATATCGGCTCCTTTGTGGGTTTCGTACCGGCCGAAAATCCTCGATTGGCCATGATCGTTGTTATCAAGGAACCGAAGGGCCAGATATATGGCGGCGTTGTTGCAGCGCCGGTATTTAGGCAGATCGCGAACGAGGCCCTCTCGTACCTGACTGTCCCGATGGATAAACCCGTGGACAAGGGGTTGCTTCTGGTTTCGGACAAGAAGTGAGAATTGAGAACCGATCTGACTAATGAATATTACGACATTAATAAAAGGCTATTACTGCGAGATTAACGGAGCTCAAAGCGTCCGAATAACCGGTATCACCTACGATTCTCGGGCCGTACAAAAAGGCTTCCTCTTTGTTGCGATCAGGGGAGAGAAATCGGACGGGCATGATTTTATCGAGAAGGCTATTGCGAAAGGTGCGGGCGCTGTCGTTTACGAAGCCATGCATGCGAAAGTCCCTGCGCTCATCGGGACACATCCTCTTATATCATGGATAGGTGTGAACGACTGCCGGGACGCTCTTGCTGCACTATCGAATACCTTCTATGGCGAGCCTTCCAAAAAGATCAGTGTCATCGGTATAACCGGCACGAACGGAAAAACCACCACATCATATCTGATAAAGTCGGTCCTCGAAAAAGGGTCGAAGGGTGTGGGGATTATCGGGACCATCGGCTATATGATAAAGGACGAATGTTTCGAAGCGCCTCATACCACGCCTGAAGCGAGCGACTTCCAGTGCCTGCTGAGGGAGATGACGGATAAAGGATGTAATTATGCAGTCGCTGAGGTTTCATCTCATGCATTGGCCCAGAAGCGTGCGGATTATATACAATTTAAGGTGGCGGTATTCACGAACCTTACAGGAGATCATCTGGACTTTCACGGGACTATGGAGAGTTACTTCCGGTCCAAGTTGAGGCTCTTTACGGAGTTGCTGATTGACGGGGGGGCAGCGGTGATTAACCTCGATGATCCATACGGCAAGAGGCTTTCAGAGATGCTCAGAGAAGCCAGGCCCTCGATAAGGCAGATTACATTCAGCCTGGCGGACCAAAATGCCGACGTGCTTGCTTCGGAAATAGTATCGGGCTTCAGGGGTACTTCTTTTCGTATAAGTGCGAAGAATGCTCTCGAAGGCACTAAACTATTATCCCCGATGGTAGGGCGCACGGGCATATACAATGTACTTTCAGCGGTCTGCGCCGCTTTGCCGTTGGGTGTTACGACTGAGGCCATCATGCAGGGCATAGCCGCCCTCGATATAGTGAAGGGCAGGTTCGAGCGCGTAGACCTTGGACAATCGTTCTTGGCCATCATCGATTATGCACATACTCATGACGCGCTTGAAAGGCTGCTGGAAACATCGAGGCAGCTTCTGGATTCCTGCTGGATATCGGGTAAGGTGAAGAATCTGGCTCAGGGGAAAATCATAACCGTCTTTGGCTGCGGCGGTAACAGGGATAAGGGAAAGCGGCCGAAGATGGGCCGTATTGCTTCGGAGATGAGCGACTTCGTGATAGTGACCTCTGACAACCCGAGGAACGAAGATCCCGACGCAATTATAAAGGACATCGAAGCCGGGATAGAGAAGGACAACTATATAGTAATCCCGGACCGTCGCACATCCATCAGGATGGCCGCGCTGCTCGCTTGCCCCGGAGACATTGTGATAATTGCAGGCAAGGGACATGAGGATTACCAAGAGATTGAGGGAGTCCGTCACTCCTTCAATGACAGGAACGTATTGGAGGATGCCATCAGAGAAACATTTGCCGTTTCACTCCGGGGGCGCAGAAGAAGGCGTCTCAATGGGCGTGCACGATGCTGAAGCTGAAGGATATTCTCGATGCGACAGGAGGCACGCTGGTGTCAGACGGGATCGACCAATTTAAAGGCCTCTCGATCGACTCTCGCACTATAAAAGATGGCGAGTTGTTCATCCCCATAAAGGGAGAGAGATTCGACGGACATGATTTTGTCGACGCAAGCCTTAAAACATGCGCGGGTGCGCTCGTAAGCCGTCAATGGAAGGGTCGCATAAATTCCGGCGCCGGGAAGACGATCATCCAGGCAGATGACACCCTGCAAGCCCTTCAAGACATCGCACGGTTTATAAGAAAAGGATTCAGGGGGCCGGTTGTTGCCATCGTAGGCAGCAATGGTAAGACGACGACTAAGGAGCTCATCGCTTCTATACTGGGCAACCGCTTCAAAGTGCTCAAGACGGAAGGAAACCTCAATAATCATATCGGTATGCCGCTATGCATGAGTCGCGCCGATGAGGAAACCGGCGTCATGGTCCTCGAAATGGGGACCAACAGGCCCGGCGATGTAGACCTTCTCTGCCGGATAGCCTCACCGGATATCGGCGTGGTAACCAATATAGGCTTCGAGCACCTCGAGGGCTTCGGCTCCCTTGAGGCGGTAAGAGACGCGGAACTCGAAATACTGCCCTATCTGAAAAAGGTCGTGCTGAACGGTGATGACGATTTCCTCATCGGCGGCGTATCGCTCAAATTCAAAGGCCCGATTGTAACATTCGGCATCGATAACGAGGGGAACGATGTAACAGCTAGTGATATCGAGGCGGCAGGTGCAGGATCGAGATTTGTCCTACACTCCTCAGGATCAGCTTTTGCAGTGCAGTCGAAACTTTCGGGCAGATTCAACATATACAACTCACTGGCAGCGTGCGCTGTCGCACATATATTAGGTGTAGGGAATGGTAAAATTAAAGAAGGACTTGAGGGATTCGGCGGAGTGCGGATGCGTTTTGAGATTAGAAAGGTGCGCGGCGTGACCTATCTGTACGATGTTTATAATGCCAACCCGTCGTCAATGAAGGCATCGATAGAGGAACTCGCTGGAATGGCCGGCATTACGGCGGGGCATGCGACGCCCAGTGTTACAAGGACAATCGCTGTCCTCGGAGACATGCTTGAACTTGGAGAGTACGGCGTCAGCGCACACAGGGAAGTCGGAGAGATGTTATCCAGTATGGGTGTTGGCCATTTCATAGCGGTCGGCCCACTAATGAAGGAAGCTGTTTCGAGATTCGGTGGAAATGTGATAGTACGGGAAAGCTCAGAAGAGGCTGGTGCGGAACTTGCGAAGTTGGTTAGGGAGGGAGATGTGGTCCTCATTAAGGGATCACGCGGGATGAAGATGGAGAAGGTCATGGAAGTTATTGCAGAAGGGATGGGAAAGAATGTTGTTGCTGAAGGGAGAAACTAAGAGTGCTCTACGAGTTGCTTTATAGCCTTTATCCATATTTTTCTCCTTTTAACGTATTCCGCTATATAACCTTCAGGACATCGCTGGCAGCCCTGACGGCCCTTGTTGTTACGCTTGTCGTCGCACCGCGCATAATACAGTGGCTGAAAAAGATCAGTATGACCCAGCAGATAAGGGACGATGGTCCGAAAACGCATCTATCAAAGGCTGGTACGCCGACCATGGGGGGGATCATCATCATCATCGCAGTAACTTCTTCGATGATTCTATGGGGAAACTTCCGAAACATCTACGTGTGTGTGGTGCTGCTGTCGCTCCTCGGCTTTGGGGCCATCGGCTTCATCGACGACTACCTGAAGGCTGTAAAAAAGAATCCAAAGGGCCTAAGGGCCATTTATAAATTTGGCGCTCAACTGTTGCTTGCACTTGCAATCGGCATATTCTTGTATGTCAATCCTAAAGATCCATACGCTTCAGTGCTGAGCGCGCCCTTTTTCAAACAGTGGCTTTTCGATCTTGGCATATTCTACATTCCCTTTTCAATATTCGTAATAGTTGGTTCATCGAATGCGGTGAACCTTACCGACGGCATCGACGGACTTGCCATCGGCCTGGTCGCTATCGCAACACTTGCAAACGGAGCGCTGGTTTATCTTTCAGGGCATGCCCAGTTTGCACGCTATCTGCAGGTCCTTTATCTGCCCGGAACAGGCGAACTAACCGTGTTTTGCGGAGCGCTGCTCGGGGCCTCACTTGGTTTCCTATGGTATAACGCCTATCCAGCCGAGGTTTTTATGGGAGATGTAGGTTCTTTGGCTCTGGGCGGATCACTCGGCACTCTCGCAGTCGTTACGAAGCACGAGATTGTCCTTGCCGTCGTAGGAGGCATTTTTGTGATCGAGACCATCTCGGTGGTACTTCAGGTGGCTTCATTCAAGCTGACGGGAAACAGGATTTTCAAGATGGCGCCGATCCATCATCATTTCGAACTCAAAGGGTGGTCCGAACCTAAGGTAATAGTGAGGTTTTGGATAGCAGGCATAATACTTGCTCTTTTCAGTCTTGCAACATTAAAATTGAGGTGATGGTAATGAAGATAAGAAATGGTTGGAATTCATCGTTCAATGGCGACATCGGTAGAATTGTCATTGCCGTTATGTTTTTACTCATTGCCTCCCACTTCTCGCTGCTCACCTGTTTTGCGGATGATATAAGCGCGAGGGCCGCAGTGGTAATCGACGGCTCAACCGGCAACATACTTTATGCGAAAAATCCGAATGTTAAACTCTTCCCCGCGAGTACAACGAAGCTTGTCACCGCCATGGTTGTTCTCGACAGGCTGGACCCTGAAACCGTGGTTACGGTCAGCCAGGAGGCGGCCAATACGCCATCTGTTTCCCCGCATCTGAGGGCAGGGGATAAACTGAAGGTAAAAGACCTGCTCAACATCGCGCTCATCAGGTCGGTCAATTCTGCAGCGGTAGCGCTTGCAGAGGCTGTCTCCGGCTCCGAAGAGGCCTTTGCCAAGCTGATGAACGCGAAAGCCCTCAGCATTGGTGCGGAGAATACACGGTACGTCAACGCTTCGGGACTTCCCGGAGACGGGCAACACATCACCGCGTTTGACCTTGCTCTCATAATGAAACAGGCCCTCTGCTACCCCATGATCGTCGAGATCGTGAACACCCGCGCCCAGCAAATCTTTACCGAGGGCGGCCGGAAGATATTTGTAAGGAATACCAACCACCTGCTCTGGACGGATGAGGATATGGTTGGTGGAAAGACGGGATATACTAGGGCGGCGAGGCACTGTTTCGTCTGCGCGGGACATAAGGGTGACAAGGTTCTTGTGGCTGCGGTACTCGGAGAATCTGTCCGCAGTGAGCTCTGGCATGACGCTTCTACCCTTCTTGAGCGCGGCGATGATGTACTGAGCAAAAAAAGAGAGTCTGAAATTTATTACACATCCATTTCGGATAGCCCAGTAGTCTACGCTTCCCAGAAGGTAAAAAAGAAGCATAAAGTGGCTAAATCCAAATCGAAGGACGATAAGGCCTCAAAAATCGCCAAGATATCGAAAAAGAAAAGATCCGCGTCCGCCAAGCATAAGACGAGAAAGAAAAAGGGCGGCGCAGTAAGCGCCGAAAATACAATGATCGCCAAGGGTATTTCGTAAATGTATCAAGTACCCGGAGATTCATATTTTTACTAATAATGGTGACGGCTTTTCATGAGAAGAAAATCACGGTAGTAGGTCTTGCGAGGAGCGGCGTCGGTGCAGCGAACCTTCTTGTTTCTTTGGGGGCGAAGGTCACAGTTACCGACAGAAAGAAGCCGGAACAGCTCGATGCATTCATAAAGGCCCTCAGCCCCGAAGTTTCTCTTTCACTCGGAAATCATCCCGCAGAACTATTTGAATTATCCGACCTAATCGTTATAAGCCCGGGGGTCTCACTTGAGAGCGGACCCATGGCCCTTGCGCGCAGCAAGGGAGTTAAGATTATAGGAGAACTCGAACTGGCATTTCAGGCCCTCCGGTCCGACGGTTCTGCGACTGTGCCGGAATTTCTCGCTGTTACTGGAACTAACGGGAAGTCGACTACGACAGCTCTTCTCGACGCAATGCTCAAGAGCAGCGGAATCGGAACGATACTGGGCGGCAATATCGGCAATTCCCTCGCTGCGGAAATACTCGATCTGCTCGGTAACAGACCTCCAACTGCCTCCACACGCTATATTGTGGCCGAGTTGTCTAGCTTTCAGCTCGAAACGATTGAAACCTTCAGGCCCAAGGGTTCGACAATCCTGAACATCACGCCCGACCACCTTGATCGCTATCACGAGATGGATGCATACATTAGCGCAAAGTGCAGGGTGGCCACTAACCAGATTGCTACTGATTATCTCGTCCTGAATGCAGACGATCCATATACAGCCGAATTAGAGCGCATAGTGGGCAGGCAGAAGCAGGGGCCGCAGATCTTCTATTTCAGCCGAAAGGGCGCGGTAGAAGGCATGTATTACGAAAAGGGAAAGATCCGTTTCAATCTACCACAGGATAAGCTGCGTCAGCTAGGTCCCGGTCTTGATTCGCCCGATTCAGCATTCACACTCGATCCCGAATCGTTTGCGATCAAGGGAGTACATAACGTCGAAAACGCTATGGCGGCCGCTCTGATGGCTTATTTGTCCGGTTGCAACTTCGATGGAATAAGAGACGCACTTACGACGTTCCCCGGACTCGAACACAGGCTCGAATTCGTGCGTGAGCTTAACGGTGTCAAATATATCAACGATTCGAAAGGGACGAATGTAGGAGCAGTCCTGAAATCGCTGGAAGGGTTTACAGAGCCGGTTATCCTCATAGCTGGCGGACGTGACAAGGACAGTGATTTTTCGCTCTTGAGACCGATGATAAAGGAGAAGGTGAAACGACTCGTGCTTGTCGGAGATGCCGCCGAAAAGATCGGCAAGGCGGTATGCGACTTGACTGAGTGTGAGATGGCAGGGTCCGATTTCCCGAGTGCAGTTGCTAAAGCGAAGGAAGCGGCTGCTCCCGGAGATGTGGTGCTGCTTTCACCGGCCTGTGCGAGCTTCGATATGTTCAGGGACTTCGAGGACAGGGGGACGCAGTTTAAAAGGATGGTAATGGAATTATGACCCAGCGCTTCGACAGGATCCTACTGGCACTCGTAATCCTCCTGATACTTATCGGCCTTACAGCTGTTTACAGCTCTACCTCCGTGATATCGCCGGCGCTACAGCACAAGGGCAAGGCGCTTGGTACTACTGTAAACCAGTTCAGCTATTTGAAGAAACAGTTTCTCACTGTCCTGATCGGCATAATTGCAATGTTCGCGGCATATAAAGTGCCGCTGGAATATCTGAAGAAGATGGTGATACCACTTCTTGTCATATCTCTCGTCTGCCTTCTCCTTGTCTTTACAGGCCTCGGCATAAGCGCCGGAGGGGCACGGAGATGGCTCAGGCTCTGGCCTTCGAGTTTTCAACCATCGGAGCTTGTAAAGCTTTCCATGGTCATCTTCCTCGCTTGGTTCATGAGTCATGCTTCATATAGCCGCGATAAAATCCTCTCTTTTCTTATTCCGATTATGGTAATGGCAGCTTTCCAGGTTGTCTTTTTGAAGCAGCCCGACTTCGGCGCGACCATGAGCCTGGCTATCCTTACCGTGGCGATGCTCTTTCTATCGGGGACCAAGCTAAAATATCTTTTTTCCCTCGGGCTGGTCGCAATTCCGGTGCTTGCAAAGCTCATCGTGGAACCGTACCGATGGAAGAGGGTAACGGCCTTTCTTGATCCGTGGAAGGACCCCCAGGGCGCAGGGTTCCAACTCACGCAATCCTTCATAGCATTCGGAAGCGGCGGACCGTATGGAGTCGGATTGGGCGAGAGCAAACAGAAGCTCTCTTTCTTGCCTGAGGTTCATACTGACTTCATATTTTCCCTCATCGGTGAAGAGCTGGGTTTCGTAGGGGCAGCGGTTGTCGTGGCTCTTTTCTTCTTCCTGTTCTTAAGGGGCTTCATGATAGCAAGAAAGATCGAAGATCCTTTTGCTTATTATCTGGCCTCTGGCTTGTCTCTCATGATCGGTATTCAGTCTGTCTTTAATTTTGCGGTCGTCACGGGACTCATTCCTACAAAGGGTCTCCCGCTGCCTTTTATAAGTTATGGAGGTTCTTCCCTTGTGATCAGCATGGTTGCTGCAGGCCTGTTGCTCAATGTATCGAGGTTACGAGACGATGCGCGGACCGGACATGAGATATTGCACATCAGGAACAATCTTACCGTGACTAATGCGACTGCTGGAGATGAAGCGAAGGCAAACCAGTACGTCTTGGGCAGGGGATATGGTCAATATAGTGCAAAGCGACGCATTAAGTTGAGCTATTTCAAGAAAAACAGGAACAAATCATGAGGGTTATTATTGCAGGCGGCGGCACAGGGGGGCATCTCTTCCCGGGGATCGCAGTGGCCGAAGAATTTATGAAAAGGGGCCGCGCTGCCAGGGTTGTCTTTGTCGGCACTGAACATGGCATAGAAGCGAGGATAATCCCGAAGGAGGGATACCCGATCGAATTCCTGAGCGCCGAGGGTTTGGTCGGCAAGACCCCTCTCAAGAAATTGAAGGCCCTTTATCTATTCCTGATCTCTCTTGGCCAGTCGCGCAGGATAATTTTATCGGTCCGGCCCGACATCGTCGTCGGCGTTGGCGGCTATGCTTCTGTCGGAATGGTCATTACAGCGCATTTCATGGGAATCCGCACAATTATAATGGAACAGAATTCAGTGGCTGGACGTGCCAACCGCTTACTTGGCTGGTTTGCCGATGCGATCGCGGCCACATACCAGGAGAGCATCTCTTTTTTTCCGAGGGAAAAGACTTTTTTGACAGGCAATCCCGTTAGAAATAAAATACTCGTGCGGGATGCAGTCGACATCAGGGAGGCATTCGGTTTGGAAAAGGACCGTTTCACCGTCCTCATCTTCGGCGGAAGTCTGGGAGCGCGTACAATTAACAACGCGATGAGCGAGTCATTGCATTATCTCCTCGATTTGAGAGAAAATATTCAGTTTGTTCATCAAACCGGTGAGAAAGATCTGAAAGGTGTAAAGGAAGGTTATAAAAAGCTGGGCTTCGCCTGCGCGGTGCTGCCGTTTATATATCAGATGGCTAATGCATATTCCGTTGCAGATCTGGTCGTATGCAGGGCCGGCGCAAGCACTCTGTCCGAAATTACTGCGATGGGAAAGACTTCGGTGCTGATACCGTATCCCCATGCCGCCTCGAACCACCAGGAGTCGAATGCGAGAAAACTCGAGGACATGGGGGCCGCCACTGTAATACTGGATAAGCATCTGTCCGGTGAGGTGATGGCCAAGGTAATCCGCGATTTTTACGACAGCCCGGAAAAGAGGAGAGAGATGCAGAAGGCGTCGAAGGCGTTCGGGAGGACCGACGCAGCAGAGAAGATCGTCGATCTGGCGATGAACCTCACCCGCAAGACATAGCACAGGAGAGGGTCCAGGCAATGTTCAATCAATACAGGGTAATACATTTTGTCGGAATCGGCGGCATCGGTATGAGCGGAATCGCAGAGGTGCTGCACAATCTCGGATACGAGGTGACGGGGTCCGATATACGCGAATCTGACACTACTTCAAGATTGCGGAACCAGGGGATGAAGATATTTATAGGGCACGATGAAAAGAATATTGATGCGGCCCACGTGGTGGTGACCTCGTCAGCAGTTTCACCGACGAACCCGGAGGTGACGGCTGCAAAAGATCGAGCTGTCCCAGTCATCCCGAGGGCGGAGATGCTCGCGGAACTTGGCAGGCTCAAATACGGCATCCTCGTGGCGGGTGCGCACGGCAAGACTACTACCACGTCGCTGATTGCAACACTGCTCGGCGAAGGCGGTTTCGATCCCACGGTAGTTATAGGCGGCAAACTGAAGGCATTTGGTAGCAACGCGAGGCTCGGGCAGGGTGAATTCCTAGTCGCGGAGGCGGACGAGAGCGACGGCTCGTTCCTGAAGCTCAGTCCCACCATAGCCGTTATCACCAACATCGACAGGGAACACATGGATTATTTCAAGGACATCGAGACGCTTAAGGGCGCCTTCCTCTCATTTATCAACAAAGTCCCCTTTTACGGCGTGGCGATTGTCTGTAAGGAAAACGAACATACGCGTGAGATCATACCTCAAATCAAGAGGAGGGTGCTCACCTACGGCCTTTCGCACGATTCAGATATGTATGCGAGGAACATCAAGTACGGGGGCTCCGGGATGAGCTTCGAGGCAATCTTCAAAGGTGAACCAATGGGTGTTTACAGTGTTCCGGTGCCGGGTGTCCATAACGTTCTCAACAGCCTTGCAGCAATGCTGACGGCGATGGAGCTTCAGATACCGCAGGACAAGATCAGGGCCAGCCTTGGCAGCTTCGGTGGGGTACAACGAAGGTTTGAGTTCAGGGGCGAGTCAAGAGGCGTAAGAGTCTATGATGATTATGGACACCATCCTGTCGAAATCAGGGCCGTGCTCAAGGCTGCACGGGAATGCTTCAAGGACAACCGCATCGTAATAATATTCCAGCCCCACAGGTATACACGTACGCGCGACCTGATGTCTGATTTTGCCCTCAGCTTCGCTTCTGCGGACAGGCTCTATCTCCTCGACATTTACGCGGCCAGCGAGGCGCCTATCGAGGGGGTCGATTCAACTGTCCTACTGAAACGAATACGCGACGTCGGATCATTAAAGGCAGACCATATACCGGACAGGAAAGAGCTGGTGAAAACGGTGCTTACCGAGCTCAGGCAAGGAGATGTGTTGATTACTCTCGGCGCGGGGGACGTCTACAAACTAGGCGAGGAGATACTGAAGGCGCTATGATTACAACTAAAAAGATTGGTGTCCTGGCAGGTGGCATATCAGCGGAAAGGGAAGTTTCGCTCAAGAGCGGCAATGCGATATATAAGGCGTTATTGGGCAGGGGCTATAATGCCGTATTTATCGATGCGGCTGAAGACTTGCACGCATCGATTACCTCGCAGAAGGTTGAGGTTGTTTTCATAGCCCTCCATGGCGGGCAAGGTGAAAACGGCTCGGTGCAAGGGTTTCTTGAAGTAATGGGCTTGCCATATACAGGATCCGGGGTGCTAGCATCGGCTGTCGCCATGGACAAAGAGACATCGAAGAAAATATTCTTGTATCATGGAATCCCGGTGCCTCCATTTAAGATCATACATCGCGACGAACTGCCGGGCACTATTGAAACAGTAGCTGCGGGATGTCTCATCGGCGGATCAATGATAGATTTCGGTATGCCCTGGGTGATCAAGCCGACTACGGAGGGTTCCAGCATAGGGGTCCATATCATAAAGAATAGCGACGAACTTGGACACGCCCTCGATGACGCATTTAAGTACGGAGACACGATCATCGTTGAACAGTATGTGAAGGGCAAGGAGATCCAGATAGGCATCCTGGGGCAAAAGGCACTTGGAGGAGTGGAAGTGAGGACTTCTCTCGAATTCTACAGCTATGAGGCGAAATACATTCCTGGGCATACAAACTACGTTCTTCCCCCTGATGTCAGTGAGGAAGATTATGAAATGCTCAAAACAACAGCTTTGCGCGCACATAATGCTCTGGGTTGTGCGGGCACGACTAGGGTTGATCTCATCCTTGACGCCGGGGGCAAGGCCTATCTGCTCGAAATCAATACGATACCGGGCATGACCGAGACCAGCCTGCTGCCTAAGATTGCCAAACTTGAGGGCTTAGAATTCTCCGATCTGATTGAGGAAATTCTCAAATCTGCCCTGGAGCATTGAAGCCAAAGGCCACGTGATGGAGAAGAAGAAAGTTAAAGGAAATGCGCGGACAGGAACAAAGAGGATAGCTGTAATAGTTGTTGGCTTAATCATCCTTTGCGTGGCTGGCGTCGCTTTCCTGGGCAACAAATATCTGTTCATCAGGGAGATAAATTTCTATGGTAACCGTCATCTGACCAAGACGGAGTTGCTGTCGCTAGCAGGACTCTCGCAAAAGAGGCCGCTTTTTTCTGTCACAACCGGTGATATATACCAACGGCTGAAGACGTCTCCATGGATAAAGGACGCTCTTGTGCGGAAGGACCTTAGCGGAATTGTGACTGTATATCTCACCGAAGCGGTGGCCGCAGCCGTATTGCAAATTGATGAAATACCCTGCCTTGTCGACAGTGACGGCCTGCGGCTGGAAGAGATAAAGCCTGAACCTGTCTATTTTCTGCCTGTGGTGAAGATTGACCCGGCCTCCCATAAAGAGGCTTATCGCGATGCGGTCGAACTGGCGAGGGCCTTGAATGAAAGAAAAGTGACAGCCCATGGAGGAAACATCGAGCTCACCGGAACAAGACCGGAAGATGTCACCATGAAGGTAGATGGCGTTCCGATCAAGATCGGTGCGGGTGACCTTCCTAGGAAGCTCGAGAAACTCGACTTTGTCAGGGATGAACTTGGGAAGCGGAATATGTCGGTAGAATATATAGATCTCAGGTTCGCGGACAGGATCGTGGTTAAGCCGCTGAAGCAGGATGTCAGGGAGCCGGAACGCAAGGGCAAGATTGAGGCGGATAAGGTCCGGAAAAAGCCTAAACAGAAAGAAGCCAGACATAAAAAGAGCGATAAAAAAGTGGCAGGGGGTGAGACAAAAAAACATGCCGGCTAAGAGAAAAAAAAGCGGCCCCTTCATAACGGGCATAGATGCAGGTACTTCAAAAATCAGTGTAGTTGTCGCCGAGATGACCGACGAGGGCATTGATATCCTTTCGATCACATCTTCTCCCTCCGCAGGGATGAGAAAGGGTGTGGTTGTCAATGCGGATTCAGCTTCTTCAGCGATAAGGGATGCATTGACAGCGGCACGCCAGCAGTCGGGGGTCTCAATCAGGGAGGCCCTTGTGAGTATATCAGGCAGCCACGTACAGGTCACCACGGGGAAGTCTTCTATCTTGGTCAGAGGAAGAAATGTGTCACAGACCGATATTGAAAAAGTCATCGATGCGGCCGGCTTGACGTCCATCCCCTCGGGAAGGCAAATTCTCCATGTGCTGCCTACCGATTTTATCATTGACGGGGGGCGGGGAATAAAGGACCCTCTCGGCATACCGGGTTCCAGGCTCGAATCTATTGTCAATATTATTACCGTTTCAGACGAGCCGCTTCAACGGCTTGTGACGAGTTGTGAAAAGGCGGGACTTCAAGTGTCGGACGTTGTATTGCATTCGATCGCCTCTGCCGAGGCGGCTCTGAGTTTCGAAGACCGCGATATGGGAACGGCTCTGGTGGATATAGGCGCTGGAACGACTGATATCGCCATCTTCAAGGATGGCTGGTTGCAGCACACGATGGTACTGGGGATCGGGGGCAATCACTTTACCAACGACTTGAGCGTCGGCTTGAGAGTCTCTTTCTCCGAAGCCGAGCGTGTCAAGAAGCAGTTTGGCCTGCTCACTATCGCTGATGGCGAAGATGAAGAAATTGATGTCGTTGGTCTTGACGGCGAGGTCAGGAAAATATCAAGGAAGCTGGTGTTCGAGATACTGCATCTTCGGTGCGAAGAGCTCCTGGAACTGATAAAGAAGGAAATGTCCGGGCCTGAAGCCAAGGAAGCGGTTACAGGTATTGTATTTACAGGAGGCGGAGTTCTGATTCCGGCTTTTGAGCGGCTTGCAGAAAACATCATCTCGTTGCCCATCCGGATAGGGCACCCGGATCTGGCACCCGCACATACTGGTAAATCCACCCCTTCATTGCCCTTTATAACAGTAGCCAAGGAACAATATCACGGCCCGGAATTTGCTGCCGGAGTGGGCTTGGTGCTATACGGTGCTGGATATTCACACCAACCTGAGGATACAGACGGTGCAGGCTTGCTGAATAAAATGACCGGTTTTTTTAAGAATATTATGGGTAACAAATGATAGGAGGTCCCCATGTTTGAAATAGAAGATGTAGGAAGACCGGCAGCGAAGATCAAGGTGATCGGAGTGGGAGGCGGTGGCGGCAATGCTGTGAACAGTATGGTGGCCGCCCATATATACGGCGTCGAGTTCATCGCGGTGAATACCGACATACAGCACCTTGAAGCCTCGCTTGCGCCTGCAAGGATACAGATAGGAACAGACCTTACACGGGGACTGGGGGCCGGTTCCAATCCTGTAATTGGACGCGAAGCTGCGCTTGAAAGCAGGGACGTGCTTGCAGCATTTATCGACGGATCCGACATGGTCTTCATTACCGCAGGCATGGGAGGAGGAACAGGGACCGGCGCGGCGCCCGTAATCGCCGGTATCGCCAGGGAGATGGGGATACTTACCGTGGGTATAGTTACGAAGCCCTTTTTTTTCGAAGGAAGGAAGAGGGCACTGAATGCCGACGAAGGAATTCACGAACTTAAAAACCACGTCAATACGCTCATTGTGATACCCAATGATCGGATCAGCCTGGTCGTGGAGAAAGGGACATCATTATTGCAATCCTTTTCCACGGTGAATGACGTTCTCAGGCAGGCTGTTCAGGGCATCTCGGATCTTATCCTCGTTCCGGGGCTCATAAACCTGGACTTCGCCGACATAAAGGCCATAATGCAGAAGCAGGGGAAAGCCGTTATCGGTATGGGTATGGGCAAAGGAGAAGGAGGGGCCTTCGAGGCGGCGAAGAAGGCAATCCTGAACCCGCTTCTGGAAAAATCCTCGATCGAGGGCGCACGTGGAATCCTGATCAATATCACCGGGGGACTTAATGTAACTCTCGACCAGGTCCAGGAAGCGGCGTCGCTTATCCATGACAACGCACACGAGGAATCTAATATTATCCTGGGCGCGGTGATCGACCCTGAAATGGACGACCAAATTAGGGTTACGGTCATAGCCACCGGGCTTGACGAAAAAAACGAGAAGGTGGAACTGCCCGAAACCCAGACGTGGACTCCTAAGAAAGAGGTGCCGTCTTCCCCGGTTAAGGTCTCGGGGAAGACGCTCTCGAAGAGCATCGACATGTTCACAGAAAGCATTCCAAAGGAGGCCGCTGCCGTTAAAGAAGTATCCCGGCAAAGAGAGTCTTCTGGCCCGCTGCGCGAGAAAAAGGATGTCCCGGTTGTTGAGCCATCTGCCTCGACAGTTGTTCCGCCAATTGAACCTATGGTTGAACCGATAGCAGCGTCGGCATGCGAACCGTCAATTGAGCTGCCCGTTGAATCGCCCATTAGAGCGATTGTGGAACCTGTCGCCGAACCGGTCATCGAAACAGTTATCTTGTCGCGCAGTGTCGAGCCTGCTGAGGTCGAAAAGGGACCGGTTTTCGCCGATGACCTTCATCACGAAATGAAGCTTGCGGAATCGGCCATCCCGCCGGAAGACCAGTACGACATACCGACATTCCTCAGGAAAAAGTTACAGCAAGCTGATAGGTGAACCGCAAGCTTGTTGAGAAGGCCGATGCCCTGCTTGCAAAAGAAAAGGGGACTGTCTTTAAAGAGCCCGGCGGCAAGATATCATTCTGCCTTGTCTATCCTAATACCTACCATGTCGGGATGTCGAACCTCGGGTTTCAGGGGCTCTACGGACTTCTGAACCGTCGTGACGATGTGGTCTGCGAACGCGCATTTCTTCCGGCTGATGCCGACATAGCCGAGTATCGGAGAACCGCCACCCCTGTCTTTTCTCTCGAAAACAAGAGGCCGCTGACCTCATTCGACATAGTAGCCTTTTCACTCTCGTTCGAAAACGATTATCCGAACATCTTCAGGATACTCAGCCTCTCTAAAATACCTTTCAGGACAGACGGCCGCGGAGATTATCATCCACTTATCATTGCAGGAGGAGTCGCTGTCTCATTCAATCCGGAGCCGGTTGCACTCGCGCTCGACTTGGTATTTATCGGAGAGGCCGAAGAGGCCGTCGGAGAATTTATCGAACTGTACAAGCAGGCTGAAGATAAGGATGGTGTCAGGAGAAAGGCATTGCAGCTGGAGGGAGTGTATGTACCGTCAGAATACGAAATAACCTATCTCGAAGACGGCACCATATTGCGACGGACTGCGAAAGAGGGCGCTCCTGGTTGCATCCAGAAGAGAACTGTGAAAGACCTTTCGCTTGCCCCCCTTAACACGTCGATCATCACCCCGGAAACCGAATTTTCGGGCATGTACCTTGTGGAGATAATGAGGGGATGCCCCTGGAACTGTCGCTTCTGTCTTGTCGGGAATTTCTTTGGCCCGCTCAGAAAGAAAGGAGTGCCGCAGGTCAGAGAAGAGATAGAGGAGGGCAAGAAGGTCGCAGAAAAGATAGGGATCATCGGACCATCGCTATCCGATTATCCCAACATCGGCGAGATTCTCTGCATAGAAGGTGTCCAATTTTCGATAACCTCTCTTCGCGCAAGCGGACGCAGTGCGGAGCTGATCGGCCTGTTGAAGGGGCACAAAAGCGTCTCCATAGCCCCCGAGGCCGGCACTGAAAGGCTGAGGAGGGCCATCAACAAACAGGTGACGGAACAGGACATCGTTACTACGGCCGGACTTCTCTTTGACTGCGGAATCGAGACGCTCAGGCTCTATTTCATGATCGGTCTTCCGACTGAGACTGAAGAAGACATAGAGGGCATAATAGACCTCGCGGGCAAGGTCAGGGCCTTAAATAAGAAAGCAGGCATTGTGCTGAGTGTCAGCACGTTCGTTCCGAAACCATTCACGCCCTTTCAGTGGCATCCAATGGAGCGACTCGACAGTGCAAAGAAGAAGATCAGGCAGATAAAAAAGTCTTTAGAGCCGAAGGGCATAAAGGTTTTCCATGATGTCCCCAAGTATGCGCACATGCAGGGACTTTTCTCTTTGGGTGACCGTCGGATATTTCCAGTGATCGAGAGGATGGTTGAAATAGACGATTGGCGAACGGCCTGCGCCGAAGCCGGAATCGATCCGGACTTCTATGTTTTCAGGAAGAAGTTGTTTGATGAAACCCTTCCGTGGGACTTTATCGACATCGGCGTGCCGAAGGAAAAAATATGGGAGGAATACGGCAAAGCGATTGAAAGCACATGACAGTTTTACGGGCCTAGTTGATTTTCATCAACGGTGTATGGCTTATTATAAGACTGTGAAAATTCTTTCTACCGCCTCAAACGCTAAAGCTCACGTTTAGGCGTGGGTAGTTTCACGCCGATCCAGTGTAGCGCCTCATTCGCTAATATTCAATTCTTTATACGTCGGCACGTTCAGCGAGGCTCCTCGATATATTGGCAATAGTCGTTCTGTCTGACTTGCCGACACGCCGCATTTCTTGCCGTAATCTGTGTTGTTACGAAGTTAGCCTATAAGTGGACGACTAATTGATGAGGGATAAGGGAGGAAGAGAATTCGGGATAGATTTATGCAAGAAGAATCAGCCTGTCCTTGTTTCTATACTGTATTCTTGAAAAAACATTTACCTTAGCCATCCTGCTGCGCTATAATAAAAGGTTGTGTTTATTTTGTTCATACTTTATTAGAAGAGGTCAAAGAATGCTCCAAGTTGCGAATATCGAAAAATCCTACGGCAAGCAAGTGCTGTTTGACGGCGTCGGCTTTACCGTAAACCCGCGAGAACGCGTAGGCCTTGTGGGCCGGAACGGCCATGGCAAATCAACACTCTTTCGCATGATCCTCGGCGAAGCGCGCCAGGACTCCGGCACGATCACGGTGCCTTCAGGATACACCATCGGCCATCTGTCCCAGCATATCCATTTCACCGAGGACACGGTTATTCAGGAGGCCTGCCTCGCCCTCCCGGAAAACGAGGACCAAATCGACGAAACGTACAAGGCCGAGGCCATTCTCCACGGGCTTGGGTTCACCAACGACGACTTCGACAGCTCGCCGTCGTCGTTGTCCGGCGGGTACCAGGTGCGGTTGAACCTTGCCAAGGTGCTCGTATCTGAGCCGAATCTGCTGCTCCTCGATGAGCCCACAAACTATCTCGACATCGTTTCGGTCCGTTGGCTCACGCAATTTTTGCGCGCCTGGCGGAACGAGCTGATCATTATAACTCATGACCGCGAATTCATGGACAGCGTCACTACGCATACCATGATCATCCACCGCTGCAAGATGCGAAAGGTCCCCGGCAACACGCAGAAGCTTTACGCCCAGGTCCTCCTGGAAGAAGAGATCCACGAAAAGACACGCCAGAACGACGATAAAAAACGCAAAGAGGTGGAGCAGTTCATAAATCGCTTCCGGGCCCAGGCAACCAAGGCCAGCGCTGTCCAGTCCCGGATCAAAGCTCTTGCGAAACACGGACGGCTCGACAAGCTCGGCGAGATCAAATCGCTTGACTTCAAGTTTCGGTCCGCCCCGTTTGAAGCCAAATGGCTGATGAACGTGGAAGACCTGTCTTTTTCGTTTTCTGAGGACGGCCCGAAGCTCATTAACAGACTGAGCTTTGCAGTTGGTAAAAATGATCGCATTGCCGTTATTGGAAAGAACGGCAAGGGCAAGACCACGCTTCTGAATCTGCTTGCAGGAGAGTTGTCCCCGTCAAGCGGAGACATAAGACCCCACCCGAATACGAAGATCGCTTACTTCGGCCAGACCAATATTAACCGCCTTCGGAACGACAATACCGCGCTCCAGGAAATCATGGACGCGCATCCGGACAACGCCCATGGTGCATCACGCGCCATCTGTGGGCTCATGATGTTCGACGGCGACAACGCGCTCAAGAAGGTGAGCGTGCTCTCGGGCGGGGAAAAGAGCCGCGTACTGCTCGGCAAGCTCCTGATCTCTCCAGCCAATATGCTGATCCTCGACGAGCCCACAAACCACCTGGATATGGAGTCCATTGACTCGCTGATCGAGGCGATTGACGCGTTCGACGGCGCTGTCATCATCGTGACTCATAGTGAGATGATCCTGGAGGCCGTCGCTACCAAACTGATCGTGTACGACAATGACGAGGTGAACGTCGTGGAAGGCTCCTACTTGGACTTCCTCGAGCGCATCGGGTGGCTGGACGAAGGCGGGGTCCGCGTAAAGAAAGCCAAAGGGAAGCGGAACGACGCCGACAAGCATAGAAACAGAAGAGACGCGAAGAAATTGCGAAGTGCCGTCACAGCCGATTGATAAAAAGTCCTAAGACTATCAGTGCCCAGGCCCTCCACCAGTCGAATGTGCTTGCTGGAGGGCAGAGAGCAGTCCTCCCATTATGGCCGCACTGACGATGCTGTTGCTGAGCAGTTCAAATGCGAACATAGCAGAGTTTAGGGACAATGCGCTGGAATTCTAGGGCATTTCAATCCCGAGATGAAAGCGTGTCTTGACTGTATCTTGCCCTTGCGGTGAACAACTGTTCAAGAGCATTTTTCAACAATACCGCTATGATACAACTGCTCCCGCAGCATCATGATTAATGACGGCAGCAGGCCTATTATTTGAACAGCTCGTCCAGAAACTGACGCATCGCTTGCCAGGATCTCTTGTCGGCCTTTTCATTATAGGCGATTCCCTTGATTCCGAAGCTGTCAGCATCGGGATTTGTGAAGCTGTGGACTGCACCACCGTAAAATATCATCTGCCAGTCTGCTCCCGATCCGCGCATCTCGTCCATGAACGTATTGATCTGGTCTCTCGTTGCAAAAGGATCATCAGCGCCATGCAAAACGAGGATTTTTGCCTTTACGTCTTTAGTTGTCTGGGGCGCAGGGGCTGAGAGACCGCCGTGAAAACTCACAACCCCCAGCACGGGAGCGTGTCCGCGCGCGAGTTCAAGGGCGGTCGTTCCGCCAAAGCAATATCCGGTGGCTGCTATTTTTTTCGCGTCGACGAGAGGGTGACTCATCAGAACGTCAAGCCCGGCCATTGCCCGGGCGCGCATGAGCGAACGGTCGTTCAAATATACGCCTGCGAGCTCACCGGCTTTCTTGGGATCGCTGGCCCTGATGCCTTCGCCGTACATGTCTACTGCAAAGGCTATGTAGCCGAGGCGGGCGAGCTCTTCAGCGCGTTTCATCGAGAAGGAGTTGAGACCCCACCATTCATGCACGACCAAAACACCCGGTCGCTTGCCCTGAATAGCGTCATCGTAAGCCAGGTACCCTTCAAGTAGAGCGGTTCCGTGTCTGTATTGAACTGTCTTGGTTCGAACCTCGGCTTGAGCACTGCTGCACAGGATAACTGCCATAATAAACGCTATCAAATATCTCACAGTAATCCTCCTGCTAAAGGCTTTTCTTAAGTTTAGCAACATTCAGGAAGATTACCTAAAAAGTGGCGTAAAGCATCTCCCTCGAGTCGTGGAGAATGTCCACAATGGGCGGCTACGGCTCGAAATGACCTCAGAGCCGGACTGCTTGGGATTTGCCGAGCACCATCTTTGCCTAGGCGAGTTTTCTATACTTTGACCGAGCCTTATTAATGTTGCCCGTCGATAGGGCCGTGAGAAGGTCATCTTCGAGTTCAGCCACATCAAGGAGCCGGGTAGTAGTCCGGTGTCTCCATAAAGTGGGCCATCACGCTTTTGGCGGTCAGAAGCGGATGATTGTTCGTGACGTTGAAGTCGGCAAACGTCCTGCCATGTTCAAGTTCGACCGCGAGTCCTTTTCTGAAATCCTCGATATCGATATCCATCGCGCTTTCATTGACGAATGCTCGGCCGCGCATAAGGCAATGAAATGCAACAATAAAATAGGAGTTGCGAAGGAATGCATATTGTGCTAATGTTGCATTAATATATAGTTTAAGGACATATGCAATGCATCTGAAAAATCTTTCTGATAAATCGAGGTAAGGCCCATGTGCAGAAACATCAGGACGCTCTTTAACTTTGAACCGCCTGTAACTGAAGAAGAGATTCGCGCGGCCTCCCTGCAATTTGTAAGAAAGGTTACCGGCTTCAACAAGTCGTCGAAGGCCAACGAGGCGGCCTTCCTTGCTGCAGTTGATGGTGTAACAGCGGTTTGCAGGACGCTTCTTAATTCACTTGTGACGGACGCATCGCCGAGGAGTCGGGCAAAAGAGATAGCCAGTGCAAGAGCACGCACTACCAGATCAATGTAAATAAGGGCGCAGACATATGCCGTCATTTGGCGGCTGTCGGCTGCCCCTCCCCCTCCAGGCAGATGTCTAATTGATAAATATTATCTTCCTTGTTCTCAGGTATTCCTGCTCTATCAAATCATAGAGATCGTTTTTCCTAATGTCAGCCAGCCAGGCCTGTGCTGATTCAATTCCCTCTGTGTGCAATATCGTGATCACCTTTACACACAATTCTGCATTTTCAGCTCTTACGTCGTGACGGTATTTCATATCTGTCTCCTTTATTCTATTATCGTCGAAACCGCGTAGAATATGAAGGCCGAAAATAAATAATCTGCAGAATATGTGATTATTGTTACAGAGTCGGGGGATAATGATATCAGCTGATCGTACAGGAAGTGCCGGCGCCGGCGCGGGATGCCGGCGCTCGAACACTATTTTTCTATGGAAATCAGTTCGACCTCAAAGATAAGGGCCTGGTTGGGGCCTATTACCATGCCTGTACCGTGTTCTCCGTACGCCAGTTTTGAAGGTATGTAGACATCCCACGTAGATCCCACTTTCATCAGCTGCAATATTTCAGTCCAGCCTGCGATGACCTTGTCCACCTGGAATACCGCAGGTTCGCCGCGCTTATAGGAGGAGTCGAATTCTGTGCCGTCGGGAAGAGTCCCCTTGTAGTTCACTTTGACCTTATCTGTTGCCTTAGGTTTTGTCCCTGTTCCTTCTTTGATTATCTTATATTGGAGTCCGTCAGGCAGGGTAACGACTCCCTCCTTTTTCTTGTTTGCAGCAAGAAAGGCTTCTCCAGCCGCCTTGTTTTTTTCTGCCATGGCCTTGCCCTGTTCTGCCTTTTTAGCCATAAGATCTTTCTGTAGTGCCATGACCCTCTCGCGCATATCCTGTTCGGTCATGACTGACTTAGCACCGGACAAGCCGGCTTTCAGCGCGCCGACAAAGGTATCGGTATCTATCTCGATAGACTGCGCCTTGAAAAAACCGGCCATGCTTGTACCCTGAGTGTACCCCATGCTGTAACTCAACTTTTCCTTTTCGCTCATCGCTTTCTTCTCTTCTGCAACGGCATGCCCTGCAAAAAAGGCCAGGGCTAATACTACGACCACAAACTTTCTCATGTAATAAGCTCCTTTCGAATTGGTTTCTAATCCTTCATGATATATTAGCAATAATTTACAAAATACACTATAGTTCGGGAGCGCTTTTAATCCCTAGAAATAAATATGATTAATCTGTAGGTCGTCATCTTACATCTTAATTACTTGTAAATAATTATCGCTGACTGTAAAATTTGTGCTAAAATTCATAGATAAAGCATCGGGGGAGAACCGATTGGAGACAGATTGATGAAGAGATCATTCATTATATTATTGATAATCTTTTTGTTTTGCATGTTTGTTTCTCCGACTTATGCAGCGATGCATAAATGGGTCGATGAAAAGGGGCGGGTTTGGATAACCGATTACCCCGACCCCAAGACAACTAAGAAGCATACTCAAGACGCCAATGCCCCTGATTCTTCGCAGGCATCCGATCCTTCTGTCGATAAATCGGCTCCCGATCAGGAAGACCAGAAACATGATTTCCCAGGGCTTTCCGCCCTTCCCGAGAATGTGCGCAAGCACGTGACCGATCTTGTGCAGAGGGGCGGATCGTCTCTTATGTCCGGGTCTTCACTTGCCATGATATCGGCTTTCATGGTTCTTTTCGGGTTTGTATTCTATATTTATGTCTCCTTTTGCCTCTATATGATTGCAAGGAAAGTCGGAGTAGTAGATGCATGGACGGCTTGGATACCGATCGTAAACCTCTGGACCTTTGTCGAGGCGGCCGGAAAGCCCTGGTGGTGGACGGCGATTATAGTGGGCCTGTCTCTGTCGTCAGTCGTTCCGATAGCAGGGATTGCTTTGGGCCTGCTTAATCTTGGCGTTGTGATCTATCTATGGATGTGTATCAGCGAGAATGTCGGGAAGAACAGATGGCTTGGCCTCCTGATGCTCGTTCCGATCGTAAACCTTTTTTATCCCGCTGTTCTGGCCTTCTCAAAAATTGAGCCTCTTCCAGATATTGATTCTTCTTCAAGAGGCGTTACCTCTGGACGAAGCTGATCTTTTTTTGGGCTTCGTTTGAAGTTTTCTGGATTGCTGCGTTAAACTTACAGACTATGGATTCTGCCGAAGCAAGAAATGCATACAGCGTAAAGGTCCCTGTATTCGAGGGTCCTCTCGACCTTCTGCTCCATCTAATCAAGGAAAACAAGCTCGATATCTATGATATTCCGATATCGGTGATAACGAAGCAATATCTCGAATATCTTGAGCTGATGCAGGAACTCAATCTCGATATTGCCTCGGAATTTCTGGTGACTGCGGCAACACTTATTTTTATCAAGTCCCGCATGCTTCTGCCTCAGGATGAGGCGGTTGAAAGCGGGGAGCAGGAAGACCCCAGAGCCGGCCTTGTGAAGCGACTTCTGGAATATCAGGCCTTCAAGGAAGCATCCGGTGAACTCAGGAAGCGCGAAGAAGTCTGGATGGATGTCTTTACTAGGGCGCCGCTCGAAATTGATAAATCCGCCTTCGAACCTGAGCCGTCGCTGTTCGAAGTCAATCTGTTCGATCTAGTAGGCGCTCTGAACAAAATTCTCAGCAAGGCTCCGCCTGAAGAAGTGCGGATAACCAAAGAAACGCTTACGGTTAAAGACCGCATCTCTGTCATCCTCGATAAACTGGAACATGAAGAGACAGTGAGGTTCGACCTGCTGTTTGAGCAGGACAAAAAGCGTGTCCAGATTATCGTTACATTTCTTGCGCTTCTCGAGATACTCCGTCTCGGACTGGGAAGGGTATATCAGGACAGCCAGTTCGGAACTATCTGGATCATGAGGCATACCGAGAAGGCTGAAGATACTCCACCCGTGTCTGAAGAAAATACGATTGTTTCCTGAATCACCTAACCACTAGGAAATAAGGTCTCGGCTCG
>Ga0181523_10001167_pt1 | contig 28420 bp, 24 predicted proteins | sample PEATcosm2014_Bin_43_FD_119752 | JGI IMG/M metagenome (GOLD analysis project Ga0181523, IMG submission 119752) | Peatland microbial communities from MTU Mesocosm Facility, Houghton, MI, USA - PEATcosm2014_Bin05_30_metaG | ecosystem: Environmental > Terrestrial > Soil > Wetlands > Peat | place... | reverse complement strand
TGGGGATTATCATCACGGTGAAGGGAATTCTGCGGCACACATCAAGGCGACGCTTGTGGGGACTTCGGCTATTTGTGTGATAGAAGACGGCAAGCTGGCCTTAGGAATCTGGCAAGCGATCTTTTTCTGTGAGTTCGACGGCCCCAGGACCCGCAACATAACCATTAAAATCGTCTGAGACTCGCGTTGTTTGTCTTGCGGAGGATTTTGTCTTTGTAATCTTCTTCGTCTTCGCCGTTTTCTTTGGGCTCTTCTTGACTGCGCTTTCTTCGAATTGGATCTTAGCCAAGACTTCCTCCACGGTAGTAATACCAAGCCCGACTTTTTCCCATGCATTATCAAACAATAATTTGACGCCCTCCTGCCGCGCAACTTCGGTTATCTTTATCTCGGATGCATCTTTGAAGAGTACCGTCTTAATCGCGAGGCTGACCGGAAGATACTCGTAAATTGCGGTTCTTCCGAGGTATCCGCTATTGTAACAATGCTGACAACCCTCTCCCTTGTAATGCTTCTTTATCTCAGGCAATCCAAGGCTTTCCATAAATACCGCAAGTTCTTCGTCCACAGCCAGCTCGACCTTGCAATGGATACATATCCTCTTTACAAGACGCTGTGCAAGTATAGCGCTAATTGACGATCCGAGAAGATAAGGGGGTATGCCAATATCTAGAAGGCGCGTGATTGTCGCAGCCGTACTGTTGGTATGCAGCGTCGTCAACACCAGATGGCCCGTCATGGATGCCCTCATGGCTATCTCTGCTGTTTCAGCGTCACGAACCTCTCCAATCTTGATTACATCGGGGTCTTGCCGAAGAATAGACCGCAGGATATTGGCAAAACTCCTGCCGATGTCGTCATGGACCTGTATTTGTGTAATGCCATCGATCTTGTACTCGACCGGGTCTTCGACGGTAACAATGTTCCTGGTCTCCGACTTCATATGATTGAGAGCGGCATAGAGGGTCGTTGTCTTTCCGCTTCCTGTCGGTCCTGTTACGACCAGCATCCCCTGCGGACGCCTAAGAACGTCCGAGATCGAATGTCTCATCTCGTCAGGCATGCCGAGTTCCTGGAGAGTTACGACACCAGAACTCTGGTCGAGCAGCCTGATGACAATCTTCTCCCCGTAAATGGAAGGGATCGTTGATATCCTGAGATCGATCTCCTTATCATGCAGCGTTACGTGGCTGCTACCGTCCTGCGGCAACCGGCGATTGGTAATATCAAGGCTTGAAATTATCTTTATGCGCGATATGACCGATTCGTGGATATTCCTGTCATAGGTAAAGATGTTTCTCAGATCCCCGTCGACCCTGAACCTCACCTGCACTATACGCCGCCGGGGCTCGATATGAATATCGCTGGCCCTCATCTTGATCGCCTCGGCAATCATCATAGCTACAAGCTTCACTATAGGCGGCGCTTTACTTTTAGAATAAAGGGACTCGATATTCGAATCCGTCTCTTCACCTTTCGGAACCTCGGAGAACTGGATTTCCTTGTCGGCGCTTATGTTTGAGCTGTAGAGATCGAGAAGTTCGGGACTGTCCGCACCTTCGACATAGTAGCGTTCTATCGCATCGAGTATGGAGCTTTCGTGGGAGATGATCGGCGATATTCTGAGCTTGGTATTGAATGCGATATCGTCTATCGCGCGATAATCAAGGGGGTCTGCCATAACCAGGACGAGCGTCGAGTTCTTCTTCTCGAGCGGGAAGATTACCCTCTGTTTGGCCATCTTCTTGGGAATGATGGTCTTGAGCTCCAGGGACAGTTCGCAGTCTACATTGTCCAGAAACTCGATGATCGGCAGAGAAAACTTCTTTGCCAGCGCTTCGATTATCTGATCCTTTGTGGCATAGTTGAGGGAAACAAGCGTTTCACCCAGCTTCTTTTTGATGGTCTTCTGGTGGGTGAGCGCTGAAACAAGCTGCTCATTTGTGAGCAACCCCTGCTCCATCAGTAATTCCCCCAGTTTTTTCCTCACTGTAACCATGTTATTAAATATACCATTTTTGTGTGCGGCGTCGCTGATTGTCCTAAAAGAACGAGTAAATGTTAAAATTAGAAAATTGCTTTAGGAGGCTGTTATGTTGAACATGAAGTCGGTGGACACGGTAAGACTGTCCACAAATTCTAAATTTAAATTTAAGTGCCATAAAAATATCGACTGTTTCACCAAGTGCTGCAGCAATATACAGATCATGCTCACCCCATACGATATTATTCGGCTCAAGAACCGTCTCAAATTATCGTCTGGCGAATTCCTGAATAATCACACCTATGTCGAGATAGAGGAAAAATCGAATTATCCCTTTGTGTTCCTGAAAATGAACGAAGACAAAGACCGCAAATGCTCATTCGTGACCGAAGCCGGCTGCTCGATCTATGACGACAGACCTGCCAATTGCCGGTATTATCCTATTGGACAAGCGTCGCTCAAAAAGAAAGACGATACTATAAACGAACTCATCACCGAGGAGTTTTATTTCTTCGTCAAGGAAGATCATTGCCTCGGCTTCAACGAAGACAGGGAATGGACCATAGGCGAATGGCGCGACGACCAGGGCGTGGATATCTACGACGAGATGAACCGGGGCTGGAAAGAAATACTCTTCATAAGAAACCTGCCGGGCAAGGACTTCGACGAAAAGCAGCAGAAAACATTTTACATGGCAAGCTACGACGTGGACCGCCTGCGCCGCTTCGTCTTTGAGAGTCCCTTTCTCCAGCACTTCGATGTTGATCCCGCAAAGCTCGAAAAGATCAAGACCGACGAAATCGAACTAATGAAATTCGGCGTAGATTATATAAAATTCGTCCTTGGAATGGAAGAGACTCTGAAGCTAAAGAAAAAATAACCTGTAGGGACACAGCATGCCTGCACTTACTTATATCTCGCCTTCAACTGTCCGCAAGCTGCCAGTATGTCCCGGCCTTTACTTTTCCTGATTATGACCGTCACCTCGGCCTTGGCCAGAATCTCCTGAAACCGCAACACCGCAATGTCATCAGGCCTCTCGTATTCGCAGTCGCTATAAGGGTTGAATGGAATAAGGTTGATCTTCGACTGGATGCCGTGAAGGAGCCTGACGAGTCTTTTCGCATCAGCTGTCGAGTCGTTGATATCTTTCAGCATTACGTATTCGAAGGTGATCTTTCTTGTCTGCTGCAACGGTAATTTGCGGCATGTGTCGAGCAACGCCTTGATTGAATATGTCTTATTGATCGGCATGATGACGTCTCGCACCGTATCAGTCGTAGCATTGAGCGAGATTGCGAGGTTGACCTTGAGACCCAGCTGGCTAAGCTCTGCAATCCTTGGTACGATGCCGGCTGTCGAAAGAGTAATCCTCCTTGGAGAAATCACCATCACCCCTGTCATCCGTCTGAGTGCTTCGACGACATTGTTGAAATTGGCCAGCGGTTCCCCCATACCCATGAGTACAATGTTGGTGATTCTCCTTGGTAGAATCATCCTGTTCACGCTGATTACCTGGTCGATGATCTCATGAGGGCCAAGGTTTCTCTGCAGGCCCGATTTTCCGGTCAGACAAAAGACGCAACCCATGGCGCAACCGACCTGTGAAGAGATGCATAGTGTCAGGCGTTCTTCGTCCGGGATTAGCACGCTTTCTATTGTCTCGCCGTCTTCGAGTCCGAACAAGAACTTTTCCGTGCCATCATGTGAGGTCATCCGGTTGAGGAGGGTAAGATTGCTGATATACGCCCTTTCGGCAAGTTCTTCACGAAGTTTCTTCGACAATTCCGTGATCTCTTCGAACGACTGGGCATAGCGTTCGTATATCCAGTGTAATATCTGCCTGCTCCTGAAGGACGGAAGTCCGGCATCTTTGATAAAAGATTCCACACTATCCTTCGAGAGGGACTTGAGGTCGATTTTTTTCATGATTTATTGTATAACAATTTCAGCCTGATGTAATAGTTTCTCGGCAGAACGACCACATTCGGACTTGACACGTAGAAGCAGGGTCGTCTATAGTTAAATTATGGAAACTTTAATCCCTTCGGCCAATCGACTTAGCAACGCCGCGCGCCATCGCACGGCCCTGGCTGGGAGGATTTAGATTTAGATTTAGTTTTAGTATCGGTTAGAAAGTAAAATACACATTACAAAGGCCACGGGCTCTACACCCGCGGCTTTTTTTATTTGGAGGTATGACGTGAATCGAATGCCTGTGCATAAGTACCGACCGTATCCAGCTGTAGATCTGGCCGACAGGAAATGGCCTTCGCGTACAATAACGACTGCTCCCATCTGGTGCAGCGTCGATCTGCGTGACGGCAATCAGGCGCTCGTCGCACCGATGAGCGTCGACGAAAAAAAAGAGATGTTTGGCCTTTTGGTCGATATGGGATTCAAGGAGATCGAGATCGGTTTCCCATCGGCTTCCCAGACGGAATACGACTTCATGCGTCTGCTGATCGAGACCCATCTTATCCCCGATGATGTAACGATCCAGGTCCTTACACAGGCGCGCGAGCACCTGATTAAAAAGACCTTTGAAGCCATTAGAGGTGCCCGTCAAGCCATCGTGCATCTTTACAACTCGACCTCGGAACTCCAGCGAAGAGTTGTCTTCCACATGGAGAAGAAAGAGATCATTGCAATGGCCGTCAGTGCAACTGCATTGGTAAAGACTGAAGCTGAGAAGATATCAGAGACAGACATCAGGTTCGAGTATTCTCCGGAAAGCTTCACAGGAACAGAGCATGACTTTGCGGTAGAAATATGCGGAGCGGTGATGGACACTTGGGGACCTTCATCCAATAAGAAGATGATATTGAATATTCCCGCTACGGTTGAGATGTCGACTCCCAATGTATACGCCGACCGCGTAGAATTGTTCTGCCGCTCGATCAAAGACCGCGAAAGGGTCATAGTCAGCGTCCATGCCCACAACGACCGCGGCACGGCCGTTGCCTCGACCGAACTGGGGCTTCTGGCTGGTGCGGACCGGGTTGAAGGGACTCTTTTCGGTAACGGCGAGCGCACAGGCAATGTTGATATCGTCACTGTCGCCTTGAATCTGTTTTCGCAGGGCATTGATCCAAGGCTCGATTTCAGCAACATAGATCGGATCACCGGGGTGTACGAACGCACTGCTCGGATTCCTGTGCATGTGCGCCATCCCTATGCGGGAGAGCTTGTCTACACTGCCTTTTCGGGCTCTCACCAGGATGCGATCAACAAAGGCATGAAGGCCCTCCCCAGCAAAACGAACTATTGGGAAGTACCCTATCTGCCGATCGATCCGGCTGATGTCGGTCGAACATATGAGTCGATAATCCGCATCAATAGCCAGTCCGGAAAGGGCGGCGTTGCCTATTTGATGGAAAGGGAATACGGCCTGACGCTCCCCAAGGCGATGCATTCGGAATTTGCGCGGATCATACAAGATATCTCCGACAGAACCGGAGCCGAGGTTACAGCATCAATTGTGTGGGATGCTTTCGACGCTGAATACCTTCGCGCTGGTGAGCCTTACTCCCTTGATCATTGCAAGATCGGACAAAACGGCGACGGCGATAATGCGTGTTCTGTTGAAATCAGTGCATCGGTAACTAACACGGGCAATAGCGAAGATATCTTTGGTAAAGGCAACGGCCCTATCGATGCCTTCAGTAAAGCACTTAAATCCAAGTTCGGATTGGAGTTTAAACTGCTCTCTTATTACGAACATGCCATCGACAAGGGATCGGACTCAAGGGCAGCGGCATACATCCAGATAGAAAGCGGCGGCAGGCAATACTGGGGTACCGGAATTGATACCAGTATCGACCGGGCATCTTTCAAGGCAATCCTGAGTGCATTGAACAGAGCAAACAGGGAGGGTTAACATAGACCGCCTCATCGCGGAAATTTCATTTGACAATCGACTATAAAAGCGTTATTCTTTTGTTATAAGACTAACAGGTGGTGGCGCCCTCTTCCTGCAGTGGCAGGAGATTCTCGGCGACATCGAGACAAAAACGAGCGAGCGTATGCACCACCTGCTTTAACTTATTTTTGGACTTACCGCCTTGAAGTGTCGAAAACAACGGCACATCAGTTTATGTGATTGTTTGTCCCAACAGGCAATTTATCCTCTGTAAACAACCATTGCTTCGACTCCAATTCCGGGTTATGTGTAAATGTTATAATTTAGATATGTTTCAAAAAACACTCGATATTGTAAGCAGGATCCAACAGTTGCTCATCATAAGAGGGGCAATCATCTCTGTGGCTGAGTCCTGCACCGGCGGCATGTTGAGCCGCCTTCTAACTCTGTTACCCGAATCGAACGTTTTTTTCGTAGCGGGCATCGTCGTCTATTCAGACAAATCAAAGAAAAACATCCTCGGCATTTCCAGCAAAACGCTTACAAGTTACGGAGTAGTAAGCTCGGAAACAGCGGAGGAAATGGCCGAGAAGGTGCGTGCCTTGACCGGGACCGACCTCTCCATAGCCAAGACAGGCAACCTCGGAACGAACGCAATCGCGGGAAAAGAACAAGGCCTTATCTATATTGCGGTCAGCGGAAGCTTCGACACCGAAGTGCGGGCACTAAGGCTGAGCGGCGACCGACAAGCGAACAAAGAAGCGGCCTCCCTGCAAGCGCTGGAGTTCCTTCTGGAGGCAGCATGAAAGACATTCCCTCCAGCATAAAAAAAGAAATCGAAAAGCTCACCGACGACATAAACTATCACAATTACCGTTACTATGTGCTCGATGCCCCGCTGATTGCGGATGAAGAGTACGACAGGCTTTTCCGCAGACTCAGCGACCTTGAAGAAAAATATGAATATGTCCTGCCCGATTCGCCGACACGAAGGGTCGGTGCGACCCCCCTCGATAAATTCGAAAAAGTCAAACACTCCGAAGCTATGCTCTCCCTCGACAACGCCTTTTCGTATGAGGAGGTGCGCGAGTTCGATAAAAGAATTCGCAGGCTACTCGATAATGAAAGGGAGATTGAGTATACCGTCGAGCCGAAATACGACGGGCTTGCCATCGAGCTGACTTACCGCGATGGGGTCCTTTACAAGGCTTCGACACGCGGCGACGGTTACGAGGGCGAGGACGTTACTCAGAACATCAAGACCATTAACGCAATTCCGCTTCGGATAGAATCCTCCAACAAGGTGCCTGATGAAGTAGATATCCGTGGAGAGATCTATATGAACCTGGATGAATTCGACAAGCTGAACCGCTTAAGGGAGGATAAAGGTGAACCCCTCTTCGCAAATCCCCGCAATGCCGCAGCTGGGTCGGTCAGGCAGCTCGATCCTTCGATTACAGCGTCCAGACGGCTTTTTCTGGCGGCTTACGGTGTCGGCGTAGCAAGAGGCATAACCTTCAAGAGCCAGTGGGATTTCATCAATTGGCTCAAGGAATCGCGTTTTCCCGCCCCTTTGGCCGTCTCACGCGTAAAAGGCATCGAAAAGGTCATCGATGAAATCAAGAAACTAGAGGAGGTCCGCAAAGACCTTACCTTCGAAACCGACGGCGCAGTGATTAAGGTCGATGACTTTTCACTTCAGCAGAGGCTTGGCACCAAGACCCGTGAGCCGCGCTGGGCCATCGCCTTCAAATTCAAGGCACATCAGGGCACAACTAAGATTAAGGATATACGGGGGAGTGTCGGCAGAACCGGGGTCATCACCCCGTTTGCAGTCTTCGAACCAGTCAGGATCGGTGGCGTCACAGTATCACGGTCCACTCTGCACAACTGGGACGAGATAAAACGAAAAGAGATCAAGATCGGCGACACTGTTGTCGTCGAGAGGGCCGGTGATGTCATTCCACATGTGATCATGGTTATTAAGGAAAACCGCACCGGACACGAAAAAGACTTTCCAATCCCTGACAAGTGTCCGGTCTGCGGATCGGACGTCTCAAGAGAAGAGGGAGAGGTTGCTATCAGGTGTGTATCGCTTTATTGCCCGGCGCAGGTACAAGAGAAGATCGGACATTTCGCCTCCAGGGGCGGTATGGACATCGAAGGTCTTGGCGAGAAGAATGTCGAACTCCTCTATTCGCGGGGGCTTATCAAGAATTTCGAAGACATATATCGCCTGAAAATGGAGGACCTCCTCAAACTGCCGCGCTTCGCAGAAAAGTCGGCCCAGAACCTAATCGATGCGATAGAGAAAAGCAAGAAGACGACGCTCGCGAAATTTCTATTCGCTATTGGCATCATTCATGTTGGAGAATACGCTGCAAAATTGCTGGCAAAGAACTTCGAAAGACTGGACGACCTGTATCATGTCAAACGGGAACGGATTGGGGGGATCAAACAGATGGGTGAGAAGATATCTTCATCGGTCTCGTCCTTTTTCAGTGATGAAAAGAACTTGGGGACACTTAAAACACTACAGTCGCTCGGCTTGACAGTGACAAATCCCGATTATGTCACTGCTTTTAACAAGCATCTTTCACTTGAAGGCTTGACCTTCGTAATTACAGGAACCATGCCGAAATCGAGAAAAGAGGTCGAAATCTTTATCGAGTCTGAGGGCGGACACGCATCGTCCTCTGTCTCAAGGAGCACCGACTACCTGATAGTAGGCACTGATCCGGGGACAAAGCTCGAAAGAGCACGATCCCTCGGCATTGCGACGATCTCATACACTGATCTCCTCAAAATGATCGATTCCAGGACAAGACATCCACGCCTCTTTTGACCGGCAATGATGAAAAGAATAACCCTGCCCTCTAAAATCGACCTGAAGGCCTTCTTGAGACGTTTTCTCAACACGTTGGCATTCGTAAATCTCTCTATCCGGATGAAGTTTTTGTTGTTCTCAGCCGGAACGCTCTTCTGGCTGGTGGCCACGTCAGCGGTCGGCTTTATTATGATTTCCAGTTTGGGGTCCGAAATGGTGAAGCTTGGCAATGTCATCAACCCGGAACAGAAGGTGCTGAACAGTGTTTCCCGAAAACTTAGAGGTGCCGACATCGAAATCCATAAAATGGTGCTGGCGGTAGATACTGGAGAGATCAATGATGCATATGTAAGGGCAAAAATGAACTTAAAAGATTGTCGCTTATTTCTGGTCACCCTGAAAACCGGGGGGCTAATAACAGATTATTCAAGGACGACCGACGAGACGTACGATGAATACTCGGTTGCGCCACTCTCTTTAGATTCGAAACGCGTCGAAATCGAAAACATTCTAAAACACATAGAACTGATGGATGATCTCGCGCCGGAGATAATCAAAATCAAAGCTGAATCACCAAACTTGATGACAGCATTGAAAGTGAAGACATCCAATTTCGACTCGATCACTGAAAGAACCGTGACGGATGTGACTAAACTTTCGGTCAGCTTGAGCCATGAATGGGGAAATGTGTCAGACATCATCAAAGAAAAGTTCAGGCTGGCACTGCTTCTTATCTCGCTCACATTCGTTGCGGGAGCTTCGCTGGCAGTCATATTCAGCTTTCTGATATCCCGAAATATCGTCACGCCCGTAAGAGCGATAATAGCTAAATTTAAAGCATTCTCTTCACGTGACATGGACTTCGCCAAGGAACTCGAGGTACTGTCAAAAGACGAGATTGGCACGCTGGCCACTGAATACAACAGACTGATGCAGACAATCAAGGTGGTCACTTCTTTCAAGAAGATGATCGAAGAGGATGAGACCGTTGAGGATGTCTATCTGCGCCTGGGGAATATCATGACTGGTGAATTGGGCTTCTCCAAGTGCAATATCTATGAGATATCGACCTTAAATGATTCCGTCAAAGCTGTCTTCCCGCTGAACGCCGATATTGCGGATTTGCCCTGCGGCGCAGAAATGCTAATCAGCAGCGATCTGTGCAGGGTAAAAAGAACGGGCCAGAGTGTCTCTTCAGCGGATTATAAAGGCATATGCAGAAACTATGACTATGCGGGGAGCGGGGAGCACTTTTGCATACCGATTATGATTTCCGGAAAGGTCGGCGGCGTAGTTCAAATAATCGCCGATAAGGAGACATCGCAGTCACCCGATCTGTCCAGAAGATTGAGCATGGCATCTGAGTACATTACCGAAGCCCAACCCGTTTTAAGCGCAAAGCTGATCACACGGGCATTCAAGGAATCATCCATCAAGGACTCTTTGACCGGCGTATACAACAGAAGATTTCTCCAGGAGATTGCAGAAAACTTGACCGAGGGAATACTGAGAAGAGGCACCATCCTGGCAATATTGATGTGTGACCTTGACTTCTTTAAGGATGTAAACGATACATACGGCCATGATATCGGAGACCGGGTCCTTAGCGAGACCGCTGCAAGCATGGAAAAATGCATACGCGGTGCAGATCTGATAATCAGATTCGGCGGTGAAGAGTTTATTATCCTTCTTATGGACATGGAAGCAGACCGCTCGATGGAGATCGCCGATAAAATACGGATTGCGGTCGAGCTGAACAAGATAAACACTGTCGCTGGCGTTCTTCAGAAAACGATCAGCATAGGCATATGCGAATTCCCTACGGACACGCAGAACCTGTGGGAGGCCATTAAATTTGCCGACACAGCGCTATATCGGGCCAAGACATCCGGGAGAAACCGGGTTGTCAGGTATAGCCGCGACATGCGAAAAGAAGGCGAATATTAATTATCGGGAATAGCTTATGGCACTATTTATCAAATCTGCTTGAAAAAAAATCCACACGATGATATGCTTTTACAGATTGAGTTAACTGGGGGGGGCGACTGCAATGACTGTAAGAGTTGTTTACCATGATAATTCACATGACATGATTTCCGCCTTTATTCTCCAGTTGGGCATCGAATGCAACAAGATCAAGATGTTTTACCGCGGATCCGAAAGAAGATGGATCACCGTAGGTGTGGACCCGGTTCGGGAATCGCGTGGAGGGCATCTTTATGAAGGCCCTGATCGGCGCATGACCGGCCTGCTGGCCGAACAGCAAACATTGAGCCATTTGCAGCGCAATTCTGTCTATTAATTCAAAGTCAAAAAGGAATCAAGAAACCAGCGATCATCCTGGATTATGCTGTACCAGATGTCGCCAGACAGTTATTTGGGCTTACGCAGATTTATGTTCTTTATTTTCTTCCGGCTTCTTGGCCTCTTCTTCCTTGGCAGGCGTCACATCTATATGTTCCTGATCTGCCACACCCTTTTTAAAATTCTTTATCGCCTCTCCAATGCCTTTCCCTATTTCCGGCAATTTCCGCCCGCCGAAAAGAACAGCTACTATCGCTAGGATCACCAACAGATCTTGTGTGCTTAACATTGTCCCCTCTTTAACAAGTTTTTCGTTTGTTTCCTTTATATGTTGTATCATAAAAGATAATTTTGGCAAGGGTTGGCACACAGGAAAATGATTTCTACGGATATTTTAGACTCTTTCATAAGGAACTACGGATACGGGGCATTGCTAGTCGGCACTTTTCTCGAAGGGGAGACAATCCTGATGCTTGGTGGGCTTAGTGCACAGTTGGGATACCTTGATCTGTCCCTGGTTATGGTTGTTGCATTTATAGGAAGTTTTTCGGGAGACCAATTTTATTTTATCATCGGAAGACTCAAGGGCGCGGAGCTGCTTGCGAAACATCAACGGTGGCACGCAAGAGTCAGCAAGGTTCATTGTTATCTCGAACGCTATCACGATCTGATAATGCTGGGGTTCAGGTTCGTCTACGGCATACGCATCATGACACCTTTCGTGCTGGGCATGAATCCCAGAATCAGGACAGGCCGCTTCTTCGTCTTTAATGCGATTGGAGCAGCGACATGGTCGGTTGTGATCGCAGGCTGTGGATATCTGTTCGGACATGCACTGGAACTGGTCCTCAGCGACATCAAGCACTATGAACAGGTCATTATGATAGGAATGGTAGTATTAGGTCTAGGGCTTTGGTTTTTTCATAAATACCGGAGCAAAAAGAATAATCTTTGTGAGAGAAACAATCCATGATCAGCACTCTCGGCTAAGACTGGACCTTCTGACTGCGCTGGCCAGATATTCGCTGAACTTTTCCGGGATTAGCCATCTGATGCCGAACTTTTCGGCCCACTTGATCAGCCCCTGGTCCGCCGTCACGAGTAGGGCATCGAGTTCCATAGCCAGCAGCAGCAAATCGACATCTTCCTTACTGTCGATGATTCCTTCCCTTAAAGCTTCGCGATACTTTTTGCGCATGTCCTGTATGATTTCGTCGATCTTTTTCTTTTCCGTGCTCCGCACCGCAGATTCCGCTACCCTGAGCCCACGGTTGATCCTGTCCCTCATCTCCTCGATAAGTTCGTAAAGAACATAAGCCGGACATTTCAGCTCGTGCTTCTTGGGCGGTTTCTGGCGCAGAAAAAGAAGCATGTCACCAGTGATCTTGTCCTTGTCGATGAAGTTGAGGAGTTCCTGAAAAGTAGAAGGCGGCATATAGAATTCGAGTATATGAATCTGGGCCGCGAGGAACAGAAAGGTCTCGAGCGCCTCGGTCGGTGTCCTGCCTAGATTATTCCTTACGTCGGGATTCACGAATAGGCTCGTATCCAGGACGACTTTCTCCTTCCGGAAAATCGGCAGCAGCGAATATGCGGGGGAATCTTCGCTCCTCACACACTCGACATTCTTATCTATCGGCATTTCACTCATATATGTGCATAGACGGATGCGATCTATACATCCAGAGCAAAGGTATTCCATGACCCGCATCCGGAGCATCTTCCCGACCAGTCCGGAGAGGTCATGCCGCAGGCGTTGCAACGGTAGGGTACTGAGGCAGGATACTTCAACTCGGCGGCGGTCCTGAATTCCTCCATGGCCCGCCCGGTCTGATTGCGTTTCCGAAAAAGTTCTCCTTTTACCGTAAAGATCTCGGGGTTGGAATAAACATTTGTATCGACAGAGTCAAGTGTCTGGATGGCGTCATCCACCATCTCAAGCCTGTAATAGAGTTTCCCGAGCATGAACTTCATACCGTTGTCCATCGGTGACCGCGAAAGGGCAGTCCTGTAAAAGCGCAACAATCTTCCGGGCTCTCCGACAGAGATAAGCAAATCTTCGAGACGTGCAAGGATGATGGTCGAGCTGAGGGTGTCATAACTTTTTTCGAGAAAGTTTATCGCCTCCTCAGGCTCGCCCTTGGTTACCATCACCTCGGCAATGCCCAGGTAGGCGGGAAGAAAAGAGGCGTCCATTTTGAGTAGTGTCCTGAAGGCTTTTTCTGCCTTCTCGATCTCGCCGTTTTCCAGACTCGCTCTTCCGTATTCGTATTTGTACCCAAGATGCTTCTTTTCTTCCCTCTGCTTTTCCCTGTCATTCTGGGCCAGCTTTATTATTGTTTTCTGCAGAGAGAGAAGATCGTCCCACTTTTCCTTTTTCTCAAGGATCGTCTGTTTTTTATAAAGCGCGGTAAGATTGTTGGCGTCAATGTCGATGATCTCTTCGAGAATTTTGAGGGCGCTGTCGTTGTGACTCGACTTCTCAAGCACAGCCTCCATCGAAAGGAGGGCCTGGAGGTTCCGGGGCGAGATGTCCCGCGCATTCCTGTAAAAGCCAAGGGCGGCGGAGTATTCCTCGTTTCTGAATGCGATGTCGCCCAGCCTGAGCATGGCATCGGTATATTCAGGATCTTCCTTTAGAATGTCCTTAAGGGCCGCCTTTGCATCCTCATCCCTGTTGCTGAGGATGGAGTTAAGGGCCTTGGCATAATACTCCTGTATCTTCGCCTCTTTCTTTTGGCGCTTCTGAAGCTGCATCGTATCGATTACCCTTTTCGTGTCGCGTATGAAGACCAGACCGAGCACCACCGCAGCTCCGACAACGGTAGAAAGCAGTACAAGCACGAACTTGAGGACCTCATAAGTGCTGCCGAAGGGCACCTTAACGAGGACCACATCCTTGTTCTCCATACCGAAAAATCCAATGACCAGCAGGACCACTAGAAAAAATAAAATAGATACTTTGCCCATCAGTGATGGTACTCCTTGCCCTTCAGGATTGTATAGGCCCGGTAAAGCTGCTCAAGGAACAACAACCGCGCCATCTCATGCGTCAGGGTCATTTTCGACAGGGCGATGCTCCCTTTCGCCGTTTCCTTCACCTCGGCAGAGACCCCAAAAGGCCCGCCGATCACAAAGTCGATTGAGTCCTTGTCTTTCAGAAATTGTGCAAACAAGACCGAGCTGAATTCCCGGCCTCTTTCATCCAGAATGTAATAATCCCGGGTCTGCCTGATAATCTTTCTGGCCTCTTCGTCCAGAGCGTCTTTATTCTGCCTGCCCTTCTCTTCCTTTATTTCGACTATAGAAATCTGGGCCATAGGCATCAGAAACTTAAGGTACTTGTTAATTCCCTCGGTTAGATATCGCGCCTTTGTCTTTCCGACCCAGACTATCTTTATCTTCGCCATTGCAGGATATCCTCGGCGCGTCGAGCCAGAATTTTTCGAGCTCGTAATATGCCCGCGTCTCCTCTTCAAAGATATGAACGACAACATCACCGTAATCCAGCAGAATCCACTGGGCATTGTCCCGGCCTTCAACGCCGATCGGCCTTGTCCCGAGTTCCCGCAATTCATGCTCGATATGGTCAGCGATCGCCTTGACCTGGGGGATATTCGCGCCCGAACAAATCACGAAATAGTCTGCGATCACCGTAATGTCTTTTAATTCAAGGATTACCGTATCTATTGATTTTTTGTCGAGTGCTGCCTTCGCTGCCTGTATGCTCTTCGCCTTGCTTTCTATCTGACTACGCTCCTTTCGCTGCATGTTGTACCTATTATATCAAACTTTTCGGTTATGGCTTGCCTTTTTTTCAGCCAGGAATTGCACCAGCGTTACAGCGGCGATTGCCGCCGTCTCTGCACGCAGTATCCGCTTGCCGAGAGTCGCCCTGATAATGCCTCGGGATTCCACCGCATCGATCTCCGAAGATGCGAAGCCGCCTTCCGGGCCTATGAATATGACGACCGCCCCTTCAGTCGTAACATCAGTTGTCACCGCAGATGTCCCCGAAGGAAAAGCGGTCTTCTCCATTGCTTCATCCAGAGACAATCCCCCTCCTTCCCAAAAAATCAAGCGCGCGGCAGCATGCTCGATCGCAGGCATTCCAAATATCCCAGCAAATGGCTGTGGTTCATGAACATCGGGGATCACAGCCCTGCCGCACTGCTCCGCGGCCTCTTCGGCGAGCTTGCGCCACCGCTGCGTTTTCCTAGTTTCCTTAACCTGGCATCGTTCGGAGATTGCTGGGATTATTTCGCTTATCCCAAGCTCGGTAGCCTTCTGAATAACAAGGTCCATCTTATCGCCCTTCAATATTCCCTGGCAGAGAATTATTGGGACCGGAGATTCAGCATCAGGAATGGTTTCAGAAAGGATATCTATCATGACGGTCTTCTTCCGAATATCGGATATTCGGGCTGAATACGCCTTTCCGCGACCGTCTATGATAGTGAGTTCATCTCCATGCTTGCATCGCATCACGGTCATGAGGTGGCGCGATTTATCAGGTGGAACGGCAATTCCGATTTTTTTTGTTATCGATTCTGGGGAAATATATATTCTCATACCAGTATAAATTCGTTCCCTTTTATCAAAGCGGAGGATTGCCAGGATCACCAGTGCAAGTTACATTGAAAAAATATCTTTCAGTTTACCCTTGAAGCCCTTCGTCTCCTCCTCTTGGACCTCTCCGCTTAGTGCGGCAAACTCCTCGAGAAGTTCCTTCTGGCGCTGGGTCAACTTCTTGGGCACATCGATGGAGATGCTAGCAATCTGATCGCCACGATGATGACTTCCGAGCCTGGGAATACCCTTGCCTTTCAGATGGAACAGTTTGCCGGATTGCGTACCGGCTGGGATCTTCAGTTTAGCGCTGCCGTCCAATGTCGGCACCTCAACCTCTCCACCTAATACTGCGGTGGCAAAGGCGATCGGGATATCGCAGAAGATGTCCAGTCCCTCGCGTTTGAACAACTTATGTTCTTCGATAGTGATGACAACGTAAAGGTCACCGGGAGGGCCTCCGTAGCTGCCAAAATCCCCTTCTCCGCTTACACGCAAGCGTGAATCGGTATCGACTCCTGCGGGTAGTTTCACCAGTATTTCCTTCTGGACCCTTACCTTGCCTTCTCCCTTGCAGGTGGAGCATGGATTGGTTATGATCGTGCCTGTCCCGTGACATTTGCTGCATGGCCGCGAAACACTGAAAAAGCCCTGCTGGAAACGGATATGGCCCGTACCCTTACAGTTGGCACACGTAACAGGGGGCTTGCCCGGCTGAGCTCCGGAGCCGCTACAGGAATCACAAGTCTGCCAGCGTGGGATATTCAGACTCTTTTCGGTCCCAAAGGCGGCCTCCTCGAGGGTAATGGTGAGATTGTATCTGAGATCCGAACCCTTTGTCGGCCGCTGCTTCCGCGCACCGCCGAAGCCGCCGAAAAAGTCCTCGAACAGGTCCTCGAAGATGTCGGTAAACGGTGCGCCGCCGCTGAAGCCACCGAAGCCGCCTGCCCCGGCAGCCCCGAAACCTTCAACGCTGCCGTAACGGTCGTAATGGGCGCGCTTATCAGGGTCACTCAGACATGTGTAGGCCTCGTTGATCTCCTTGAACTTCTCTTCCGATGCCTTTTCACCCTGGTTACGGTCGGGATGGAACTTCAGGGCGAGCTGCCGGTATGCTTTTTTAAGCTCTTCGGGAGTAGCTTCGCGGGCAACTCCAAGGACCTTATAATAATCGGGCATATATCAGACCAAACCTTTACATTAGTTGTTGGAATTCAGCAATCACTATTTTACAATAAATAGCGCGGAAGGAGTAAATATTTATTCCTTCCGCGCCTATTCCTTCTTTCTGAGTGTTACTTCTTACTTCTTCTTATCCACATCCTCAAACTCGGCCTCGACTACCTCTTCCTCGCCTGACTTTGCTTTGGCGCCTTCACCCTCGGTCGCCCCGCCTGCGGCGGACTGCTGCTGCGTGGATTTGTAAACCTGCTCGGCGAGTTTGTGAGACACTTTGGTCAGCTCTTCGACAGCGGCCTTGATCTCATCGGCAGACTGGCTGGAATCCTTCACCTTCCTGCACTTTTCGAGAGCGGTTTCGATCTCCTTCTTCTCGTCTTCGGATATCTTGTCGCCGTATTCCTTGACCGATTTTTCTACCGAATAGACGAGAGTATCGGCGCTGTTCATGGCCTCGGCCAGGTCCTTCCTCTTTTTGTCCTCATCGGAGTGGGCCTCGGCGTCACGCATCATCTTCTTGATCTCATCTTCGCTCAGACCGCTTGAAGCCGTTATCCTGATTGACTGCTCCTTGCCGGTGCCGAGGTCTTTTGCGGAGACATGAAGAATACCGTTGGCATCGATATCGAAGGTAACCTCTACCTGAGGCAGGCCGCGAGGAGCCGGCGGTATCCCTACAAGCTCGAAGACTCCCAGGAGTTTATTGTCAGCTGCCATTTCCCGCTCTCCCTGGTGCACTTTAACGGTGACAGCAGGTTGATTGTCGGAGGCTGTGGAGAATACCTGCGACTTCTTCGTCGGTATCGTGGTGTTCCGCTCAATGATCTTGGTGAAAATGCCTCCGAGGGTCTCGATGCCAAGTGACAGCGGAGTAACGTCGAGGAGAAGAATTTCCTTGACCTCACCTTTGAGCACGGCGCCCTGAATGGCTGCGCCTACCGCGACGACCTCGTCCGGGTTGACGCTCCGGTTAGGCTCCTTGCCGAAATAGCCCTGGACAACCTGCTGCACCTTCGGAGACCTCGTCTGACCTCCGACCATAATCGCTTCATCAATCTGCGAAGTCGAAAGGCCTGCATCGCTCAACGCCCTCTTGCACGGTTCTATGGTATTTGTCACGAGGTCGTCTGTGAGCTGCTCGAACTTCGATCTGGCCAGCTTGATGAGAAGGTGCTTCGGCCCCGCTGCATCGGCGGTTATGAACGGGAGGTTGATCTCCGTCTCCATCGCCGTCGAAAGCTCGATCTTCGCCCTCTCCGCCGCCTCTTTGAGCCTCTGGAGGGCCATCTTGTCCTGTTTGAGGTCGATGCCCTGCTCTTTTTTGAACTCCTCGACGAGCCAGTCGATTACCCTGAGGTCGAAGTCGTCACCACCGAGATAAGTATCTCCATTGGTCGACTTAACTTCGATGACGCCCTCTCCGATCTCGAGAATCGAGATATCGAACGTCCCTCCTCCAAGGTCGTAGATTGCGACCTTCTCTTCCTTCTTCTTGTCGAGCCCGTACGCAAGGGCCGCTGCAGTAGGCTCGTTGATGATCCTCAATACGTTCAGTCCAGCGATCTTGCCAGCATCCTTTGTCGCCTGGCGCTGACTGTCGTCAAAATAGGCGGGAACCGTGATGACCGCTTCAGTGACTGTTTCTCCAAGATAATCCTCTGCAGCCTGTTTAAGTTTCTGCAGGATCATCGCGGATATCTCGGGTGGCGAATATATCTTGCCTCGAATCTCGACGTGGGCATCGCCATTTGGGGCCTCTACAATCTTGTAAGGAAGCCTCTTCTTCGCATGTTCGACCTGCGGTGTATTGAACTTCCTGCCCATAAGCCTTTTTATCGAGAAGATGGTGTTTTCGGGGTTCGTGATAGATTGCCGTTTCGCGATCTGGCCCACGAGCCTCTCTCCTTTTTCGGTGATGGCAACCACCGACGGTGTTGTACGGTTGCCCTCCTGGTTGGGGATGACTACCGTCTCCCCTGCCATCACAACAGAGACAACCGAATTAGTCGTCCCGAGGTCTATTCCTATTGCTTTTCCCATTCAAATCCTCCTTCTATCGCTCTGTGGTTTAATTTTCAGTCTCTGTTTTCTTAGATACTGCGACCAGTGAAGGCCTTAAGACCTTATCTTTATAAAGATATCCCTTTCTCATCTCTTGAAGAACCGTTTTATCGTCCATGTCCGGTTTCTCCACCTGTGACATCGCATGATGGTAAGCCGGGTCAAATGGCCGCCCTGCCGATTCAATCGCCTTAAGGCCGAATTTATCGAGCGTCCTGTTCAATTCCCGAAGCGTATTTTCGACACCCTGATTCAGTGACTGAAGAGCATCGGGATTCCCCTCAGCAGTGTGCTTCAACGTCATATCGAGATTGTCAATGACCGGCAAGAGTTCATACAAGAGATCCTCATTGCAATAAGCGAGAAACTCTTCTTTTTCCTTCCGGACCCTCTTCTTGTAATTATCGAATTCCGCATATAGCCGAAGGTACTTATTATTGCTCTCATCCCGGTCTGCCTTCAATTTTTCGACTTCCGTTGTTTGATCGTCCGCCGTTTCGACTTGGGTCGTCCCGGGCTCTTCAGCTTCAGTTATCTCGATTTTATGGGGCTGCTCTTTTTCGTCCGCCATATCTCCTCCTGCATTACTTGCCAATCTGCTAACAGTCTACAATTTTAAGTCAACAATCTTAAATCCACACCTTAAATCATCAATCTTCGAATGTTCTGCTCACGCACTTGGTGATGGTATCGACCATAATGATCGCCTTTGAATAATCCATTCGCGTCGGGCCGATAAGGGCTATAATACCCATAGGCCTGCTGCCTTCCTTGTACATGGATGTAATAACGCTCAATCCCTTAAGTTCAGTGACGGGGTTCTCCGTACCGATTAAGACCTGGACCCCCTCAGAATGGGAAAGCTCGGCCAGGAGTTTCATAATGACATGCTTCTCCTTGATTGCCTTGGAAAGCTCCCTGAGCTTCGATATGTCTGAAAATTCTGGGAGGTCCATTAAATCGTATAGCCCCGAGACGAAGATATCGCCCTCGGCAAAGGTCATCGCCTGCTCATAGATCGATATGGCGCGTGAAATGAGCCTGTCCCACTGGGCCTTCTCTCGCTTCATCCTCTGCATGAGCATATTGTTAATCTCGTCTATGGTATGGCCCGAAAACTCGACGTTGAGGAAATCCGCGATCCTGTTCAGGTCTTCCTGCTTGAGCATAGGGTCGGCCTGGATAACCTTATTGTGGATTATCCCTTCGTCCGTCAGCAGTATCGCCACGATCTGATCGCTCTTGAATTTGATCAGGTCGATACGGTTGAACGTGGTATTTTCAGCCTTAGGAGGAAGGACGATGCTCACATAATTCGATAGCGAAGAAAGTGTATTCGTCACCTCTGAAAACATTGCGGAAATATCGTTCTTGAATTCATCTAGTCTTCGGGAGAATTGCTGAAGGAATTCCCCAGGGACCTCTATGATTTTTTCAGACTGGACTTCATCGTTCAGAGAGTCAACATAGAATCGGTATCCCTTGTCAGTAGGCACTCTTCCTGCCGAAGTGTGCGGCTGGCTCAGAAAACCCATTTCCTCGAGATCGGACATGATGTTTCTGATGGTCGCAGAAGAAAAACCGAAGGAATATTTGCGTGTTACGAAGCGGGAGCCTACCGGGTCAGGCCTGTCTATATAGCTGCGTACAACAGCGTTCAGGACCCGCCGGCTCCTCTCGTCCAATATGTCAAAAATATCGTTTTCCACGCGTTAGCACTCTCCAACCTAGAGTGCTAATAATTTAACAAGAATTGGAGGGGCGTGTCAAGATTTTACCACTGGAGCCCTTTGCGCATCAGCTTCTGATACATCTTGGGGGGCATAAAGGACTGCATGTGTACCTCGTCACTATAATACTTTGTTTCTATGGCGTATTTTCTCCTCATCGTCCTTACATCGAGCTTCTTGGAAGCAACCGAAAAGGTCCACCAGTTACCGGCATAAGTAGCCAGCGGAGCTGTATAAAGATCGACAATCGGGAAGATGAGTTTCAGGGCTTCCTGAACTTCGATGACCATCTCCTTGTGAAAATGGAGAGACTCCGAAAGGGAGACGAACATGCCGTCTTCGGTAAGGCAGTCCTTGACCGACTTGAAGAACTCTACCGTGAAGAGACTTTTGGCAAACCCTATGATATCGGTCGAATCAACTATAACGGCATCGATATCTCCGGCTCTGCCCTTTACGAATTCCGCGCCGTCCATGCATTTAATCTCGACACGCTTGTCATCGACTCCGGATGCCACGCCGGGGAAGAACTTACGCGACACATTAATGACCGCTTCGTCGATCTCTATGAAGTAGACCTTTTCGACACTGTCGTGTTTGAGCACCTCCCTGACCACCCCGCCGTCTCCGCCGCCAATTACGATCACCTTCCTAGGGTTTGGATGGGCATGCAATAGCATATGCACAAGCATTTCGTGGTAAAAAAATTCGTCGCGCTCAGTTATCTGGACTACTCCATCAAGGATAAGCATCCTGCCAAAGTGCGGGTTTTCGATAACCATGATTTCCTGAAAAGGGCTTTTGCTGTGATGGAGAATATTGCTCACCTCATACACATATTGTATGGGAGCATAAGGGTCTTTCTCAAAAAACTTGATCATATAAATCCTCCTGCTAAATCAATATCGTTTTCGGAATCGAAAAACCGTTGAATTCCGAGGCGTACGAGATAGTGTAGGCGCCTGCTGAGGGGATCAGAATGCGGTTGCCGACCTCAGGCTCTGCGATTGCTGCCTCTTTGTCGATTACATCGAAGCTATCGCAGCTTGGCCCCGCGACCGTCCAGGTTTTCTCCTCGCCGCGGCTCCCGACGATATAGGTGTACTTGATGCCGCCTATGCTTTCCATGAGTCCATTGAAAACTCCCACATCGATATAGAGCCAATTCTCATCGCCGCGCCGGGCCTTGCCAATAACCGTGCCGACGAATACTCCCGCATCTCCCACAACTGCACGGCCTGGCTCGATGAATATCTGTACATCGTCGGAGAATTTTTGTCTTAAGACCTTGTCGATCTTGGTCTCAATGGTCGCAATATCGACAACATTTTTTGTATAGTTGATAGGATAGCCGCCGCCTATGTCAAGAATCTTGAGCTTGATGCCCTCTGCCTCTGCCATGTCCCACAGCTCTTTGGCCTTATCAACGGCATGCTGCCAGTTATATGGATTATTGCACTGCGAACCGACATGGAAGGTGATGCCGACCGGATTGAGACCGTTGTCGCGAGCATATACGAGCAGCGCCGCTGCCTCCTCGATTTCAACGCCGAACTTCTTGCTCAACGGCCATTCGCTTCCTTCATTCGGGACGGTCAGGCGCACATATACATTAGCCCCCGGCGCATATCGGGCCATTTTGTCGACTTCGGCATTGGAGTCAAAAGCGAAATAGGTTACTCCATACCGCACCGCCTCTTCCAGAAATCGAAATGTCTTGATCGGGTTACTCGTAATGATTCGGTCTGCGCTGACCCCTATTTGGGCGAGAATGCGCAGTTCTCCCTCCGAGGCTATCTCGAAGCCAAGACCGAGTTCCGCCAGGATGCGGCAGACCTCTATGTCCGGGTTTGCCTTGACCGCATAAAAGACCCTCGCATTCCTGATAGTCTTACCGATCTGCGAGATTTTCTCCCTTATCATCTCTTTGTCCATAAGCAGATAAGGCGGCTGCTCGTCGCTCATTGCGATATAATTGATGACCTTGTGCCAAGTGTTCTTATTGACCATTTCAGGTACTATTTCCACGCTTCACTCCGCTCGTTTTATAGGTGCTCCATGAAAAAGGAGAGGTACTATTATATATCAATTGCGGCAAATTATTAATAGTATGCCGGCATGAAAATCATCAAAGGTATCGCTATAGAGTCTTCGAGGCTTCGCTCATATGCCCGATTGTGCTAAGAAAAAGGTCACTTCACCAGCTTCTGCATAAAATTGTATTCTTCGATTACGCGTTCACGCAAGGCATGAAGTTTCTGGACGTCCATATGCACCGTTCCTAAAAATATATGGTTTTATATAAGAGCTATCAAAACGGCTCAAATATAGTGCGACACCCACATACGACAGACGGCACTTGATATCCCCATGTGATATAGCTTCTGAGTTTGGGATGTCAGACACGCTTCTATATCTCTGAGACTTTCTCGATATGTCATCTAGGCAAATGCCATCACACGCAATTGCTCGGAACACCGGAATGTTCTGACTCGATAATCGCCTCTGTAACGATTGACTATGCGATAAAATGTATCCCATGGCAGAAACTCCATTATCTGAGCAAACAAGGTCTTGCCTGTATTCACAATATCCTCCGGGCCGGTCGTTCCTTAGACCTTCCCAGATTCGCAAGAGTATTTTCAAATCAGCCGCACGCATTTTCTCTAGTAAACTCCTTTATATCAACACTTTGAAGTCACCATCATCGTTCTTAACCGGACACTACTGATTGCTATATAAAACTATATAAGACAGATAAGTTAGCTAATCAGTTCTCAACCCTTGCTGCTTCATCTCCACAATCCAAGCATTATAAAAGGCGTTGGTCAATAAAGCGGCTATCCAATTTATCGTCGTACATCGTATTCCTCCTGTTGAGGAATTTCCATGAGCAGCATAGCAATCAGGGGAACGACTGACAAATCTTACCTTTTGATGCAGTGTATTAAATATTCCACGTTCCCCTTTTGCCCGAGGATCGGAGATTCGATGATTCCATTAATGCAAAGCCCCAGCGCTTCGAGTTCGCCCTTCACGCGATCAACAGCAGCCTGTCTTTTCACTGCATCCTTTACAATGCCGCCCTTGCCGACCTCGCCCTTGCCCACTTCGAACTGGGGTTTTATGAGGGCAACAATCTTTCCGTCCGCCGCAAGGAATTCGAGGACTTTCGGAACAACCTTGTTCAGCGATATGAACGAGACGTCGATTGTCGCTATATCTATTATTTCAGGTATGCGGTCCATTTCGAGGTGGCGAATATTGGTTCTTTCGAGGAGCACAACGCGCGGGTCCTGCCTGAGCTTCCATGCAAGCTGACCGTATCCGACGTCGATACAATACACCTTGCGAGTTCCCTGCTGGAGCATCACATCTGTGAAGCCGCCTGTGGATGAGCCGACATCCATCGCAACTTTGTCCCTGACCGATATTTCGAAATGTTTGAGCGCGGCTTCGAGTTTGAGCCCTCCGCGGCTGACATAGGGCATGTCTTCGCCCTTGATCTCGATCTGCGAATCGATTCCGACCATCTCGCCGGCTTTGCTTACAGGCTGCCCGTTAACCTTAACCTTTCCTTCCATGATCATCGCGCGCGCCCGCTCGCGGCTTGTGGCAAGGCCCTTCTCAAAAAGCAGTTTATCGATTCGTTCCTTTATCACTACCGCTTTGCTTTTATAAATTCTAGCGCAGCCCGATAAATCCCCTGCTCGTCAAGGCCGTATTTTTCCCGAAGTCTCCTTTGGGACCCGTGCTCCACGAATTCGTCATCGATACCGATTCTCATTACTGCGACGTCGGTTATGCCCGAATCACTCAGGCATTCGAGTACGGCCGAGCCGAATCCACCTGCAAGGACATTCTCCTCCACAATTATGATTTTTTTTGTCCGCCTGCAGAGAGAGATTATAAGTTCGTCGTCCAGAGGTTTGATAAACCGGGCATTTACCACGTAAGCTTCGACCCCGTCGCCCTTAAGCAGCTCGGCTGCCTTCAGTGACGCAGCAACAGTATTGCCGATCCCGATAATGGCGATATCCTTGCCCTCCAAAATGATCTCTGACTTACCGAGCCGAATCTCGATATCATGCGAAGCGGTCTGCCCTATAAAAGCCTTGCCCCTAGGATATCTGATTGCTGAAGGCCCTTCGTGCCTGAGCGCTGCCATGAGCATCTTGCGAAGCTCGACAAGATCCGCGGGTGCCATGATCATGAGATTTGGGATGTTCCTCAAGAAGGATATGTCGAATAGTCCCTGGTGGGTAGGGCCGTCCTCGCCGACGATCCCTGCCCTGTCGATAGCAAAGATGACCGGAAGGTTCTGGATACAGACATCATGGATTATTTCGTCGTAAGCTCGCTGCAGAAAGGTAGAATAGACAGTGACAACAGGCCTGAGCCCCTGGCTCGCCAGCCCGGCCGCAAATGTAACGGCATGCGGTTCAGCGATGCCGACATCGTAGAACCTGTCGGGGAATTTTTCGGCAAAAGCCGTAAGTCCCGTCCCTTCCTTCATGGCAGCTGTGATGGCTATTACCCGCTCATCTACAGAAGCAGCTTCAACGAGTGCACGACCGAATCCCTCGCTGTATGTGATACATTCGCATCCCTTAATCTCTGCGGCCCCCTTACTACCGTTTACTTCTCCGGTCTCGATCTCGAAGGGGCCTATCCCGTGGAAAATACATGGGTCATCTTCGGAGAACTTATAACCTTTGCCCTTCTTGGTGACGATATGGAGCAATACAGGTTCCTTGAGAGTCTTTATACTCGTAAAGGTTTCAATTAGAAGTGGGAGATCATGGCCGTCTATCGGCCCTAGATAATTGAATCCGAGGTCCTGAAAGAGCCCCCCCGGCAAGAAGAAACCCTTAATGCTTCCTTCGGCCTTCCCTGCAATCTTCGCCACCGACTCGCCTATCTTCGGAATGCCCTCCAGAAGAGCCCTGGTTTCCTTTCTGAACTTTTTATAAAAGGTACCAGTCAGGACCTTGTGAAGATATGTGGACATTGCGCCGACATTCGGCGATATCGACATCTCGTTGTCGTTCAGGACAACGATCAGGTCTTTCTTCATGTGGCCTGCCTGATTGAGCCCCTCGAAGGCAAGACCGGCGGTGAGAGCGCCGTCGCCGATTACCGCTACTACCTTGCAGTCATCGCCTCGCTTATCCCTTGCTTCAATTATACCTAGGGCCGCCGATATGGATGTAGAGCTGTGGCCCGTGCCGAAAGGATCATGGGGGCTTTCGCTCCTCTTGGGAAATCCAGATAACCCTCCGAACTTTCGCAACGTCTGAAAGAGGCCATATCTGCCGGTAAGTAACTTGTGCGTATACGATTGATGACCGACGTCCCAGATGAATTTGTCGCGGGGAGAGTTGAAGACATAATGCATTGCAATAGTAAGCTCCACAACGCCGAGATTCGAGGCGAGATGGCCACCGTTCTTGGAAACCCTTTCGATTATGAGTCCCCGCAATTCTTCTGCGAGGGTATTCATCTCCTCGATGGTAAGCCCCTTGAGGTCCTGCGGGGATTTAATTTTTTCGATCAGCATGTCCAAGATGCCTATAGCACGGAAAACTAATTTTTTCTTTCGTAAAGATACCTCGCAACGGCCCGCAACGGCTCGGCCTTTCCGTCAAACACCGACAGAGCAGATACTGATGCATCTATCAGTTCTTTCGCCTTTATGCGCGATTCCTCTATCCCATAGAGGCGGGGATAAGTTAGCTTTTTCTTCTTTTCATCTGAGCCCTTCGGCTTTCCGATTACCTCGGTTTCGCCCTCTACATCCAAGATATCATCGATCACCTGAAAGGCAAGGCCTATATTCTCCCCGTACCTGGTGAGCCTTTCGAGTTTTTCCTCGTCTGCACCCGCCAGAATTGCTCCAATCCGAATCGAAACCGAGATCAGCGCAGCGGTCTTATGTTCATGAATGAAGATCAGCGTTATCGGGTCAGGCTCGGAGTTTTCCGACAGTAGGTCCTGGGCTTGGCCACCAACCATTCCCTGCGAACCGGCGGCATGAGCCAATTCGCAGACGCATTGAGCGATGGCTGAGTCTGCTATAACAGGCCTGCGATAGCGTCTGTCGGCAAACAGACAGAATGCGTCGGTAAGAAGGCCGTCTCCTGCAAGGACAGCAATACCCTCTCCAAAAACCTTGTGGTTCGTCGGTTTGCCGCGCCTCAGATCGTCATTGTCCATAGCGGGAAGGTCATCATGTATAAGAGAATAGGTATGAATCAGCTCGATCGCGGAAGCCTGGGGAACGGCGTCTTCGACCCTGCCGCCGCAGGCCTCATATGCTGCGAGACAAAGAATCGGCCTTACCCGTTTTCCGCCTGCCGAAAGGGAGTAAACCATCGAATCCCGAAGAATCTTGGGAGGAAATGGAGCGCTGTAATAAGACTCCAAAAAGGCCTCTATCAACTGCTTCTTCTCATTCAGATACGACTTCAGATCCAACGACATTACCTCCGTATCCAGACTAGAACCGGGAGCCATTAGACTCCAGGCAAATATTAAGCTTGGTGATCGCCTATTCTGCTTTTACTTCTCACTTCTTACTTGTCCGGTTTATTCCCACTCGATAGTTCCGGGCGGTTTCGACGTGATGTCGTACACTACCCTATTGACACCGCGAACCTCGTTGATGATCCTGCCCGATATCTTCCCGAGGACTTCGTAAGGAATGTGCGCCCAGTCGGCTGTCATGCCGTCTAGGCTTGTCACCGCCCGGACAGCTATGACCTTATCATAAGTCCTTTCGTCGCCCATTACGCCCACGCTCTTGATAGGCAGAATGACCGCAAAGGCTTGCCATATGGCCTTATACAGGCCGGCTGCCCTTATCTCTTCGATGACTATCGCATCTGCGTCCCTCAGGATTTCGAGCTTGTCTTCGGTGGTATCTCCAATACATCTTATAGCGAGACCTGGTCCGGGGAAAGGCTGCCTCCAGCAGATCTCCTCGGGAAGACCAAGTTCCTGGCCAAGCACCCTCACCTCATCTTTGAATAACTCTCTCAAGGGTTCGACGAGTTTGAGTTTCATGACTTCGGGCAGTCCACCGACATTGTGATGGCTCTTGATGACTGCAGACGGCCCTTTGAAAGATACGCTCTCGATCACGTCCGGATAGAGCGTGCCCTGAGCTAGGAATTCGGCGTCCTTTATATTTTTAGATTCCTCTTCGAAAATGGCGATGAATTCGTTGCCGATAATCTTTCTCTTTTTCTCGGGATCGGTCACGCCCGCAAGTTTCTCTAAAAACCGTTTCCTAGCATCAACAAAATCTAGCTTAATATGGAAATGGTCCTGGAAGGTCTTTCGAACCTTCTCGGCCTCTCCCTTTCTGAGCAGACCGTTGTCCACGAATATGCATGTGAGATTGTCGCCTATCGCCCTATGGATCATAAGTGCAACCACGGAAGAGTCGACTCCGCCGCTCAGCGCGCAAATGACCTTTTTATCTCCGACCTGGGCACGGACATTCGACATCGACCATTCGATGAAAGAAGCCATCTCCCAAGTAGGTTTACATCCGCATATCTCAAAGACAAAGTTCTGCAAGACCCTCAGGCCTTCGTCGGTATGAGCGACCTCGGGATGGAACTGGAGGGCATAGAATTTCCGCTTCTTGTCGGCCATAGCAGCAACAGGAGAGTTGTCGGTATGCCCGATTATATTGAATCCTTCAGGCATTATCTCTATACGGTCACCGTGGCTCATCCAGACCTTGGTCTTCTTGGACAGCCCCCATAGCAGATCGTTATCATCATCCACCATCAAGAGAGCCCTTCCGTATTCTCTTTTCGCTGCTCGCGCAACTTCCCCGCCGAGCGCATGGGCCATCAACTGCATCCCATAACAGATGCCGAATACAGGGACGC
>Ga0181523_10001165_pt1 | contig 28473 bp, 27 predicted proteins | sample PEATcosm2014_Bin_43_FD_119752 | JGI IMG/M metagenome (GOLD analysis project Ga0181523, IMG submission 119752) | Peatland microbial communities from MTU Mesocosm Facility, Houghton, MI, USA - PEATcosm2014_Bin05_30_metaG | ecosystem: Environmental > Terrestrial > Soil > Wetlands > Peat | place... | reverse complement strand
CGCCTGGATCAACGAGCCGCTGCCTGCAGAGGAGGTCGCACAGAAGGCGTCGTAAGAAAGTGTCTCAAATCGCTTGACAGATTCCGGCTCGAGCAGCTCGGGCATGATCGACTTGTGGAGCGTCATCAGTTTGACGATGGTCCACCCCATGGCACTGAACTGCTCGGCAATCTGATCATCCGTAGGCGTAGCCGGACAGCCGACCGGGTCGAGCGGTTCGATGGAGAAGCGCGCCAGTTCCTCAGAGGAGCGGTCGGCTACGTATTGGCGTACCAAGACGGCTGAAGCATCCTCTGGTATAGGGATCCAGGTGGCACCTGACAGTTCGGCTGTCGTCGGTTCCTCGGTTGCCAGCACCAGTGCAAAGGGGCCGGACTCATCCGTCTCGAGACATCGATCGGAGTGGTACGCCGCCATTCGGCGAGGCGTGAGTCCCCTGCCGGCAAGCACCTGGAAGCCGAGGTAGGTGACGGTGTTCCGGTTGCCAGCGATGCGGTAGCGAAAGCGACCGTCGACCATGGCAAGGTGGTACTCCCCATCCGGATTGGGCCCACCGACGAGTCGAGCCTCGGTGTTCATGCTGAAGAACCACGGAACCTCCGGATCAGTATCGAGAGAAAGCTCCGAACACAGAGCTGTGATCCGGCCGAGCACGCGCAGCCCTTCGAATAGCTCGAGGTCCGACTCGGACTCCGACTGGATCATCGTGGTCATGTCGTCGAGCATCTGCCTGACGAATTCCCACGCCTCCAGCGCTCTCGGCGCCGAGGCCGGACTGTCTCGTGTCAAGCGATTCTTCCTCCCCGTGGCTCGTCCCCACGGGCACAAGTACACCACCTGTGCCCGTGGCGCACAATGGGCGGGACCGTCTCGCACTTCAAAGGACCGGACCCCGTCCACAGGAGTCATTACCGGCGTGACCAATGAGTCGAAGCCTGAACTGATTGCTCGAAGCGATCTCTGCCCTGAAAGTTGAGCACTTTGGCTTGGCGTATCAGCTACGTAGGCTCAGGAGCCGGGCACCGGGGACTCAGCCATCAAGCGTGAGAACGACTTCGGGGATCCCCAGCTACGCAACCTGACAACACTGGCTCGTGATCCCAACCCTCAAGGTTGAGAACGCGTTCGAAAGGACCATCCCGAACTGCACTTCAGTGGCAGGTCTGAGCGCCAGGTTGACTACCCGGTGCTGAGTTTCGCCCGACCGGTGCGCGCTGAAGCGAATGAACACCAGCCACGTCGTCCACGGCGGTGGGACGGCTCCGCCAGCCGGTCGATCCTCATGCCATCAGCCGATGTGGAATGCTCATTGTGGTCATGCGGCGTCGGCACTGCGTCGATGGGCGTCGGTCGGCCCGCACTGTCACGAAAGGGGGGCGCTGTGTCCGAGCGCTACTTGATCATCTCCGCTGACGGCCACTGCGGCCTGCCGCTGGCCGACTACAGGCCCTACCTCGAAGCCCGCTACCACCCCGTCTTCGACGACTGGGTCGCCAGCAAGAACGCTGAGCGCTCAAAGAAGCTGGAGGCGAACTTCGAATACATCATGGGCTGGGAGACCTCCAACGAGGAGGGCCTACGCGGGGCCTACGACCCCGCCGTACGCGATCGTGAGCTCGATCAGGACGGCGTTTCGGCCGATGTGCTCTTCGCCGATGCCGACGCGATCACGGGAATGGGCTCGCCGCCATTCGGCGCCGGACTCTCTGCCGGGGAGATCGACGATCCGGACCTGGCGTTCGCCGGGGCCCGCGCCCACAACCGATTCTTGGCTGACTTGTGCTCGACCAGCCCGGAACGCAGGGCCGGCATTGCCCTCATGCCTCTGTGTCACGACCCGTTACGGGCAGTTGCAGAAGCCGAGTGGGCCGCGGAGCAGCCTGGTATCCGAGGCGTGATGATCCCGACGATGTGGCGCGAGCGAGCGCCGTATAGCAGCGAGGTCTACGAAGACTTCTGGGCGGTATGCGCTGCCGCTCACCTGCCAGTCCACACCCACTCCGGTGAGGCGCCGCAGGAGGACTACAACGGCCACCTCGGCATCTACCTGGCCGAGGTTGTCTGGTGGGCGGCACGACCGTCATGGCACCTCTTGTTCTCCGGGGCCTTCGAGCGCCATCCGGATCTCAAGTTCGTCGTCACGGAAGCTGCCGCCTACTGGATCGCAGACTCGAAGTGGAAGTGGGACCAGTACATGGGCGGAGGGCACACAACCAAGAAGATGGCCGCGTTACTCGAAGGGAAGATCTCGAAGCTTCCGTCCGAGTACTTCGGGACCAACCTCTTCGCCGGAGCATCGACGATGTCAAAAGAGGAGATCCGCCGGCGTCACGTCCTCGGCCTCGACGCCGTCATGTGGGGAACGGACTACCCACATCCCGAGGGCTCATGGCCGAACACGGCGGTCAAGCTCAAGACGGACTTCTGCGACGTCCCGGTGGAAGAGACCCGGCAGCTCCTGGGCGGGACCGCTGCCGGGGTCTACGGCTTCGACCTCGATGCACTGCAGGTGGTAGCTGACCGGATCGGCCCGACCCCATACGACCTGGGCCAGGACCCCTCGTTGGCTGCCGACCCCGATGCTCCCGCGTCAGCCAAATGGTGGCTCGCCGAGTACGGCATCACCCCGACCCGCTGATCTACCAGGCCCTCAAGACCTGCGTCGTGTCGAAAGCGTTAGAGGTTGACGCGGCCGGGTAGTCGCCTGCCGCGATCGGCACGGCGATCTCTTCGGCCAACGGTCCGAACCGCGCCGCCAGCGGGGCAAGAGCGTCGAGGTCGAAGCCGTAAAGCGCTGCTGCATTTGTACCCACACATCGCTGGACGACGTTGGGATCCTCGCCGGCGAACGCCACGCGGAGGGCCTCGCGACTGAACGGCCACGTCCCTTCCGAGTGCGGGTAGTCGTCGCCCCACATGATCCGATCGGCCCCGAAGCCTGGCCGCAATGCGGACTCCGAAGACCTCAGGAACGACGCTCCCACCCACACGTTCCGCGCGAAGTACTCCGACGGTTTCATCGACATGCCCTGGGCCGCCGCCCCGAAGAACATGGCCTCGGCGGCGCTGCCACCCGCCATGCGGCCGTAGAACCAGTCCAGTGTCTCGAGCCCACGAGGCAACCAGGCGACGCCCTGTTCGGTAAGAGCCACCTTGAGATTCGGGAAGCGATCGAAGATACCTCCGAAGATGAGGTGCCACAGCGGACGGTGGCTGAACCACGGGAGCTCGACCAGCATGACCGCCCTGGCGATCTCGAGGTCGCCGTAGTCGGGCAGGCCTGAGCCGGCATGCACGTTGACCACGGCACCGACCTGTTCGCACAGCCGCCAGAGTGGGTCGTAGACGGGGTCGTACAGACCGGGGAGGTGAGACCCCGGCGGGATCGACGGCAGCAGGATGCCACCGAAGAGGTCGACATGCTCGGCCGCCCATGAGACCTCGGCGAGCGCGTCGTCGAGGCGATTGACGAAGACCTGGACAACGCCTGCCCGCCTACCGGGCGCTGCGGCGCAGAAGTCCGCCACCCAGCGGTTGTGGGCTTGGACCCCGGCCCAGCGTCGCTCGTAGTCGGCCTCAACCGGAGGCAGCGCCACCAGGTTTCCCTCCTCGAAGAAGGGGGGGACCGTGTTCGGAAACAACACCTCGGCGACGATTCCATCGACCTCGTGCTCGGCCAGGCGTCGGTCCGAGTCCCAGTTCCGGTAGCGGATCGGGGCGAGCAGGTCCGCGAAGGGGACCTCGTACGTCGCTGCCCACGCATCGAACTCCTCATGGAATCTCGAGGCGAGGTACGGCCGGTAGTCGATGACGTCCGCCCCGCAGTGCGAGTCGGCAGAAATGACGGTGTAGCGGCGCTCCATGTCGGTTCCTCCTCTAGTGCAGCAGCGTCGGGGGCAGCTCACCCTTGGCGATGGCATCGGCCCGGGCATGCAGGAGGCTCCCGAATCGACCCGCGTCGGGACCCAGGATGTAGCGGCCTTCGTCCAGGTCCTCGAGAACCTTCATCCCCAGCCAGTTGAGGTCGACGATCTTGGCCGGGAGCCCGGCCGCTTCGAGCTGGGCCTTGAACTCGGCGAATGTCGTCCCCGGGGCGGGGGGACGGGGACGAACCCGTTCGAGCTCGGCAGGACGGTTGCGTGCCGCGGTCCACAACCCGGTGTCGAGGAGTCCCCCGCCGGGGTAGAAGACATGGGCGTTGACCGGCGCCTCGATCTGGCGCAACTGGTGCGCCACCGATTCGATGAAGCAGCTGACCGCTGCCTTGGACGCGGCGTAGACGCTCGCATAGGGAACGGGCGCCACGCCTCCGTCACCTGACGACGTCGCGACGACCTCCCCGGGAATCCCCGCACCCAGCATTCTGGGCAGGAAGGTGAGGACTGTTGCAGCAACACCGATGACATTCACCGAGAAGCACCATCGCCAGTCGTTGACCTCCTGCTCCCAGGGCAACCCGCCGCCCCCGGAGGTGACGCCAGCATTGGCAAAGAGGAGATCGCACCTGCCTTCGGTTGCGTAGACGTCATCTGCGAACGCCACCACCGAGTCCTCATCCGCGACATCTACAAGCACCCCTCGCGTCGTACCGAGCGGGGCCAACTCGTCGATTGCGGAAGTGAGCGCTGCCGCCTCGACATCTGCGACGACTACGTGGGCACCTCTCGCGAGCAGCGCATGCACGAGGCCCCTACCGATGCCGCCCGCACCTCCGGTGACAACGGCAACCTTGCCTTCAAAGTCCATCAGGTCCCCCATCGTGAGTCTTGTACCTCGTGTCGCTCGGCACCGTCAGTTGTGGGCAGATCGGACCGGACGGAGCCGAGCCTGCCTATTCCTCGCCGGTTGGGGAAAGGTCGTCGTAACGCTGGTGCATGAAGGGCACGATCCATTCGGCCGGCACCTTCGAATGAATCTTCCCCCGTTGAATGGCGCTGCGCTCGCCCACCGTCACTCCGACGAGTGAGAGGACCGGGAGGTCTGCGACAGGATCGAACCTCGAGTCGCGTAAGTCGAGTTCGCCTTCGCACGCCTTGACCCAACGAACGGTCTCCTCTCGAGTGCAGTAGACGAGGCTGGGGTCTGCATCGAGGCCTTTGCCATCCGGAGCAGGGAGTGCCTTGAAGTAGAAGTCCGTCCGTGTTTGCGGCGCGGGCACTTCGAGTGTCTCGGTTGTGTGCCCTTCGAACTCGGCGAACGTGACGCCCATCCGAGCCATTGTGCCGCGCACCGAATCACCGTTCAATTCAACCGCGACCTGGCCCAACTTCTTCGGCTCACCAAATGTCTCGCGGCCCCCGATCACTGATTGTTCGGTGCTCATCGGCATCACGAGGCAGTAGTATCCGAGCGTTCCCTCGTGGGAGCACTGCACCGACACGCTTCCAGCACCGAAGGTTGCCAAGCCGGGGATGTCAACACTCGCAAACGTCACCTTCGTAAGAGGCGTCGCGGATGGCTCAAGAGGCCTGGGAAGCACCGACGCCAGAATCGCAGGGTCTGTCTCGAAGGTTGCGACCAGAACCGTCGACCAAGCGCCAACGGAGGTCTTCTCGACCTCGCGACTTCGGATCTGCTCAGGCGTCTTCGCTGCGTAGCGAACGACCATGGCCACCCCCTTCGCGGTCGGCGTCATGGCCGAACCGCCTCGTGGGCATCGTCGCAGTCAGCGGCCACCGCGTCAACTGTCCGGGCAAAGGTGCCGGACCGCAGTTCTAATGGGGTGGGTTGCAGGCTCGCCACTGCGGTTGTTCTCTAGCTTCTCAGGCTGGGAGCGTCATCTCCGGTCCTCAGCTGCGCTAGCTGAGATCGCCAGTCACGGTTCTCAGCGCTGAAATCTGAGATCCTCGGCAACTTGTCAGCTTGGAAGGTGGCGCCCGGAGCCATTGTTCCGGGACGGTCTGTTGCCCGGACTCGCCAGAGCCTCTCGACTCTCTCACCGGCACTGCGAAGTCGCTCGGTCATGGTCCTGTGCGAATCTATCGACCATGGACTTCGATGGAGGCGGAGCCCCGCAACTCTCCGCACGCTCGGTGGGATGGCTCCGGTACCTCTATCGGAAGGCGACCACGGCGGACAGCTGGGAGCGGGACGGCCATCCCCATCCCCACTGGGACGACCGCAGCGATGCACCGATGCTTTGCTTCCCGCGCTTCGACCTGATCGATTCCACATACGCCGTCGAGCTGATGGCCGACCAGACGCCCGCGTGGCGGGCGGTCTATCACCGCATCCTGGATGAGCTCGTGTTCCGCCACACCGGATGATGGTCAACCAACGATTGGTCGACCAAGTTCGGCCACGATCCAAAGCGGGCCGACTACGACGACTTCTCGAAGCTCCTCAACCCCCAGCACCTCATCGGTGAGTATGACGTCCCCGAATGGACGGCAAGCGGCGTCGAGCCGTGGGGGCTGCAGTTCGACCCCGTCGCCGCCGACGGCATGCTCTTTTGCAAGGGCTGGTTCCTGGTGATGCTGGATCTGCACCAACCGGCGACTGAAGACCGGAGCTGGAATGGGCCCTTCGACATGATCCGTGATGGCGAGCACGCCTTCACCTGGACCTACTCGGGCATCGCAGACCACCTGGCCCGGCAGTGGCAAGACCGGCCGGAAGGCTGCCACCGCGAGAACACCAAGATTTGGCCGCTCTGCATCACGGCCGCCGGTCTCGTCCTCCAGCTCCACGTCGTGCTCCACGGCACCGACCACCACCGGGCCTCCGACCGATGGTGGGACGACGAGGCCAGGCCCGACCACCTCGGCTGAACTGATCAGGGACCTGCAGCTGAGGTGACCTTCTGCTACGACCCGATCATCGACTACCACCACAAGCTGCTCCTGTTCGCGAGCGGACCGCCCGTCGCCGGCTACCTCGCCGGCAAAGGAGTGGGGCATGGAGGAGGTGGCGGATGCCCTTGCCGACGCGGCCGACCGCTCGCTGGAGCCGAGATGGGACACGGTGCGGGGGGAGTTCACGTGGGGACTCGGCTTCGGCGAGGAGTACCCCAGGGGGCAGTACAACGCAGTCCTCGCCGCCGGTGAGGCCGCCACCGAGGGGGCGTGGGGTCGTCTGGCCACCACCACTGGGAGCACGCGGTTCGATGAGCCGACTGTGACCGGAGTGGACTTCCCACGGGTCGCCCTGGACCGTTCCTGGTGAAATGCGCACAGGGGCTCCTTGTCGCTGCAGACCGTCAGCCAGCACGACTCCGTTGACGGCACCTCGACCACCTGCCGTGTCTCGGTCCCCGACGATCCGACGAGACGGGAGGTCAAGCCGTCGAGCGAGGCGCCAGTCGCGTTGAGGGTCATCGGCCGTGAGCTCGAAGTCACATGAACGGTGGGGATAGATACCTTCGCACTCGGACCTCGAATCTGAACCACGGCCCGGAGAACTCCTCGATCAGGACCAGTGACGATTCACCCTTAGCCGGCAGCGTTTGGGGGGCGCGAGCGGCGCGATTGTGGGCGCCGTTCTGGGCGTTGGCCTCAGCGTCGATGAGCGCCGGGAGCATGAGCTCCACCCCCCGGCGCACGACGTCGATGTCACCGCCGGCTCGGATCGCCGCGAGCAGTTCGTTCAGGTCAGTATTGGTGATAGCCACTGGGTGGTTCTCCCTGGTCGACCTTGCCGGTTCAACCGATGATCGCCCGGTGACCACCTCATGGCGGTGGACTCCGGGAACTGCACCACTCGGGGGATGCCAACGTGGTGAGATCCAGCCACGCCAGTACTGTGGGCACGTGGAGCGAGCGATTACTGGTTTCCACTGCGATGTGAAGGGCGATTGGGTCGCCGAACTCTCGTGTGGCCACAATCAACATGTTCGTCACCAGCCACCGTTTGGACTCCGACCGTGGGTGATCGAACCCACGCTGCGCACCGGGAGAGTCGGAGCGCCCCTCAACTGCCCACTGTGTGACCGTGCCGAGCTTCCTGACGGCCTCCATCTGGCCCGGTCCAGTCCGGATTGGGACGAGCACACGATCCCTGCTGGCCTACTACGTACGCACCGTGTAGCCAGCGGGACCTGGGGGTTGCTTCGGGTTCACGAAGGAAGGCTGCAATTTGTGATGGTGTGCGATCCAGCCCTGAATGTCATATTGGAACCTCAGTCCGCACAGGCGATTCCTCCCGATGTCCGGCACTACGTGGCGCCACTTGGACCGGTCCGATTCTCAATCGATTTCTTCACCATCGACGAGCGCACTCGCATCGGTAGGACACCAGATGGACCGAGGAGCGAAGACCACAACGATCGGGTGCAGGGCTCGTTCGACGAAGGTGGCGATCCGGTTTGTTGGTCCGGGTTGGTCTGTCCCGAATGCGGAAATATGTTTGAGGGTACTGATCATCGGCATGGCTGCTGGAGCGAGTCGGCCTCGTGATCCACCTTCGAGCCCAAACCAATCGGTGTCTCGGACGGAGGCGCCATGCAGTTCGTCGGCCGAAGAGTTGTCACCGATGCCCCGGAGCACACGGGGAAGGTGCTGACGCAAATGGCTGAGCTGTCGACACCATGGTCGCGAGCCATGCGTCTCAGTGCCCCGATCCTGAATGCCCCCAATGGGAGGAGTGGCTGGAGGGACGTTGGCCTCAGCCGTGTCCCGCGCCGGTGGGTTGGGAATGATCGGGGTGGGCGGTGCCGGATCAGTGGAGCTGATTGAACAGGAGGTCGCCTATCCACTGGGTCTTGGTCTTCCATTCGGCATTGGCATCCTGGACTGGGCCTTGGCTCGCGAACCTCGGCTGCTCGACGAAGCAACAGCTGCGTCGCCAGCGTTGATTTCCGTGAGCTTCGGGGATGCCTGACCATGGGCCGGGCGCGTCCGCGATGCGGGAATTGTGGCGGCTGCGCAGATCTCTGACGTGGAGACAGCACGGCGGGCAGCCGATGCCGGGATTGACGTGCTGGTGGCCAGAGGTGCCGAGGGCGGGGGACATGGCGAACCGCTGGTCGGCACGCTCCCGTTACTCGACGGCGTGCTCAACGTGACTTCAATCCCAGTACTCGCCGCGGGCGGGATCTGATCGTCCCGAGGGCTCGCAGCGGTGCTGGCGGCAGGTGCATCCGGTGCATGGATGGGGACTGCTTTTGCTGCCTGTCCGGAGTCACTTGCGTCAGATGCCGCCCGTACTGCTCTCTTACAAGCAATTGACACCGATACTGTGACCACGAAGGTGTTCGACGTGGCCCTTGGCTAACCGTGTCCCACTAGGTATCCCGAGCGAGTCCTTCGGAATGAATTCTGGGAACGCTGGGCTGGACGAGAAGACCTTCTTTCCGCAGATTCGGACGCTTTATCCCAATTCGTCGAAGCCAGAGGACAAGGGGACCTCGGCTTCGCCCACGTAGATGCTGGCCAGGGTGTAGGCGGACTCACCGAGCTACGTACTGCATCGGAGGTCGTCGAGCGGATGTGTGCTGGTGCTGTTGATCTCTTGGGCATCTGGGCATCGCTTGGTGCAGGTAAGGGCTCTCGGTAATAGCGCCATCGATCGAAGCGGCTAGGTGGGGGAATCGACTGACGGCGACCATCCCGAAAGTGCTTCTACACGGGTGCAGAAGTGGAGCGCTCGCTCCAGCAAGCACTCGTTGAGTCGGACCCAGAACCCTGGTCCCGGACCCAGCATGAAGAGGCAGGGCTGGAGCGATCGCGTGCCCGGCATATCGGGATACTTGGGCGATCTTCCCGCCAGGATTCGCGGACCGATTCAGCGGTCTTACTGCGCAATGCCGCCACCGTCGGTAATGCGAAAGCGCTCCCCCAGATCTGCCTACCGGCAACACGTCTGTTCACATATCCCCGGTCGAAGATTCGATATCCCCGGAATCGGCACCGCAAAGCAGATCTCTGATGGTCGCATCAGCAGTGCCAGTGTCACGGGCGCTCTAGCAGTACCCCCACCAGTAGCGATCTGGCCAGGCGAACGGATCCAAGCGCTCGCTCCTCTCGCGAGCATCGTTCCCCATCACAGCATCCGGTCCAGGAAAAAAGATACTCTCACGGCCACTCTCCGACCAACGAACGAGATAGGGCGGCCCTCCATTCGCCGAACGGACCTGAACAACCTCACATTCTCGGTCAGGCCAGCCCGCCCTGTGCCCAAAAACGACAATCCGGGCTCCAACTCCTGCACGCATCATCAATGACACCCTCCTTACCCTGCTTGCCGTCATCATGGATCTGCTGCCCGTGGGGCTACAACGAAGGAGATCTCAGGTGCTTCGCTAGAACGGATTGGGCAAGATCATTGGGCCAACGCGCCAGCTCCGCCTTGGCTCGTGCTTCAGGACAGAGGCACCAGGCCCTGGCAAGAACAACTCCTCTTGGCCCGTGTCCATCCACTTGACCCGGTACGGAGGCTCTCCTTTGTACCGTCGGGCCTCCACTACCTCGCACTCTCGACCGAATCCGCCCACCTGGGGCCCGGAAACCACAAGATGGTCCCCGACTCTTGCATGCATCGTGGCTCACCGCCTCAGCCCCTCTGCATACTGCCATTGTGGACCTGCTGGCGGCTGATCACAAGGTCCGAGAGGTCCCATTTCTGCGCACGGCGAGTTCGTCATTCGCACTCTCCGCACGTGCCCGGTGATCGGGGTCATGTGAACAGGTCGAGCTCAGTGGTGCTGCAAACGGCCGGTGGTCACCAGCGACGTGGCATTGTGGCCTCATGACGTACGACCAATTCATCTCCGATGTCGTGCAGGCGGTCGAAGGGATCGGCGCGGGAATCATGATTGTCGGTGGATTGTGGGCCCTGATCGAGTACGCGGTCTCGGTGGTGCGGTCAGACGCTCAACATGACGCCTACCGACAGCTCCGGCAGCGACTGGGGCGGGCGATTCTCCTCGGGTTAGAGATCCTCATTGTCGGTGACATCGTGCGAACCATCATCGTCGATCCGACCTTCGAGAGCGTGGCAGTCCTAGGGATGATCGTGATCATCCGAATCGTGCTCAGTTTCTCGCTGGAAGTCGAGATCGACGGGGTCTGGCCGTGGAACCTTTGGCGTCTTGGGCCGCAGAAAGGCGAGGAGGAGCCGCCAAGCTCCTAGTCGCTGACTCGCTGCAACTCGACAGAAATCTGATCTTCGCCAATTTCCGTTCCCGAGAACTGGCAGCCGAAAGCCTGAGCCACACGGATCACCATTTCGGCATTGGCTGCGCATACGGCCATATGACATGACCCATCTGAGCGGAGGCGCTCCCAAAGAACGCCAATCTCGAATCCTCGCTGGAACTCCGGATCATCCGTGTCGAACCGAACACTCGATACCATGAAGGGAGCATCGTCAATGAAATGAGAATCCTTTAGGTCCGGGAGGAGTGCCAGGAAGGGCCCGAGCCGGGTTCAGGAGAGGCCCCCACCCGGCGACGATCTGGGATGCCGCCTGTATTCCAGCCACCCTGTGCGACTATTTGCTGGAGTGCACGCAGGTAGCCGTACGTGGCAGCCGTCTGGATACCTCGGCTTGGAGGTCCAAGAAGCCGGACTGTTGGGTCGCCAGGCCGGGAAGATGCTGTGATCTCAAGTCGCACTGATCCATCCCCGGAGATGGAAACGACGGAGGTCTCCTCCCCCTGTTCGGGGTGAACAGGGAGTGTCCCGTAGGCAAACCCCCACCGGCTCGGCCCGTCGACCACTTCGATGTGCGACACGGGGCCGCCAGGCCAAGCACGGGTGTCCCAAGCGTCACGATCACCGTTGTACCCGATTGAATCTCCGTGCCCTTCGCCAGCACCTGAATGCCGGGTTGGCGATGCGGCTTCCAGGACCGGGGGTCCTCGACAGCTCCGCAGAACCTCTCCAACTCCTTCCCAAGTCCAGCCTGGTAGCGACCATTGCGGGGGCCACTCGGCTCCATCCCAGTCAGCGTGAAGCCGACTTCGCCCAAGGTGGGTTCCGCAGAGTGAAGCGCGTCAAAGAGCCGCCAAATCGAGCTGCGGTCTGAGGGCCGGACAACCCTCATCCGGTCACAGCTTTGCTCTCGGTCAAACCTTGCAGGCCGGTGTCCCACCTGGCAGCCGGTAGCGAAAGCGAGTCACGATCCGATATCCCAACGGTGCGACCCACGAGATCGGCGGAGCGAGAAGGATCCATCCAGCGATCGCCCATAGGCCTCCGGCCGCAATGAGCGCACGAGCGACGGCACGGGAACCCTCCTCGCGTCTGTTGCCGTCGAACCACCAGGCCGCTCGCTCAAAGTCGTCCTGGCTCAGATGCGTCTCCGCAACGACATCTGGCTAGAGGTGCTGCCAAGGAACCGCTGTTGGACCACCTTCCTCAGGCCAGCGTCGAGAGATCCAGATGGCCGAAGTTGTGCAGAAGCCGCAGTCGCCGTCGTAGACCAGGGTGCTGCGACGATCCTCCACAACTGAAGGCTAGCGGGGGCAGGCCCGAAGGCGCTGTCCGACCTGGACTCGATCCACCCGGTAGTGCCCCACCCAACATCATTGTCATTGGTAGGGGGCACTCTGAACCTCGAGCGAGGATCGGGAAGATCAACTTGCAGTTCCGCATGGCGTGATCGTTCTCCGTGACCCCCACTGCAACCATCAGATCGGCCGAGCCACGTACTTGACGGTCAATCCACAGGGGCCCTGGAATGCCAGCTCCGTCACGACACGAGGGTCGCATTTCCGGTGGACGGATGATGACGGGTACCTTGCTTGCCGACCAGCTCCAGATCACCAAGCAGTCGGTCAACGACCTGCTCGGCCACCTTGAACAGCATGGGAACATCACCCGCCAACACGACCCCACCGACGGGCGCGCCCGCATCGTTCGACTCACCGCCAAAGGACGTCGGCTCGACACAACTGTCGGATACGAAGCCCGGTCAGCCGAACTGCAGATTGCCGATCTGCTCGGACCCAGCAGGTTCGAGCAGATGCACGATGCGCTCGAAGTGCTCGCCGACCGCATCAGTCGGAATGAGATGCCCTCCTCGGTGTTCGAGTGACGGTCGAACGGCCGTTGAAGGCACCTCCAGGGGATGGCCGACGGCGGCCAGTTGCTCCCCTCGACGGGCCGGCTGGCCCCGCTCCCACCACGACCACGCCAGTTCCATGATCGCCCGTCACAGCGACAACCTAGCCAAGAGCCAGGACGAGCTTCGTCCGTTCTGACGGCCTCCCCGTTGAGCCAGGGTGACGGATCGGGAGCAAGCCTCGGCCGACCGTTGTCCCAACACCCTGTCTTTCGCGAGCGCGGCCCGGGTGATCAAGAATGCCGGATAGCGAGTGGGCGACCACCCTATGAGTGATGCCATTAGGGGATATTCAGCGATTCGGCCGGTGTGCTCAGCCATTGAGGCCGGGCACGGCCGTCGAGGCTCGTTCTGAGCTGGCTTGGTCGGACAAACCGATTGGCGTCGTGGGTCTGATGGCTAACTCAGCTGATGCGTCTGCGGATACCCGATCTCGAGTGTCAGTCGCGTGGTGGTAACGGAGCGTCGCTGATTGCGATGGATGACCAGGCCTTCGCATAAGTTCCGCCAAACTCGCGCCGTTCTCTGCCGACCAGGTGAACCCAGAGTGTCGAAGGACGTGGAAACGGAGATCCGGCCATTCACGATCGATCGAGCTCTTCTCCAAGCGAGCCCCACGACTCGGTCGTAGCGTCAATGGGGATAGGCCAGGATGTGACGCCATCGTCCCGACCCCTTTATTCGGACTGGGACGCCCATTGATTCCTAAGGGTGCTCTTGCCTCAGGTCGGAAGGCTGCTGCAGGGGCTCGTCCGCTGCGGCTGCTTCCCGGGCGATGAAGGAACCGAGCTCGGAGATTGTGGACATCAGAGGAGCGGGGAACACGACGGTCGAGTTCTTGTCGACCGCGATCTCGACGAGGGTCTGAAGGTTCCTGAGCTGCAACGCCAGCGGGTGAGCCATCATGGTGTCGGAAGCCTCGCCCAGAGCGGCAGCAGCCAGAGACTCCCCTTCCGCGTTGATGATCTTGGCTCGCTTCTCCCGTTCTGCTTCAGCCTGACGCGCCATCGCTCGCTTCATGCTCTCGGGCAGCAGGATGTCCTTGAGCTCGACAAGCGTCACCTCGATGCCCCAATCGGTCGTCGTGCTGTCGAGGACCTGGCGGATATCGAGGTTGATCTTGTCAGTCTCGGACAGTGCTTCGTCGAGGGTGTGCTTGCCCACGACTTTTCTCAGCGTGGTCTGGGCGATCTGATCGATGGCGGCGCTGACACTTTCGATAGCGACGACCGACTTCACTGCGTCGATGACGCGATAGTACGCGACCGCAGAGATGTCGACACTGACATTGTCCCGGGTGATGATGCCCTGCGATTGGATCGGCATGGTGACGATCCGCAGTGACACCCGATTCAGTCTGTCGACCAGCGGAATGATCACCCGAAGGCCAGGCTCGCGGGTGCCGATGACCCTTCCGAGCCTGAACAGAACACCTTTTTCGTACTGTTTGACGATCTTCAGTGCCAAGGCCAGGTAGAGGACCCCGAGCACAACAACCACGATGACTACGAGGACAAGCGTGCCCATGGCGCCAGTTTCCAGCGGCGAACAAGATTCCAATAGTGCCGAAAGACCCCAATTCAACGAGATCGGAGCAGTTCCCAGTCTGGACCGGCACGACTTTCACCTATCGCCATTGGGTATGGGCTCAGCCTCAGTGCTGAACTCTCGGACGGTGTTCTCAGCTGGTCGGGCAGAGAACCCGACCGCGCGCTCCGGGCCCCAGGGGTCGGGGGACACGCGTAACGGATCCGCGCACCCGCCGTCTCCTCCGCCAGGCATGTTGTCGGCACCCGACCTCTCGAGCCGATGCGTCATCGGCTCCTGTCCCGTTTCGGGTTGTCCGGCCGCATGAACGGGGGTCGGAGGATATCTGCTGCCCCGACCCGGTGGAGCCGGACCGGTCTTCCGCCCCGACTCGTGGTGTCGCCGGAGGGAACGACGGAGCCCTTGGTCGTGGTGACCTTCCGGTGGAAGTTCCGGGGATCGAATTCCACTCCCCGGACTACGCAGTTGACGCAGCACAGCTCCGCGAAGGTGAAAGGGTGTGCACAGAAGGCCTCCGCCAGCGGCGTTTACTCCAGCTTGGCTAGGGGGACCGATGTCTGGGCACGCAGAAACGCCCGTCCCACAAATCAACGGGGATCGGGCGCCTTGGTCAACTTCCATTATCATGGCCGATCCGAGCGGACAACCTGATCCGGCCGGGACTTCAGATCCCTTGTCCGTGCAACGCTCCTACTTCGCTTGCCTCTGATCACAATCCGGACCCCGGGAGAACTCCCCGAGACCCCTCTCGGACCCACCGTCTCAAGCAGAGAACCTCACCATCTCCTCAAGCACTCCTTCCGGAACCTTCACCGGGATCCACCTGAGTCAACCCCATTTACGATGCGTCTGCTCCGGCATGCGGGTCCAATGCGAGCCGTCGCAACCTCGTCAGAGCAGCCGGTGCCCGAATCCCGTGCCGGCGGCGGTCCTGATCTCGACGTGACCGTGGGCAACACGGGCGTACCTGAGCACGGCAACTGGGCGAGCGTTCGTTGTTCGGTATGCGGGGCTTGGTAGGCACGGCTGGCGCAGCTGCAGGCGCGTCAGCCCCCTGGCTCAGGGCACCGGCGTCTCTGAATCCGTCTCTGAATCGGCTCGGGTTTCATAGAGACTACCAACGGGGTTCCGGTCGGATTTGAGAACACGATCTCGTCGTCGACCTTGCCGAAGCGGAGGAGCAGGGTGTCCAGCGCGTAGTTCTGGTGAAGCCGCCACGGAGCGGTGGTCCCCTGCTTGGGGAGGTCCGCGATGGCCCGAGTGACATAGCCCGAGGAGAAGTCGAGGAAGGGCTCGGTCGGCTGGGACGGATCGGGGGCGACGGGCGTGCACTGGCGGACGCCGCGCTCCTCCATGGTGTCGAGTAGTCGGCAGACATAGTCGGCGGTGAGGTCGGCCTTGAGTGTCCACGAGGCGTTGGTGTACCCGAAGGTGAGGGCCAGGTTTGGCACTCCGCAGAGCATCAGGCCCTTGTAGGCGACGGTGGATCCCGTGTCGACGGGTCTGCCGTCGACCTCGAGGGTGATCCCCCCGAGCAGTAACATTTGGAGGCCGGTGGCCGTGATGACGATTTCCGTCGCGAGCTCGTCGCCCGATGCCAGGCGGATCCCGTCCTCGGTGAATGTGTCGATGGTGTCGGTCACCACCGAGGCCCGGCCGGCGCTGATGGCCTCGAAGAGGTCCCCGTCGGGGACCAGGCAGAGGCGCTGGTCCCACGGGCTGTACCGAGGATTGAAGTGGGTGTCGACGTCGTAGCCCTCCGGCAGGGCCCTGACCACTCCCTTGCGGATCGCCCCCCTCATCATCTTCGGGTTCCGGCGGCTCAACTGATAGCTGAGCATGGTCAGAGCCACGTTCTTCCACCGGATGAGGGCGTGGGCGACCTTGGCCGGCAGAACCCTCCGGAGGGCGTCGGCCACCATGTCCCTCCCGGGCACCGACACGATGTAGGTCGGTGAGCGCTGGAGCATGGTGACGTGCCCGGCCGTCTCGGCCAGAGCCGGCACCAGGGTCACCGCGGTGGCCCCACTGCCGATGACCACGATGCGTTTGCCGGCCCAGTCGAGGTCCTCGGGCCAGTGCTGGGGATGGACGATCCGGCCCCCGAACCGCTCCTCGCCGGGAAAGGTTGGCCGGTAGCCCTCGTCGTACCGGTAGTAGCCGGTGTTACCCCACAAGAAGCCGCACGTCATCTGGTCGATGTCGCCGGTGTCGGCGTGCTCGAACTCGACCGTCCATCGTGCCTCGGCCGACGACCACGAGGCGGATACCGCCCGCCGCCGGTAGGTGATGTGGCGGTCGACGCCGTACTGGCGAGCCGTGTCCCGGATGTAATGGAGGATCGATGGTCCGTCGGCGATCGCCTTGGGCTCGCGCCACGGCTGGAAGGCATAGCCCAGGGTGAACATGTCGGAGTCGGAGCGGACCCCAGGGTAACGGAATAGGTCCCACGTGCCGCCGCTCACATCCCGGGCCTCGAGGATGGCGTACGTCGTGCCCGGGCGGTCGGTCTGGAGATGACAGGCGGCGCCGATCCCGGACAGCCCGGCACCGAGGATGAGCACGTCGACATGGTCCACGAACGTGAAGCCTACGCACCTCGGCCCGGAGCTCTTCGATGGGCCGATGAGGAGCGGGGTCGCTGCCCTCGAGGGTCGGCAACAGGTGGTTTGCGCGGGAGCGCCTCGCCCGCAGTCGGGCTACCACGGGGCGAGCTCTGACGGCACCGACCAAGGCGGTGCGAGGCCGTCCCGCCTGTGCGAGATGGGCGAGGATCGAAGTCCTGCCCTTGGTGTGGGTTCTCCTCCCCTCGATCACAGGAGTGTTGTGCTCCGCGGCGATATCGGACCAGATGAGGTAGTCCTCTCCCCGAGCAGTTGTCATCGCGGCGCGCTACATTCGACTGATGACAGAACCACATCCCCGAGCTCGGGTGTGGGCCGAGTCAGGCGAGGACAAAGTGGTTGGTCAGCCGGCCGAAGACACCCGAGTCCTCCCTCGCACACCGGGGAGAGGCTTGTCGCCCGCTTTTCTCCACGTCCCAATGAGTGAACTTCTCATACTTATTGCATCCATCCGACGGTCCTCGTCGAAAGTGAGCTGACTCGTCTTGTCCTCAGCTGGCCAGGCATTGGACAAGCTGCATCGCAAGTGTCCTCAGCCAGAAGGACTGCGGGAATCACCGGAGCATCAGACGCTCTCAGCCATAGAAACTCTGGACGCCCGCATGTCGGATGTTGTCATCTGTAGCAGCCGCGCTCTTATTGACGGCGGTAGGTGCCGCGGGTAGCACCGAGGACAGGCCGGACTCGGTTCAGTGGAGGCTGGCCTCAAGATCGAGAGGCAATGACTAAACGGTCCGATCATGTTCGGTGACCGTCTGCCGGACGCTCCCCTTCGAATAGTGTTCGGTCAAGAAGTCCTTGACCTTTGGAAAACCGGCTGGTCGGTCGAGGACGACTGGTGTTGAACTTCTGGAGGAGCTGGGCCGACGATGACCTTTTCACCCTATGACCGTCCGGTACGGGCCGCGTTCGTTGGCCTCGGACGTATCTACGACCTCAACGTGCGTGCATACGTCGGCAATCCCGACGTCGAGGTCGTGGCACTCGTCGATCCGAGCGAGGAGCGCTGCGCCCAACGACAGGCTGACTGGCCGGCCGCTCGGACGTTCGCGTCCATCGCTGAACTTGCGGCGAGCGGTCTCGAGGTCGACGCCGTCGAGGCACTGCTGCCGGCTCCGTTGCATGCCGATGGTGTCACCGAGCTCCTCGGCCATGGCTGGCACGTCAACCTGCAAAAGCCGATGTGCAATGACATTGTCAGCGCGAACCGGATGCTCGACGCCGCCACGGCCAACGGCCGCCATTTGCGGGTCATGGAGAACTACATCTTCTACGAACCGTTGGTAAGGCTCAAGGAGATCGTCGAGTCAGGTGAACTCGGCGAGGTGAGCGGGTACCACATCAAGATGGTGGCCAGCGGCCGCGGAGGCTGGGACGTCCCTGGGAGCAGCTACGAGTGGCAGTTTCAGCAGATGCGGCAAGGCCGCGGCATCCTCGTCTTCGATGACGGCTGGCACAAGCTGGCCACGGCGATCTGGCTCTTCGGTCCGGTCAGGGAAGTGCGGGCCTGGGTGGGCGCGACCGAGGTGGTGCGCGACATCGAGGTAGACGCACCCGCCACCCTGGTGTGGGAGCACCAGAGTGGGATCCGAGGCGTCTGGGACATCACAATTGCGCCCGAGATGTTCCTCCGCTCCGACTACTACACCAATGACGAACGTTGGGAAATCACCGGCCGTCGCGGCTATGCACGGGTCAACCGCTGCACGGGCCGTGGTATCCAGGAGCCGAGCCTGGAGGTCTACGTCGACGGGGAGATGCGTTCCTACCACGCGCTCGATGACGATTGGGCCAGCAGCTTTCGGGATTCCGGCCGCCATTGGCTGCGCTGGCTCCATGCACCTGAGGGTCCGATGCTGTGGAGCGGTGACGAAGCCGTCTCTGTATTGCGCTTCGCCCTGGCCGCCTATGCGAGCAGCGCTGCGGGCGGCACCGGTGTGGATCCCGCTTCGCTGGAGTAGCCCACCGGATAGGCCGCCGTGCGCTGAGGACACACAGTGACCATGCTTCCAACTACTCCAACAATGGCGAACGCAAGTCCAGTGTTACCAGCGGGTACAGCTCCTGAACTAACCGAAGCGTCAGACATTCTCAGCTTCACTGGCCGAGGTCACACCTCATGCGACCGTCCTCAGCCCCGCGAGCTGTAGACGTGGCCGGAGCTTCAAGCGTCCTCAGCTCTGGAAGTTGAGACCGTTCAGAGTCGCTACCACCTTTGCCTTCGATGATCGTGTTCCTCGCCTGGGAATCCACATTGCCTACGTTCTGCCAGAGCTCATCTTGGTGGCGCTCGCAATCAGCTCGGCTGCCGCTACGGGGTCGACGGCGGTTGGGACGTCCAGCAGAGCCCATTCGTGCGGCTTCTCCACTGCTCCAGGGTCGTCGCAGATGATGGCTGTACCATCTGGGAGAGTTCCAAACCCGACGTAGATTCGGTGGTAATCGACACCGAGAAATCGCGCCGCGATCCTCAACAATGGATAGCCGCCGCCGGCGTGCGCCAAACTCCAACGGTAGAGGCCTGATCGCTGCTCCACGTAGATCCGACGTTCCGTTTCGCTTGCCACCGACACGGCCCTGGCAACATCGTCGAGCGGCGACCACGTGCGGTTGCTCTGGATCAGCGCAACCCGCGCGGCGAGAGATTCCTCGGTCATCAATTCCTCCTCATCGATCCCGGCATTGCCACCGTGCCTCTCGGTCGGTTGGCGGAGCGTCATCGGGCCAGGTCCCTCGACTCCTCTGGATGCGTCAGGTCCCACTGTAGCGAATGGGTGTGCCATCAAGACCGGGACGTCAAACTGTCTTTCCAGCCCAAGAAGCAGATCCCCGCTCGCGGCGACCTGCTTCCGAGCCGTCTCAGCCGCAGATGTTCTCAGCTAGGCAGGTCGAAGACTCGTTGCACTATGGACGTCCTCAGCCGGTGCAGTTGAGATTCACCGGCAACTTGGTAAACCCCGCAACCAGCGAACAACGGAACTCTCTGGGATGGATGCCTAATGTGTACACACGTACATTGGTGTACAGATGATGGCATGACTCGAACAATGACATTACCTTGTTGGTGGGCACTCAGCTGCATCAGCTGAGGACCACAGTGCATCGCAGCGCTTGGGTTTGGTTCCTGTCCTCAGGCGATGGATGACAGGTTTCTTCGGCCCCCGCGTTTAGGCTTTGCCGGGGCCGATTGCCCGTAACGAGTACGTAGAGAGCGCCGGGAGTAGTGAGACGTAGCTGATGAGCAAAAGCAACAAGTCGAGCCGATGACGGCCGAGGACGGAGGGTCGTTGAGCGCCCTTGCGGAACCAGCCACCGACGAGGCGATGGCGGCGGTGCCAGGTGGCCCAAGGATGCCAGCACCCGTTGGGGTGGAGCGACCACAACACGCCAGACGTCGCCGGAGCCGTCGCAGGATCAAGTGGTCGCTGGCCGTGCTCGTCGTGGTGGTGCTTCTGTCAAGTGGTCTGCTCGCCGCGCAGCGCGTAAGCCGGCCGTTGGCGCAGCCAACGCTCCCTTCCGTTCGACACTCTTACTCCTTGGTCCGTGGGTCCGCCCCGGCACTCCCTTGGCCGACCGCTGGCCAGGCTGCGGTCGCCATTCCCTCTCTTGGCTATGCACAACAGTCCGGACCGGAGGGTCCCGTTCCCATCGCCTCGTTGACCAAAATGGCCACTGCCGTGGTGATTCTCCACGACCATCCACTTGCGCTCAACGCAAGCGGTCCTTCGATCACCATCACCGCGGCCGATGCTGCTCAGTTCGACGTCGACCTGCAAACTGACCAGACGAACGTCCCCCTCCAGGTGGGTGAAAGTCTCACGGAGCTGCAAATGCTCGAGGCGCTGCTGAATCAATCCGCCGACGACATCGCGTACAGCATCGCGGTTTGGGACGCAGGTACCGAATCGGCATTCGTCGCCAAAATGAACTCACTGGCCACCTCGCTCGGCGCTGTGCATACGCACTACGTCGACGTCAGCGGGTTTCAGCCACAGTCGGTCTCGACAGCGGCCGACAGTCTGAGAATCGCTGCGGCAGGAATGGCCATTCCGGCATTTGCCGACGTCGTTGGCATGCCCACTGTCAGCCTTCCTCTGGTCGGCACGGTCCACAACATTGTGACGGAGGTCGGCACTAACGGGGTCGTCGGCGTCAAATCCGGGTACACAGCCCAGTCCGCCGGGTGCATGGTGCTGGCCGGCTACCGGACGATCCGGGGACACTCGGTGCTGGTCATGGCATCGGCCCTGGCGCAGCGGGAACAATCCTCGGCGGCCGTCACCAGTCCACCCACCGCCTCCTCCACCACAGCAGCGGTGGCAGCGACACCTGCCAGCACCATCACAACCGCTCCCTACAGTGCATTGGAGGCGCAGTATCCCCTCCGGTATACCGGCCCCCTCGTTGAAAATCTCCTTGATGCTTCCGAAGCGGCCGTCGTTCCAGTCGCCGTGGCCAAGCCGGGGACCGCGTTGGGCACCGCCACATCGGATTGGGACGGAGTTCGTCACAAGGTTCCGGCAATCGCCTCGCAAGCTTCGTGGTTGCTCGGCGTGCCGGGCCAACGAGTGGTCCTGGATACGATGTCTTTGGCGGCTCCCAAGGAGCGGACCCCTCACAATCAGGTCGGCGCCGCCCGGTTCACCCTAGGAAAGCAGACCGAGATCGTGCCATTGAGACTGCTTCACACCGTGGCTGAGCCTGCGTGGTGGTGGAAGCTCATTCACAGTTAGGGCCTTTGGCTCGACTACCGACCGGCCTTCTCCACATACGCGTCGCAACAAGTACGGCAAATGCGAAATGGCCCTTGCGTCGCTGCCTGTGCCTCGATCGGCCTGCCGCAATCCGGGCACAAGCGGTCGACCCTGTCGATCCGCTCGGTTTCCATCGGCTCTGGCTGCACTCTGCCAATGACACCCGTGCATCGGTGCCAGGAGCGCCCTCCAAACCGGCGATCGAGGACATAGTGACCTTCTCTCGTTACCTGAGAGCTCTGGCCGCTCAGTTCGGTGAAAGCGTATTCCATACGGCGCCGGAGCGCCCACAGCTAGTAGGGATCTGGTCACGGAAGCACAACGTAGGAAATGATCGATCGCAGGTGGTACCGCTCACGCTATACAGGGGTCCCAGCGCCGCATCCAAGACGACGCCTTCTGAGAGGAGATGGTATGCCGAAGATGGTTATCACGCATGGCGTCGTTGACGTTGGAAACTGGTTGAGCTTCAAGGCAGAGCGAGCCGAAGCCATTGCTGGCATGGGGGGCTTGAATGCGGTGGATCTGGTTGCAGAAGATGGAAGCAACGCCGTGGCCATCATCGGTGACGTTGATGATCCGGCGACAGTGATGGCGGCCCTTGCCTCACCGCCTGCTGAGCTAGGGGCAGCTATGGAGCGGCACGGGGTAGTCCCGCCGCTGACCATCTACATCGAAAAGTAGGTCGTCACCCGGGACACCGCTGCACTGCGTGCAATGTAACTCCCGTACCGATCTACCGAGTAGGCGACAGAGTCGCATCATCACGAGTCAACGAGTCGCAATCGATGACTGTCTCTCGCTCCCGGCGGTCGGGGACACGATTCCGACTAGGTCCTCCGCCTGCTCGCGAGAATGACGCCACTAGCTACGGGCAGCTCCACGCAGACGAGTTCGGGATGGGTGACGAGTCGATCCCTCACGGAGGCAAGGCCGTCTCGCAACGCCGGATCCTCGTGCGCGGTCAAGTCCATGTCATCGACCAGGAGAAGCCCCCCTGGTCGGAGTGTGGAGATCGTCTTGCGAAGCTTGAAGATCTTTCCACCAGGGGCATCCGGGAAGATCAGGTCGAACGAGCCGATCGTGCCGACGAGGTTGGCCCCGTCTCCCTCGACGATCGACACCCAGTCCGGCCAGCCGGCACTCCTCGTCTTCTCTGCGATCGCAGGATCGAGCTCCACGCTTACCACTTCCACATCGGTCCGGGTTCCGACACCGTGGACGATCCAGGAGAGACCCACTCCATATCCCGTGCCGATCTCCAGGATCCGACCCCCGATGGGAACGGCATTGGCCAGGCAGGACATCAGCCGTCCCACCTCTGGCTCGGAGGAGAGCTCGAAGCCGAAGCGATTCGCTCGCGACTGTGCGTTTGCCACTGATTCCGGAATGTCCACGCCCAGGACCGTATCCACAGGGGGTTGGGGCGTCCACCTCCACCTGTGTCCCAACGACCCGCTATCTGGGACAGCCCTGACGCAATTGAGCACCGTGATTAGGGGACGGTCTTGTTCGAGCGACGCGGCAAGTCCAGCAAGTCGAGCACTTCTCGACGCCCGTTGTTACTGGGTTGGCTCATGGCCGGTCCAGCTACATCTCGTGACGGACGTCCAGGTTGTAGAACTTTGGCGGCCCTTCGAGCAAGGCGCCCATCTCCTTGGCGAACTCACTGGTGGCGGGGTCGTTCGAGTTCTTCATCGCCTCCTCGTAAGAGTTGAACTCGATGATGTTGACGTAGTACCCGGGGCGGTCCCTGTCCGCGGTGAGGACTGCCCGGGTGGAGAGTAGCGAGTCGCCCCGCTCCTCCTGCATCTTCTTCACGAGCGCCTCCAACTCGTCGATCCGCGAGGTCTTGATCTCCATGATCTGCACAAATCCTGGCATGTCCACTCCAATCACACGTCGGTCCGGGTGCGAAGCCAAACAAGGCCAGTTGGTGTGCGCGCGAGGCGATCCTCATGCAGCGAAGGGCAGCCCATGAAGAGCGTCCACGGGAGTGCCAAGAGGTCGACTTGAGGTGTCTGGTCGGCCGCGAATAGCGCGACCCGGAGCCGGCGTTCGGAGTCACTCCGGCATCCACGGTGCGGCGACGGTGCGGTGGTGGATGCCGGCTTCAGAAGCGAGATCGTCCAGCGTCCATCCTGTTTGTTCTCCCCGACGATCCCCTCGATGCCAGCCTCGGTCGGGCGGCGGAGAATTGACCTTCGGCTCGGGTTTGGAAGCTGTCGCGGAGTCTCGTCTACCTCAGTTCCGAGAGTCGCGATCGTCGGATTACGTGCTTCGGAGCCACCGCGCGATGTGCTCTGCCACCATGATCGTCGGGAGATTCGTGGTCGCGGTCGGCATGATCGGCATGATCGGCGATCGTGATGCCGTCGATCCCATGTACCGAGCCACGCGAGTCGGTGACCGCACCCAGAGCGGGATCGGGGCCCATGGCGCAGGTGCCAACGGGGTGATGGAAGGTGGAGACGGCGGTGCGGACCCATGCAGCGAGTGCGTCGCGGTTGTCGGTCGGGAATGCCGGTCCGGGCGAGAGTTCCGTCCCGGCTGTAATCGCAGCAACGGGTTCGCTGAGCGCGAGTCGCCGTGCCTCGGTCACGGCGTCGAGCATGCGCTCAAGGTGATCGGCATCGGTGAGGTAGGCGAGATGCATTCGGGGTGCGTTGCTCGGCTTGCTGGAAGCCAAACGTACCCAGCCGCGCGATCGGGGTGCCGTGAGTCCTGCAACAATTCCGAACACGGCGCCACTCGGACTTTGGTCCGGTCCGACGTCGAACCGGCCCGCAGTGAACAGCAGCAAGTCGGCGGGTCCGGCGAGGTCCGCTGCCGCAGAATGGAACGTGAGCTTGAAAACGACTCGGACCGGGAGACGGTCGAGTAGGAAGGTCGATGGAGATCAATGGGCGGCCAACGAGATTCGATCCGACCCCGGGCAGATCCACGACGGGCGCGATGTCGAGCGCCTGGAGTTCGGCGACCGGACCGATGCCCGAGCGGGCAAGGATCATGGGGCTGGCGTACGTTCCTGCTGCGAGCACCACACGGGCCGCTTCGATGAAGGCTCAGTCGAGGAGACGGATCCCAGTAGCGCGCGTCCCCGAGCACTCGACGTGTGCCGCCACGGTGTCATGCCGAATGGTGAGGTTCGCTCGCGATCGTGCCAGGGCGAGGTTCGTGACCGCGGTACTCATGCGCATGCCGTCGCGGACGTTGCGAGGTGTCGGTCCGGCTCCGACTGCGCCTGGCCGATTGTGGTCCTCGACGTACCGATGACCAAACGCGACCGCTCCGTCGAGGAATGCCGCCGGGGCGCGGTTCATCTCGCTCCGCGAGTGACGGCGAATCGGGATCAAGCCGTCCGAACCGTGCCACTGATCGCGGAAGGCCTCGTCGCTCTCCAGGGGGCGGAAGTCGTCGAGAACGCCGGCGAAGCTGCAGCCGGGACTGCCGAACGCTGCCCAGCCGTCGTGATCCTGCGGCGCGCCACGCAGCGCGAAGCACGCGTTCGTGGCCGAGCACCCGCCCATGATCCGAGCTCGAGGCACCGGGATCCCCCGGTCGAGTTCCGCGTCAGCGGTATAGCCCCAGTCGTGGTCGACAGTCGGCTCCGACGCGTCGATGATGTCGCGCGGCAGTGGGCGCACGTCAGGGTGGTCGGGACCTGCCGCGACGAGCATCACCGTATGACCGGCGTCCTCGCTCAGTCGGGCGGCAAGAACACAACCGGCAGAGCCTCCACCGACGACCACGTCACATCCCATTCGACCGACCACAAACGAGGAACGGGACGGCGCTCTGGGCAATCTTCGCCCAACTGCCGGAGCCGTGTCAGTCCAACCTGCGGTCCCTCACCGGTGCGAACCCGATGAGTTGCGAAGCCCTGAGCATGCTGCTCGACATGCCAATCGGCGCCATCGGACCGACACGAGCCCGCTGCCTCGAACGAGTACGCCGACTCATCCCCCGCCGGCCGAGCTCCAGACGGGCCAGCTACCGTGTGGCCTGCGAACCTTCACCGAAAACGCGACAAGCCGAACGCGACACCGGAGATTGTCCGCCGGCTCATCGCGTACACCGCTCGAGCGGGTGGCTTGCATGCCAGCCCGAGAGAATGGTGCCCCATAACGCGCAGCGAACACGTCTGTTCGGGTATCCCAGTCGTTCATGGGCAGGCAACAATCGCGAGATCGCGCACGAGCTTCTGAGCGATCCGGACGCAACCGGCCCAAATCTCGCCAACATCTGAACTGCCACGAATGGGCACGGCCCCATTGGCTGGTCTCGCGACGCCGAGAACGGGCCTTGACGTTCGTGCTCAGCCTCCGGAGCTGAAGACGCAGGTCTGAGCCTCACTCATCACGGCTGAGTGGTTCGGTCGGCAAGCCTGCTGAGACGACTCACTGTGCGACTGCACAACATCGCCATGGCTACGGTTCGACGATCCTTCCGTCGAGCATATGAACAGTTCGATCCGCAGAAGCGGCGACAGCGACGTCATGGGTTACGAGAACGATGGTTACCCCGTGATCCGTGCGGAGCCTCTCGAACAACCCCAGTACCGTCGACACCGATCTACTGTCCAGACTGCCTGTCGGCTCATCGGCGTAAAGCACCGACGGATCATTGGCCAAAGCGCGAGCCACGGCTACCCTCTGGCGTTCCCCTCCGGACAGCTGTGTTGGTCGACGGTCCGAAAGGTCAATGAGTCCGACGTCTCGGAGCAGGGATTGCGCTCGCTTAGCTCGCTCGGCGCGGGGGCGCTCCGAACCCATCATGGCTATCTCGACATTGCCCAGCACAGAGAGGCGCGGCAGCAGGTTGTGGAGTTGGAACACCAGCCCAACCTCCTGCCGGCGGAAGCGGTCGGCATTTCTGAGATGCTGCAGTTCGTAGGGGCCCACCCGAATGGTCCCTGACGTCGGACCGTCCAACGCCGCGAGCAGGCTGAGCAGGGTCGACTTCCCGCAGCCCGAAGGCCCGGTGATGGCAACGAACTCGCCAGCGCTCACGCTCAGGTCGACGCCGTCGAGCGCTTGCACCTTTCCGTTGGCGTAGATCTTCTTCACGTCATGGGTCTCGATCATGGGGCGGGTATCCACGTCATGCTCACTCATTGCTCAACGCCTTTACCGGGGTCAGGTTTGCGGCCCGAATGGCCGGATACAGCGAGCCGAGAATAGCCATGCCCAAGCCGACGACGAGTCCGCGCCAGAACGCCTCAGCTGTGAAACTCGAGTGGAGAACGCCGTTCAACTGGGGCAAGGACTCCAGGCCGGCGGCGACGGCGAACGACAGCCCCACCCCGATCGCCGAGCCGATCAAGGCCAATATCAAGCTCTCCGAGACGACCATGGCAACCACCCGACTCCGCGCCCAACCGATAGCTCGCAGCAATCCGAATTCGCGTGTCCGTTCGAAGAGTGAGAGAAGCATCGTGTTGCCGACGATGACTGCCCCGATCAGGATCGCAAGGACGGTACTGCCGGTCACTGCCGCCTTCAGGAACACGAGATTGCGGTCCGCACGGCCGAACTGTGAGGCGGTTCGGATCGTTGTGAGCTCCGGGTGCGCAGCCTCGAATGTCGCTTGTACCTTTGCCACGGACTGCCCGGGCACGACCTTCACGAAGACGAGTGTCACCGAACCGGGTACTCGGTTGTAGGCCTGCAACGCCGGCAACGGGAACATGGCCCCGAGGTCGCCATATGAGATCCCTGTCGAGTAGATGCCGACGACAGTGTTCGAGGTTCCGTTGGCCTTGAACTGATCCCCCACGTGTAGACCGAGATCTTGGGCGGCGCGCCACCCGAGCATCACCTCGTTGGGGGCGTCCGGGCCGTAAGCGGTGCCGGCGAGAATAGTGACCCCGAACGACTCGAGATCGCTTGGTTGGATGCCTATCTCAATGAAGAGTGGATTGGCGGCGTTGATCCTCTCGGTCTCGAGTAGGACGCCGACGGCGCTCTTGACCCCAGGGGTCGATTGGATCTGGGCCACCTGACCGTTGTCCAAGCTGCTGTAGAGAATGTCCGAGACGCCCTTCTGGGCAACCGTGAAATCGGCCTTTCCGATGGTCAGCACAGCCGCTGCAGCGTTCTCCAGTCCATTGCTGACGACGGTCAGGGTAACCACGGTCATCACCGCAAGAGCAACGGCCAGTGTGATGCCGGTCGACCGAGCCTTCTGTGCCCAGATGTTCCCTATGACCAACGAGAAGTGCGTCATTGAGCAGCAGATTCCAGCATGTTTCGCGAGGCCTCAGCGTGGTCGGTAGCTGTCGCCGGTGGGAAATCGTTCACTTCGGTTCTCCTCTGATTGACCACCACTGGAGTCGGGGGTGATGCCTGGCTCTTGATAAGTCTTCCAGGTACCTTTGGCAATGAACAGAGTGGGCGAGGCTCGCTGACCGCCGGATACTGCGCTTACTGGCTCAGCGGATAGGTGAGAGGTCCCGGGACCAGCGGTTTCGCCAGTCGATGAGCTTCGCCGTGAGGATGAAGGCGACGGCGAGCGCGAGCTGAGCCAGCCGGTGAACCTGTTTG
>Ga0181523_10001163_pt1 | contig 28531 bp, 28 predicted proteins | sample PEATcosm2014_Bin_43_FD_119752 | JGI IMG/M metagenome (GOLD analysis project Ga0181523, IMG submission 119752) | Peatland microbial communities from MTU Mesocosm Facility, Houghton, MI, USA - PEATcosm2014_Bin05_30_metaG | ecosystem: Environmental > Terrestrial > Soil > Wetlands > Peat | place... | reverse complement strand
CCACAACGGAAAGGTCCGTTATCTCGGCCTGTCCGAAGCGTCACCCGCCACAATTCGCCGCGCGCACGCAGTTCATCACATCGCCGCTCTGCAGACGGAATATTCCCTCTGGACCCGCGACCCGGAAGAGGGAGTGCTGAAAACCAGTCGCGAACTCGGCATCGCGTTCGTTGCCTACAGCCCTCTCGGCCGCGGATTTCTCACCGGGCAATTCAAGAAATTCGAGGACCTGGCGGCGGACGATTACCGGCGGTTTTCTCCGCGTTTTCAAGGTGAGAACTTCCAGAAGAATCTGGATCTCGTCGCCCGCGTGGAAGCGCTGGCCCGGGAAAAACACTGCACGGCGGGGCAACTTGCGCTGGCGTGGCTCCTGGCGCAGGGAGAAGACATCATCCCCATCCCCGGCACAAAACGCCGCAAATATCTGGAAGAAAACATTGGCGCGTTGCGCGTGAAGCTTAACGCGGATGATTTGCGCCGGATCGAGGAAGTAGCCCCCAAAGGAGCAGCCGCAGGCCTCCGCTATCCCGAAGTCATGATGTCCCTTGTGAACCGCTAGCCTTGGTGAACCGCTGCAGCGGCCGCCTTCTGAGGCGGGCGCTCTTTCCATCTCCGCGCACTTCGCATATGGAGTGCGGCGGCGAGCCGCCGCTTTTGAGGCTGCTACCGTATCGCCTGATCCCACCGCGAAGTGCGACCCACGTCTTAAGTCCTATCTGCCGCCTTTCTGCAGCGCGGGCAAAGTGAAAGTGGGCTTCACTTCTTTCCGCTTCGACCAATCGTGATACGTGTGGCACTCAAAGCACCGCGATTCCGCATGCTCTGGCCCCGGCGCATGACACGTCTTGCAATTCTCAATCCCCGGCACCAGCACATCGCTGGTTTCCGTGCTACTCAATGCTTTCACGTGGCAACTCGCACAAGTAATACTGCGATGCGCATCGTGATCAAACTTCGCATGCGGCAACCACCTCAGAGTGATTTTAGCTGGCGCGATCACCGGTAACGGCCCTTCTGCCAGGTTCAACTGCGCGCCCGCAGCGGATCCGCGATTTGCAATCTGATCCGAAGCGGCCTCCCATCGGCCGAGCGTAATGTCCTGAAGTTGGCCGCCATTGAGTGCGTGGCATTGGCGGCACGTCTTTCCCCAAAGCAGTTCTTCCGCAACCGCCGTGCGTTGCTTCACCCACTGCGCCGGTGTAAGAAACTGCGTGCGCGGCAAAAGTGGTTCGCCAGTCAACCTGCGCTCCGGTTCCTGAATTTCGCGAACCGCGGCCGGATGCGCGGCAATGTACTCACTGAATTTCCTTACCAGGAAGGAATGCACCACTTCCGGTTTGTCATGCGGAACGCCCTCCTCGAAGCGCTTATCAAAGGAGAGAAGGTGGCATGCCGCGCAAGCGCTGGCGAACTTTACTGGCTCCATATATTCCCGGCCAGCCATTCCACGCCGACGCGGTAACGTCTGCTGGTTCAACGGCAGATTCTCATCCTCGGCTTTGTAGGTAACACTGGCAGCCGCATACGTATTGTCCGCATAGGGCCATGAACCACTCGCTGCCGCTGCCCGGTGGCAATCGCCGCACTCCAGTTGCACAATCGGCCCGTTCGGTCCGCGCCTTATGGGTTTCATGTGAATCGCATGATTTAACTGAATCGTGCCGGGATCCTTCGCCTCGTTACGTAACGCCGCAAATTCCGGGTGACCATCTTCCAGGCTTTTTATGTGCGCCGCGTATCGCTTCACCGGGCCCACGACGCGCAAATCGCCATGACATTCCGCGCAAGCCTGGTTGCTCGCGGCGCTGATATTGATGCGCCCGCGATGCTCGGCGTGGCATGTGGCGCATTCCGGCACCTGCGCTTTCACCTGATTCTCGTGGTGGACCGGTCCGTCATGACAACCAAGGCACGCACTGCCCAGCGCGTTAGCGGAATACTCTCCAGCCTTCTGTACGTGGCACGCCGCGCATTGTTTTTCCAGTACCGCGTGCGGTTCGCTCATCCGCCCGCTCGAATATACCCGCGAATCGTGAAAGAAGCTGCGCCAGCCAATCCACACAAGCGCCAATAGCGGCACCAGCACGCAAAGCCACAGCTTGGCGCGCTTGTACGGCGTCGGCCTCTTGAAGTAATTCAGGTCGATGCGCTGCGCCAGCTTCTTCGTTGTGCGTGTTCTCGCCACTTCTCCTCTGTGACCCCTGTGCTCTTTCTCTGTGGCTTCTGTGTGAATTCTTGCTTTCCTAATATCGCAGCGCTATCACCGCGTGCACCGCGCCCAGCAAAATCAGCGCCAGCGAAAGTGGAATGTGCACCAGCAGCCATCCGTGCAACCAGTGATGCAGCCGTTCTTGCAGCACCAACTGCCGCGCTTCATCGCAAATCTCCGCCAGTTCCTTCAACGTTTCCTCCGCGGCGGCTGGCAGCAGTGTCTGTAAAGCCGCAAATGCGTTCTTCGCCCTTTCCGCATCCCCTAGGCGCTGCCCGCGGCGCATTGGCTCTTCCAGAAACACGCGCATTTCCTGTAAATAAAAACGTGTCAGCGGCGCGCTCTGTTCCGAGTTCAGCAGCACCACTTCCGGCGCGGCGGCCACGGCGGCACTCGCTCCCGCGCTCACTGCCGCGGAAGTCCGTAGCGGCGCTGCGGCGGCCGCGATCGGCCGCAACGCATTGAATCCCCCCGCGCGCATTTCCTCGGCTTCGTCATTCTTCACCAGCCCCAGCGAGCCGCACAGCGCTTCTACCGCGCGGTCCGCCTCTTCGCGCAGAGAATTCCGCACATTCGCAATCTCGTCGTAAATCGTTTCCAGCGGCACATCCGTCGTCATCATCCGCGGCACGTAATGCTGCAGCGCCGCGCCAAACAATCCGCTCCCCACAGTCACGATCAGCAGCCACATCAGCACCCGCGTAAGCGTGCCACCGAAGTGAAATCCCCCATGAAACAGAATCAGTGGCAGGCTGAGCAACCCCAACCACAGGTGCCCGCGCATCCACGCTTGCGCGCGGCCCAGTCGCCATGTGGGCACACGCTTTCGCGCTCCCAACAGCGCCGCGAAGATCATCAACGCAAAGCCCACAGTGCCAAAGGTTAGCCCGATGACGCTTCCGCCGCGCGGTCCGGCAGGTGCGTTCATCGCGTAGAACACATACACAATCGCGCTAAAGAAAAAAATGCCCAGCGAGAGCCACGCCCATCCGCGTTGTGTCGCGTCCATCCTCATCGCGCAGCCCTCATTGCTCTTGTCCCTGTCCCATCATGCCCGCGAAGAATTTGCGCGGGTCCACACGGTGCGCGGCATCGTGCGGGCAGGCATACACACAACTCGGTTCTTTCAAGTGCGTGCACAGATCGCATGACGTCGCTTTCTGCTGCACCACGGCTTTGCGCCGCCCCGCGTGTTCCGTATCCTCGGCCATCACTTCAAATGGGTGCAGGTTGATGTTCCCATACGGGCAATTCCGTGCGCACAGGCCGCAGCCGATGCACCAATCTTCTATAATCACCTCGAGCGAATTGCGCCGCCGTATCGAGCCAACGGGGCAGCCCACCATGCACAACGGATCGCGGCACTGCCGGCAAGACGTGGCCACCAGGAAATTCTCGAAGCGCAGCCCCTCGCGCACCAGCCGCGTCACGCCTTCGTGTGCATCGGCGCAGGCATTCACGCAGGCGTCGCAGCGCGTGCACTTCTGCAAATCCAGAATCAACAGGCTTTGCGCTTCCATCAGCCCTTGCGAGAGGAACTGCTCGATGGGCACGCTGTGCACCATCTGCATCCTTTGCGTATTCGCCGCTCGCCTTTCTGCCGCAACCGCTTCCAGTCCCACGCGCACATTGGGGAAGCGCTCCACCATCTGCCGGAAATCGTCACCGGGGATCTTCACCACTTCCACATGGTCCAATGCCGTGCACGTCGCTGTGCGCACGCCCCCGCCCAGCAAACCGATTTCGCCGAAATAATCGCCGCGCGAAAGATACGCCAGCACCAACTCGCCGCCCGGATACTCCTCGGAGATTTTCACGAAGCCGATGCGCACCAGATAGAAACTGTCAGCCGCTTCGCCTTGCCGTGCGATCACTTGCCCCGGCGCATAGCGCACCAGTTCCACGCTCTCTTTCAAATGTTCGATAAAGTCCGGCGAAAGATCCGCAAACATGGGCACGCCGCGCAAGTGCGTTTCCAGTGCGCGCCGGCGGTAGTTCTGCTCGATCTGCGCGCGAAACGTTTTGTTCTTCATCATGATGTCGAGGACGTTGCGCAACATTTCGTACGCCACGACATCGCTTTCCGCGCGCACCGTCGCCGAGCGCGGGTAAAAATTCATGCAGGTCATTTCGCCAAAAAGATCGCCCGGGCCAAGTTCCGCCACCGGATTGCCGTAGGAAAGATCCACCGACGCATCAATGGGGATGCTGCGATCGCGCGCTTCTTCCTCGCGCTTGTCTTCTTCGCGACCCACCAGCACGCTGCTTAGCCGCTTGAAAAAGCCCTGCGCGCCTCCTTGCGTTTTCACGTGCGCGATTGGCGTGGCGATCGCCACCTGCGCCTTGCCTTCCAGAATGTAAAACGCCGTCGAACCGAATTCGCCTTCGTGGCAAATCACTTCGCCCTTGTGGAAACGCCGCTTCACAATGGCGCCACGATTCAATTCCAAAAACGTCCCGGAGACGCCCGCGAACACCGGTAACCTGTGAAGCTCCTCCGCCGTAAGGCTCTGCGTGTCGTGGCCCGCGGCAATCGCCGTACCCGCCACGCCTTTATTCGTCAGCGCGCCTGTGGGGCAAGAGACCATACATTCGCCGCAGGAAATGCATGTGGAATCACCCATCGGCGAATTCAGGTCGAACGCAATGCCCGCGGAATAGCCTTTGCCCATGCGGCCCAGCACGAAGTTGTTTTTGATTTCGTCGCAGCCGCGAATGCAGCGGTCGCACAGAATGCAGGCATCGTGATCCACGGCAATCGCCAGCGAAGAGTCATCCTCGCCGCGCGAAATCGTGCGGCGCGCAAATCGCGGCGTGCCAACTCCCGCCGTCTTCGCCAGCGTCTCTAGTTCGCAATCGCCGGAATGTTCCTGCCGCGCGCAAGGCGAAGGGTGATCCGCCATCAACAATTCCAGCAGCGTCCTTCGTGCCGCCAGCACTTTCTCCGAATTCGTGGACACCTTCATGCCCGGCTCGACTGGCCGCACGCACGCCGCCGAGAGCACACGTGCGCCCGTATCCACCACGCACAACCGGCACACCCCTACGGGCGTCTGATTCTGCAAATGGCAAAGCGTGGGAATCGCGACGCCATGCACACGCGCTGCATCGTAGACGGTCGTACCGGCAGGCACCTGTACGAGCTTGCCGTCAATCGTCAGTTCCACCAGCCCCGCGTTTGTAGCCGATGTGCTCATTGTCTCCGTATCATCTTTTCAACTCAGGCTGCGTCAGCTCCTCGTTATCTCCGCGAACTCTGCGCTCTCTGCGAACTCTGCGTAATTCTTCTCGTTCAAGGCCGAATCCCCACCCGCGCCAATTCCGGCATCCGCGCATTCTCCGAAAAACAAATCCCGCTTGGACATTGCCCATGCAACACGTGCGCATCCACCTCTGCGCGGAAATGTTTCAATACGGATTGAATGGGCGCCGGCACAATCTGCCCCAGCCCGCAAATCGATGTCAGGCTCATGGCCTGCGACAATTCCTCCAACAGCGCCAGGTCCGCGCGATATTGCGCCTCGCTCACACCGCCCTGGGTCCAACGCGCCAGCAGTTCCACCATCTTTTGCGAACCCATGCGACACGGCACGCATTTTCCGCACGATTCGTTGCGGTAGAAACGCACCGCGGTCAGCGCCATGTCCAGCATGCACGTTGTGTCGTCGCACACCACAATCGCACCCGACCCCAGCATCGACCCGGCCTCCGCCAGCGCCTTGAAATCCAGCCGCACATCCACCATGGACGCCGGCAAATATCCTGAGGACGGTCCCGATGGTGCAAACGCCTTCAGCGCGCGCCCGCCGCGAATTCCACCCGCGTGCTTGAAAATTACCTCGCGCATCGGCGTGCCCATGGCAACCTCAAACACGCCCGGCCGTGCCACGTGCCCGCTCACGCCAACAAATTTCAAGCCGCGCGAGCCGCCGACGCCGGCAGTCTTGTACCACTCCACCCCGCGCGCCAAAATTTGCGGGACATTCGCAAACGTTTCGACGTTATTGATCACCGTGGGCTTCTGCCACAATCCGACCTGCCCGGGGAACGGCGGCTTGTTGCGAGGCTCCGCGCGATGCCCTTCGATCGCTTCGATCAACGCGCTTTCCTCGCCGCAGATGTAACCCCCGGGACTCACGAAGATCTCCAGATCGAAATCGAATTCGCTGCCCAGAATCTTCTTGCCCAGTAGCCCAGCTTTGGTGCAGCGCCGGATCGCTTCGCCGAAAATCTCTTCCTGCAGCGGATATTCGTGCCGGATGTACAGAATCCCTTTCTTGGCGCCCGTGATCAGCCCCGCAATCAGCATCCCTTCAATCACCAGGTGCGGCAGATTGCTCAGGATGAAGCGGTCCTTGATCGTTCCCGGTTCGCTCTCGTCGGCGTTGCAAACGATGTATTTCACCGGCTCCACTTGCTTGCGCACCAGGTCCCACTTCATCGATGTGGGAAATCCCGCGCCGCCCAACCCGCGCAACTCCGCTTCCTTCAGCGTGGCCAACGCGCCGTCCCAATCTTTTGTGGCGATCAACCGCCGCACCACGCCATACCTTTCGCCTTCACCATATGGATCGGAGGCGCATGCCACGCGCGCTTCGTGCAATTGGTCGGCGCGCAGCTCGTCCTCGCGGATCGCACGTCGCATCAGGTCTTCGGCGCGATCCGGCGTGATGTTCGCGAAGATCTGGTCGTTGATAGCCACTGCCGGCGCCTGGTCGCAGCGTCCCAGGCAGCTCACATCCTTGATCTGCACGTCTTCCGTCCGCGCCGCGGCAAAGCGCCGCCGCAACTCCGCTCGTAGTTCGCAGGCGCCATTCAAGTGGCAACTCATGTCCGCGCAAACGTGGATCTCCGCTTTGGCGGGTGGGGTCAAGTGAAAATGCGGATAGAAACTGGCGACGCTATGGATTTGATAGAGCGGCGTTTGCGTGCGCTTGGAAAGTGCTTGCAACTCCGCCTTTGGCAGGTACCCATAGCGCAGTTGGATGGCTCGCAGCTCGTCAAAAATCACTGTGGAGTCTCTCCCGAAACTGCGCCGCATGTGCCGATAGCCCCGGCGCGCTTCGGGGTTCAGATTATTGACGCATACTAGGGGCAGAGCCGCCGGAAGTAAAGTGCCTCCCGTTGTCTTTTCGCGCAATGCCCCCAAAAAGCCAACGCTTCCGGTTGACTTGGGGGCGGACCAAAGCTATAAGCGAAAAGACGTTTCGCGTCTCACCGCATGCGATTTCATTGCCAAAGAGGTTACTCGCGCCTCGCGTTCCTGTTCGCGGGGGTTTTTCTTTGTATGGTCACGGCGGATTCTGCGCCCACGGATACTCCTGAGCCCATCAAGTACATTGGCCCCGGCTCCTGCGCCGCCACCAGTTGCCACGGCAGCGTGAAACCCATTGCGGGCAGCCGCATCCTCCAAAACGAATATTCCACCTGGATCTTGCAAGATAAGCACAGCCGCGCGTATCAGGCGCTTACCGGCGATATCGGCGAACGCATGGCGCGCATCTTGAAACTCGGCAGCAAGGCCGAAGAATCGCCGAAGTGTCTGGTGTGCCACGCGCTTTATACCACCTCGGAACAGCGCGGACGTTCCTTTGAAATTGCCGAAGGCGTTTCCTGCGAATCCTGCCACGGCCCCGCGTCCGCCTGGCTTGGCCCGCACACCACGCGCGATTGGTCGCATGAAAAATCCGTAGCTCAGGGCATGCAGGATACTCGCAACGTCATTCACCGCACGCAGAAATGCCTGGAATGCCATCTCGGCACGAAAGAAAAATTTGTAGACCACGAAATGATCGCCGCTGGCCATCCCGATCTTTATTTTGAACTGGACTCTTTTTCCGCCGTTATGCCGCGCCATTGGAAGGTGCCACGCGAATCCGCTCCCGGCAAGCCCGTGGAAGAAGCGGCTTGGGCCGGCGTCCGCGATTGGAGCACGGGCCAAGCCGTACAACTCAGTGCTTCAATGGATCGTCTGGCATGGCGCGCCCGCGGCGAACGCGCCGACAAAAAAGATCCCTGGCCGGAGTACGCGGAACTTTCCTGTTTTGCCTGCCACCACTCATTGGGCGCCGCGAAAGATAGCTGGCGCCAGGAGCATGGCTACGAAGGCCGCCGCCCGGGCGATCCCGCCTGGAACGCGTCTCGCTATGCGATCTTCCGTCTCTTGGCCAAGCAAATCGATTCCGCCAGCGGGCAGGAACTCGACCGCCAGCTGCTGACAGTCTCCACAGAAATGAGCAAGCTGAATCCCGAGCGCCGCATCGTCGCAGACGCCGCCGCGGCTGCCGCCCCGCTTGCCCAGCACATCGCCGAGCGCCTCTCTACCATGCCCTACGATCAGGCCATCACGCTCCGCATGCTTCAGGGCATCACCGACGACGCGGATAACATCGCCATGTCCGATGAGCGCGCCGCGGAACAGGCCGCCATGGCTCTCGATTCCCTGTACATCGCCTATAGCAAGGACACCGATCCCGCCGATGCCGCCGAAGTTCGCGCCGCAATCAACGCATTATTTCAGCAACTCGAAAATCCTTCCGCCTACAACGCCGATCAATTCGCCGCAGCCCTGCGCCGCATTCGCCCTCTGCTTCACTAATTTGGAGTGCGGCGGCTAGCCGCCACTTTTACGGTTAACTGTGCGCCACGAAACTGTAATCTTGGCGAGGCCAGCAGAGCCATCGTCGGCTGTCTACGACAAATGCAACCGCCGCGCCACGACGAAGGAATAGTGGAACCCCGAAGCGATCACGAACGCAGCCACCATGTATCCCAGATAGTGTGACAACAGGCTTACCCGCTCATTGGCATAGGCCGCGCCCAGCACCGTGAAAAACACCAGCGCGATTTCAAAAAACGTAGTCGCTTTGCCCAACAAGCTCGGCGGAAACGGCCGGTACCCCTGAATCACCAGTATGACTGCGGCGACCACCAGCATTAGAAGATCGCGGCTCAAAACGAAAATCGCCAGCCACCAGGGGATCTTCTTTTCCATCGCCAGCGCCACGAATGAAGAAGAGAGCAGCAATTTATCGGCAATGGGGTCCAGGTACGCTCCCAGCGCCGATTTTTGATTCAGACGCCGCGCCAGAAGCCCATCAACCGCATCAGTCAGCGCCGCGCACACCAACACCAGAAGCGCCCACCGGTATTCTTCATAGAGAATGAGCACCAGAAAAAACGGCAGAAAGCCGAGGCGCAAAAACGTGATCTGATTGGGTACCGTCCAGATGCGGACTTTCATTGGCTGTCAGGATATCCCAGATCAGGCGAACTGGGCGAGATAATCGGTCAATGTGCGGCCGATCTTTCGTTCAAAAATCTCCGCCATCGAGGGGATGGAGCCGGAAGGCTCGTCCAGCGAAATGCGCTCGACGCGCATCATGGGGAAAAACACCGTGGGCAGCCCAACGCGCTCGGCATCCAGTTGGTTGATCTGGCTGACGAAATGATCGAAGGAGTTCAGATCGATCCCACGGATGGTTACGCCGCTGGTGTTCAGGTCAATCAGAATGCCCCAGATCTTTTCCTTGGGGGAGTGCAGGCTGATGATGACGATCGAGTCTGGTTTCATGTGCGCCTTGTGAACATGATTTCATCTAGTCTACCGCATGGTTTGCAAGTATGGGAGTGGGAGACGGAAAAAGTGTCGAGAACGAGACGCAGGCGTTCACCGAGCGCGGCTGGCGGCGCATTCGTAAGCGTGGTTGAGCCACCACAACGCATCGCGCAAATCCACGTCGGAGCTCAATTCAAAGGAAACCCATCCCGTTCCGGAAATACGCGTATTGAAGTTGATGCGCGAATCTGCCAGGGCGCGTTTTGAAAGAGCTGGAGGCATAGGATTGAACTTGAAGATGATGGAACTCGCGCTATTGAAGGAACGGGTACGCGGAAGCGCCGCAAAAATCACTTTGCCACGATAGAAAGACCGGAAGCTGAAGAGGCGCTTGGCTGCTACTCCCGGCCACGTTTTCAGCTCCTCTTCCAGCAATGCAGACCAGTGTTGCATTTCGGGGGTAATCGGAATCAAAGCGGGGCGAATGCTTTGCTTGCGGGTCGTCTGTTGGGGCTTCTTCTTTGGTTTCATGGCGGATTAACACACAAATGAAAATCAGATCGCCATCGGTGCAGGGCCGCCGTGGGGCAGCAGTAACATCGGTTCCGTGAGCGATTGCACTTGTTCGATTGTAGCGTCCGGCGCGAGTTCACGCAGAAGCAGCCCCTCGGGCCTCACGTCGATGAAGGCCAGTTCCGTAACAATGTGATCCACCACTTCAACGCCGGTCAGCGGCAACGTGCATTTCTTCAGGATTTTGGGTTTGCCTTCGCGCGTGGCATGCTCCATGGCGACGAACACGCGCTTGGCCCCCGCCACCAGATCCATCGCACCGCCCATGCCCTTCAACATTTTTCCAGGAATAGCCCAATTGGCCAGCGTCCCTTTTTCATCCACCTGCAACGCGCCGAGCACGGTCAGGTCCACATGCCCGCCGCGAATCATCGCAAACGAATCAGCGGAAGAAAAATAAACCGTTCCGGGGATCTCGGTGATGGTTTCCTTGCCTGCATTGATTAAGTCCGGATCCACTTCGCTTTCCAGTGGGTACGGCCCCACGCCGAGCATCCCGTTTTCCGATTGCAGAATCACGTCCATACCCGCGGGCACAAAGTTAGCTACCAGAGTCGGCATGCCGATCCCCAGGTTGACGTAGTAGCCGTCATGCAGTTCGCGCGCGATGCGCCGCGCAATCCGTTCCCGTTTTTGTTCGTCGGTCAGCATGGGGGAGTTCCTGGATTGTAGCCACAAGTAGAGCAGGAAACACAATACCAGCAAACCCTCCCTCTGACGCATTCCTGACAGGGGAAGACTTGCCCAGGCATGGGAAACATCGATATATCCAGAATCAGTGCGCTGCGTCGAGTTTGTGGGTCAAGACGATCAAGGGCAAATACATAGCAAATATCACGATTGCCGGGAGTACAGCTCCGACAAAGATGAGGATCACGTTGGCGATATGCAACTGAACCTTGCCCGACAACACGAATTGTCTGGCGACGATCAATGTAACTGCCACGATACAAAGGACTGGAAGTAGCCAGAAATAACTCCCCAGCACGATTCGAGTCAGCAATGGCAGTGGCATGCCCATCCCAGAAAACAGTTTGTCAAAAATAGGAATCGCACTTGCAAGGGCAAGATAAACCCAGAGGCAATACAGGCATCCGATCACAGTAAGCGCCCACGCCAGGACCGAGTTTGGTTTCTTGCCAGTGGTAAGCCCGTTTCCGTTCAGCAACGAAATCCCGGGAATGTGCATGGGGAGCCTCGCGGACTCTTCACGACTGACAGTCTACCGCTAATGGCAGAGAATAAGTATAAGTCGCTGACATGTGCGGTTACTTCCGCTAAGCCTTCCGAGTGGTGCGCTTTTCAATACGCTTCCCGTAATTCGTACCCTGGAAAATCGCGTCCACATATATTCCTGGTGTGTGCACCTGATCGGGAGGCAGCTTGCCCGGCTCGACCAGCTCTTCCACCTCGGCAATCACATAATCCGCGGCGGTGGCCATCATCGGATTAAAATTGCGCGCGGTCTTGCGAAATATCAAGTTGCCCCAACGATCGCCTCTCCACGCTTTCACAAACGCGAAATCCCCGCGTAGTGCTCGTTCCAGAACATACGGGCGCCCATCGAATTCGCGCGTCTCTTTCCCTTCAGCCACCATCGTGCCGTAGCCCGTCGGCGTGTAGAATGCCGGGATTCCCGCGCCACCCGCGCGCAGCCGTTCGGCCAGTGTGCCTTGCGGATTCAACTCCACCTGCAATTCGCCGCTCAAGACCAACTTCTCGAAAAGTTTATTCTCCCCCACGTAGCTGGAAACCATTTTCTTAACCTGGTGATTTTGCAGCAGCAGTCCAATACCAAAATCCTCCACACCCGCATTATTGCCGACGATGGTAAGGTCCTTCGTACCTTTGCGTCGCACCGCCGCGATCAGATTTTCAGGTATTCCGCACAGCCCGAACCCGCCCATCAGCACAGTCATGCCATCGCGAAGATTGCCAATGGCGTCGTCCGGAGATGTGATGCGCTTGTCCATGAAAGAGACCCTGCTGCAGGAGAAGTCTACTCCAGTTCGCTGTGAATACTGAATGGAGGGTGTGACCCTCAAAGTGAATCCACATCCATGGTGACTCGCTCACTCGCACTGGCCTTGAGCCCGCATTCCGCGCAGTGCTATCGTCGGTTCTACGCAAACAACCGAGTAGTTCGCAGGCCCAAACAAGCGGGAGTCTGAGGAGCGGCCATGAGAGTAGCCTATCTGGACATCGAAACAAACTACGTCGGCCAATTCACGAGCAGCGACGACCGGTTTTTCCGTGATTCCAAGAATCATTTGATCACTGTTCTCGGCGTCAGGTTGTTGGACAAAGACAGCGATGTATTCGTACAGTTTTTCGATAAAGACGTGACGAAAGCGAATCTGACCAAGGCCCTCAATGGCGCCGGGAAAATCGTAACCTACAACGGCCGCTCCATCCCGGACACCCTGAAGCGCCGCGTCGGCTTCGACTTTCCGGTGATTGCCGCGCAGTTAGGCATTGTCCTCGACAAGGAATTCCCGCATGTCGATCTCTGCCCGGAATGCTGGAAACGCAATTTGTATGGCGGCCAGAAAAAGGTCGAGCAAACGCTGGGACTTCGACGGCAATTCCCGAACCGCGAAGGCGCCTGGGCCATGGAAACTTTCCGCGCTTATGTAAAGACGGGCGAACGAAAACTTCGCGAGGAGCTTCTTGCCTACAACCGAGAAGACGTCTACATGCTCCGCGAACTCGAGCTGAAACTCGCAAAATTCAAGGGAGATGGCGCAAGGTAGTCGCGGCTACAAACTGCGCAGAAGTTTGTAAAGTTCGTTGGCGGAGTCGAAGTCCGCTTCAAGTTCGCGCGAGCCCAGCCGTTCGCGGAGATCATCAAGCCGGCGCGCGAACAGATCGAGTGCGACTGACAGCACCTCGCGATTCGTGAGCACGATGTCGCGCCAGGTGGCATAAGGGCTGCCTGCCAGCCGCAGCGAATCCCGCAAGCCCGGCCCAGCCAGTGTGATGGGCAAACCGTTTTCGTCCAGATGATCGTAGAGGAATGATGCCATGGCCACAGCCGCGAGTTGTGGCAGATGCGAGGCCAGCCCGACAGCATAATCGTGCTGCTTTGCGCCCAGCCACACAGGCCGCGCCCCCATTTTCCCCAGAATTTTCACGAAGGCGACGACGCGTGGATCGCGGATTTCCCCCGTGTCACTCGTCAGCGCGTACGTAGCGCCACGGAAAAGGTCCGCGTCGGCATGCTCGAAGCCGGAAAGTTCGCGCCCAGCCATCGGATGCCCGCCGAGAAAGTACGGCCCACTTTCTTGAGGGAAAAGCTCCGCGGCAGCTTGCGTGATGCGTTGTTTGGTGCTGGAGGCGTCCGTAACCAGCGCATGCGAGGGCGCGTTCCGGGCAATCTCCGAAAGCAGGTCCATCGTGGTGCCGATTGGCAGCGCGATGTAAACGAGATCGGAATTTTGCAAGGCAGGCGCGAGCGACTCGGAGAAGCCTTCGTTGAGCGCGCCGCTTTTCTGCGCCTGGTGCACAACCTCCGCGCGATCCCACCCGGCGATATGCATGTCCGGCGCATATTTGCGCAGCGCCAGGGCGAACGAACCGCCGATCAGTCCGGTGCCGAGGATGGTGACGCGCTGAATCAGGTGCGGTGCCATGTGGGTCAGGTTAGGCGGCGGCCGACAGCGGGCGCGATGATGCGAAGCTCGTCCATGAGCTTCGCGAAGTTCGCAGGATCGAGCGATTGTGCGCCATCAGAAATCGCGTGGTCGGGATCGTTATGCACTTCGATCAGCAAGCCATCCGCTCCCGCGGCGATTGCGGCGCGTGCCATTGGCGGCACCTTGTCGCGACGGCCAGTCCCGTGCGAGGGGTCAGCAAAAATCGGCAGGTGCGACAACTTTTGAATCACGGGAATCGCCGCGATATCCAGCGTGTTGCGTGTCGCGGTCTCAAAGGTGCGAATGCCACGCTCGCAAAGGACCACATTGTAATTCCCGCCACTCAAAATATATTCCGCACTTAGCAGCAACTCTTCCATCGTGGCGGACATGCCGCGCTTCAACAGCACCGGCTTCTGCACTTCGCCCAACGCGCGCAGCAGAAAATAGTTCTGCATGTTGCGCGCTCCCACCTGGAAAATATCCACATAGCCGCTCATCATCTGGATTTGCGAGGGGTCCATCACTTCGCTGACCACGAACAGGTTGAATTTGTCCGCGGCGTCGCGCATCATCTGCAGCCCTTTTTCTCCCAGGCCCTGGAACGCGTATGGCGAGGTGCGCGGCTTGAAAGCCCCCGCGCGCAATATCCTTGCGCCCGCCTTGGAAACCGATTCCGCGATCGATTGGATTTGTTCGGGTGATTCCACGGAGCAGGGGCCCGCGGCAACCACGATTTCGCTCCCACCGATTTTTACGCCGCGTCCCAGATCGATGATGGTCCCCTGCGGCTTGAACTGGCGGCTGGCCAGTTTAAACGGCTGCGTGATGCGCACAACTTCGCGCACGCCTTCCAGCAGTTCAAAATCACGGTGATCGAAATCGCGATGAACGCCAACGGCGCCGAGAACGGTGTGCGAAGCGCCCGTCGAGCGATGCACGTCAAAGCCGCTGGCAATCACGCGGTCAATGACGTGCTGGATCTGCTCGTCGGTCGCTCCTTCGTGCATGATGATGACCATGGTGGTTAAGCCTCAATTCCTGTAGTCCCCGAACGACAACATAATAATCGGTCCCGCAAAGTCACTTGGAATCTCCATCTGGAGGTGCATCGGCGTGCATTGCCAGGCGCTCGGCGGAACGCGCTTCGTCAATGATGCGTTCAAACAGGCGGCGAATCGCGGCGTCGGTGAGCGGCCCTTTGTTTACGTTTTCCGCGTTGGTCAGCACTTCGCTTTCTCGATCGGGCTGGTACAGAGGAATGTTCGATTCCTGCTTGATGCGGCCGATTTCCAATGCGCATTGCGAACGCTCGTTCAGCAACTCCACGAGCTTCTTGTCAATCGCATCGATGCGGCGCCGCCAGTCGGACAGGTTCATGTGCTAGCCTCGCGACGGGAGAGCCCGCGGCTCGCGGCTTCCTTGAGTGCGCGGACGCGCGTGCGCAAGGCGGCGGCCGCTGCTTCGGGCGATGGCGCCTTCTCAATCTCCGAAACCAAAGCCGAGCCAATCACAGCGGCATCCGCGAGCCCGCCGAGAACCGAAACGTGGCCCGGCAGCGAAATCCCAAAACCCACGGCGATGGGAAGCTGCGTGAAGCTGCGAACGCGGCGCAAAAGTGCAGGCAAATCGTTGGGCAGCGCGTCCTTCGCGCCGGTGACGCCAGTGCGTGAAATCAGATAAAGAAAACCGGTAGAGCACGCGGCGATTTTCACCAGGCGCTCATCGGTGGATGTAGGCGCAGCCAGGAAAATGGTGTCGAGATGATGTGCGTGCATGATCTCGCGATACTCCACCGATTCTTCCGGCGTCAAATCGGTGACGAGCACTCCATCAGCCCCAGCTTCCGCGGCTGCCGCAGCAAATTTCTCCAAACCCATCTGGAGAATGGGATTGAAGTAGCTGAAGAGCATCAGGGGCACCTGGCTGGACTGGCGAATCTGCCGCACAAGTGAGATCACTCCGGCAAGCGTCGTGCCGGATTTCAAGGCGCGTTCGGAAGCGCGCTGAATCGTCGGGCCATCGGCCAAGGGATCGCTGAAGGGCACGCCCAGCTCAATGACATCCGCCCCGGCTTTGGCCAGCGCCAAAACGTAATCGCGTGTCGCGGCCAGCGTAGGATCGCCCGCGGTAATGTACGCGACAATGCCGAGTTCACCAGCAGCGCGAAGATCCGCGAAGCGCTTGGCAATGCGAGTTGTGAGAGCGATGGTCATTTAGGGCTTCGCATCGATGCCGAATTTACATCGCATCAAGTGATTTTCCCGAGCAGCCGCGTGTACGTATCCATGTCCTTATCGCCCCTGCCGGAAAGATTCATGATCACGAGATCGCTGGGCTTGAACTGCGGCAATCGCTCAATTAGCCCGGCAAGGGCGTGCGCGGATTCCAGCGCGGGAATGATGCCCTCCGTCCGCGAAAGAAGTTGCGCGGCATCGAGCGCGGCTTGATCAGAAACCGCGGCATACTCCGCGCGATGCTGATCGGCAAGCCAGGCGTGCTCCGGACCGATGGCAGGATAATCGAGGCCCGCGGAAATGGAATGAGTTGAGGCAATCTGTCCGTCTTCGTTTTGCAGGACGTAAGTATACGTGCCCTGCAGCACGCCGGGCCGCGCGCCCGTGAAACCCTGATGCGCCGCAAGACGCGCCGCGTGTTCGCCTAGACCATTCCCGCGGCCACCCGCTTCAATGCCGACGAGTTTCACATCAGCGTCCTTCAGGAATTCGTAGAACAACCCAATCGAATTGGATCCGCCGCCAACGCAGGCGTAAAGATGCGTTGGCAAACGCTTCTCAGCTTCCAGAATTTGCGCACGCGCTTCACGGCCAATCACCGACTGGAAATCGCGCACCATCGTGGGATACGGATGCGCGCCCAGCACCGAACCCAGCAGATAGTGCGAAGTGCGCACATTGGTCACCCAATCGCGCATCGCTTCGTTAATCGCGTCCTTTAACGTGCGGCTGCCGGACTCAACGCCAATCACTTCCGCGCCGAGCATGCGCATGCGCGCAACGTTCAGCCCCTGCCGCGCCATATCTTCCGTGCCCATGTATACGGTGCATTGCAGGCCAAGATGAGCGGCAACCGTGGCAGATGCGACTCCATGCTGCCCCGCACCCGTCTCCGCGATAATGCGCGGCTTGCCCATCTTTACGGCAAGGAGCCCTTGGCCGATGGCGTTGTTGATCTTGTGCGCGCCAGTGTGCAGCAGGTCTTCGCGCTTCAAATAAATGCGCGGGCCGCCGAGTTTCGTCGTAAGCCGCGCGGCGAATTGCAGCGGCGTGGGTCGCCCGGCAAAATTCTTCAGCAAATCCTGGAACCGCGTTTGAAAGGCCGCATCGGTCTTCGCGAGTTCGTAGACGCGCTCGAGTTCAAACAGCGGCACCATCAGGGTTTCCGGAACGTAGCGGCCGCCGTAAGGGCCGAAGCGCCCCGGCGTGGTGGCGGGTATGGTGAGTTGGCTGCTCATTGGTAGAGCAAGTATTGTACAGCGAGTTGGGATTTGCGCGGAGTCCCGGCAGGCGCTTCAGGAGATGTCGCGTTGGGCGCGAGCCACTTCATCGAAAAAGGCGCGGAGCTTGCCGGGATCTTTCTTGCCGGGGCGGGATTCCACGCCACTGGCCACGTCCACCGCGTAAGGCCGCACAATGCGAATCGCCTCGGCAACGTTTTCGGGCGTCAGGCCGCCAGCCAGAATGATGCGATGAGTGGTAGCGAACTTGCGCGCAAGGGACCAATCAATAGTTTTGCCGGTGCCCCCGAATTGCTTGGGTTTGTCCGCATCCGGGGTGGCGTCCAGCAGGAACGCCGAAGCGGAATGGAAGCGCCGAAAGTCCTTCTCCGAGAATTCGGGTCCGACGTGAAGCGCTTTGATGACGGGTAACCGTTCGGAACAATCGTCCACATGGTGGGCGCACTCGTCGCCGTGAAGCTGCACCGCATCCAGGCGCAAACTCGTGGCGAGAGCGGTAACGACGCTGGGTTTCCAGTCCACAAAGATGCCGATGGCACTAACGAATGGCGCCAGCTTGCGCCGCATCTCCCACGCATCAGCCGGAGAAACCACGCGCGGGCTCTTCTCATAGAAATTGAAGCCCAAAGCGTGCGCGCCAAGCTCCGTAGCCAGCCGAGCATCGTCAGCGTTGGTGATGCCGCAAATTTTGACGCGGACCATAAGAAACAGTGTACGCGAAGTCGGGCTATAGAGTTTACGGAGCGAGAAGCTCTTTGAGAGCGGCCGCTGGGTCGGGGGCGAGCATCAGATATTCGCCGATGAGGAAGGCGTCGAACCCGGCGGCGCGGAGCTTCTGCAAATCGTCATGGGTGCGCAGGCCAGATTCGCTGACGGCGAGGCAATCCTCGGGAATGTGCTCGATCAATTCGTAAGAAGTCTGCACGCGGACCGCAAGGGTCTTCAGGTCGCGGTTGTTTACGCCGATGATGCGCGCACCGGCAGCTAACGCACGTGTGAGTTCATCGAGCGTATGGACCTCAACCAGCGGCTCCATTCCGAGTTCGCGGCCTAGCGCAATCAATTCCTGCAACTGTATATCGCCCAGCGCGGCAACAATCAGCAAGAAGCTGTCGGAATCGTTCGCGCGCGCTTCCCACACTTGCCAGGGATCGAAGATAAAATCTTTGCGTAACACGGGCAGAGCTACGCTTCTGCGCGCGTCGCGAAGATTCTTCAGCGACCCGTGGAAAAACTCCTCTTCCGTAAGGATGGAAAGCGCGGCGGCGCCGGCATCTTCAAGCATCTGCGCCAGGGCCGGCGCATCGAAGGGATCGCGCAGCACGCCGCGTGAAGGCGAAGCGGGCTTCAGCTCAGCGATAATGTTGATAGCATCGCGGGAAAGCGCGGCGGGAAAATCGCGCACGGGCGGCGCGGCCTTCACGCCATATTTCAGCGCGGCTTCCGGCAGGACGCGTTTGCGATGCTCGACCCAGGCGCGGCGGGATTCCATGATGCGGTCGAGCACGGTTCCGCTGTTGGCGTGGGCAGACGAGGGCATAAGTTTGTATGCTAGGGAGAGAGCGCGAGCGTGTCAAATGCGGGTTGGCGGCGGCTGGCGCTTGGAAAGATCAGTTTTCTGTCGCCGCGAGGAAGAGGACCGAGTCATGGGATATGCGGAGAAGTACAAGTCATTGCTCGAAGCCATTGCGGCGGAGGCAGACACGATCGCGGTGAAATATTTCCGCACGGCGGAGATGCGCATTGAACGCAAGCAAGATGGCTCGGCCGTAACGCAGGCGGACAAGGAAGTGGAAGCGATGGCGCGTGCGAAAGTTGCGTCAAGCGGCCTGCCGCTGGATGTGCTGGGTGAAGAGATGGGCGGAGACAGCGCGAAGGGACCGGCACAAAACGGGCGCGCACGGATGATCGTTGATCCCATCGATGGCACGGAGGAATTTTCGCGCGGCATTCCCACGTTTGGCACGCTGATGGGAATTGAAGAGAATGGTGAAATTGTAGCAGGGTTTGTGTCCGCGCCGGAGCTCGGCCGTGGCACCCGTTGGTGGGCGTATCGCGGCGAAGGCGCGTACCGCGACGGCCACCGCATTCATGTGTCAAAGGTGGCGCGGCTGGCGGACGCGATGGTTTTCACCACGGGCACGGGGCCCAGCAAGGATACGGAAGTGCGCGCGAAGATTCGCCGCTTCGCGGACGCGGCGCGCAACAGCCGTTCGCTCGGCGGCTTCTGGCAGCACATGCTGGTAGCGGAAGGCGCGGTGGATGCGGCACTGGACTGGGTCTCCAAGCCGTGGGACCTGGCGCCGCTCGGCATCATTGTGGAGGAGGCGGGCGGAAGAGCAACGACCGTGGACGGCGAGCGCAGCATCTACAAAGGAAGATTCCTCAGCACCAACGGCCTGCTGCACGAAGAAGTGCTCAAGCTTTTCAAGTGAGGTGAGCCATGATTCAAGTGAAACGCGTCTATGAGAAGCCCTCGAAGGACGATGGCTTTCGCGTGCTGGTGGATCGCTTGTGGCCGCGCGGCTTGACGAAGGAGCGCGTGAAAGCCGATTTGTGGATGAAAGAGATTGCTCCCAGCGATGCGCTGCGGAAATGGTTTGGGCACGACCCGGAAAAATGGGGAGAGTTCGTGAAGCGTTATCACGGCGAACTGGCGAAGAAAAAAGATCTGTTGGCGGAACTGAAAAGGCTCGAACGGGAGCACGGCAAACTGACGCTGCTTTACGGGCGCAACGATGAAAAGCAGAATCAGGCCGTGCTGATCGCGGCGGCGCTGAAAGGGCGCAAGTGAAGCAGGAAGCGGCGTTGCGCGATATAGCGGAGGAAGTGTGCGCTTGCCGGAAATGTCCGCGACTGGTGAAGTATCGCGAAAAAGTGGCACGTGAAAAACGCCGTGCATTTCGCCAGTGGGAATACTGGGGACGCGGCGTGCCGGGCTTTGGCGATCCCAACGCGCGCTTGTTTATTTTGGGGCTGGCGCCGGCGGCGCATGGAGCGAATCGCACGGGGCGTGTGTTTACTGGCGACCGCTCCGGCGATTTTTTGTACAAGGCCTTGCACAAAGCAGGTTACGCGAATCAGCCAACTTCGCTGAATCGTGACGATGGCTTGCGACTGCATGACGTGTACATCGCGGCGGCTGTGCGTTGCGCGCCCCCGGCGAACAAACCGCTGCCTCGCGAGATCCTCAATTGCCGTGGTTATTTGCGGCGCGAGTTGGAAATCTTGCGGCCCGCAGCGGTGCTGGCGCTGGGCAAAATCGCCTGGGATGCGTATCTGGAAATCCTGAAGCAGGATGGAACAATCAGTTCACGCGCGGCTCACAAATTTGCGCACGGCGCGGAATTAGAAATTGCCCCGGGTATGCCGCGCCTGTTCGGCGCGTATCATCCCAGCCAGCAGAATACGCAGACAGGCCGCGTAACCGAAGCGATGTACGCGGAAGTGCTGCAGCGCATCCGGAAATTCCTGACAAAGGCGGCGAGCGCGACAGGCTAGCGGAAAAGGCCGCGAGCTGTTCAAGCCTGCGCGCGCTGCGGTTTGGGTTGCAATTCGGCGGTAGCAGGTTGTGGTTGAGGCCAGTATTTGATGGCCAGGCGCCAGAGCAGCAGTACGGCGAGGATAGCAGCGTACGCCAGCGGACGAATCACCGCGGATTTCACCAGCCAGTAGTAGTGAATCACGCCGCAGATGGCGCTGATATAGATGGCGCGATGCAGCATCTGCCAGCGGCGGCCACCCAGGCGGCGAATCCAGCCCGTGGTGGAAGTGATAGCCAGCGGAATCAGCAGCAGAAACGCGGTGAAACCGACGGTGATGAAACGGCGCTTCGCGACATCCTTCCACATTTCCGCGACATCGAAAAACTTGTCCAGCCAGATATACGTGGTGAAATGCAGGCAGGCGTAGAAAAAGGCAAACAGGCCAAGCATGCGGCGGAAGCGAATCAGATCGGGCAAGCGCAAGATTTTGCGAAACGGCGTGATCACCAGCGTTATCAAAAGAAACCGCAGTGTCCAATCGCCCGTGGCATGAGTGATGAACTCGATGGGATTCGCGGATAAGTCGTTGTGCAAGGCGCGCCAGCCCAGTGAGCCGAGCGGCGCGAGGCACAGAAGGAAAACAACAGCTTTGGTCCATTTGCTGGTGAGGATCGCGCGCATGGTCTAGGTCGTGGCTCAGTAATTCTTGCGCAGGTCCATGCCGTTGTACAAGCTGGCGACTTGATCGCCGTAGCCATTGAACATGAGGGTGTCGCGCTTAAGAAAGTCGCCCAGTCGGCGTTCCTTGGCTTGGCTCCAGCGCGGGTGGTCCACCTTGGGATTCACGTTGGCGTAGAAGCCGTACTCATTCGAGGCCATGCGGTTCCACGTCGTGGGCGGCTCGCTCTTCACAAAGCGAATTTTCACCAATGATTTGGCGCTCTTGAAACCGTACTTCCACGGAAGAACCATTCGCACGGGCGCGCCATCCTGATTGGGCAGCGATTCGCCGTACATGCCGACGCACAACAGCGCGAGTGGATTCATTGCTTCATCGAGCCGCAAGCCTTCAACGTACGGAAAATCGATGCCCGCGTAACGGCCCCAGGGCATTTGCTTGGAATCCCAGTAGCTTTCAAACGCAACGTATTTTGCCTTGGGCGTGGGTTCAACGGTGTTGGCCAGCGCGCTAAAGGAAAAACCGATCCACGGCACGACGATGGACCACGCTTCCACGCAGCGATGGCGGTAGATGCGCTCTTCAAGCGGCGCAAGCTTGATGATTTCGTCCAGGGAGAACTTGCGCGGTTTATTCACTTCACCTTCGACGGAAACGGTCCAGGGCGACGTCTGGAATTTTCCGGCGTTTTTCGAGGGATCGGATTTGTCGGTGCCGAATTCGTAGAAATTGTTGTAGTGGGAGACATCGTTATACGAATTTTGCCGTTCCGTGGTGCTGAATGGACTTTTGACGAGGTTGTCGAATTTCGCGGCGGCGAACGCTTTCGCGCCGGGGGATGCCAGATCCCACAGACGCGTTCCGGCCAGCGCGGCGGCTCCGGCGATGCCCATGCCGCGGAGGAATTTGCGCCGATCGAGATAGAGCGATTTCGGGGTGACATCGGCATACGTCAAATCTGGTGCCTTGCGGATTAACATAACGGCGCGATTCCTCCAAGCAGGTGATTCCGGCCAGCGGCGGCAGTAAACATGGTACGACGAGCTCCTTCTAATTGGATGCAGAAAGGCCGCTATTTTGGCCGGGACGTGTGAACTGAGGTGCCAGCGAGTTCGGCTACCTGCAATGTGAGGCGAGAAACGGGAATAGGTTACGAGCAATCTGTAGCAGGCGGCCCGCAACGCGGCTGTAAGTCTTTGCGGACAGTTGTGCAGGTTACGGCAGGCAGGCGGATGCAGGACGGCGATTGGTTCATGCACGTATCTTATTGTAAATAAATAAGTTAGGAATGCAGCAGGTTTGCCGAGCGTGGCACTGCGCCTGCACTTGGGAGAGTGCCCGCCGCAGGAGGGGGAGTCTGTTATGAAGCGACAACTGAGGAACTGTCTGGTACTGGGAGCGATGGCTGGAGGACTGTGCATGCCCGGGGTCGCACAGACGCAGGAGACGCGCGAGGCTGCGCCACAGGAGGCTCCAGCGACGACCTACGCGACGGAAACGCGAGTAGCCGATGGAGAGCGGCACGGATTGCCGATCGAAGTGTACGCCGTCGTGCCGGGAACACGATTCCTGGTGAAGCTGGAAGAGAAGATGAACACGAAGGATGCGCGACGCAACCAGGAGTTTCGCGTGCGCACGCTGGAGCCGCTCGAGGCAGGGCAGGGAATCTACTTGCCGTCGGGAGCGTTGATCACCGGGCACGTCAGCCGCGTCGAGCCGGCGGGGCTGACGGGACGCGCGAAGATCTGGCTGACGTTTGACGAGATCCAGACGAAGTTTGGCAAGCTGCCCATCGTGGCGGATGTGGTGGGCGTGCCGGGGGATCACAGCATCAAGCCGGGAACGGCACCAGAGGGCGTGATCGAGGCAAGCGGCGGCAGTTCACAGAAAGATACGGCACAAGCGGCGGCTGCGGGGGCGGCCATGGGCGCGATGAAGGGCGTGAAGGACAAGAACACGAAGGAGGGAGCCGAAGCGGCGGCCCTGGGCGCCCTGGAGGCATACCTGGCGGAAGCGGGGCGCGGGCAGGAGCTAGATCTGCCGAAGGGGTCGAAGGTGGAGTTGGAGTTGGGACGGGCGTTGTACTTGGTCAAGGAATGACAGAGCTCCGGAGTTCGGAAGTGTAAGTGTGAAAGAGTGTAAGGGTATAAGAGTGAAAACGCCGGAGGCCGTTCAGGGCGATTTGGCGGTGCTGACCCTCCCCCCTGTTTTTTGTAAGTGCTGATTCTAAAGGTGGATAAAGTTGTTTGTTTTCATACAGATTTGGAAGTGTTGATTGTGGAGGGGTTAGCGGCGCAGGGTGGCGAATAAAAGACGAACAGAGAATTGGGCTGTTTTTCTTCTGCCGGAGAGGATTTGCCTCTTGGCAAGGCGATAAGAGTTTTTTGGTCCGCAGGTGTGGAATCGTGCGCCCTGGAAGCGGGGCGCGTACCGGAGATAGGGGCATAAAAAGAAAAGGCCGGGCGTGGGCCCGGCGGTTGGACGCAAGTATTTACGAGGGAGACTATAGTTCATTTTGGAGGACTTGTCAAGATAATAATGGGGGGGGGCGTAACTACCACCTGAGCGAATTCTGGATGGTACGGCCCCACTTTTGTCCAAACAACCCTCGGGTTTGCGTACGGCCTGAGACGGCGCGAGATGCCTAGGCTGATGGCACTGGGAGGTATTTCAGCAGGTCCAGAAAAGGCGGGGCGATGCCTTGGGTGCGCAAAAGGACGCTAATCTGCGCCACGTGCCTGGACTCGTGGATGATCAGGTTCCACAACAAGCCATCCACCGTGTACCGCTTTCCTGGCCTGTCGTGCACGCTCACAATCCGTTTCAACTCGGCATCTGTCAAAGTGGGAAGGTAGACGAGGGTGCTCTGCTCGACGAGCCGCCAATAGTCCAGCAACGTTTCGAGTGGGAAACCCGCAAAAACAGGGCCGCCCCGCGTATTCTTAAAGGCAGGAAGAGTCTGCCTCAGCGGCTGTTCGCGGAGGATTTCCTCGCGAAGCCAGAAGTCTTCGACGGAGGCTATGTGAAAGAGGAGATCTTTGATGCAGTGAAGTTTCTCGCCGCCCAGCAGCGGGCGGGATAAAACCTCGTCCGGCACGACCTCGAGCGTGGCCCACAAGTCACGGCGTGCGCGAAAGAGGTAATCATAGGCTTCCGCGATGTTCATTCCTCCCTCTCAAGGCTTGATTTGCTATCTTACATCCGTCGGTATCCTCGCCAAACGAAACCACAAAGCGTTGCTGATGGCCTGAGTGGGCATGGCCTTGACACTTGGCCCCATTTGATCGTTTCCCTGCAACATTTGAGCAGACGCGGGGAAAAGCCTCAGGCCTCAAAGGCCTGAGCTACAGAGAAAGGCACAGGAGAAAAGCCCAGGAGAAAAGCGCAAGAGAAAAGCGCAAGAGAAAAGCCGCAGGGCTCCCGCCAGTTTGCGGCGGGCTGAAAAGAGCGCGGACTCTCCCTGCGCTACAAGGATTGCAAGGCGGGGATGGGCTTGCTAGAGTCGAAAGGCCCACCCGAAGTCGCTCCATTCGTGATATTTATTCAGACGAGGCTTAGCCGCATGGCAGACGAGACACGAGCTGTACGCACGGTAGAAACCGGAGAGCACAAAGACCGCGTGCTGATTGTCGAGGATGAAGACAACGCGCGGAAGGGCTACGAGCAGTTGCTGCAGAGATGGGGCTACGAAGTGCTCGGCGTGGCCAGCGCGGAGGAGGCACTGGCGAAATTTTCCAATTTCCATCCAGACACCGTGATTGCCGACGTGGAATTGCCGGGGATGAATGGATTGGATTTGCTGAAGCAGTTGGGCGACGACCTGAAAGATGTGCCTTCGATCATCATCACCGGGAAGGGAAGCGAAGAACGCGCGGTGGCGGCGATTGAGTCTGGCGCGTTCTGGTACATTGAAAAGCCGTTGAAGGGGCCGGTGTTGCGGGCTCTGCTGGACCGCGCATTGAGCAAGGCGCGCGACGCGCAGAACCTACTGGTCTTGCAAAGACAATTGCGCGAAGCGGGGCGGCTTGGGGAACTGGTGGGCGCGACGAAGCCGATGCAGGACGTGATGCGGGTGATTGAGATGGCGGCGCCGAGTTCGGCTTCGGTGCTGATCACGGGCGAAACGGGATCGGGGAAAGAAGTGGTGGCGCGGACGATCCATAAACTTTCGCCGCGAGCGGGCGGGCCCTTTGTGGCCATCAATTGTTCCGCGATTCCGGAAACGCTGATGGAAAGCGAAATCTTCGGGCACGAGCGGGGCGCGTTCACGGGCGCGGCGGAGCGGCGGATTGGCTGTTTCGAGTTGGCGGACGGCGGGACGCTGCTGCTGGACGAAATCGGAGAGATGCCTGCACCGACGCAGGCGAAGTTGCTGCGCGTATTGGAAGATCGCAAGGTGCGGCGGCTAGGCAGCAAGGTGGAGACGCCGGTGGACGTTCGCGTCCTTGCGGCGACAAACAAAGATCCAGAGCAAGCGGTGGCGAGCGGGCAATTGCGCCAGGACCTGTATTTCCGGCTGAACGTGTTTCACATTCACCTGCCGCCTTTGCGTGAGCACAAGGAAGACATCCCACTGCTGACGGAGCACATGCTACGCGACATCAATGCCAAGCATGGGAAAAGCATGCGCGGGATCGGCTCGGAAGTGTTGGACATCTTTATGAGTCACACGTGGCCGGGAAACATTCGCGAACTGCGGAACGTACTGGAGCGCGCGGCAATCATGAGCGAAAAGGATTTGATTTCGCGGGCGAGCTTGCCGGGCGAATTCGGGCGAGTGGCGGCGAAGAGCCCGAGCGACCTTTCTATTTTAAAGTTTCCCATCGGGACGACGGTGGACGCGATGGAGAAAGAACTGATCGTACAGACGCTGGCGGCCACGGGAAACAACAAGACGCGCGCGGCGGAATTGCTGGGAGTGAGCTTGAAGACGCTGCACAACAAGTTGAAAGAATACGGCAGCGAACGCGCGGAAACGGAGCAGTAAAACGGTATGCAGCTGGGGCTGCGCGCCAAATTGACGATGGTGATGACAGGGCTGGTGCTGCTGTCCACGCTGGTGCTATCGCTGGTGTTTCTGCAATTGCTGATGCAGCAGGTGCTGCAGGACACGGACAAGCGAGCGCATGATCTGGCGGACGAAGTGTTCGTCACCGCAAAGCGGGCAATTGATGAGGCGAAAGCGCAAGGGGTGCTGCCGGCTTCGAGCGATCCGCAGGAAACGCACGACTATGTGCAGCGCGCATTCGAGATCAGCGACGGATTGGCGGCGCGGCTGCAGACGGCGAAGGCGCTGCCGTCCATTTACGAAGTGACAATCGTGGATCATGACGGGGTGGCGTTCATCTCCAGCGACGATTCGCTGGAGGGGAAAGAGGTGGCGCGGCGGCCACCGCTTGCGCTGCTGGTGCAAAGCCCGCTCGTCAGGCAGGTGCGCATCCTGCTGGAATCGCAGCGGATTTACGAGGTGGACTATCCGTTCAGCGAGGGAGGGCGGCCGTTCGGGGAAGTGCGGGTGTCGATTTCGACGAACCTGCTTTACGAATACATTAAACCGCGGGTGCGAAGCTGGCTGACGATTGTGGCGCTGGCGCTGGTGCTCTCGACGATACTGGCCGCGCTGGTGAGCGGCGCAGCATTGGCGCCAATCCGGGACATTCTGGCGCAACTGGAGCGCATCTCTTCCGGCGTGTACGACAACCCCGCTCCGAGCACAAAAGAAAAAGTGGAAAGCACCGATGAGTTCGGACAGGTGCGGCGAAAAATTACGCAGGTGGGACAGCAGTTGCGCGGGGTGCACGAGATTTTCAGTTCGATGCGCGAAAACATGAATTCCGTGATGGCGGGGCTGGAAGACGGGCTGATCCTGTTCACGCGGGATGCGCGCGCGGTGATGGTGAGCCCGGCCGCGGAGAAATTTCTGGGAGCGCCGGCTTCGACTTTTCTGGGAAGGCGCGTGACCGATATTTTCCCGCCGGAGCATCCGCTGTACGCGGCGCTGCGCCTTGAGGGGGATGAATTGCACGAGGTGGCTTCCGAGACGGACGTGGAAACCCTGGAGGGAAAGAAGCGCGTGGGCGTGACGGTGCAGGAAATTCAGGGCGAAGGGGAAAACATGGGCGCGCTGGTGACGCTGCGGGACCTGGATTCGCTGGAAAGCATCAACACGCAACTGCAAGTGAGCGAACGGCTGGCGGCGGTGGGGCGGATCACGGCGGGAGTGGCGCACGAAGTAAAGAACCCGCTGAACTCGATGCGGCTGTGGCTTGAGAATTTGAAGGAGTCGTTGCCGCCAGAAACGGATGGCGCGGCGCAACAAGCGGTGAAGGTGCTGGACGCGGAAATCGACCGGCTGGACATGGTAGTAAAGCGGTTCCTGGATTTTTCGCGGCCGATGGATGTGCGGCTGGAGCCGACGCAGTTGGCGGACCTGTTGAAAGAAGTGCTGGAAGTGGCGCGGCCGGAACTCGCCTTGACGAACGTGCAGGTGGCGCAATTGATTCCCATTGGCATTCCGGAAGTGTTCGTGGACCGGGCGCTGCTGAAGCAGGCGATCCTGAACCTGGTGCTGAATGCGGTGGAAGCGATGCCTACGGGAGGCTTGTTGCAATTGACGTTGAGCCGGCGCGGAGAGATGGCGGAAATTACCGTGGGAGATACGGGGAAGGGAATTCCGCTGGAGAACCGGCAAAAAGTGTTTCAACTGTTTTTTACGACGAGGCCGGGAGGCAGCGGAATCGGATTGGCGAGCACGTTCCGCATCGTGCAGCTTCACAACGGTTCCATCGATTTCACGTCAGAGGTCGGTCACGGAACGACGTTTCGAATCGAGTTGCCGCTAGCCGCGTGAGCATGGACAGAAACTCTGGAACAGAGATTATGGGGCGACAGAAACGCACGCGCGCATTTTTGCT